>ERZ1026854.250-NODE-250-length-39364-cov-36.840164_pt1 | contig 39364 bp, 49 predicted proteins | sample MGYA00380157_ERZ1026854 | MGnify/ENA primary metagenome ERZ1026854 (study PRJEB33269, sample SAMEA4719793) | human gut metagenome | biome: human-associated habitat; feature: organic feature; material: feces | place: Cameroon | collected 2013-10 ... | reverse complement strand
AAAATTTGATAAAACGTGGAAAGACATAAAAAATCAAAAAGGGCATGGGCAACAATCCTATGGTCGGCGCGACCGTGGCCGTGGCTGTGGCTGTAGCTGAGGCTGTGAAAGCCTGATGGTACAAGGGCTGCGGGATTTTCGGCAAAATTGTGACTTCCTAAATAACGGGCGACGAATAGGCCGAAAACCCGGTTTTGTCCACATTTTGTCCACATTTTTTCTGGACGTGGACAAGAAATAGGCGAGAAAAGAGCGCTGCCGGCGGCAGCGCTCTTTAATTTGCGGCATACAGGCTTTCAAGCTTTTTGGCCGTGTCGGCCTCCATTTGCTGCGTGAGGTGCTGGTAGATGTTGAGGGTGGTTTTGATATCCTTGTGACCGAGGCGCACCTGCACCGCTTTGGGAGGAACTCCGGCGAGGAGAAGCTCCGTGCAGTGCGTGTGCCGCAGCGAGTGGTAGTCGAAGGTGGGGCAAATGGCATCCGGGGATCGGACGCGGGATACCTTGCCGTTCTTCTGCACATTCCGCCAGCCGTGGATCACACGGCAGCATTCCTGCATGGTACGCGGACGGATAAGGGAGCCGTCGTCATTGACGTTGATCATGTGGATCTCCGTGCCGATGCCATCGGTGTTGAGTGTAAATGGGGGGACATCGTCCGCGGTGCTGCGTGCCGGGGTGATATATTGCCGTTGGAAATAGGGACCATAGGAGAGCTGCGCCTCCCGCTGGTGCTGCCGGGTACGTCGGAGCAGCGCCAGCGTTGCGCTGTCCAGCTGGATGGTGCGGTAACTGTCGTACTTCGGGGGAGCGAAATACAGCTCATCCGGAGAGCGCCTGCGTTCCTTCGGCGAGGTATCGCCGCCTCCGGGGCGGTATTGGATCTGACGGTTGACAGACAAGGTGGCAGCGCCGAAGTCTACGTCCTCCCACTGCAGGGCGAAAGCCTCGCCGAGCCGGAGGCCGCAGCGGTAGCCGAGAACAAGCGGGATGTGCATGGGATGCCCCTCCGGGAAGCGCTCAAATATCCGGCGAATGGTATCGGCGTCCAGAACGCCCCGCTGCTTAGTGCGCGTCTTTAGCATGGGCTGCGCTCCGCGCCGGGGGAGTTCGGCGTCCGGCACGGGGCTATTCTGGATAAACTTCATCTTTTTGGCGTATTTCATGGACTTGCTGAGGATGCCCTTTACACCCGCGATGGTGTTGCGGCTGTATCCGCGGTTGAACAGGTCGTCGATGAGCGCCTGCACAGAGGCGGTCTGGAGCGCAGATATGGGGTATTTGCCGATGGCGGGGACGATATGGTTCTTTATCTTCTTGCGGTAGTTGGTTAGGGTGGTATCTTTGAAGTTGGAAACACCGTAATTATCCAGCCAGTAGTTGAGGAAATCGGCCACGCTCATTTGGGACGGAGTGAACTTTAGACCGGAGTTCCGGTATTCCTGCCAGGCTGTCATGCCGGCGGCGTATGCCTCGCCGGCGGTATCGAAGCCGCCGCGGGAGATCCACTGCCGCTTGCCGCCGACGGACGCGGACTCGAAGCGGTATTCGTATTTCTTGCCTCGCCGGCGGGTAAGCACTTTACTGCCCATCTTTGTCACCTCCCGGCTCGTGGCCGATAAAAACGGTGTGGGATCGCTTCGTATACCGGGAAGACATACGAAACAGACAGTGACCCATGACGCAGGCGGCCGCGATGACCAGAAGCAGAATAAACCACGCGGCAAGCGAGATGTTGCCGCCGATGATAAGTCCCGCATTTGGGAGGCGAAAGTCCCAAATTAGATACCAGACTACAGCAAAGAACATAAGCGAACAGACGGTGATAAGCGAATAGGTACGCCGCGTCAGTTCGGAGCGGAGAGTATCGTTGCTATCCCGCAGACTGCGGATCTCGCCATTGCGCTCTGCCAGTTCCAGCTCAAGGGCACGGATCCGCTGCTCCAGCTCCGCGCGCTGGCGCTCCGCCTCCGGCCTGACTGCGCCGAACATCTCGTCGATGGACAGATCCAGCACGCGGGCCAACGCCGCCGCCTGCACGATGGTAACGCCGCCGTTGCCGCTTTGGGCGTTGCGGACGGTGGAGTAGGGGACGCCGGAGCGATCGGACAATTCTTCGTTGGTGAGGCCGCAGCGGGCTCGCGCCATGCGGAATGCTTTGGGGTATGCGCGGATGTATGGGGATAACTCGTCAATAACGGACATAGTGCTCCTCCTTACATAAATTACCCATATTGGGTAGCAATTCCCCAAATTGGACAAATTTTTACCCGAATATAGGTAGGAAAAAATTGAGAAAAAACGCGAATTGTTAAAATAGGGCAGAAATTGTCAGGATAGCTCATTGACTTTTCGTCTACGCCGGCAGCATAATGAATACAGAAGGAAGCAGGAAGCCGGACGTAAAGGGGAGAGAAATGAGCTTAGATGACAGGATACTGGAAAGGTTCCAACTACTGACAGAGGACGAGAAGATCCTCATCCTCGTTGGCTTAATAGAGTCTCTATCTGGGCCAGCAGCAGACGCTTCTGATCCTCGGTCAGACAGCGCAGCAGCTCGATCAGCTTGACATCCAGAGGGGAAAGACCGTCGCCGGCCGGGGCGGCGGTTTTTTCTGTTTTTGCTAACTGTGCGAGGGCGGAAACGCGCTCATAGTCAAGAGCTATCCGGGGATCGATCCCTCGGTGAACAACAATTTTTAATCTATCCGCAGGGGACGCCCGCCAGTAATCCTCTAAAAGGTCGTCGGCCTCCCACAGGTTGATGGGGATGGAGTCTGTGATAAGATATTTCAAAGGGACCTTGACAGCGTCGGCATATTTTGCGGCTGTTGTCACTTTGGGGATGCGCTCGTCTTTTTCATAAAGGCTCACAATTTGCTTTGTGGAGCCAACAAGGTCGGCAAGCTGCTGTTGGGACAGACCGAGTGCCGACCTGCACAGTTTAAGTTTAGTTCCAAAACTCATGATTACACCTCCGAGATAATTAAAGCACAGTTATCAAACAGTGTCAACAAGAAAATGACGCGCAAAATATTTTCGCAAAATTATCAAACAATAGTTGACAACGAGGAAGTTCGGTGATAGTATAATGGCAAGTCAACTAAACGATGACCATGAAAACAAGGAGGGTAGCGACTTATGAATGAACTGCGCGGCATGATTTATACGCGCTTCAAAACAGAAGCGGACTGCGCCAGACAGCTTGGCTGGCCGAAACAGAAGCTAAACTACATAACCAACGGAAAACGGATGCCAGACATTAAGGACACGGTCGAGCTGGCCAATACATTGCAGGTTGATGTGGGCTCACTCATCTCTATTTTTTTGGCGAGAGAGTCAACTAAACAATGACTTATGGCGTAAATAAGACCGCGCCCGGAGGGACGCGGTCGGCAGGGGACTATTTCTTTTTCTTCCGGGAACGCATGGCCCACTCGTAGATGACGACAGGGATCGCAAAGGCGATGACAGTCTCCACGATGCCGAGCCAAAACTTAGTGCTCGTAATGAGCAAAATGAGATCGTCCCATGTCGAGGTGGAAGCCTTGACCGGTTCGCCGGTATCAGCGTCATTCCGCAGCACGGGCATTTCAACGTAGCCGGAGTCGCTGCCGTCGGATGGCCGACTGTCAGCACCGGTGCGGTCATCGAAGTTGTATGGGCACTGCCCGTTGTAATGCTGGTGGGCCTTGTGGCCGTGGTGGTAATGGTATTCGCCGGTAGAACTGTCGTAATGGCCACCGGCGGCATCGGTGCCTCCGGGATGAGCGAGAGCCACCGTGCAGCAGAGAAGCAGCGCCAGGAGCACTGCAAGTAGTCTTTTCAAAGTATAGCACCTCCCCTTTGAGCAAGTATAGCACGGCGGCGGGGCGGGCGCAAGAGGGGAGGGCAGGACATGACGAACATAGAACAGCTGCCTCGGCTGCTGACGGTGCCGGAGGTGGCGAAGCTGCTGGGCGTCAACCAGGGGAAGGTACACGAGCTGCGGAAAAGCGGTCTGCTGCCCTTCCTGAAGCTGGGTGCCTACAAGTGCCGCCCGGAGGCACTGGAGGAATTCTTAGCGAAATGGGAGGGCTGGGACATCTCAAATCCCTATCAACCGTGCGAAATGAACCCGGCGGAGGCCGGGAACAAATAATCAACAACAGGAGGAAAACAACATGAAACACGAAACACTGGCCATTTGGAGCGCGGAGGACTTCGCTCGCCCGGAGAAGCTGGCGGCGCTGCGCGTAGGCGACGAGATCGCCTTCAACCTCAAGAACGGCAAGGAGGCCGCCTTCGTGGTGGCGGACATCACCGACGGCATCCTCACCGGCTGCCTCTTTAAGGGCGTGCGGGACATGGCCATGTACGACGGCCGCCGCTGGTGGGACACGGACTATGTAAACTACCCGGGGAGCGACGCCAGAGAACGCCTCAACGAGGAGCTCCTGCCCCTGCTGCCGGACGAGCTGGCGGCACTGTTGGTGGAGCGCACCATCACCCAGACGGTGGACGGCGAGGTGTACACCTGCACGGACAAGCTGTGGCCCCTGTCCGCGGTGGAGGTGTTCGGCAAGGACGCGCCGGACTGGATGCAGCGGGACGACACGCCGGACAAGCCCCTGCCGTTCTTCGCCGAGAGCCATAGCAACCGGAAAGCGTACCTGTGGTTTGCCTGGCTGCGCTCGCCGTATGCCAGCTACGGCGACGGTTTCTGCTTGGTGGACACGTCGGGCGCCGCGGACTACTACGCTGCCAGCTATTCGCTTGGCGTCGCCCCCGGCTTTCGCATCGACATCAAGGCCAAGACGGCGGAGCCGGCGCAGGACTGATCAGAAAGGCCATCCCCCGGCGCAAGCCGGGGATACGAAAGGAGCAGGGCATGAACAAGAGAAAGAGCCGCGGCGCCAAGTTCGCCGAAGGGGAGCAGGCGGTGTGCCTCACCCCGGCGGCTGCGGAGAGAAACGGCGGGCACCCGCCCGTAGGCACGGTGCTCCGGGCCACGAAGCGGAACGGCGCGTGGGCCTACCAGGTGCAGGTACGGGACACGGACCGCATCGAGACCTGGTCGGAGGACACGATGGGGAGGCTGACGGTATGAGCGCCTTCGGATGGATATGCGCCTATATCGGCGCGGCGTGGCTGGCCGGAACGGTGCTGAAATGCGTGGAGGCGCTGGGCCGGTGACAGAGACACGGATGGAACGGAACCGGCGGGCGCGGGCCTACAGCCACGCCTGCCGCATCCGGCGGCTGCGGAACGCCCTGTGGGCGGTGGCCGCCGTGCTGACGGTGCTGCTGGCGGTGGAGCTGATCTGGCTGCTAAGCAGCAGACCGGCGCCGGAGGGCACCGCGCAGGAGCCACAGGAGATGGCGGTCCTGCTGGAGCCGGAGGTCACGGAAAGCACCGGCGTGTTCACGGTGACGGGCTACTGCGCCTGCTGCACGCCGTACAGCCATCTCAACCGCTGCGGCGACCTTGTGCTGACCGCCAGCGGAGAGTGGGTACACCTTGGCGATGCTGTAGCGGTGGATCCGGACGTCATCCCGCTGGGCAGCACCGTGACTATAGGCGAAAAGACCTACAAGGCGCTGGACACCGGCGTGCGCGGCTATGTGGTGGATGTGCTGATGAGCCACGAGGACGCCGCCGCGGCCGGCGCCAGAAGGGAGCTGGTGACATGGACAACCGACCTAAGACAGGGAGAAATGCCGAGCTGAAGCCCTGCCTGCACTGCACGGAACGCTACATCGGCTGCCACGGAAGGAACGAGGACGGGAGCTACCGCTGCGGGAAGTACGCCGAGGTGGAGGCCGCCAGGGCAGAGGAACGGGGGAAGCTGACCGCCTACCGGCGGGAGAAGGAGATAGACCGCTACCAGCGGCACAAGATCAACGAGTTCAGCACCAAGGCCGAAAAGGCCCGGATGCGCGGAAGGGGACGGTGAGCATGGCCGAGGGAAAGGGCAAGAAGGACGATTTCCTGTGGTGGGTACAGTGCGAGGGCCACTACGACGTGCCGGTGATCGCCCCCAACTGGGAGCTGGCCACGGTGGAGGCGGCGCACCTGTGGGGCGTGCCGTGGGCCAAGGTGGCCGCCCGGTGCGAGCTGCGGGAGAAGCTGCCGGTGGTGCGGAACGTGTGCCAGCGGTGCGGCAAGATCTTCCACGGCTCCGGCCCGCTGTGCGATGACTGCATCAGCATCATCCGCATAGAGGAGCAGCGGAAGGCAGCCGCCAGAAAGGACTACTTCCGGCGACTGTATGCCGGGCGCTGAGAGCCAGACAAGAGACAAACAGACAAACAGGAGGAACTGTGCGATGAACGAGTATTTGGACAAGGCACTGGAGAAGCTGCGCGGCGCCAAGGTGCCGACGGGCCAGCGAGAGGCCGTCGTGTTCAAGCCGGTGGTGGCGGCGCTGGAGGACTTCTGCCGACAGGATGCGGAGTTCGCCCAGGCAGTGGTACAGGGCGGCAGCGTGGAGGACTGCGTCAAGACCGTGCTGAAGGGCGTGGGCGGAAGCCTGAGCGACCTTGAGGCCTACAAGCGGGCGGCGGCGTTCTTCTTCCCCGGCTGCGTGGTGACCATGAAGCTGACCATCGCCATGTGTGAGCATGATGTAGCCCCGGCGGCAACCCAGGAGCGCAAGGCCGTGGTGCTGGATCTGGCGGACTTTTGGTGAGCGCCATGATGGACGAAAAGGAGAGGGCCTCCGCGCTGGAGCGACTGGCCCCAAAGCCCACAGCGCAGGAGATGGAGGGAGTCAACGGACTGTTCCGGAACTTTCTGTTCAAGCGCTGCGGCAAGGGCGAGATATGGACTACCTGCTGCCGGCGGCATACCTTCATCAAGCCGGACACGGACAACGCCGACGAGCTGAGAGCGCTGAGCGCGCCCCACACGCCGGAGCCCCGGAACGGCTGGGACCACTCGCCCACGGTGAAAAGGCGCTGCAGGTGCCCATACTGCGGCGCGGAGGTCACCGTGAAGGAGCTGCGGTACTCCGGCGGGCGGGCCAACCTGTGGAGCTTCCGGCGGGCGGTCATCCTGCGGCAGTGGCGGGGCGCCCTGTGGGCCACGGCGTGGGACTGTGACAAGAACTACAGCCGCGTCGGTATGAACGGTGAGCCGGTGCTGACGGAGCTGCCGGAGATGAAGCTGCTGGGTGTGTACCGCTTCACGCCGGGCATGGTGGAGCAGGCCACGCGGCCGTGGTGGTGCAGCGGCGGCACACCCATGAGCTACCGGCGCCAGACCGCACCCGGCAAGAGCAACGGGCGCAAGGGCGGGCTGTGGAAGATCCATTCGCCCTACACCTACTGCGCCGAGCTGGGCGCCGGGTATGACGTGATCGGACTGCTGGAGCCGGACAAGGGCTTTATGCGCTGGTGCGGCCTGAGAAAGATACATCTCCCCTCGGACGACTTCATTGAGCTGCTGACGGCGTGCTGCTTTTACCCCCGCCAGATCGAAATGCTGGTGAAGCTGGGGCTGGAGGACGCTGTGAAGGACCTTGTGGGGCGCGGCGTGCGGAACGCCGACATCATCAAATGGGACGCGGACAAGCCCAGGGACTTTATGAAATGCACGCCCAAGGAGGCGGTGGCGGCGTGTTCTTCGAGGGAGCCGCTGCGGACGCTGCGGCTGTATATCCGGCACAGGGACACGCCGCTGAAAATGACCATAGAAACCGCGGCGTGGCTCGCTGAGGCGACCATCGGCCGCGGCGAGGAGAACTACGCCGTGCGCCTGCTGAAGCGGCTGGACATCGCGGCGGAGAAGCTGACGGCCTATCTGGAAAAGAACCGGGTAGCGCTGCAGGAAGGCGGCAGGCCCGGCTCCGGCACCCGGAGAGGGGTGCTGCAGCTATACAAGGACTATCTGGACGCGGCGGAGCACTGCGGGATGGACATGGAAAATCCTCTGATGCTCATGCCGCGGGACCTTGTGGAAAAGCATGACCGGGTGACAGCGGCGTGGAGCGTCATACAGCGCCAGTACCGGAAGGCGGAGAACAAGGCGGCGCAGAAAGCCGCCGCAGAGGCCTACAGGAAGCGGCTGCGCGCCCTGTCTGAAAAGTATCTGTTCTGGACGGACGACTTCCTTATCCGCGCACCGGTCAACGCCGATGAGATCGTGGACGAGGGCAAGGCGCTGAAGCACTGCGTAGGCGGCTACGCTGCCCGGCACATGACGGGGGCGACAACCATCCTGTTCCTGCGCCGGCGGGACAGGCCCCACACGCCGCTGGCGACCATCGAGATGAACGGCAACACAGTCGTGCAGGTACACGGCTACCGGAACGAGCTGGAGGGCTGCGCCGACAACCCAGACCGGGAGAGCGCCAGGAAGCTGTACGCGCCGGTGCTGGAGCCCTGGCTGAAATGGCTGAAGGCCGGAAGCAAACGAGATGAGGACGGCAGGCCGAAGCTGCCGAAAAAGAGAGCGAGGAGGAACGCGGCATGAGTATGTATGACATGGTAGACACCACGCCGGAGGGGTATTCTGAGGGCGAGGAACTGAGCAAGATGTTCAGCGAGGATGATATGAGCGAGGCCTTTGAGGAGCGCGACATCGACGTCATCACGGAGGAGATCAACTTCTACAAGCAGCAGGCCGGCATGGCCATTCTGGAGATCGGCAAGCGGCTGGTGGAGGCCAAGGCGCAGCTCTCCCACGGGGAGTGGCTGCCGTGGCTGGAGAAAAAAGTGGAGTTCTCTGAGCGCAGCGCGCAGCAGTATATCCGGCTGTGGAAAGAGTACGGCAAATCCGCAACCGTTGCGGATTTGGGCGTGCGGAAAGCCTTGGTATTACTGGCTTTGCCGGACACGGAGCGCGACAGCTTCGCCGGCGAAAAGCATGAGGTGAACGGCGAGGAGAAGACCGCGGCGGAGATGACGGTGAAGGAGCTGGAGAAGGCCGTAGCAGAGCGCAACACCGCCCGCGAGGAGGCGGAACAGGCCAAGGCGGACCTGTACGCCGCCCGCGAAGCCGCCAGGGAGGCGCGTGATCATGTGGAAGCCCTGCGGGGAGAACTGGAGGCGCTGAAGAACCGCCCCACGGAGGTGGCCATCGAGCAGAGGGACGCCACGGAGGAGCAGCTGGCCGCCGCCCGGCAGGAGGCCGAGGCAGCAGCTGCCAGGCGGGTGGCGGAGCTGGAAAAGGCACTGGAGCAGGCCCGCGGCGCTGCCGCGGCGGCCGAGGACAGGAAGGAGGCCGCCGAGGCAGCGCTTCAGGATGCCGAACGTGAACGCGACAGCGCGCTGGATGCCGCCAAGGGCTACAAAGCCGAGGCGGAGGCCGCTCACAAGCTGGCCGCTGCCGCCAGCAACGAGGACATGACCAAGTTCAAGATGGTGTTCGATCAGACGGTGGAAAACGTGAACACGCTGGCCGCGCTGCTGCAGGCGCTGCCGGACAGTCAGCAGGAGAAGCTGCGGCGGGCACTGCTGGCACTGGCTGACCAGGTGCGGAAGGTGGGCGCGTGATATGGCGGAACACTGCGGAAGCTGCGTGTGGCGCTCCGGCCGGGCCGGATACAAATGCGACTACGCCGGCAAGACGGACCATACGCGAAAGGCGGAGTCTCCGGACGGCTGTACCTACTACCTGCGGGGCGACATCGTAACGGACGACCGGACAGCCCAGCGGCTGTATCGCAAGGTCATGGCAAAGAGAAAAGCGGCGGGGCTGGCGTGAGCCGCCCCGCACCGCCCTCTTTTGAAAGCGGCTGCCCGATGACCGGGCGGCGGCTTTGAGGAGAGGAGGCGAGGGTGTGAACCTGCGGAACCCGAAGGAATACTGCGAAAACCTCTTGTGGATACGCACAAAAAAGCAGACGATGGCGCGCCTGCGCTTCAACGACGCGCAGAATAACCTGTACGGCGTCATCCGCCGGCAGGCAGCACAGGGGAAGCCCGTCCGTCTGATCGTCCTCAAAGGACGGCAGGAGGGTATCTCCACGGTGACGGAGGGGCTGATGTTCCAGGATACGGTGACGCGCCCCAACGTAAAGACGCTGATCGTGGCTCACGAGAACACGGCCACGGCCAACCTGTTCAAGATGAACAAGCTGTTCTACGACAGCCTTCCGCCCGGCGCGCAGCCTATGCGGAAGAACTCCAACGCCAAGGAGCTGGTGTTTGAAAACCCCACAAAGGACGAGAAGGAGAAGCGCCGCCGGCCGGGCCTGCGGAGCTCTATCCGCTGCCAGACGGCGGGCAAGGGCGGCGTGGGCCGAAGCGACACGCTGACCAATGTACATATCTCCGAGTACGCCTTCTGGCCCAAGAACAAGGACGAGCTGCTGCTGGGCATCATGCAGGCGGTGCCGGATGAGCCGGACACGATGGTGGTCATCGAGTCCACCGCCAACGGCTACGACCACTTCAAGACACTGTGGGACGACGCGGTGGCCGGCGTCAACGCATGGACGCCGGTATTCCTGCCATGGTACCTGGAGCCGGGGTACCGAAAGAGCGTGCCGGAGGGCACCGTGTGGGACGAGGAGGAGGAAGGCCTCCGGCGGGACTTCAGGCTGGACGATGAGCAGCTCATGTGGCGCCGCTGGTGCATCAAGGCCAACTGCGGCAACGACGCGGCTATGTTCCGGCAGGAGTACCCCAACACGCCGGACGAGGCATTCCTGCTCAGCGGCGAGGGCTACTTCGACAACGCGGCGCTGGGCCGGCAGCGGATGCACGCACCGGCGCCCGCATCCGTGGGCTGGTTCGTTTTCGACGAGCCGGCGGAGCCGGGGGACGCGCCGCGGAACTGGCGGTATGAGCCCGGCGAGGCCGGGGCGGTGCGTATCTGGAAGGCACCGGAGAGGGGCGTGCCCTATGTGCTGGGCGGCGATACAGCCGGCGAGGGGAGCGACCGCTTCACCGCCTTTGTACTGGACAACCGCACCGGGGCGCAGGTGGCAGAGCTGCAGATGCCCTTGTCTGAGATACAGTATGCCAGGCAGATCTACTGTATGGGCCGGTATTACAACGATGCGCTGACGGCGGTGGAGGTCAACTTCTCCACCTATCCGGAGAAGAAGCTGGAGGAGTGGCACTACCCAAAGCTCTACCAGCGGGAGCGCTTCGACACCTTTAAGAATGTGATGGTAAAGTCCCAGGGCTGGGTGACGTCCCCCAAGACGCGGCCCCAGATGCTGGCCACGCTGCACACGGTGATGGACGAGGAGCCGGGGCTGGTGGTGTCGGCATGGACACTGGGGGAGATGATCACCTTCGTGTACGACGAGAACCGCAAGCCGCAGGCGGCGGTGGGGGAGCACGACGACCTTGTGATGGCGGCGGCCATCGCCCACAGTGTCCGGCCCCAGCAGCGCTACACGGCGGAGGCCGAGGCGGCAGACCGGCGGCACTGGACGCAGGATATGTGGGAGGACTGGCGCCGGGCTAATCTGGCGACGCGGAAGCAGTTGGAAGCGGAGTGGAAACGCTCCGAAAAATAAAAACAGGAGGAATGTGCGAAATGGATTTCTTTAGTATCGTATGCGGCGCGGCGTCGCTGCTGTGGCTGGCGGCCGGTGCGCTGGCGGTGGAGGACCGCTGGCGGCAGCGGCGTCTGACCAAAAAGAGCGAGGAGGCGCTGGACAAGCTGCTGGAGGAGGTGTTCTGCGATGAGCAAGACGACTGAGCTGGTGGAAAGGCTGCGGAAGCTGCCGCGAGACACGCGAAAAGCCACCGTGGAGATCTACGACCTGTGCATCGAGGCGTCGTATGAGATCGAGGAGCTGACGGACCGGTGTGCCCGGTACGCCGAGGAGATCGCGGTGCTGCAGGAAAAGGTGAATGCATGACCAGAAAAAGGTACGTTAAGCTGCTGATGGCCTGCGGTTTCCCGCGGAACGATTGCCAGGAGGCGGCTCAGGCCGTGAGGGTGACTGAATGCTCTTATCAGGACGATATGAAGGACTGGCTGAGTGCTTTCCGGTTTCGGAGGATATTCAAGCGGGCGAATGAAGGTCTTGAGGAACTTTCTCGGTGCATCGACATCTTGCAGCAAGCGCTGGGGGTGGAGTGATGGAACGACTGACGGCACATAGCAAGCAAACATCGCACGAAAACGGTATCTGTTGCACACATTTTTGCGGCCCCGAATGCCTCGGAGTTGGCGGAAACTGCGCCATGAATTGCAAGTGGGAAGAAGCGGCGTGGAGTCGCCTCGCCGCCTACGAGGACACGGGGCTGGAACCGGATGAAGTGAACGCACTTCAAAAAGATTGGAGCGACCTTTGCACGGTGATCGGAGAATGTGGCGGCATCGACCGCCTGCGCGAGTTGGCCGAGGCCGACAAGGCCGGTCGGCTGGTGGTGCTGCCGTGCAAGGTGGGTGATACGGTGTGGATTACAGGCTCAGTTCGGCGCTTGTATAGCGAAAAAGTCAGAACATTCTTCTGCGGCAATCCGAGTTATAGTCGCGGGATGGCCGACAACGGCGTGAAGATGATACGCACAACGGGATGCGATATTCCCATCCATGAATTTGGCAAGACCGTATTCCTCGCCCGCGAGGAGGCGGAGAAAGCGCTGGAGGCGATGAAGAAGGAGGAAACTGAGCATGCGTGACGAAGATCTGTTGGCCGCGCTGCGGCGGCTGAAGGTACAGACCGGGAGCCTCGCCTGCCTGGGCTGCGGGCGGGAGCATAACTGCGGGATCCATGGCTGCGCCATTCTGCGGGAGGCCATGGCTGCGCCATTCTGCGGGAGGCCATCGCCTTTGTAGAAAAGAAGCTGGCGGAGGACAAATCCCGCAGCGTGATGGAGTACCGGGATGGGCAATAGGGTGAACCCGCGGCGGGTGCCGCGGACGCAGAAGGACGTGGATGCCGCCTATGACCGGGGCATCACGGAGGGCCTGCACCGGGGCATTGAGCTGATGCTCTACGTCCTGATCGACAAGCACGCCGCGCCCATGGACGACGTGCAGCAGCTGGCCCGGGAGCTAAACCACGCCGCCGGGTGCGTGGCCGAGGGCTACATCACATGGGCGGACATTCGGCGGATGCTGAAGGAATACGAGGTGGAGGTGGTGCTGGAATGAAGAAGTACCGCGAGGAGCTGTACAGGAAGACGGTGTGTTGTCCGACGTGCCGGGGCGTGACGCCTCAGAGCTGCCCGCGCTGCGGCGGGGTGGGACTCGTGGTAGTGCCGGCCACAAGAGGCGACGCCTTCCGGCAGATGTCGGACCGGGAGCTGGCGGTGGAGCTGTTCAACTTCCGCTTTGACGGCTACGCCAAGGCGCAGGGCGCTGAGACCGTCCTACCGGACACGGTGCGGGGTATAGAAAACTGGCTGAAGGAGGAGATGGACGAATGAAAAGGAAGTTTATGGCCTGGTTAAGCGTACTGCGGTGGCGACTGGTACGCAAGCTGGGCGGCGAGATGCCGGGAGACAGGGCGTTGGTAGCTCGATCCATCAACCCCGGTCTGTGTAGGGTTGAGGTGAACTACGGGTTTATGGTCTGCAAAATGGCCGACCTGCTGGATGAACGTTATGCAGGCATTGTGCGGGAAGCAGTGTGGCATCGGCTCGTCCGGGAAATGGACGCGGCGGGGATGCTGCGGTATGAGTTATATCGGACGGGCGAAAACAGCGTGACGGTCGTATGTGGTCTGCAGGGGCTGACGGTGACAACCTCGGAAAAGCGCGAGGCATGGATACATAGCGGTATGTCAAGCAGTGTACTGGGACAGGTGGTAGAGAAATGGAACGGTTTGGCAGATGAAAGGAGGGGGGGCAGTGAGACACCTACAGATGTCGGAGAGCGAGATCGTGAGCAGCTACCGCACGGCCCGCAATCCTAAGCGGCAGATCGGCATCCTGGCGGAGCTGAATGCGGTGACGACGCGGGAGATCCGCCAAGTGCTGGAGGAGGCTGGGGCGCTGGTGCTGAAGCCCGGGAGCCACGGCGGAGGACGACCGCTCAGCTTTGACGCCGCCGCGGCGCGGCAGATGTTTGAGGCGGGCCTTACCGACGAGGAGATGGCCCGGAAGCTGGGCGTGCCGGAGAAGCGCCTCGCGGACTGGCGCCGCCGGCAGGGGCTCATGCGGCCGAAGTACAACAGGGCCCGCGCGGCGGCCGAGGCAGAAAAAACAACGGCTCCGGCGGCTACGCCGGAGCAGAAGGAGGAAAATATGACGGTGATGACAAAGAGTGCCTCCGCACCGGCGGAGAAGGCCGAAAAGGTGGTGACGGTGGAGACACTGTTCGACCTGCTGCGGGGCGCGGTGGATGCCGGGTACGGCGAGGCTCCTGTGACGGTGGAGCGCTGCCGCTTCACGGAGATGCGCCTGCGTGTGGAGCTGCTGATGACCGGCGGGCTGCGCGTAGGCGGCGAGCCGGTGGCGGTGGAGCTGGAAGGCGTGCCGGAGGCAGCGGCGGGGAAGGAGGACTAAACCATGGCGGATGTGAATGTGGCGCTGCTGGTGAGCCAGACGGTGACCGAGGCCCAGAGCCAGAGCCGGATCAAGATGGGCCGGGACTATGCCAGCTTCTATGAGGCGTGGGCGGTCCTGCGGCAACGGATCGAGGAGACCAAGCGGGACGCCAAGGCGCTGGAGAAGCTGCACAGCGAGCTGTGGGACGCCATCAAGGACGGCAACGAGGACGAGGCCCTCATTGAGATGGGCGCCATCAACGCCAGCGCCGCGGCGCTTTGCGCGGCCTTCGCGGGCATGGCGGCAGAGGCCCAGCGGGCGGTGGAGGAACAGACGTAAACGAGAAAAAGCCCAGCCCCGGAAGGGGCTGGGCAATGGCATCGGCGGACATTGATATAGCCGCCCTGGCGGGCTGAAGGACTGCGCTCATGCGTGGTGTACTGACGTAGGCAGGTCGGGGCGGCGATGTGAGTGTCTGACTACCTTATATATAATACGCGCAGGCGCGTATCTGTGGGCTCGTTAAAAGCCTATGTTTGGCGGGAAGGCCGCTTGCAGCGGAGGAACGGCACCGCGTGACGGCTCCTCCGTGGACGGCGGGCAGGCGGCTTTACCGGCGGGCGGAGAAATGAACAGGCGGCTCGTGTGGGCACGGGCGCGACCTATGCTATTTTATCGCGGGAGAGGGAGGAGCAAACCATGACGACGGCGAAGGAGGGAATGTACATGATCACCAAGATCACCAGCGGCTCCGTGGTGGAGCGCCGCAAGACCTATGTGGGGCGCAGGCCATCCCGGCGGGGGGCGCGGATCAAGGGTGCCAGCAGCGAGAAGAAGCAGGAGAACAACCGGCAGCAGGCCATCCTTGCCCTGGCGCGGACACTGAACTGCAACTATGCCAACGGCGACGGGTATCTGACGCTGTCCTTCACCGACGAGGCGCTGACCGCCTGCGGCGGCACGCTGGAGGGGGCCAAGAAGGAGGCGCGGAAGTTCGCGGACCGTGTGGCCTACCGAATGAAGAAGCACGGCAAGGTGCTGAAATGGGTGATCGTGCCCAGTGAGATGGACGGCGAGACCGGGGAAGTGGTGCGCGTCCACGTCCATGTGGTCATCTCCGGTCACGGCCTGCGGCTGGAGGACGGTGTATTCTGGCTGTACGGCGAGAAGCTGGACGACGTGTGGGGCAACGGCACGGTGGACGTGCAGATCCTCCGGCGGCAGAAGGATTACTACCCGCTGGCCCGGTATCTCATCCTACAGGCGCGGGGCGTAGCGGACGAAAAGAAGTACAGCGTCAGCCGGAACATGGTCAAGCCAAAGGTGGAGCATTTGTACACCTGGTCACCGGCGCCGCTGCGGGTGCCGGCGGGAGCCTCGGCGCTGCCGGGGACGCGGTACGATCCGGAAACGGGCGTGAACTTCGTGCGCTACATACCGGCTCAGCGGGATCCCGCCCAGAAGGTGGGCGGCAGCAAGGAGATGGCCGTGGCCTATGCCGGGGAGCCGGTGGAGGGAGGTGACGGGGATGGGCTTTAAGAAGCTGCGGGGTGTGAAGCTGCCGGAGGAAAAGCAGGGCTTCATCCGCTACACCTGTCTGACGCTCTCGGAGCAGCCAAAGTGGATACAGGAGAAGGTCAAGTACACCTGCGACATGGTCGGAGGTGCGTACAGCCATGCCCTTTTTGAGCTGATGACCACCCGGAAAAGCGTGACGTCCATCTCGCTGGACCACGCCATCACGGAGAGCGTACTGTACGACATGAGGAAGGCCTTTTACGAGAGCTGGTAAACGGCTCGTTTTCTGGGATAACGGACACGCTTTAACTGAATGAATTGCCCGGAAGCTGTGATTTTGCACGGCCTCCGGGCTTTTTGCCTTTTTCCACATTTCCGTGATAACTGCACGTTGAAGTGTTGCACAATGGATAAAACGGAGAGTATTCACCGGCAGGAAAGGAGGCTGGCGGCATGGCTGACAGGACGGAAAAGCGGCTGGGTGAGAAGCAAAAGCGCTTTGTGCGGGAGTGGCTGGTCGATATGAACGGCACGAGGGCAGCTATCCGGGCCGGGTACAGCGCAAAGAGCGCGGCCAACACGGCCAGCCGCCTGATGAAGGATCCGGACGTGCAGGCCTACCGAGACGAGCTGCTGAAAACGGAGTTTGAGGCGCTGGGCGTGACACGCCACTCGCTGGCGGTGGAGGTCTGGCGCGTGTACGAACGGTGCAGCGCCGCCAAGCCGGTGATGCAGTGGGACAGCGATTTGAAAGCCTATGTGGAAAGCGGCCAATGGCAGTTTGACGCCAAGGGCTGTTTGAAGGCGCTGGGAATGCTGCACGACATGATCGAGCGCATGGACCGGCAGGACGATGAGGACGGCACCGGGGATTATGAAACGATGCTTGCCGGCGGGGGCCGGGAATTTTGATGGGAGGAAGTCATGAACAGGAAGGACCAAGAGAAGCTGCAGGTGTGGCAAGAGCGTCTGACGCTGGCGGAGAACGCCATCGCCGGGGAGCGCGAGAGGATGCTCCGGCGGGAGCAGCAGTATGAGGGCGGGCACACCATCTACGCCCCGGACGGCACCAAGGCCAGGGAGAGCCTTGCCAGCCATGTGCGGAACGTGAGCTTCGAGATCATCGAAACGCAGGTGGACAGCACCATTCCTTCACCGAAGGTGACGGCGGTGCGGGAGGAGGACGAGTGGCTGGCGGACGTGATCGAGGCCATGCTGCGGGATGTGATGGACCGGCTGCCATCGGAGCGCATGAACGACGAGGGCGAGAGACTGAGCCCGGTGCAGGGCGGCTACGGCTTGCTGGTGGACTGGCTGGACAGCGTCAGCGGAAAAGACTGGCTGGGTGATCTGAAGGTGAGCCTCGTTCACCCCTATGGCATTGTACCGCAAGCCGGCATGACGCAGGTGGCGGACATGGATTTCTTTTTCCTCAAGACGCCGCAGACGAAGCGGCAAATCCGAAAGTTCTACGGCGTGGACGTCAACAACGAGAACGAGAGCGATCCGGACGCCCGGCGGCTGGGCGCGTCGGCGGACACCACGGACCAGCTGGTGACGATGGTGACCGCCTACTACCGCAACGGCAAGGGCGGCATCGGGCGGCTGCGCTGGGTGAACGACGTGGTGCTGGAGGACCTGGAGGACTATCAGCTCCGGCGGGTACACCGCTGCACCGCCTGCGGCGCCGTGGGCGACGGCAAGAAGTGCGCCTACTGCGGCTCCAAGAAGTTTGAGGATGAGGTCATGGAGTACGAGGAGCTGACGGAGGACATCGTGCTGCGGAATGGCGCGGTGATCCCGGCGGTGAGCACCGTGCGGGATGAGCTGGGCCAGCCGGTGGCACTGGAGGCGGGCGTGCTGCTGCCGCAGATGCAGCCGGGCGGCGGTCCGGCGGTGGCCATGATGGAGGCGGCCTACCGGCAGGAGCAGACGCGCATCCCCTACTACAAGCCGGACGTGTTCCCGCTGGTCATACGCAAAAACGTGAGTATGCCGGGGCGGTTCTGGGGCAGCAGCGACCTTGACGCCATCTTTGACCAGCAGAACAGCCTAAACAAGCTCTGTACTAAGTTGAACACAAAGGTGCTGTCCGGCGGCAGCTTCACCACCGTGCCGCCCGGCGCGCAGTTCATCACCGACAAAGACGGCGTGCGGGTAGAGCTGCAGAACCCGGCGCAGCTGGAGATGATCAAGACCTTTAACACGCAGGTGGACATCAACACAGATCTGGCCATGATGGCGCAGATCTACGAGCAGGCACGGCAGACCATCGGCATCACGGACAGTATGCAGGGGCGGAAGGATCCCACGGCCACCAGCGCCGTGGCCAAGGAGTTCAGCGCCCAGCAGGCGGCGGGCCGCCTGGAGAGCAAGCGGGTGATGAAGCGGGCCATGTACCAGGACCTGTTCGAGGCCATCTTCAAGTGGATGCTGGCCTACTGCGATGAGCCGCGCACCATCCGGCGGACGGACGAACACGGCGACGTAGAGTATGTGACCTTCGACCGCCACGACTTCCTGTACCAGGACGAGGCGGGAGACTGGCAGTACAACACGGATTTTCTGTTCTCCTGCGACAGCTCGGCGCCGCTGGCCTCGGACCGGCAGGCCTTGTGGAAGGAAACGCGGATGAACTTCCAGGAGGGCGCCATGGGAAGCCCCACGGAGATCACGACGCTGCTGCGTTTCTGGGAGCAGATGGAGAAGCTGCACTACCCCATGGCCGGGGACATGGTCAAGAGCCTGCGGGATCAGATGGAGCGCCAGCAGGCCCAACAGGCCCAACAGACGCCGCCGACGGCGCCGGACAGCCCCGGCGGCAGCGGCGGCACGGAACCTACGGCGGAGGAGCTGCTGACGATGGCGGCACAGCAGGGAGGGGGCGAGATGGCATGAAGTGCCCGGAATGCGGACTGGAGATGATGATCTACAGTGCCACGGTGAACGCGGACGGCGGCAGCGAGACCGCCTATGTGTGCCGGAACCCGCAATGTGCCCGGTACGACCGGCGGCTCAGAAAAAAGAAGGACGCTCCGGCGGCGGACGACGCGGCCGAAGCGTGAGGCGGCCCTCCGGGGCCGCGGTGGGTGGTTTCGCACGCCGCCCGGAGCCAGACGGATTTTCCTCCTGTCTTACTACCGGACGCCCTGCCGAAAGGCGGGGCATCCACCGCAGCCTCGGAACTGCACAGACGACATTTCGCCGGCGGGACGGCGGGAAAAACCCGAATACGGCGAAAGGAGGGCATGAGGTATGGAGAAAAAGAAGGGCTACATCGGCAGTATTGCCAACGTAGGCAGCCAGCGCGTGGAAGCGCCCGCCCAGAAGGCGGCGCCTGCCCAGAAGGGCACCGTGCGCTTTACCGGTAACGACCTTCGGACCGGCACCGGCGCCACCAAGGGCAAGCGCAAGTAAGCGCGATTTTGTTGCCTCCAACAAAATCACCGCCTGCGGGCGGGACATTTCGCTTGGCCCCGGCGGAAAAGGGGCGTATTCGCACCGAACGCGGAAAAATCGGAAAGGAGAACACCATGAACGGATTGACGGAACAGGACTATGCGGAGGCCTTCGGCGTGGAGCTGCCCGATGAGGGCGGCGAGACAGGAGGCACGCAGGAACCTGTGGAAAACGGTACCGGCGGCGCCGGTGAAGAAGGCGCGGCACAGGAGCCGGGCACGGAGGCCCATGAGGACGGCGGAGATCCTGCTGAAGCGGGAGACGGCGCAGCAGCGCCGTGCGCGGAAGCGGGACAGAGCGCCGAGGAGCGCAGCCGGCAGGCCTACGGACGCCGGGCACGGGAGCGCGAGGCGGAACGGCAGGCCCTGACAGCGGCGGCGCAGGCCCGTGTGGACGCGGTGTATGCCGACCTGTTCGCGGGGCAGACGAACCCCTACACCGGCCAGCCCATCCGCACGGAGGCGGACTTCCGGGCCTATCAGGAGGCCAAGGCCAGACAGGAGCGCGAGGAGCAGATGCTCTCCGCCGGCGTGGATCCGGCGGCACTGCAGGGCATGGTGGACGACGCCGTGAAGCCCCTGCGGGAGCAGGTACAGCGACAGCGCCTGGAGGGCATGAGCGCCGAAGCGCGGAACGTGACCGCACAGGCACAGGCGGCCATCCGGCAGGGCCTTGAGGCGGTGCGCGTGAAGTACGACGGCAGCGTCCAGAGCCTTGAGGACATCGTGGCCATGCCCACCGGGGAAGCCTTCCGCGGCTATGTGGAAAAGGGATTGTCCATCGAGGACGCCTTCTATATGGCCAACCGCGACGCCGTGGACAAGCGGCGCATGGAGGCAGCCAAGCAGGCGGGCATCAAGCAGGCCAGCGGCAAGCGCCACATGGCCCCGGTGCCCGGCGCTGCGGGTGAGGCGCCCTATGTGGCCACACCGCGGCAGAAGGAGCTGTACCGCGAGATCAATCCCAATGCGACGGACGACGAGATCAACGCCGCATACGGAGAATTCTACAAACAGTAAAGCCCCGACACGGGGCGGGAAAGGAGATAACAAACTATGTTCATGCTTAGCAGAATGCTGGTGGGCAATACGCCCCCCATCGTGTATATGCAGCCCGCTGACGGCGAGACCTACCAGGTGGGCGAGGCGCTGAAGCTGGCCAGCGGCAAGGTGACGCTGTGCAGCGGCGCCGCGGCACCCAGCCATGTGTGCGTGGGCCCCATCGACGACAACGGCGTGGTGCCGTGCGTGGAGGTGCAGAAGTACATGGAGTTCGAGACCACCCTCGGCGTGGCCCCCGCGGACTCCGCGACCGTCGGTGTGGGCGACAAGGTCACCCTGCACACCGACGGTATGCAGGTCACCGCCACCAAGACCGGCGGTGTGGCAGAGGTCACCGGCATCGACGGCCAGACCGTCGGTTCCCGCGTGACGGTGAAGTTCTGAGCGAAGAAAGGAGATACATAACATGAGTGGTTTTCTGACCGTTTCTATCGGTTCCGGGCTGAACGGGACCATCTACGGCGATTGCCAGGTGCCGCTGAAGGCATTTCTGGAGAGCCGGGGCGAGGCGTTCCAGCGGGAGAGCCTGCTGCCCTATCTGTACCGCATGGAAAAGAGCCGCCACTGGGCGGAGCGCTATTCCAGCGAGACCGCTATGGGCGACTTCGAGCCCGTGGGAGAAGGCGGCGATTATCCCAAGACCGGCTTTGAGGACGGCTACTTCAGGGACATCGTGAACATGACCTTCAAGCAGTCCTTCTCTGTGACGCAGGAGCTGGTGGAGGACTGCCTGCTGGGCACCATGAAGCAGCGCGCCAACAAGCTGGTGACCGCCTACGGCCGCACCCGCGAGAAGTTCGGCCGCATCCTGTACGCCGGCGGCCTGTACGGCACCACCGTTTCCTACAAGGGCAAGACCTTCGCCTGCGGCAGCGCCGATGGACAGGCCCTGTTCTCCAAGACGCACCCCAACAAGGTCAACGGCGCCAAGCAGACCAACCTGTACAAGGGCACCTTCACCAACACCCTGCTGGGCAAGATCGAGACAGAGATGCAGAACATCAAGGGCGACAACGGCGAGCTGCTGGGCGTGGCCCCGGACACCATCTGGATCCCCAACGATGCCGCGCTGAAGGACGCCGTGTTCTCCGCCGTGGGCGCCGACAAGGAGCCCACCTCCGGCAACAACGCCTTCAACTACCAGTTCGGCCGCTGGAACATCATCGTGGATCCCTATCTGACCGCCGCGCTGACCGATCTGGGCAAGAGCAGCGAAAAGCCCTTCTTCCTGCTGGACAGCAAGTTCATTGAGCTGAACGACGGCCCCATCTTCCAGGACCGCGTGCCTCTGGACGTGAAGTCTGTCATCGACAACAACAACGACAACAATGTCTGGCAGGGCCGCGCCCGCTTCGGCGCAGGCTTCGCCGACTGGCGGTTCGTCGCTGTGGGCAATATGTCCACCGGCACCGACCTCACCTAAGAGGAAGGCGGTGGCGGCATGACATGGGGAGATGTGAAGCTGGCTGCACTGCAGACCATGTACTCCAACGAAGGCGCTGTGCTGACGGAGGACGACATCAACCGCGAGTATATCAATGCCATGCCCGCTAAGGCCAACGAGGCGCTACAGCAGATCGCGTCCGTTGGCCGCCCCATCCTCAAGTCGTGGCAGATCGAGATCGACGCCGACACCGACGAGCCGGTGGTAACGGCGGAAAAGCTGATCCTGCCCAAGACAAAGGACCTTTACAAGATACCCTTGCAGGACTACCTGCCGCGCTTCCGCTGCCTGAACAGCAGCGAGGTCATGTTCGCCGACGGCACCGCCTACGGTACCGCGGAGGACTGGAGCATGGAGGGCGACGACGTGTTCGTCATCCCCGGCTGCGTGGTAGGCACCTACACACTATGGTACAAGGCATACCCGCAGACCATCACGGCGGAAACGCCGGATGAGGAGGCGATAGACCTCGCAGCGGAGGCCGCTGTGCTGATCCCGCTGTATATCGCGGCGGAACTGTACAAGGAGGACGACATCTCCATAGCGACCATATTGCGGAATGAGTACGAGGACGGTCTTGTGAAGGTGCAGACAGCTTACGCATCCAGCGGATCGGGCATCCGGTCCGCTGGTGTTCGTAATACGACAGGGTGGTGGTAACGCATGGCTCAATTCACGGTACCGGCAGCAAGTAAGAAGTACAGCGTAGTGGTGGAGGCGTTCCGGGGCGTGGACCTGAACAACAGCCCCAGCAACGTGGACAAGTCCAGGTCCCCGGAGGCGCCCAACATGATACGCGACCAGGTGGGAAAGGTCCGCAAGCGGACAGGCTACACCACGATGGTGACGGCCTACGGCAACGCGGCTATCAACGGCATCCACCGGCTGGCCGGCGAGGTGCTGGTCCATGCCGGCGGGAAGCTGTACCGGCGGAACATCGGCACGGACGGCGCGTGGACACTGGAGGCCATAGGGGACATGGCGGACGCCAAGAGCCGCAGCTTCGTCTTCGACGAGAAGCTGTATCTGCTGGACGGCAGCGTGTACCGGGTATATGACGGTGCCTCCCTCGCGCCGGTAAGTGACAACGCCACGGTGCCGACCATTATCATCTCCCGCCGCCCCACCGGCGGCGGAACGGCCTACCAGGGGCTGAACCTCATCGGGAAGAAGTGGACGGAGAGCTTCCTCGGCACGAAGGACGCCACGGTGTACCAGCTCACCACGGAGGGGCTGGACAGTGATCCCGTGACGGCGGAGGTGCTGAACAGTGACGGCGAGTGGGTGGCCAAGGTGGAAAACACGGACTTCACCGTGGACAGGGAAGCGGGGAAGGTGACGTTCAACACCGCACCGGGGGAGAGCCCGGTGACAGGACAGGACAACGTACACATTACCGCCTCCAAGACGCGGGAGGGGTACGCGGATACCATCAACCACTGCACCATTCCGGCGGTGTACGGCGTGGGCGGCGCTACGGACCGGGCGTTCCTCAGCGGGAACAGCGATAAGAAGGGCACGGACTTCTACAGCGAGTTCGACGATCCGGCCTTTTTCCCGGACACCAACTACACCAAGATCGCCCGCGACGGCGGCGAGGTGGTGGGCTACACCGTACTCAGCAATACGCTGGCGGCGTTCCTCACCGGCAGCGCCGACGGCCGGAACGTGGTGGTGCGTACCGGCTCGCTGAACGAGGACGGCGAGGCGGTGTTCCGCATCACCAACACCATCATCGGACAGGACGCGGTGGCGCCGGACACCTTCTGCCGGACGGACAAGGAGCCGCTGTTCCTCACGGACCGCGGCGTGTTCGCCATCACGGCAGAGGAGCTGACCGGCGAGAAGTACAGCCAGGAACGCAGCTACTACATCGGCAGCGCCATCCGCGAGGCGGAGGACCGCAGCGCGGCCAGCGCGTGCATCTACGGCGATTTCTACGCCATGGCGCTGGACGGCACGGTGTACCTGCTGGACCTGCAGCAGAAGACCTACGAGAAAAACAGCCCCTACAGCAGCTTCCAGTATGAGTGCTACTACTTCCCGGACATCCCGGCCCGCGTCATGTTCACGGATAAGGACGGCGCGCTGTGCTTCGGCACGGCGGACGGGAAGCTGTGCCGGTTCGCATCAAGCCTGGACAGCCCGGCCAGCTACAACGACGACGGCGAGGCTATCACGGCATACTGGGACACGGCGGACTTCGACGGCAACCTGTTCTTCCAGACCAAGTCGTTCACAGGTGTGGCCGCCCGGCTGGCGGCGGCACCTGTTACCGGTGTGAAGATCTACGCGCTGGTGCGGGGTATCTGGAAGCAGGTATACGACGCCAAGAGCAAGGCCCGGTACCTGAGCTTCGATTACATCGACTTCGCGAAGTTCACCTTCAGTGGAGATCAGACGCCGCGCACGCTGTACGGCAAGGTGAAGCTGAAAAAGGTGGACAAGGTGCGGTTCCGCCTGCGGAACGACGAGGTGAACGAGCCCTTCGGCCTGTACGCCTTCGGCGTGCAGTACAAGGAGCCGGGCACCAACTACAGGAGATAAGGCGGTGAATACATGGGACTGAGCGATTTCAAGATCACGGATGCCGACATTACCAGTAAGGGCGTACAGGCATCCCCGGACCAACTCAGCGGGACGGCTGAGGACAACAAAAAGGTCTTTGACCGGCTCACCTCCGGGCCGGTTAGGGACGGGCACAACAAGCTCATCGACGCACTGGTCGCGCTGGGCGTGGAGCAGCTCATCCAGTACGGCAGCGAGGACATCAAGTACATCCGGCTGAATGCGGACGAGCACATCGAGGTATCCTCGGACGGCGCGACATGGACGGAGGTGGCCTCGTCCGGGCACCTGATCTACGATGCGGCGGGGCAGCAGATGCCGCAGCGGAGCCGGCTGAAGTTCGGCGGGGCCAGTGTGGTGACGGACGACGGCACCTACACCATCGTATCCGGCGTGAAGGGCGACAAGGGAGATACCGGCGCGAAGGGCGACAAGGGCGAGAAGGGCGACACCGGTGACCAGGGACCGCGGGGCGCGGCATGGTATCCGACGGTGGACGGCCTGGGCAACCTGACGTTCGTACTGAGCGAAACGGCCACGCCGCCGCCCGCCTACAACATCCGCGGCCCACAGGGTCCCCAGGGCGTACAGGGTTTGCAGGGCGCCGCGGGCGCCACCGGCCCACAGGGCATCCAGGGCCCACGCGGTTTGCAGGGCGCCAAGGGCGAGAAGGGAGCCACCGGCGCCACAGGTGCCACCGGCCCTGCCGGTCCTGCCGGCGCGCAGGGCGCGCAGGGCATACAGGGCCCCCAAGGCGAGACAGGCCCCAAGGGCGCGACCGGTGCCACCGGCCCCGCAGGCCCCACCGGGCCGCAGGGACAGAAGGGGGATCCCGGTGAGGACGGCAAGTCCTTCACCATCAAGGACATCTACCCGACGCTGGCAGCGCTGAAGCAGGCGTTCCCCACCGGCAACGAGTACGCCTACCAGGTGACCGGCGAGGATGACGAAATATTTATCTGGTCGGCGCTGAACGGCGACTGGACCAGCGTGGGCAAGCTGCAGGGCCCGCAGGGACCACAAGGCCCCGCGGGCGCCACCGGCCCACAGGGTCCCAAGGGAGACGCCGGCCCCCAGGGCCCCCAGGGCGAGCAGGGCGTGCAGGGTGAAAAGGGCGAGCAGGGCGCTACCGGCGCGACGGGCCCCACCGGTCCCACCGGCCCGGAGGGACCGGAAGGCCCCCAGGGCCCCCAGGGCGAGACCGGCCCGCAGGGCGAGCAGGGCATCCAGGGCCCGCAGGGCGAGGCGGGCGAGAGCGCCTACACCGCCGCCAGCAAGGGCGGCTACACCGGCACGGAAACGCAGTTCAACAACGACCTGGCCAAGATCGGGAACAAGGCGGACAAGACGGTGCCCGCAGCGGCGGGCAACCTGGCCGCGCTGGACGCGGCGGGCAACCTGGTCGACAGCGGCAAGAAGGTGGGCGACTTCCAGACCAAGGTGACGGCCAGCGGACTGCTGAAGGGCGACGGCTCCGGCGGCGTGACGGCCGCGGCGCCGGGCACGGACTACTCCGGCCCCAAGGTCACGGTGACGGCCACGCTGCTGGCGTCCGGCTGGACAGGCAGCGAAGCGCCCTTTGTGTACACGCTGGCCATCGCCGGGGTGACGGCCACCAGCTACCAGGAGCTGCTGCCGGCGGTGAACATCACGGCGGAGCAGCTGAAGGCATTGCAGGCGGCCAACATCACGGACGCCGGACAGGCGGCGGGCACCATGACGCTGAAGGCCTACGGCAAGGCGCCCACCGTGGACATCCCCATCCGCGTCATCAAGGAGGGAGAGTAAAGAAATGCCTACTATCATTCGATTTGGCGGCGGCGCCGGGGACGGCGCGCAGAAGCTGGTGGTGAACGTGGACAGCGGCGCCACGGTGACGGCCCGGAAGGGCAGCGTGGCGGTGAGCGCCGTCAGCGAGAACGGACAGGCAGTGCTGGAGCTGGACGAGGCGGGCACCTACACGGTGAGCGCCAGCAAGGATGGCACCACCACGCCGGACGTGAAGACGGCCACGGTGCCGCAGGAGCTTACCCTCAGCTTCGTGGCGGCGGAGCTGAACACCAACAGCTGGGAGATGATCAAGGCGGTATCGGACGCCGGGCAGGGGGCCAACTACTGGTCCGTGGGCGACACGAAGGACGTGACGCTCTCCGGCACCTGGCAGAGCCTCAACGTGTCCAATGTGACCGTCAAGGCGTTCATCATCGGCTTTGACCACAACAGCGCCGTGGAGGGTGAGCACCGCATCCACTTCCTTATGGGCAAGATCGGCACCGCCATGGTGGCCTTCTGCGACAGCCAGTACGGCAACCAGACCAGCGGCGCGTACTTCACCATGAACACCGCGAACACCACCTCCGGCGGCTGGGAGGCCTCCCGAATGCGGAAGACGGTGCTGGGCAATAGCAACACACCGGACGTGCCCCTGGAGGGCAGCCTTATAGCGGTGCTGCCGGAGGAGCTGCGGGCGGTGATGAAGCCGGTGACGAAGTGGACGCAGAACAACTCGCCGTTGATGGCGACTGCCACCACGGATTACACGTTCCTCATGGCGGAGTTTGAGATCTTCGGCACGCGGACGTATGCCAACAGCGACGAGCAAAGTAAGCAGGCGCAGTACGACTACTTCAAGGCGGGCAACCCCAAGGTGTTTCACAAGCACTCAGCGACCACCACGGCGGTCTTTGCCTGGCTGCGCTCGCCGTATGCCAGCAGCAGCAGCTATTTCTGCTATGTGAACACGTCGGGCGCCGCGACCATCTACGTTGCCAGCTATTCGCTTGGCGTCGCCCCCGGCTTTTGCGCGTGATCGGGCGAAGCCCGGCATCAGACAGACTATCCCCCGGCGGAAGCCGGGGGGACGAAAGGAGAAGGAGCCAAAATGAGCGTACCGGCCTATAAGAGGCAGAAGCCGGATCCGAACAACCCACGGGATCCGGAGTTCGTGCTGCTGAGCAAGAAGCTGTATGTGGAGGTCATCGACCTGCTCTCGTGCATGAGCGCACGGTACGGCCGCCTGATCGCCGTGCCGACGGCGGAGCTGGCCGGGGAGGTACAGGACTTCGCCGTGAAGGCCAACGACGTGTTCCCCAGCGACCAGCAAAAGCTGGCGCTGCGGCGGGAGTACCTGCTGCGCTGCCACGCTGCGGCCAAGGCGCTGGGCGAGAGAATGGACAAGGTACATGAGGTGCTGCGGTCCAACCCGGAGGGCGCCTTCCGCAACGGCAAGGGCGTTACGCTGGGCGCGGAGGCGGCGCTGAAAAAGCTGCACCGGATGGAAACGGACGTGGGCGCCGACTGCGTGGCACTGCGTAGGAAGCTGGAGGCGGTGGCCGACAGCGACAAGCGCCGGTATATGGCGCAGGAAAAGAAAAGGAAGTCATAAGACTATGGGTGTGTCTCTGAATAAGTGCCCGACCGTGTTGGCGGCGGGAGGCGGTCAATGCCTGGCTGCGCTCGCCGAATGCCAGCAACAGCAACAATTTCTGCAATGTGAACACGTCGGGCGCCGCGAACAACAACAATGCCAGCAATTCGCTTGGCGTCGCCCCCGGATTTCGTGCCCCCTCTACGCTTGGAGGGTGAGCAGGTCGAACAGCAACAGGACCTTGCGCGAAAGGAGAGGCACTTCCCGCGACGGCGCACGCCGTCCGAAACCGTCTTCCGCACCGTTGCACGGACGCTTGCCGGAACGCCAAAGAACGGCGTTCCGACACACCCGCCGGGGCTATGGCGGGCGCTTGCATGGCGGAGAATGTGCCTACCTCCGTTTCATGTGCCGCGGGAGAGCAGAGAACACGCCGGGCGGCACGGCCCGACGCTGCCGGGAGACTACCACATGACAAGCGCGGAGCGCCGGGAGGGGCGCTATCAACGACGGAAGGCACGGCGGCAGGAGCGCAGGCAGCGGCGCATGGCGGCGCTGGGCGCGATAGAGGACATCGCCCGGTTCGACCGGATGTACCAATGCGGAAAGGACTGCTGCCGGGGCGTGCGGTGGAAAACCAGCATACAGGCATTCGAGGCGGAGCTGTTTCTACGGACAGCGTGGAGCTGCCGCCTTGTGGAAGGCGGCGCATGGCACCCGCAGCGGAGGCCGGTACACTTCACCGTGATGGAGCGTGGCAAGGTCCGGCCCATCGACGCGCCCCATGTGGACGACAGGCAGGTGCAAAAGGCACACAGCCGGTTTGTCCTCGCGCCGTGCTACGGCCCCGCCATGATCTACGACAACGGGGCCAGCCAGCAGGGCAAGGGCCTGGAGTTCGCCTACCGGCGGCTGAAAAGGGCGCTGATGCGGCACTACCGCCGCTATGGCCGGGAGGGCAGCATGATCCTGTGCGACCTCAAGGAGTTCTTTCCCTCGGCGCCGCGAGAGGCACTGCTGGACCGCCACCGGCGGTATATGCCGGAGGGGCCCATCCGGGCACTGGCGGACGAGATGGTGCTGACGGCACCGGAGACTGAGCCGGGCCGGGGTATGCCGCTGGGCATGGAACAGAGCCAGCAGGAGATGGTGGCCCTGCCGTCGGCGGTGGACAACTGGCTGCGGTGCCAAATGCACCTGGAGGCACAGCACTACATGGACGACTATGTGATCCTGGTACCGCCGGGCGTGGACGCGGCGGCGGTGCTGGAGGCGTTCATCGCACGGTGCGAGGCGCTGGGGCTGCGGGTAAACCGCAGGAAGTGCCGCTATGTGCCGCTGCGGCGGCCTTTCCGCTACTGCAAGACGAAGTTCCGGCTGACGGAAACGGGCCGGGTGGTGACGCACCGCACCGGGGATGCACAGAGGCGCTGCCGGCGGAAAATGCGCCTGCTGGCCGCCAGGGGCGACTGGGAGGGCGTAAGGGCGCAGATCGTGAGCGCCAAGGGCTACTACAAGAGACACAACGACAACGGACGCTTGACAGCGCTGCGGACGCTGCACAGCGCACTGCGAAAGGAGAGGGCAGCATGAGGTATGTATGTCACAGACGGGCGCGGTTCGAGGGCATATCCGGCAGGGTGAACATCCCCTACGGCGCCGCGCTGGAGAGGCGGGGCGACTTCCTGTACTACCAGGGACGGCAGCTCTGCGCGGCCGGGAGCCAGCGGGCCCATGAGCATTTCAAGCGGGACGACGATGGGCAGGGCCTGCGGCGCGGGGCGCTGACGGAGGCCATCTGCAAAACGCTGGAGCGCCGGGACGCCGGACACCAGGACCGATGGGACCGGGTGTGGGCGGACAAGCTGTGCGGGAAGTACCGGCACACGGACCACGAGGACCACTTCCTCTGGGGCAACGCCTTCTTTGAGGCACCCATCGCAGATCTGAACTACATCGCCGCGCTGGTGGGCGCGGGAAAGGAGCGTTAGACCATGTATGTATTCAAGAGGGGCGGCCAGGAAGTGGCCGCGCAGGAATGGCCGGTATGGGTACAGCTGCAGGAAAACGGCTGCTACGGCCTCTGTAATGCCGCTGACGCGCAGGGCGTCGTGCTGGGAGGGGTGGTATACTCCCTGAGCAACCGGACGCCCATGGAGGGCACGGAGGAGGTCGCGGCGGAGGTCGTGGAGAGCCGGGCGTGTACGGCTGGACGGAGAGCGCCGATGGGTGAGCTGGAGGTCATTGAGGCGCTGTGCTGCCTGGTGGAGCACGCCGTGGCCGTGATACGAGATGAACAGACGAAGGAAGCGCTGCTGCGGGAGCTGGACGCTGTCACAGGGGCGGAGGACATGACGGAAGCGCCCTGACCGGGCGCGGAAAGGAGCGAGACATGAAAGAGACTATGAACCCTATTTCTGCGGTGACGGCCGCCGCGCTGGGCGTGCTGAGCGCCTATATGGTACAGCTTTTTATCCCCCTGATCGTGCTGGTGATCGCCATGGTGGTGGACTACGGCACGGGGATGGCCAAGGCGTGGTCTGCCGGTGAGCTGTGCAGCCGGACGGGCATCAAGGGCATCATCAAGAAGGTGGGCTATCTTGTGATCGTGCTGGTGGCTATGGGCGCGGACTATCTGCTGCGCTACGGCATGGAGCAGGTGGGCATCCACATCAACGTGGATTTCCTCATCGCAGCTATTGTGATCGCATGGCTGATCATTAACGAATTGATCTCCATTCTCGAGAACGTGGCGGCCATCGGCGCGCCGGTGCCGAAGTTCCTGGTGACGCTCATTAAAAAGCTGAAGAACGTCACAGAGAGCCACGCGGAGACTGTGGCGGCGGACACGGAGGGCGCGAACGATGAAAATTAACGAGGTGGACTACAAGTGGAACGGCTCGCTGACGAAGCGGGCCGCCACCACACGGATCATCCTGCACCACGCAGCGGCTAAGACCTGCACGGCGCAGCAGATCCACAGCTGGCACCTGGCCAACGGCTGGGTGGGCATCGGGTACCACTTCTTTGTCCGCAAGGACGGCTCCGTCTACCGGGGCCGTCCGGAGGACACGGTGGGCGCCCACGCCGGCAACAACAACTACGACAGCATCGGCGTGTGCTTCGAGGGCAACTACATGACGGAGACCACCATGCCGGAGGCCCAGCGGGCCGCGGGTGCGGAGCTGGTGGCCTATCTGAAGCAGAAGTACGGCATCACGAAGGTACAGAAGCACCGGGACGTGAACGCCACCGGGTGCCCCGGCGACAACTTCCCCTTCGAGGCCATCGCCTACGGTACGCCGGTGGAGCCGGAGAAGCCGGAGGAGCCCTGCGTGAATATCACGCTGGCGCTGTATATGCTGGCCAAGGGCAGCAAGAGCCAGCAGGTGAAGCTGCTGCAGCGGACACTGATCGGCTGGGGCTACAGCGTGGGCGTATACGGCGCGGACGGTGATTTCGGCGCGGCCACGGAGAAGGCGGTCAAGAAGTTCCAGACAGCCAACAAGCTGGCCGCTGACGGTATCGTGGGCAAGGACACATGGACGGCCCTGCTGAGGGCGTGAGGAGGTAAGGGATATGGCAAGGTACAACGGCAACATCATCCAGACCACCAACAAGAACAAAAACAACAAGACCACCGGCACCGGGAACAACCTGGGCGACACCAAGGCGGGAAGCATCACCAACGGTGTGCTGGCCGGCGCTGTCTCCGGCAGCAAGGGCGCCGGGATCAAGGGCGGCTCCTCCAGCGGGAGCAAGGGGGCAGTCTCCGCACCTCCGGGCTACAAGACCGTACAGGTGGGACGCCTTACCGGCGTAGCGAAGGATACGAGCTCCTCCGGCGGCACCACCAAAAGCAGCGGCAGCAGCGGCTCCGGCGGGAGCCTTGCCGGCGGCGTGGCCGGGGCCATCGCCGGTGCGGTGAAGGATGCCGCTAAGAACGTGGCGCAGGGCAGCTACTCCGGCGGGAGCTACGGCGGCAGCTTCGGTAGCTCCGGCGGATACTCCGGCAGCGGCTACAACAACGGCGGCCTGACCGCTGACCAGGTCCGGCAGATGCAGGAATACTACGGCACCACCGCGGACGGCCTGTGGGGCGCGAATTCCACGGCGGCAGCGGGCGGCATGAGCGCCGCCGAGGCGTGGAACGCCTACCGGGAGGCACTGGAGCAGGACGAGCTGAACGGCGATATGTCGTGGGAGAACTTCCTGGACCGCATGGGCGGCACCGACTATGAGCAGCGCCTGCGCGATGCCGTCAACGCGCAGGTGCAGCAGGCTGTGAACGACTACAACCGCCAGATCGAACAGGCGGGCACCAGCTACGAGGACGCGGCGCGCCGAGCGTACATCAACAAAATGCTGTCCCGGCGGAACATGGAACAGGAGCTGGCGGCCAGCGGCGTGTACGGCGGCATGGCGGACAGCCAGCGGATCGCGGCGGAAGCCGACTATCAGAACGACCTCACCGACCTTGAGACACAGTACAACGACACGATGGCGCAGCTGAAGCAAGCCATCACGGCGGCCCGGCTGTCCGGCGACGCGCAGATCGCGGAGCAGATGGCAAACTATCTCAACCAGGTACAGAGCGAGTACCGGAACTATCTGCAGGAGCGCATGGCCGCCCGGCAGCAGTCCGCCGGCGGCACCGCGAGCTATCAGTCCTACGGCGGAGGCGGGGTGGCCACGCAGGAGCAGGGCAGCGCCGCAGGGGCCAGCGCCGGTCTCAGCAACTACAACGCCGTGAAAAACAACATCATGCTGTACGCCTCCCGCGGTATGACCGGCGTGGCCAACCGCCTTATCCAGCAGGCGTGGGGGCAGCTGAGCACGGCACAGCAGAACGACCTCGCGGCGACCATGAGGCAGAACGGCTGGACAAGCTGACAGGAGGGCTCTATCATGGCTAAGAAGTCTATGGCTATGACCATCACCGAAAAAAAGACCAAGCAGAGCAAGGCAGGGGCGCGCAGTGCGTCCCTGCCCTCTGCGCTTCCTGCGCTGCAGATGCCGAAGCTGGAGACTCCGGCCAAGACATCGGGGACACAGATGCCCGTGCTGGGGAAAACCGCGTCCAAAGGTGTGGGCATTGTGCAGTCCGTGGTGAACGGCTACGGCACGCGGAGCAGCGGGGGCACTGCGGCGCCAAAGGTGAAGGCCGCGCAGCCAACGAAGCAGGCGCAGACAAAGACCGTGAAGCCGGCGCAGCAGTCGGCGGTAGACCGGGCGGCGAACATCCGCGCATTCGGCGCGGGCGACTACTCCGGCGGCGGAGAGCTGCTGGAAAAGGCGTACAAGACCGCACGCGCCGCGGTGAAGGGCATCGGATCCTCCTACGCCAACATCGGCGGCAGCATCGTGGAGGGCATGGGCAACCTGCAGGAGACCATGGAGCGGGGCGAGTACGACGAAAAGATACAGCAGATGAAGGACGAAAAGGCCTTCTATGAGCAGGCGCTGAAAACCGGCGTCAACCCCCGCACCGGCAAGAGGCTAACGGTGGACCAGAGAGGCCGGTACTACAAGATACTCAACACGATGTACACCGACGGCAAGATCGCCCAGATGGAGAATGTTTACAAGGACGCGACGGCGAGCCAAAAGGCAAGGACGATGGAGGCTGCCAACGACGCCTTCGCTGCTTCGGACCGATTGAAGGCCAGCGCCGACAAGGACATAGCTGCCGCCAAGGAGGGCAGCGGCAAGGTGGGACAGTTCCTTGTGGATCTGGGCTACACCGGCACGCAGCTCCTGGCCGACACGGCGGCGAACGCCATCGCACCGGGCGCGGGCATGGTGTCCATGGCCAGCCGTGTGTACGGCGACGCCTCCGCCGAGGCCCGGCGGGAGGGTAAGACAGCCGGGCAGCAGGCGCTTTCCGGCCTGAAGGGCGCCACAATCGAGGTGCTGACGGAAAAGCTGTTCGGCGGTCTCGCCAAGGCCTACGGCGCCGGTACGGCGGACGAGCTTGTGGAAAAAGTGGCCGACAAGCTGGCAAAGACGGAAGCGGGCCAGCGGGCCGCTGTATGGCTCATCAACTCCGGCGGTGAAGGCCTTGAAGAAGTCATTTCCGACGTACTGAACCCGCTGGCGGACCGGGCGCTGGGGCTGGACGACGGCACCGGGGCTATCTTCACAACGGACGACGCGGCGCAGATGGCCTATGACTTCCTACTGGGCGGCGCAATGGGCCTTATCGGCGGCAGCGGCCAGCTTCGGAGAGGTCGGACGGTGCAGATGCCGACGCTGGAGCGCACGCAGGACGCCGGTACGGTGGAAATGCCACAGTTTGCAACGGAACCGACGGCACAGGACGCGCAGACGGCACCGGGCGTAAACTTTGACGCCGAAATGCAGAACGCCGCAGAGAGGCTTACAGAGCCGAATACGGCGGCGGGGAAAATCACCATGCCGCGGGTGACGGATGCCGCAGGGAATACATACGCCCAGCGGCGGGCGGCGGCGACATTCAACGACGGCACCAAGAGCGATGCCGAGGGCGTTCTGAGCCTGCTGCGGTCCAACATCCCCGCCATCGAGGGCGTGGAGCCCGTGGCCAACGTGACCGGCCAAGAGGTGGGGAAAACCGGCAGGGCCACAGACCGGGTGTATAACTTCTTCCAGAGCATCGGCGGGAAGGCGCGCCGCGAAGGCTTCGGTGACGTGCTGTTCTCCAAAAGCCGGGTGAGAAACAGCGTAGTCGGACACGGATCGGGAGAGGCAAAGATCCAACTGGCGGCGGCCGTACCCGGCGTAATAGAAAACGGTGTGCAGATCAACTACACACCGAACTGGAAGGGGAGAGGGTACGACAGCTATGTGTTTGCCGCGCCTGTGACCTATGATGGGAAACAGACCTATGTGACAGCCATCGTGACAAAGGATGATGCGAACCGCTATTATCTGCATGAGGCGCTGGACGCGGAGGGGAATGTGCTTTATAAAAAAGCAGAGGGTTACGACGCCGCCTCCGATAGGCCCACGGCAACACCGCAGGACACTATAGCTGACATCGAGCCCTCTGTTGATAGTATAGCACAGACGGAGGGAGCTGTCAATGAGGTGGAAATGCCGGTGATAGGGGAGGGTGCACCGAGCGCATTTGTGCGGGAGGGCAATATCATCCGGCGGGATACCTCTGAGGCGACGCCGGCAGATGCCATGACGTGGCAGGATGTGTACAACTACGAGAGCCGCAGCGACGCACCGGCAGAGGTGACACAGGAGCCTGTCTCCGCAGCGGACCGGGCGGAGATGGATGCCTATATGGACGCGCTGGCGCAGGATGAGAACATCCTCACAGATGATCCGTACACGCCGGCGGATGCCGTGTATGACGCGCAGCTCCGACGGCTGGCGGAGAGCGAAGCACCTCCGGCAGCAGAACAGGAGCAGGTCCTGCAGGCCGACCTGGACGAGCTGGCCGGCCTGTACGCCGACCAGGCGGACGTGATCGGGCGCAGGGAGTACCTGCAGGACGCGACCTCTGACATGGTCACGGACAGGACCACACCGAAAAAGCAGAGCAAGCGAGAGGCTGCCCGCGAAGCGTGGGACTTCTTCTACCGGAAGATGGTGGATGCCGGGCACAGCGTCACGAAGCTGTCCGAGGCGGTCAGCGATCCGTACCTGTATCAGTTCTACAACCAGGCACGGGCGTCGTCCTCTGCCGGGGTGAACATGATCACGGATGCCCAGACGGACGTGAGGGGCAGGAAGGTGGGGGACAGCCTCAACGATGTGTTCTCGCCCATCCGCGCAAGAGGGGAGGACCTCTACCACGACTTCCAGCTCTATATGTTCGACCTGCACAACATCGACCGCATGAGCCTGTCCGAGGGCAAGGCGGAAAAGGTGCTGGAGGCAAAGGCGGCGCTGCGCGACTTCGACACCGAAAATCCGGACATCCGGACGGACACCGCCGCCCAGCTTCACCGGCTGACGGAGGATCCGGATCCGGACATCGCGGCGCTGGCGCGTGAGAGGGAGAGGCTGCTGCGGAATTTGGACAAGGCCGAGGCCATCCAGGACAAGCCGGTGTTCGACTATGAATTTTCCGCAGAGGACAGCCGGGCCCGCGCCGAAAGGCTGCTGGCGCAGCACCCGGAGTTCGCGGAGTACCAGGCGCAGGTGCGGAAGTACATTGACAATATGATGCAGTACCGGGTGGACAGCGGGCTTATGACACAGGAGAACGCGGACTTCCTCAAGGAGTTCTATCCCAACTATGTGCCCACCATGCGCGTGCAGGACAAGGACGCCGCGGGCCGGGGCCGGGATCTGAACGCGGTACGTATCGGCAAGACGGTGGGCCGCGCACAGGGCGGCACGGAGCGCCTGGTGCCGCTGCATGAGGCGCTGGGCAAGCAGACGATGAAGGTCGTGCGCGAGGGAAGCAAAAACCGCTTCGCGGACCGGCTGCTGCGCGACTATCTCAGCACAGGCGACACGGATGCGGTGAACCGCTACGTCAAAGAGGCGAGCCAGTACGAGCATGAGTTCAACCCGGAGACACTGGACGATGCCGCCATCGAGAGGCCCAGCAAGGACAAGATCGTCACGGCCTATATGGATGGAAAGCTGTGGGAAATGACGGTGGACGACACGTTGTTCGACGCCGTGAAAGCGCTGTCGCCGGACACGGCGGAGAGCAATAAGCTGACGCGCGTAGCCCGCGGCGCCAACAACCTGTTCAAGTCGCTGGTAACAGGCTACAACCCGACATTCCTTGCCAGGAACGTGATCCGCGACCTGCAGACCGCGGGGCTCAACACGCGGGACGCTGCGGCGTTTGCACGAAACTATCCGCGGGCGCTGGCAGAGATAAAGAACAACGGGGAATACTGGCAGCTCTACAAGGCGCTGGGCGGCGTCTACTCCTCCGTGTTCGACTACACCACCGGCACCGTCAAGGAGCCGAAGGGACGGATGGGCAAGGTGATGGCGCGTGTGGAGGCGCTGAACATGGCCGCGGAGCAGGCCCCGCGTCTGGCGGAGTTTATGGGCGTCATGCAGGAGGCGGAGGCCGCGAAGCAGCGGGGCGAAGCCGTAAGCGACCTTGCGGCCGAGGCGGACGCGCTCTACGCCGCCGCGGATATCACCGTGAACTTCGGGCGTGCCGGCTCTCTGGGCAAGGTGCTGAACGCCAACTATGTACCCTTCCTGAACCCCGGCGTGCAAGGGCTTGACAAGCTCGTCCGGCGGGTGACGGAGACCAAGGGCGCAAAGGAGTGGGCCAAGCTGGCGGCGCGGGCCGTGGCGCTGGGCATCGCTCCGTCCTTGCTGAACGCGCTGCTGTACCACGACGATGACGAGTGGGACGATCTGCGGGACAGCGACAAGGACACGAACTATATGTTCAAGCTGGGCAACGGCTACTGGCTGAAGATCCCGAAGGGACGCGAACTGTCCCTGCTGGGCATCACGGCGGACCGCGTGGCGGATGCGGTGAGGGGGGAGGACGTGGACATTCTCTCCACCATCAACACCATGGGCAACCAGGTCGCCCCGGCGAACCCGCTGACCAGCAACATATTCTCCGCGCTTATCGACTCGCAGCTCCTCAACCCGGACAGCCCCGGCCGGACGTGGTACGGCGGAGACATTGAGAGCCAGCGCCTGCAGAACTATGCACCGGGCGAGCGCTACGACAGCAGTACGGACGTGTTCTCCAAGGCCGTGGGCAAGGCGCTGGGCATCTCGCCGAAAAAGCTAAACTATGTGCTGGATCAGTACAGCGGCGTACTGGGCGATTTCCTCCTGCCGGTGCTGACACCGCAGGCCGAGCGCGGTATGTTTGAAAAGGCCTTCACGGTGGACGCCATGAGCAGCAACCGCGTAAGCGGCGACTTCTACGACGAGGCCAACGAACTGAAGTATGCCAAGAACGCCGGCGACGTGGCATCCGGCGTGGTGAGCCGCTGGTGGAACAAGCAGCAGACCGCCTGTTCTGACCTGTGGAAGCAGATCCGCGAGGTGGAGGCATCCACGGAGCTGTCCGACAGTGAGAAAAAGCAGCAGACGCGAGAGCTGAAGGCCATCGTGACCGGCATCCAGAAAAACGCCATCGCGCAGGAAGACGTGTTCCGTGCCGCTGTGGAAAGTCACCTTGCGGCCGGAGAGGATGAGGACACCGCGTACCGCGAGGCCAACAAGGACTGCTTCGGCGCCGAGTACGCCCTGGAGGTATACAACAAGGATGTATACGAGAGGGCACAGGACGCGAAGCAGAACGGCGTGTCTTATGACGACTTCTATACATACTACTTCGGAACGAAGGGTATCAAGGCCACCAGCACGGAGAGCGCCGTATCCCAGAAGTTCGATTATCTACAGCAGTCCGATATCAGCAAGGAAGCGCAGGCGGAGATCTATTTCGCGGATATGGCCAGCGACAAGACGCTGCTCACGCAGGCTGAGCTGGAAATGTCCGCGGGGATAACGGCGACGCAGTATTACAATTACAAGGCGGCCACGTCGTCCATGAGCAAGAAGGTCGAGAAGCTGGAGGCCATCGCGGCCATGGATCTGACCTCCGAGCAGAAGGACGCGCTCTACTACTCGGAAGGGTGGGCCGAGAGCAAGATCTATGAAGCCCCGTGGCGCTCCGGCAGATCCGCGGGCGTGTCTATGCCGGTGCTGGGCGGCAGCGGCGTGACCATGCCTGTGCTGGGTAGCCGGGAGAGCTCCGGCGTACAGATGCCTGTGCTGGGCGGCGGCACGGTGAAAATGCCGGTGCTGAAATGATTAAAGCCGGAGAGCTTAGGCTCTCCGGCTTTGCACTTTAAGACTAATTTCCCAGAACTGGCATTCGAACAACGGAACAGGAGGGGCACGCTCTGTACCCGTTGCTTAGGGCAAGCTCTGTATTGAATATCCAGTATCCGGCCGACAGGTCACATTTCGAGCAAGTGGGATCCCGGTGATACATACGGCCACCGGTAGGAACTACACAGGCGTTGTCTGCGTAAAGGGAGAGGGCGTCAAGCTCATCCCGTAGGCCCTTGACGGTGGACGTGAGGTTCGATATGCTGGTGCGCGCGTTGGCGCTGTTCTCCTGGGCGTCAAGCAGGTCTGCGCGGAGGAGATCTCCCTCGCTACGCTGATGGCCAGCGAAGCAAGCAGCGCGACGGAGAGGATGATCACTGCGGTAGAGGGCCTGCGCCTGCGGCGTTTCTTCGGGGACACAGCGCGGCGCGGATCATAACCGCAATCGCAGGGGGAGCCGGAATGATTTAGACAGCCGCAAGCCGGACAGGTGTACCATGTGTCCGTGACAGGCTCGTCTGGCACCTCGGTATAATCGACGTCGACAAAATCCATAGCGATACCTCCTTTATGGCCTTAGAATAAACGAGACATCGGAATTTGTCAAATGCTATAGCAATTCTTGTCCACATTCTGTCCACATTTTTTCAGAAAAGCACAGAAAAACGTGGCAAAAAGAGGAAACGGGCAGAAAGCGACCATGTGGGAAAAGCCTTGTGGCACAAGGCTTACGGGGAAAATTTGATAAAACGTGGAAAGACATAAAAAATCAAAAAGGGCATGGGCAACAA
>ERZ1026854.249-NODE-249-length-39503-cov-8.746172_pt1 | contig 39503 bp, 32 predicted proteins | sample MGYA00380157_ERZ1026854 | MGnify/ENA primary metagenome ERZ1026854 (study PRJEB33269, sample SAMEA4719793) | human gut metagenome | biome: human-associated habitat; feature: organic feature; material: feces | place: Cameroon | collected 2013-10 ... | reverse complement strand
ACCATCGACACGGGGATTTTCAGTCCCCTGCTCTACCGACTGAGCTACAGAAGCATTTATAAAGACAAAAATGGCGACCCGAAAGAGACTCGAACTCTCGACCTCCGCCGTGACAGGGCGGCGTTCTAACCAACTGAACTATCGGGCCGTGTGGTGGGAACAATAGGGCTCGAACCTATGACCCTCTGCTTGTAAGGCAGATGCTCTCCCAGCTGAGCTATGCTCCCACATTTTTGTTATCACTCGGAGTTTTTTGTTTCTCTCTCGTGACGACTTAATTATAATACACCATTCTGCGGAAAAAGTCAATACTTTTTCACCTATTTTTTTGAGTTTTGTCACATTGCACAACAAGATATCAAATATACGCCACTTTACTTATTACATTATAACAAAGAAACGCCGTTTTTATCCCTAAATCAGCTATTTTTCTTCTTCCAAAATCTTATTTTTTGACCTCAAAACACTTTTTAAACCGAATTTTACAAAAAAATTTTTAAATATCAAAAAAATTGAGTACCGCCGACCGCTTTAAATGCCATTTTCGACGATTTTCCGAGATATTTTCCCGAAATTCGCCAAGAAAACAGCCTTTAACACTGTAAAATGTCGTATTCTCGGCAGTCAGCGGCACTCTTTTGCCGCAGGAAACACCTGCGGCTATGTATGTTACTCAAAATTTGTTCCGTCCGCGCTGTCATCGGGGACGAAGATAACCTCGGAGGCGTTGTCTGTCGCAGTTGTTGCCGTCGATGTGCCGTCCTGCTGTGTGACCTCTGCCGAGTTGTCCTTGCTTGAAGCGGCATTATCGGAAACCGTTCCGTCGGGAGCTTCTTCCTGCGGCGCAGTGGTTTCAGCCTTGTTTTCGTTCGGCTCGGCTTCGCTCTGCTCGATATCGGTCAGACCCTTTGTAATGAGCGGCTTGACGAAGCCGTTTTCTTCATCGTCATATCTGAGCTGGCAGGCGATAAGCTTATCGTCGGCAACGAGAAGATCGGCGTACACATTCTCGGAATACTCAGGGTAGTTCAGCACCGCATAGCTGAAAAGCGTTGCCTTGTCACCCTTATGCTCCGCGAGGTCAAGACCCTGTGCCTGCTGCATTTCGACATAGCTTTTGTAGGTATCGTTGAACTCGGACGGCACTGTTACGTCCTCACGGCGAACGGGGTCAGGCTTGACGATATAGCCTTGGCGGTTGAGAAACTCGACCCTTTCTGCGTTGCCCGACATTGCGAAGAACTTGTCGGAATCCGCCTCCTGCTTTGCTTTTCCGAGCAGAAAGACTGCCGCGGCGATGACCAGCACAAGTAAGACTGCAAGCGCGACTTTGCCGCGCGCTTTGGAAGATTTGCTCATTGAGATCCACTCCTTAATATTATTCCTATGATGATAGGATAGCATTGATTTGTATAATATTATGCAGGAATTGTCCCAAAAAGTACAGGCAAAGACAAGTTTTGCACCGCCAAAATTCTCTCTTTTGTACGAACCTTAGCCCAAAACTTCGTTATTTCGTCCAATTTTTTTAAAAATAAAAAAGCTTTGCAAGCCGTTTTGACCTGCAAAGCTTTGAACGTTATCTGTGACCGCCGCTTCCGCCGCCGCCCATACTGTGACCGCCGCTGCTTCCGTGACCGCCGCCGCTGCTGCTTTCGATCTTTGTTCGTGTTACAGTTTCGCGAAGGTAGATGTCGTTCTTTCTGTACATATTAACGCCGCCCTGACGAACATAGCTCGTGGCGCTCGTTTTGCTGTGGAATTTGTATCTTGATATAACGATGCCTATGCCTATCGCAGCTGCGACAAGCCCGCCGATAATGCCTGCGATAATGCTCACGCCGAGCGTTGAACCCTCGTCATTCGTGAAATAGCCTTTGTCATAGACCTCTCTCACGCACTCGAAGTAGGTTTCAACGTTGCCCATATCATCATAAGCGTAATATTTCTCGTTGCAGCGTTTTATCATATCGTGAACTCTTGCATCGTTGAAATAGTTCACATCGGGGTCGCCGCCGATAGCGAAGTGACGGTAGCCCGTGTCGATGAGGTAGAGGATACCGCTTGCGCTGTAGCTGCCGTATATCTCCTTATATCTGCTCTCGGCGTAGTCTATAGCCTTTGAGCCATCGGTAGGGAAGTCGATATCGGTCGTGATGACGGCGATATTCCAACCCGTGTAGTCGCAAAGCTCCTGCTGCTCCTGCATGAGCGTTTTTTCCTGCTCATCGGTGTAGAGGTTCGCATTGTCCTCAAAGTAGATGCTTGCCGCGAAAGAGTTTATGCCAAGGCAGAGCATCGTTGTAAGAGCCGCCGCGAGGGAGAGTGCTGTTCTGAATAATTTTTTCATCCGAGAAGCCCTCCTGCGACTGCGCCTATTATGCCGCCGAATACTGCGAAAAGTCCCACTCCGAGTGCGATGAGCTTCGGCACGGAAACGGGGAGATAACCCTCTATTTTGCCCGTCTGACCGTTCATGGCGAACTCGTAGTCCTTGCCCTTGTACTTATAGTTCAGGAACCACACGGGGAGCATAACATAGTGCCAGTTCGTGCGGACAAGGCGGATATTTTTGTATTCGGGGGTGACGGAAGTATATCCCACGACTGAATCCATAAGGATATTTTCCGCACTGCCGCTTACGCGAGCCTTGATATTCGGCAGGACTTCGTCCTTTGTAACGTCATATTTATCGGCGAAGAAGCCCGAAAGGTAGGACATTTGGAACTGCTCGAACTTCGTATAGTCGAATGGTTCGATAGCGGTCATAAGCGAGTCCTCGATCTTCTTCGAGCCGTCAGCAGGAACGCCGTCATACGCAATTTTTGCTGCGCGGTTTATTCGGTAATATTTTGTTCTTGTAACGTTGTATTCGCCCGAGGTATAGGTCGAGATTATCCTTGCCTCGGCATCGATCTGAGCGTCAACTTTGCAGTCGGCGAGCCAGAACGGAACATAAAGTCCCGTGATCTTTTCGAGGGTGGAGAACGAGGTATAATCCTTGGGCAGAAACCATTTCTTTTTGCACCATTCCTTATAGTTGAGCATCGCCTGCTCACGGGTATGCGTGAACGGGATTATCATTTCGGGACGGCACTCGCCCGAGAGTCTGCCCTTGAGCGAAACGGGGCTGTGGCAGTAATAGCAGAAAGTTGCCGCAGTGTTTTCGTCAGCGATTATCTCTGCGCCGCAGTTGTCGCAGATATAAAGGTTAGTGTGATCTTTGAATTCAGTCTGTTCCTCGCTGCTCGGGATATTGAGATTGACCTCCGATGCGTCCTGCTGCATTTCTTCAGCCGTGAACTCCGACTGGCAGTATTCGCAGACGTGCATCTGTTTTTTCGGGTCAAAGACAACGCTTCCGCCGCAGTTCGGACATTTCATCTGTACTACGTCCATGCTTTATCTCCGTTACGGTCTTTTTGCGCCGCAGTTATTGCAGAAATTGCCCGTATTTTCAGCGCCGCAGGAGCATTTCCATGAAGCATTGGGGTTCTTAGAGCCGCAGTTGCTGCAGAAGTTGCCCGTGTTCATTGTTCCGCACGAGCATCTCCACTGACCTGCGGGTGCAGGCTTCGGGCTGCCGCAGTTGTTGCAGAAATTGCCTGTATTTTCAGCGCCGCAGGAGCATTTCCAAGCACCCGAGGAAGCCTTAGCCGCCTGAGCTGCCTGCTGCTGCATCTGAGCGGCATTCGTGCGTGAAGCGGAATCCATAAAGCCGCCTGCTGCATTCATGCCCATTCCCATGCCCACGAATGCCTGAGCTGCGCCTGCGCTGTTAGAGCCCGCCTTGTTAAGTCCCTCGGCGATCTGACCCTGAACATAGCCCTCGCGGATAGTTGCGTCCTTGAGCATAGCGCCCTGATTGCGCATATTGATGAGCTTCTTCGACTCCTCGTCGTAAGAAATGCTTGCGATACCAACGGAGCAGACTTCCATACCGCGGAGCTTCGTCCAGTCTTCGTCGAGCGTTTCGGACATATACTTTGAAAGCTCGCGGCTCTTGGAAGTAACGGAAGATATCGGGATACCGTCCGAGGACATCTGGTTTATAGCCGACTGGAGAGCGTCCATAAATTCGTCCGCATACTGACCGCAAATAGAATTATAATCAACAGAAGAAGCGCCTCTCGGGATAGCTTCGTTGAAGAACTTGAGCGGATCGGTGATCTTTATCGAATACGAGCCGTGCGCTCTGAGGAAGAGTTCAGCATCGTATCTTGTGTCGTAGTAGTTGACGGGGTTCTTCGTGCCGAACTTTATGCCCTTGATCTCCTGAAGATTTATGTAGTAAACGTGCTGTGTTCCGCTTACTGCGCCGCTGTGCTTGAAGCGCTCCCAGGTTTCCTTGACGGATTCGCTGAGTTCGCCGTTGAAAAGCGACGGGGCAGAGGAGAGATTTACTTCGTAGTAGCCCTCCTGCGCACAGAAGTCAACGACCTTGCCGCTGTCAACAAGGAGCATCATCATATTCGGGTAAACATGGATAACGGAGCCGTTGGAAATAACGTTGTCGTTGCCCTTGTTCTTGCCGCCCTTTACCTTTACACCGCTTACCATAACGGTAGTGTCAGACATTGGTGCAGGTTCAATGGTTTCGAGCCAGGAATCCTTTAAAACTCCGCCTACGGAAGATACTGCTGCTTTAATGAGTCCCATAAAATTACCTCCTGAATGTCATTTATTTTTTCTTTTTTGAGATAACGCCCATAACAATAGCCGCGATTATGACTACCGCAGCAACAGCCGCAGCGATAATATAAGCAGATGCGGGGATATTTCCCGTCAGAGCGCTTTCGGTCAAAACAGTCATATTTTTTCCTTTCTTATACTAAAAGCCATTAAAAACTATGCAAAAAATCAAGTTAAAAATCTGATATATGGTTTTTGCGCAGATTTTTTGTCTATGATTTTATTGGTTTTAGTATTATCACGCGAAAATAAAGCTTTTCCGCATTCTCGCAGAATCATTATAACATACTTTATTAATAATTTCAATCTTATTTGAACAATTTTTTAAAATTTTCTTATTCTATGCAAAACAAAAACCGCCCGAGCCTAAACCCGAGCGGTGATCGTTTTGATAAGTAGATTCTGATAAGTTCAGATTACTTGATCTTCTTAGTAACGATTGCAGCAGCACCTGCAACAGCCATTACGGAGAAGATTACAGCAGCAGATGTGTTGCCTGTTGCAGCAGCAGCAGTGTCAGCATCAGCAGCAGGAGCGTCAACTACAACTTCGTCAGCTGCAGCGTCGTCTGTTACAACTACATCTTCATCAGCATCAGCAACAACATCTTCGTCAGCAGCAACGTCAACATCGTCAGCAACTACATCTTCATCAGCTGTGTCGTCGAGAGCTTCATCAGCATCGTCAGCAGCTGTAGCATCAGCAGCTTCTACTGCATCGTCAGCTGTTTCAGCAGGTTCGTCAACAGGATCAGGAGTTTCATCGGAAAGTACAACGCCGTCCTTGCCAAGAACATCAATGCTCTTAACAGTTACAGTGCCGCCCCAAGTCTGGAGCCAGAACTGAGCGTATGCATCGCTGTCCTTGAATATAGGTGCATCAGAAAGCCATGTGATTGTGCCGTTTTCGAGGTCAGCAGTGATCTCCTTGTCCTTTCTGCCCCATTCGATCTGCTTCCAACCGGTAGAGTTGGAGTTAGCGCCCATGCCGCCGCCGATCCATGTAGCTTCGTCAGCAACTTCTTCAGCCTTGAATTCAACGTGGTAAGTTACACCGTAAACATCAGCGATTGTGTAGCCGGAATTTGTGATCCAAGATGGCTTCTCTTCTTCAGGCTTTTCAGAAACGATGTAGAGTGTAGCATCGGTTCTGTGTGTTTCAGTTGTGAGTGCGAACGTGTTTACTGCCATTGCGGAAACAGCGAGTGCTGCAGCAGCAACGGAAGCAATGATCTTCTTGAAATTCATTGTTTTTTCCTCCAAAAATTCTTTTTGCTTTTCAGCATTTTTTATAAAGAAGCTTATTTAAAAGCTTACTTTCTCTTCTTAGCAGCGATTGCAGCAGCGCCAGCAACAGCCATTACAGAAACGATAACAGCAGCAGATGTGTTGCCTGTAGCTGTAGCTGTTGTAGCAGCTGTATCAGCAGCAGGAGCTTCTTCTGTTGTTGTGTCAGCAGCAGCGTCATCAGTTGCAGCTGTATCAGCAGCAGGAACACCATTCTTCATGATGTCAGCGCTTGTAGCTTCGTCAACTACTGTGAATTCACCCTCAGGAGAACCGGCAGAAAGTTCAGCGGACTTGATGATAACATCGTTGACCTGGAAAGAAAGGCCGGAAGTTGTTTCATCTTCAACGCCGTCATTGATGTAACCGTGGAAAGACTGCCATGTAGCTTCAGGAACTACGAATTCAACAGATGTAACATCCTTGCCGACAACGATGAATCCGTCGCCCTTTCTGATAGCTGTATCAGATGTGAACTGGCTTGTGATCTCGTCCCAGCTTTCAGCAGCATTCATAGCCTTGATAAGGTAGTTGCCGTCGCCAACGAGGGGATCGTGTCTTTCAACTTCGAGAACTACCTTAACGTCGCCGCCGATAGCTTCGAATTCAGACTTAGGGATAAGTGCGCTCTGGGACCAACCGCCTGTGTACTCAGAGTTGAGTGTTACTGTAGCAGCAAATGCGCTTACAGCGAGTGTGGATACTGCAACTGCAGCTGCAGCAACGGAAGCAATAATCTTCTTGAAATTCATTGTTTTTTCCTCCAAAAAATTTTTTAAGTTTTATAAAGAAGCTTTTAAAGCTTACTTTCTCTTCTTAGCAGCGATTGCAGCAGCGCCTGCAACAGCCATTACGCCAACGATAGCAGCAGCGGAAGCGTTGCCTGTAGCTGTAGCTGTTGTAGCAGCAGTGTCAGCAGCGGGAGCTTCTTCGGTTGTATCAGCGGTTGCTTCAGCAGCACCTGCATAAGCCTTCTGTGCGATCTCGTTTCCGTCAGCATCAAAGAACTTGAGGTCGGAAATAGCAACAGTCATAGCTGTGATAGCTTCGTGGTTGGACCAATCCATAAATACGAGCTCGCTGTCAGCAGCAAGAGTATCTGTAGGAAGAAGGAACTTAACATCGTCCTGAGCTGTATAGGTTGTGTTTGCCCAGTATGCGTTTCCGTCATCATCATAATCGGGGCTGATCCAGTAACCTGTGGAATTCTTGCAGCCAAAATATGTGCCGCCGCCTACACCGTTTCCTGCAGCTGTGCCTTCAGGAATTGTGTAAGTAACAGTCCAAGATGCAGACTTTACCTTTGCAGCATCAGCTTCGTCAAGAACATCGCCAACAACGATGCGAGCCTTAGCAGCTGTGCCGTCAGCAGTAGCAGTGAATTCAACCTTATCTTCGCTTGTTGAAATGATGCTTACTGTGTTAGGGTCGTTGTCAGCATAGCTTGCTGCAGACCAGTTTGTAGCATTTGCTGCAACAGCCATAAGAGAAGCTGTCATTGCAACAGCAGCAACGCTTGAAATGATCTTCTTCATGTTCATTTTGTTTCCCTCCATAATTTGCGGATCTGTATCTAATTTGTCAGTCCGCCATTTTCACTGCTAATTATAACATTTTAGCATAAAATAAACAACCGCCAAACTGAATAAAACTTGTTTTATTTTTTTAGTGCTTTTTACAAAAATGGCAAAAAACGTTCCGACAATTGCTACCGAATGTATAATATTTTGCAGTATTTACATTTTGATATATGATTTTAAGCAAAAAACAAGAGTACCAAACATTAAGTCCGATACTCTTGGGTAATTACTTATTTTGAAGTGAAATTACTTTCTCTTCTTAGCAGCGATTGCAGCTACGCCTGCAGCAGCCATTACAGCAGCGATTGCAGCAGCGGAAGCATTTCCTGTAGCTGTGGAAGTTGTTTCTGTTGTTTCAGCAGGAGCTTCTGTTGTTTCAGCTGTATCAGCTGTAGCTTCTGCAGCAGCACCTGTGCCTGCAACTGTAAATGTTACTTCGATATCGTTTGTAGCAGTTTCGAGGCAGGAAGCATCAATCATTCTTGCTGTCTTGCTCATAACGTCGCCATCAGCAGCACGGCAGTCAACTGCACCGTCATCGGAAACATCTTCGCTAGGAGTGTTCCACTCATTGTAGAGGTTTACTCTTGTTGTAAGACCTACACCGTCAGCAGAGCATGTATAGCCTTCTCCGATCTTCTGCTCAACGCCGTTGATCTTGATGGAGTCAACTGTTACTGTGTATGTACGGTTGAAAACTGTTTCGCCGTTCTTGATCTCGAGAGCGTTGAACTGACCGATGTTTATGCCGTCAGCGCCTGTCATGGAAACAGTGTATGTGCCATCGCCTGTGATCTCAGCGTTTTCCCATGTAGCGTCAAATTCGCTCCAGTCGGAAAGGTTGATGTTGAGGTAAGCTGTACCGTCAGCAAGGGAATCTGTGTTCTGAGCAGCGAATGCGCTTACTGCCATTGTGGATACTGCAACTGCAGCTGCTGCGATAGCAGCAACGATCTTTTTAATTTTCATGATGTTATTCCTCCATAAAATTAATTGTTCTCATCTTTTCCTCCGATGAGCTTAAACATATTATACAACATTCAGCTGACAAAATCTATATCAAAAATGCAAAAAATAATAACGTTTTCATTATGCTATTTTTACAAATCAGGAATAAAAAAGAAACAGCCGTCCGAGAAACCGAACGGCTGTATTTCGCTTTTTCAAAAAGTCTTTTTCGTAATCGAATGATTACTTGGAAGCCTTCTTAGCAACTACTGCTGCAGCAGCAAGAGCTACAGGGATAACTGCGAGAGCGATAGGAGCGTTGCCTGTTGCAGGGTTAGCATCAGTTGCATCATCAGCAACTGTGTCGTCAGCAGCATCAGCATCGTCAGCTACATCGTCAGCAGCATCATCAGTGTCATCAGCGATGTCATCGTCTGCTTCGTCAACTGTATCTGTTACTTCTGTATCTGTTTCATCGAGGTCTGCTCCATCATCTTCGATACCAGCAGCAGAAACTGTAAGGCTGAGCATAGAAGCAGCCATTGCGCAAGCTGCGATTGCAGCAAGAATCTTCTTCATTTTCATTGTTGTTTCCTCCATTTAAGTTATTTTTAATCACCACAATCAATATCATTGTGATTATGCTGATATTATAACATAGTCTGCCCAAAAATCAAAGCATTATTCTGACGTATTTTTTTTGCATTTTCTGTATTTTTTTAAGCATTTTGCCCAAATCGGCGCAAAACGGTGTTTATTTGATTAAAAAACGGTTACAAAGGTTAAAAACTCTGTAATATTGCAAAACGTTTACATTACCTTTTGTATAATTGCCTAAAACAATAAATTTATGTAATATTTTTGTTCATAAGGCAAAATCTATTGACTTTTGTAGAATATTATGATATAATAATTAATTACAAACATTTTATCTTATGTTGATTTTGCAATTATATTACACAAGTTGAAGCTTATTTTATCCTCATATTCTAAACTTTTCTACACCGCGGATAGCAAAATCATCCAAAAGCAACACAAATCAGCTTGTTCATTTGTACAATCATACAAAAAATGTTTTTTTAGCCAAAAACTGTTGACGTACAGAAACTTATGGTTTATAATAATAACGATGTTAGAATTCTTCTAAATTCTATTTTTAAAATGTTTAACATCCGTTTTGTTGTCTCCTTTCTTTTGTTCTACACATATTTATCTTATTTCAATTCATTTTACCTTTGCAGGACACCGTTGTCCTGCATTTTTTTTGCATTTTTATCCCACTCTTGATTTTTTATATATATTATGGTATAATATGAGCGATAATCTTGAATTTTACGGGAGGATAAAGTTTATGCCAAAGGAACCTTTTTATATCACGACCCCGATCTACTACCCATCGGGAAATCCGCACATCGGACATTGTTACACCACCGTTGCCTGCGATACCATTGCGCGCTACAAGCGTATGCAGGGCTATGACGTTATGTTCCTCACCGGAACGGACGAGCACGGTCAGAAGATCGAAGAAAAAGCTAAGGCAGCGGGAGTTACCCCAAAGGAATATGTTGACGAGGTCGTAAAGACCTTCAAAAAGCTTTGGGAATGTATGGGTATCAGCTACGACCGCTATATCCGCACGACCGATGATTACCACGTTGAGGCCGTACAGAAAATTTTCAAGGAGCTTTACGACAGAGGATACATTTATAAGGGCGAATATGTCGGAAAATACTGTACTCCGTGCGAAAGCTTCTGGACAGAATCCCAGCTCGTTGACGGCAAGTGCCCCGAGTGCGGAAGAGATGTTATCGAAGCTAAGGAAGAAGCTTACTTCTTCAAAATGTCGCCATTCGCAGACAGAATTGAAAAGCTTCTTACCGAAACAGACTACCTCCGCCCGAAGACAAGAGCGACCGAGCTTGTAAACAACTTCATCAAGCCGGGTCTTGAAGATCTCTGCGTTTCGAGAACAAGCTTCAAGTGGGGAATCCCGATAACTTTTGACCCTAACCACGTTGTTTACGTTTGGATAGACGCGCTTTCCAACTATATCACAGCACTTGGCTATGAAAACAGCGCACATAATGACTATGAAAAATACTGGCCTGCTGATGTTCACATGGTAGCAAAGGATATCATGCGTTTCCACGCTATTATCTGGCCTGCAATGCTTATGGCACTCGATCTGCCGCTCCCGAAGCACCTTGCAGTTCACGGCTGGATAACTTTCAACGGACAGAAGATGAGCAAGTCGCTCGGCAATGTCGTTGACCCGTTCGTTTTGAGCGAACGCTACGGCGCAGACGCTATCCGTTACCACATTTTGCGTGAAATGGCTCTTGGCGCAGACAGCGCATTCTCCAACGAGATAATGATAAACCGCATCAACTCCGACCTTGCGAACGGACTCGGAAACCTCGTTTCGAGAACCGTTGCAATGACGCTCAAATATTTTGACGGCACACTTCCGACCGAAAAGCAGAGCGGCGAATTTGACGATGAACTTATCGCCGAAGCAACATCGCTCCTTGCAAAGGTCGATGACTGCGTTGAAAACACAAGACTTCAGGACGCACTTATCGCAATTTTCAAGGTAGTTTCACGCTCAAACAAGTACATCGACGAAACCACGCCTTGGATCCTTGCAAAGGACGAAGCTAACAAGCCAAGACTTGCGGCTGTTCTTTACAACCTCCTTGATACAATAAGGATCATCTCCGCAGTTCTCGCTCCGTTTATGCCTGCAACAATGCCAAAGGTATGGGAGCAGATCGGCGCATCGGAGGACGATGTAAAGTATGAGAACCTCGGCAGGTTCGGCGTTCTCCCTGCAAATGTTACCGTAAAGAAGGGCGATCTCCTCTTCCCGAGAATCGACGTTGAAAAGGAAATTGACGAACTCAACGCACTTATCAAGTTCAACGCTCCAGCAGAGGAAGAAGCTTCAAATGTCGTTCCTCTCTCCGATATCATTTCAATAGACGATTTCGGCAAGGTAGACCTCCGAGTTGCGGAAGTCAAGGAATGTGAGAAAGTTCAAAAGGCAAAGAAGCTCCTTAAGCTCCAGCTTGACGACGGAATGGGCGGCAGACAGGTAGTTTCGGGCATCGCAAAATGGTATCAGCCCGAAGACCTCATCGGAAAGAAAGTAATCGTAGTCGCAAACCTTGCACCTGCAAAGCTTTGCGGCGTAGAGAGCGAGGGAATGATCGTTGCCGCTGACGTTGGCGAAGATGCAAGAGTTATCTTCATCGACAAGGACGTTCCGAACGGAGCAAAACTGAGATAATGCTTAATGCGTAATTCGTAATTATATTTTTCCGCAAAACACTGTAAAATCGTAGGGGCGGATTCAATATCCGCCCGATGCAAAACCCGTATTTTAGGTAAATTCTCCATAGGGAACGGGGTTCCCGTCCCACGCCGCAAGGCGTTTTTATAACAAAAAAGAACCTATTTTCAAAGATTTTGAATTCTTTGAAAATAGGTTCTTTTTGTTTACGAAATATAATATATGATATGTGCCGAAAAATCGCTGACGCGATTCGGGACGGGTGACCCGTCCCCTACAATTTTTCACGCATTTTACGCAATAAATTTGTGTATTAAACGGGCGGATATAGAATCCATCCCTACAGAATTAAGGCATTTTGCGACCAATATGCGAGACAAAATAATTACGCATTATGCATTACGCATTAATCTATCTTTTGTTCCAGTTTAGCCGTAATTTCAAACGTTGTAACTTCTTCCGTTATCGTTTTGCGATAGACTGTCAGGGTGACTTCTTCGCCTGCGATCTTTTCATCGAGGATTTCCATTACCGAATCGAGGTCTTTTACGGGCTTGCCGTCTATTTCCGTGATGATATCATACGGCTGTAGGTCTTTTGTTGCAATGTCGCAGGTCGGGTCTACGCTCATTACGCAAAGTCCCGATTCAACGCCGAGGCTGTCGGCGGTTGCGCTGTCCATTGCTATAAACACGATGCCGAGCTTTGCCCTTCCCGGGACATAGCCGTTTTCTATGAGCGCTTCGGCAACGGGAACAGCATCGTTTATTTCAATAGCGAAGCCTATTCCGTCATATACAACGTGGTCAAGTCCGCCGACCGAGATGCCTATTACCTGACCATACATATTGACGAGCGCGCCGCCCGAATTTCCGGGGTTGAGTGCGGCATCGGTCTGTATGCATCGGAGCGTTCCGCTTGATGAATAGTCGGTTTCTATTTCTCTTCCGAGAGCGCTGACATAGCCAAAAGTTATGGAATTTTCAAGGCTTCCGCCTGCGCCGATAACTGCGACCTGTTCGCCGAGGATAACTTCGTCCGAGTTTCCTATCTCAGCCGAAACAAGGTCATCGGCTTCTATCTTTACCACTGCCAAGTCCTGCTTGCGGTCGATGCCGACAAGCTTTGCTTCAAACTGCCTGCCGTCGTTGAGCTGTGCTTTGAACTGCGCTTCTTCGTCAACGACGTGCGCATTTGTGAGGATATATCCGTCGGTCGAGATGATTATTCCCGAGCCGAGCGAGGTCATCTGATACGGTGTATCGCTGTAAACGCCGATAAGCACCTGCGAGGGGAGAACTCTCTGCGCAACGCCCTCCGTTGTGAGCAGACCCGTTTCTTCATCGGCGTAATATTTCGCTTCGAGGACGGGACGTGGAGAGGTGGGGAGGGTTATCTGAACACGCTTTGTGTCCTTATCCTTGGTTTTTTCGCTCGCCGTCTGTGTTTCTAGCGAACTGAACGAGCTTTCACTCTTGGTCTTATCGAGCGCGGCGGCTTTCTTTGCAACAACTACCGACAGAATGACTATCGTCACGAACATCACTGCGATAAGCGCGATTATTATTGCTGTCCAGACGGCAGAAAGGCGTTTTTTCTTCGGCGGAACGTTCTGGGGTGGGTTCGGCTGATTTTGCTGTGCATACTGACCCTGCGGCATAGCTCTGCTGCCGTAGTTCGGAGCATAATATCCGTTGGGATAACCGTTTTGACAGCCGTTGTTCGGCGGAGGATATGCGCCGTACTGATATGGCGGCGGGGGAGTTTGCCGATTTTGAGCCGTGTTCTGATACGGCTGCGCCGCGCCTTGGTTTTGCGGCGGTATCTGCTGATACTGCGGTTGGGAAGCTGTCGGATGACCATAGTTTTGCCCATAGTTTGGCTGTCCGATATTTGGCTGTGCAAAAGCCGACGGCTCGGGATTCGGCTGAGATGCAAATGCTTCGGGTGAAGCTGTTTCACTCGGTGTATTTTCGTGCAAAGTCTGCTCGCTCACCGTTTCGGGCGAAGCGGTTTCGTCTGCGATATTTTCCTGCAAAGGCTGAGTATTTTCCGTATTCGGAGTGTTTTCGTCAAAATTATCCACAATATACCTCCTTTATAAAAGAAGCCGCACAATTACAAGCTATGCGAATGTCTGTAACTGTACGGCGAAACTTTTAGATCGTTATTTCAAATTCAACAAAGCTGTTGGGTTCGCTGCGGACGAGAATTTTTCCGTCGTGGAGCTTTATTATCGAGCGCACGATAGAGAGCCCCAGACCAACGCCCGTTTTGTCGATACCTCTTGAAGCGTCCGCTTTATAGAAACGGTCGAAGACCTTGGATATCTCGTTCGCTTTAAGACCCTCGCCGCTGTTCCTGATGCGGATAACAGACGAGCCGTCCCTGTTTTCAAAGGCGAATTCGATATATCCGCCGTCGTTGACGAATTTTACGGCATTTTCGACGAGGTTGTAAAGCACCTGCTGCATAAGGTCGCTGTCGGCGCTGACCATAAACCTGCCGTGTTCGATGCCGCGGATCTCGACGTGTTTCTCATCGATGCGCGTTTCAAACATAAGCAAGACCTTGACGAGAAGCGGCATAAGGTCAAAGGTTTCCTTGGTCATTTCCATTTCGCCCGCTTCGTACTTGGAGATATTGAGCATCGACTTTACAAGTCTTGCAAGTCTGTCGACTTCCTCCGAAACGATACGGAGATAATATTTATGCTTTTCTTTCGGTATAGTGCCGTCAAGAATACCGTCAACGAAGCCGCCGATAGTGGTCATAGGTGTACGAAGTTCGTGCGAAACATTCGAGATGAAACTCTTTCGGTTCTCCTCGATAGCTTCAAGCGAGCTTGCCATTTCGTTGAGCGAATTTGCAAGGAAGCCGAACTCATTATCCTCGGGGACATAGAGCTTTTCGGAGAAATCACCGTTTCCGAATCGCTTCGCTGCAAGGGTCATTTCCTTTACAGGTGTCATCAGATGCTTCACTGCCGCATATATCGCAATGAACACAAGAACAAGTATCACCACCGAAGCAATGGCAAGCGCGATTATAAGCTTGGTCAAATACTGCTGGAGCGGAGTATCGGAAAGCCTTGAGAAAAGATAATACTGTTCTCCTGCGGCTTGAAATTTATAAACAAGGTTAAAAACTGTGCTGGGGTAGAAATGGTCAAGGCTTGAAAGCTCGAAAAAGCCCTCGTCACCGACCTTGTTCAGGATATCCTCCCCGATTTTTCTCCCTGTATGAGAACACGGCGGTGCTTCGGAGCAAACCAAAGCAACGCCGTTTGAATCTGTTAATGTGAAAACTATCTCCGTTGTATCGGTCACGTTCAGATAGATATTGTTAAGATAATCTGTGTTCACCCCGTCAGCCGAATCTATCGAAAGCTTTGTTATCGACATTATCGTATCGGCATTGGTGATGAGGTAGCCTTTTTTATCGTTTTTATAAAATTCGGAAGAAATGATTATAAGAACGACCGCAACGCAGACAATAGCAGCGGATATTATTGCAGCGCACAGGGTAAAAAACTCGGAGAATACGCTTTTACGCATTTTCTTCCTCTGCTTCGAACTTGTAGCCTACGCCCCAAACTGTTTTGAGCGCCCACTTGTCCGAAACATTTTCAAGCTTTTCTCGAAGACGCTTGATATGAACGTCAATAGTACGGGAGTCGCCGTAATACTCGAATCCCCATACTTCGTCAAGAAGCTGATCTCTTGTATAAACGCGGTTCGGATTGGAAGCGAGGTAGAAGAGGAGTTCAAGCTCCTTTGGAGGAGTATCCATTACCTTGCCGTCAACGCGAAGCTCATATCTTGTCATATTTACAACGAGCTTGTCGTAGCGAACTTCCTTGACCTCGGTCTCGGTGCTGCCCTGACCGATACGTCTTGAAATTGCCTTGATTCTTGCGATAACTTCCTTTGTATCGAACGGCTTAACGATATAGTCATCTGCGCCGAGTTCAAGACCGAGGACCTTATCGAAAGTTTCGCTCTTGGCTGTTATCATTATGATCGGAACATTGGATTTTTTGCGGATCTCACGGCAGACCTGCCAACCGTCGAGCTCTGGGAGCATGATATCGAGAAGGATAACATCGGGTTTGAGGGCATTGAATTTGATAAGCGCCTCATCGCCGTCATGAGCAACGATAACTCCGTAGCCTTCCTTTTCGAGATAGAGCTTTAAAAGCTCGCAGATATTATTATCGTCATCAACGACTAAAACCTTTCCAAGTGACATAATTATTTCCTCCTATCGTTTTTTTGATCTATTCTGAAAAAGCATATATTAATGTACCATATTAAAACATTATACTACTTATAACTAATTATAGCAAATATCGAGATATAATATATAAATTTTTATGAACAGATTATTTCCTAATTGTAAATTTCACAAAAGCATAACTAAATCCCAAAGAAATTATAAAATTCCGTTCATTTTTAGGGTTTCCTATGCATTAAATTCGGCATTTTCCGTCAGATGACTTCTTTAAGGATAAGATAAGCCATTGTTGCGATCGACTTAGCCTCGACATAATTTCTGTCTACCTTGAAATTGCCTTCTGTAAGCATATTTTTAAGCTCGGAAACACGCTCGAAGCCTTTGAGAGCCTCCTGCATATTCGGGATAACGAAGTACGACTTCTGCATGATATGTCTGATCTCGGTACGGATACCCGACGGTATCTCGGGAGCGTTCGGGTCGATGTCGAACTCGGCAGTTTCAAGATTTTCGAGCGGAGCGCCTGTATTTTCCTGCATCTTTTCCGAAATAGAGATAGCTGCCTGTCTGCCGAAAACGAGCGCTTCAAGCAGAGAGTTTGAAGCAAGGCGGTTGTTGCCGTGAACGCCCGTGTGGGAACATTCGCCGACAGCATAAAGTCCGTCAACCGTTGTCTGAGCGTGGGTATTTACATTGATGCCGCCCATTAAGTAGTGCTGGCATGGGTAGATCGGAATACGGTCGGTCGTCATATCGATGCCCTGTTCAAGCAGGTACTTATATATCATCGGGAAGCGTGCCTTTATGAACTCGGGGTCTTTGTATGAAATATCAAGATAGAAATCGTCTGAATTCGTTCTTCTTGCCTCGCTGATTATCGAGTGCGAAACAACGTCACGGGGAGCAAGCTCCAGACGCTCGTCGTAATTCTGCATAAAGCGTTCGCCGTCGCAGTTGAGGAGATAAGCACCCTCGCCGCGGACTGCTTCGGAAATAAGGAAGCACTCTCTTGTGTGCTTGTTGTTGAACGCGGTCGGGTGGAACTGAATGAGCGAGAGGTTCTTGATGTTTGCGCCCATTTCGTAAGCGGCTGTGATGCCGTCGCCCGTTGCGATAGCGGAGTTCGTGGTGTATTCGTAGATTCTGCCGATGCCGCCCGTTGCAAGGATAACGTAACGGGAGTTATAGGTAGAATGTTCATCGTTCACGCAGATATCGGCGGAGAAGCCCGTTCCTGTCTTTTTCAGTTTGCAGAGGAGAGCGTTCTCGAGAATGTCGATATTAGGCGACTTTTTAACAGCTTCCTGAAGCTTTGAGGTTATCTCGAAGCCCGTTGAATCGCGGTGGTGGAAGATTCTGTGACGGCAGTGTCCGCCCTCGAGGGTCTTATGGTAGTTGCCGTTCTCGTCCTTGTCGAAGTCAACGCCGAAGCCGATGATCTCCTCGATCTCGTGAGCGGCTTCGGTAACAAGGATTTTGAGCGAATCGGGGTTGTTCTTATATCCGCCTGCGATAAGGGTATCCTTTGTATGGAGCTGGATATTGTCGTCAACGGGCTTATAGACAGCCGCGATGCCGCCCTGAGCGAGCGCGGAGTTGCAGAGTATCATTTCTCTTTTTGTGATAAGCAGTATTTTCAGCTCTTTCGGCAGGTTCAAAGCGGAATACAGACCGCCTGCGCCCGTTCCTGCGATAATAACGTCATAATTTTTGGACATAACTATACTTCCTTTAATTAATATGTATAATACTAAACACCAATAAAATACAGGAAAAATCTGCGCCGAAATCACATACATTCAAGATTATCGGCTTGATTTTTTCCAAATTTTAAATGGTGTTTAGTATAAAATTCACGTTCGATACCGATGTATTCACCTATAGGAAAACGTTCACATCGAAGTCAGAACGATGACAATGTTCCGAGCAAAATTTTCCGAACCGCTCGCATTATGAAAAATCCGACCTTTAACACGCGTTCAAAACCAGCCGAGTTTCAGGCGAAATTTTCTCACATAAACACTTAATATTATTATAACACAAGAAATCACAAAAATCAATTATTATTGCATATTTTTTGCCGAAATTATGCAGAAAAGCGTGAAAAAAGCACAAAAAAGCTGCCACACGAACCGTATGGCAGCCATAATGTTTACTTAGAAAACAATCAGTTAACAATTGTCTTTTCAGTTTCCTTATCAAAGATGTGAACCTTGTTAGGATCGAGAGCAACCTTGATAGTATCCTGAGGACGGGCAGTTGATCTTGGGTCAACTCTTGCTGTGAGGGAGATACCCTGGCAGTTGAGGTAGAGGTAAACTTCTGCGCCCATCATTTCTGTGATTTCAACATCAGCATCGATGATACCTGTCTTAGCAGAGGAGATGAACATTTCTTCATCGTGGATATTCTCAGGACGTATACCCATGATAATTTCCTTATCAACATAGTTGGAGAGAACATTCTCATCAACCTTGGATTCAGGAAGTTCAACATAGTACTTAACGCCTCTGGAAGTCTTGGTGTCTTCAGAACCGAATTCAATTGTGTACTTGCCTTCGATCTTTCTGAGAACAGCATCAACGAAGTTCATCTGAGGTGAACCCATGAATCCTGCAACGAAGAGGTTAACAGGGTTGGAGTAGAGGTTCTGAGGAGAGTCTACCTGCTGAATGAAGCCGTCCTTCATAACAACGATACGGTCACCCATTGTCATAGCTTCTGTCTGGTCATGAGTTACGTAGATAAATGTAGTACCGAGCTTCTGGTGGAGCTTGGAGATCTCAGTTCTCATCTGTGCACGGAGCTTTGCATCGAGGTTGGAAAGAGGTTCGTCGAGGAGGAAGACCTGAGGTTCACGAACGATAGCACGGCCGAGCGCAACACGCTGACGCTGACCACCGGAGAGAGCCTTTGGCTTTCTGTCGAGGAGGTGGGAAATATCGAGGCTGCGGGCAGCTTCTTCAACCTTACGGCTGATCTCGTCCTTAGGAACCTTACGGAGCTTAAGACCGAATGCCATGTTCTCGAATACTGTCATGTGAGGATAAAGAGCGTAGTTCTGGAAAACCATCGCGATATCTCTGTCCTTAGGAGCAACGTCGTTAACAAGACGATCTCCGATATAAAGTTCACCTTCGGAGATTTCTTCAAGTCCTGCGATCATACGGAGAGTAGTGGACTTACCGCAACCGGAAGGACCAACGAGGATGATGAATTCCTTATCTTTGATTTCAAGGTTAACATCTGAAACGGCTACAACACCGCCGGGGTATTTCTTATAAATTGAACGAAGTGACAAACTTGCCATGTTAATAGGACCTCCTACATTTAAATTGTCTGCCGAGCATACTCGGCTCTATTAATATAATACCAAAAGTGGGGAGCAAATTTCAAGTCACTTATTAACTAAACTTATAAAAACTTATTTATTTAGTTTGACGAAAAAGCAAAATTTTGTAAGTTACTGGAAATTTTGAGATAGAATTATATCTAAATATTTTCGGTTTCTTTGTGCAACATTTCTCTCCACTCGCCGAGAGCGAGGTTTTCGTCAAGCTTAACGCCGCCTATCGAAATGCGCTTCAGATACAATACCTTGTTGTTCCGAGCCTGCGCCATACGCTTTATCTGGTGGTACATACCCTCGCGAATGGTTATGAGAACTTCGTGAGGATCGGCGAGAATTTCAAGCTTTGCGGGCAAGCAGACATCGCCGCCGTCTATCGCAAGACCCTCTTCAAAGGCTTTTACATCGTCCTCGGCAGCAGGGTTTTCAAGCTTTGCGAAATAGGTCTTGTCAACGTGATGCTTCGGGGAAAGGATATTGTGCGCAAGAACGCCGTCGTCTGTGATGAATACGAAGCCCTCGGTGTCCTTGTCGAGCCGTCCTGCGGGGAAAAGTCCCTCGCGGCGTATGCTGTCGGGGAGAAGTTCGAGAACTGTCTTCGATTCGCCGTCCTTTGTCGAGCATACAACACCCTGCGGCTTGTTCATCATTATATATATGTGCTTGCGGTAGATGACTTCCTTGCCCTCGGAGCAGACTGTGTCTTTTTCGGGGTCGATCTTCATATCGAAAAACTTTGCGACCGTGCCGCCGACCGTTACAACTCTGCGTTTTATGAGTTCTTTCGCTTCGGAGCGCGTTATGCCGAGCTGTGCCGCAAGGAATTTGTCAAGGCGCTGTATATCTTTCTTCGGAACTTTGGGTTCGCTCATTGTTTTCCGCCGTCCTTTCTGATATTTCGGTTATAGGACTTGTTTTTCGCCTTTTTCGCCACGGAAAAGCCGAATTCGCCGAGTTTTCTTCCTATCGAAAAGTATTCGCCGTGGGAGTAGGCAAGAAGTCCTGCCTGCTGGAGATTTATCTTTCCCTTGCTGTCGATATAGCGCTCATCGGCGGAAATCGCAACAACATCTGCGATGAACATATCGTGAGTGCCGTAGTTTTTGACCTCTCTGACCTTACATTCGAGCGAAAGGGGACTTTCTGCGATAACGGGCGCTTTCACGACCGAAGCCTCTTCGAGTGTGAGATTGCACTGCTTTATCTTGTCCATATCCTTGCCGCTGCGAACGCCGACAAAGTCCGTTTCACGAACGAGCTTTGAGGTGGTGAGGTTTATGACGAACTCGCCCGTTTCCATTATTATTGCGTGAGAGTGGCGCGAGGGGCGAACCGAGATGTAAACTATCGGCGGTTTTGTGTTTATAACGCCTGTCCACGCGCAGGTGAGTACGTTCGCTTTGTGCATATCTCCGCAGCTGACCATTACCGCAGGCAAAGGAGAGATAAGCGTTCCCGGTGCTAAAATTTTTCTTCCCATATTAATTCCTCTTATAAAAAATAAATGATATTTTGTACACAAAAATGTTAAATTTGCTAATTGAAAGACTTATCCAAAAATGATATACTATCCTTAAATAAGTATATATCAAGGAGGTGTGAGCTATGCCGTCTATCCCGTCAATATCAATAAATACCAACACTAACAGCACCTTTGAAAGCAGCGAGGGAATGACTTCCCGTATCCGCAAAAAGGCTCTCGAAAATCAGATAAGCAATGACGAGCAGGAGCTTGAAAAGCTTTCCGCAAAGCAGACCGCCGAAAAGTCAAAGCTTAAGATCGAACTTACCAAGTACAAGACCGAACTTTCCAAGCTTGAAAAGAACTCGGAAGATAAGGAAAACGATCAAAAAACCGCCGATATGAAGCGCCGCTTCGATTCATTCGAGTGCCAGACCTGCAAAAACAGACGTTATCAGGATCAATCGGACGATTCGGGCGTTTCGTTCCAGACCGCTTCTCACATCGACCCGTCAGCGGCTTATTCCGCAGTCCGTTCGCACGAAAACGAACACGTTGCGCGAAACAAAACTCAGGCTGAACAGCACGGTCAGAAGATAGCATATCAGGCCGTCACGATAAACCGTGCGATTTGCCCCGAATGTGGACGAAGCTATGTTTCGGGCGGCGTTACACACACGGTCACCAAAGCCGACAACAGTGCGAAATACACTATCGGCGATATCAAGCTTGAAAAAGACCCCGTTGGCAGCATCGTGAACGTAGTTGCTTAGTATAACACATTATTCCCCGTCGGCATTTTCGCCCTCGGGGGTATTTTTTTGCTCCTGTAAATCTTGTGAAGCTTCGGCGGTTTCGGTCGTTTCAACTGTTTCCTCTGCGGCTTTCGATGCGTTGTGAAGCTCAATAGCGACCTTTGTGAGCGGCGAAAGCTCCTTTTCCTGCTTTTTATTGCGCTCGATTATCTCTTTAGCCATAGCTGCGCCGTGCTCAAAGCTGTAAAACTCGGGGAAACCCTCCTGCTTTGAGAGGACATCGTACATTTCGCAGCAGCTTGAAACTCTGTACCAAAACACTGCACCTGCGATAAGGAACGGTGCGGCGATGATGTTGAGCCATGATCCCGTGATAATTACGCCGAAAGCGGAAAGCATAAACGCCAGCACCGAAGTCAGCACCCATTTTCCGTTCATCGAGTGGGCAAAGAGTGACGGCAGCATAACTATTATCGGCACAAGGTACATAAAGCCGCTTATCTGCGGAACTTTCTGCATCGTTTTGAGCGAATACATCACCGAAAGCAGGTCATAAGCGAATATATAGACCATAAGCGAGATGCAGAAAATGCAGGAGAATTTCCACGCCGCTTTTCTTCTGCGCTCTATTTCGGACATACACTCCCTCTTCTGGTCAAGGCTCATTCCGCCGACCATTGTCGGGTCGAGGTTTATGCTTTTATTGAAACCTGCCATAGCTGTGACCCTTTCCTTTCCCCATATATAGTTTGCATTTTGTATATTTTTTTCGATTTATACAATTTGTTTTGAATTTATATTTACTTATAGTAATTTCTGATTCAGCTATACACTAAGTAAATCAATATCACTTCTGTTCACTGTGATATTTTACATTTTCATCGTGAACGGCTTCGGTCTTGTTGAGGTAATTATCCCAAAGCTTGAGGGCGTTGTTGTAGTTCGCGGTGAACTTTTCCATATTAACGCCGAGCGCTTCACGCGGAAGTCTGAAACCGATGAAAAGGCTGTCGGACATTGCTGTGTATTTTATATCCTCGGCGAAGCTTGTTCCCGAGAGCATATAGCCAAGCTCTGTGCAGTTTTCATCATCGGGATATATCGTGCGCATATCAACAAGTATCGGGTCAACGGGATTGCCGTTCTCGCTCACGTTGTCGATACCGACCGTATGGCAGGTTTCGGCATCGGCGATAACTATAATAGAATCGCCGCTCTGGAATTCAGCCATAAGCTTTGTCTGCGCCGACTGGTTGAAGTAAGCATCGAGGTTATCGTCGCTGTAGACCGCAGGCAGGTAGCTGACGCGGACATAGACCTCGCCGTCGCCGTTAAAGTCCTCGCAGTAAGGTTCGAGCAGCTTTTCGATATCGCCCGTGCGGAAGTCGAGCTCAGAGTCGGAAGCCATTATCATTATCGCAACATCGGGTCTTTTATTGGTGACAACGTCCCTTATGAGAAAAACCGCAAGCAGAACTATCACCACGCCGACGATGAGCGGCATTTTGTTGTGGTAGAAAAAGTTGCCTATCTTCTCCCAAACTGTGTATTCCTTAACGGGTTCGGCTTCGTGAGGGATATCCTCATCGGAGATGATGCCTTGTTTAAGCTTCATAAGCTCGATACGGTCGCGTTCAAGCTTTTTCTCATAGCGTTCGCGCTCCTGACGTTCCTTTTCGGCACGTTCTCTTTCGCGCTCCGCTTCGGCTTCAAGCTCCTCCTGACGCTGTTTTTCGTTTATTCGGCGCATATTTTCGAGAACGGAAACCTTTCCGCTGACCTCGGTCTTTTCGCCGCTTTCATCGTTTTTTATATCATTGTTTTTTTCTTCGGACATAGCTTTCTCCTATAAATCAAAATATACTATTATTATAAAATTGTAAAGCATTTGCCCGTTCAAGTCAAGGGCGAAGCCGAAAGTTTCAGTAAACTTTCATACATCAGAATAATCCCGTGAGTAAAGAAAGACTTTCAATACTTGCATCAAAGCGATCGGCAGAACCGAAACCGTAAGCCGCGTGGATAAATTTTGCGCCTGCGTAATACGCGCTGTCACAATCGCCCTGAGTATCTCCGACATAGACTGCATTTTTAAGCCCGTTTCGTTCAATAATAAGCTTGATGTTATCTCCCTTTTTCAATAAGTTGTCGCCCCAGCATAAATGGTCGGTGAAGTATTTTTCGAGCTTGTAATGCTTCAAAAAGCACTCGATATAGCCCTGCTGACAATTGCTGACGATGAAAAGGGGACAGCGCTCTTTGAGATAAGCAAAGGTTTCCTCGGCTTTATCGTAAATTTCGCCGCCGTGTTCGGCAAGATAGTCATTTTCGTGCGAAGCGCAAAGCTCCATTATCTCCATGCGGCGTTCTTTCGTATATTTTCCGAAGAATTTATCGGCGATAACGTCCATTGTCAGACCCATTATGCCTTTTATATCCGCCTGCGTGAGCCTTACTTCTATATCATTGTGCGCGAGCGCTTCGTTCCACGAATCGGCAACGCCCTTTGAGCTGTCCCAGAGCGTTCCGTCAACATCAAATATGATACCGTCTGCGTTCATTTTTCTTTTTCCTTTCGGCTTTCTTTTCCATACATTATTATATAGTATAAACCCGAAGCTGTCAATATCATTGCATGGCACTGCCGCGGTCTTTCAACGGGTAGATCAACAGCAAAAATTTTTCCGTAATTTCGTATGACGCTGACGGGCGGATATTGGATTTGTACTAATTTATGTAGGTTAACATTCATATCCCACCGCCGTTCAAACGTTGTCGGCTTAAAACGCTCGTCGCTTTGCTCCTCGCGTTTATTCGCCGAGGATAGTTTTGGTTAGGAAAATAGAATTGGCGCAATTCACTATTATAGCTTTATATAATTTATTTCTCATATTTCGTTCTTCATTATTTTTTGAATTGCGCCTTTTGATCTGATAGTGATTACGCTATTGCAACCGACATCAAGCTGTTAGTTTAAGGTGTTTCGCTCTCTGCGGAGAGCGACAAGGGTGGCTTCTCGCCCCCTTGACCCCTTGCAAGCTGTGCTCAGCTTGACCAGCTAATTGGCTTCGCATCGCCCAAACAAATGCAAGCTATGCATTAATTACGCATTACGCATTACGAATTACGCATTAAATTAAAGGTTCTGCGACAAATTTTTCTTGACATATATATCGGATTGGTATATAATTAATCTGATTAATTATGTTCGGAATAAGGCATCGGCAGTCTTTCCCACAAGGGCGAAAATGCTCTTTTCTCACCGCGCCGTATGCCCCTTGAATGTTTTTTATCACACCGAAACTTGCTCTAATATTACGTCTTTACGAACGTTTCGGCTACATATTTCCTTGATGCAATACTTTATTACTTTTTTGCTCGGAAATTTATTTTACACTATCTTAACACTATGGGAACACCGAAAGCGCCGCTAAAAAAACCTTCATGGTCGTTTTTTTCACGCTTTATAGCTTGATGTACGGCAAAATTTTTCCAAAACGGCGGAATGAACGCACGGCGGCAGATATTTTATTCGGCTTTTCCCCATGACCAGAAAAGCGAGGTTGAAAAATTGGCTAACAACGAAAACGAGATCGAAACCATTACCGTCAATATGTACGGCGAGAGAATTTCTCCGAAAAAGCAGGACAAGACAGCGTCCGAACAGCCGGCGCAGAACAGCTCTTCACGCTATAACCGCCCGAACGGTTATCATCAGAATGGATATCAGAAAAAAAATTACTACAGAAACGGCAAAAAGCCTTACTACAACTACAGACAGCGCGCAAACCGTCAGGATCAGCGTCAGACAGCGCTTTCGATAACTCCCGAGAGTGATCCGCTTGGAGCTGCTATCTCCGCGGCAACGGCTGCTCCGACAGCTCCCATTGGCCGCACGAACACTCCGCAGAGAACCAACAGACCGCAGTACCGTCAGAAAAACTACAACAGAAACCGTTCCTATCAGAATCAGAACAACAAGTCTAACGGCGTTCCCCAAAACATCGGCGAGGCTTTGCAGGCTGCCGATATGACGGGCATTTTCCAGACAAACCACCGCAGTGTTAAGCGCACACCGATCAGAATAATCCCTCTCGGCGGAATCAACGAGATCGGCAAGAATATAACTGTTTTTGAATGTGCAAACGATGCTTTTATCGTTGACTGCGGAATGACATTCCCCGACAGCGATATGCCTGGCGTTGACCTTGTTATCCCCGATTTCACATATATCGAGCAGAACGCCGACAAGATAAGGGGGGTTGTCATCACCCACGGACACGAAGACCACATCGGTGCGCTCGCTTATCTTCTCAAAAAGGTGAACATTCCCGTTTACGGAACAAGGCTTACTATCGGACTTATCGAGGGCAAACTCAAAGAGCACGGTCTTCTCGAAAGTGCGAAGCTGAACGTTGTAAAGCCGCGTCAGACGATAAAAATGGGCTGTATGGCGGTCGAATTTATCCGCGTTAACCACTCTATCCCCGATGCGGTCGGACTTGCTATCCACACTCCTGCAGGCGTTATTGTCCACACGGGCGACTTCAAGGTAGACTTCACGCCTATCGAAGGCGGCATCATCGACCTTGCGCGTTTTGGCGAACTCGGAAGCAGGGGAGTACTTGCGCTTATGGCGGATTCGACCAACGCAGAACGTCCCGGTCACACGGCTTCGGAGCGAACAGTCGGAAACTCCTTTGTCAAGCTTTTCGACCGTGCGGAGGGCAAGCGCATAATCATTGCGACATTCTCCTCAAACATTCACCGCGTTCAGCAGATCGTCAACTGCGCTATCGCACACGACCGAAAGATCGCTGTATTCGGCAGAAGTATGCTCAACGTTATTTCGACTGCAATCGAACTTGGCTATCTCAAAGTTCCCGACGGACTTATCATCGACCTTGACGCTATGAACCGTTTCCCTGCGGAAAAGATAGTTCTTATCACAACGGGAAGTCAGGGCGAGCCTATGTCGGCGCTCTCCCGAATGGCTATGAACGAGCACAGACACGTTACGATAACTCCGAACGATTTCATTATAATAAGTGCAAATCCTATCCCAGGCAACGAAAAGCTTGTCACCAAGGTAGTAAACGAGCTTCTCCGTGCAGGTGCGGAGGTCATCTACGAGTCGATGTACGATGTTCACGTTTCGGGACACGCTTGTCAGGAAGAACTTAAGCTTATACTTTCGCTGACAAAGCCGAAGTATTATATCCCTGTCCACGGCGAATACAAGCACCTCAAAAAGCAGTCTGATCTTGCTATCGACCTTGGAATGGACCCGAACAATGTTATCATCTCGAACATTGGCAACGTCATCGAATCGGACGGCGTTGATATGAAGATAAAGGGTCAGGTACAGGCAGGCAGAGTATTCGTTGACGGTCTTGGCGTAGGCGATGTCGGTTCTATCGTTATCCGCGACAGAAAGCATCTTGCCGAGGACGGACTTATCATCGCAGTTGCGACTATCGAGCTCGAAAGCGGAACTATCCTTGCAGGGCCCGATGTTGTATCGAGAGGCTTTGTATATGTCCGCGAGTCGGAAGAGCTTATGGTTGCGGCTAAGGAAATTCTCACGAACACGCTCACCGATTGTCTTGACTCGGGAACAAGAGAGTGGAACACGATAAAGACCCGAATGAAGGACGATCTCAGCGAATTCATCTTCCAAAAGACGAAGAGAAAGCCGATGATACTTCCTATTATAATGGAAATATAATTTGTCCCTCACTGTAGGGTCGGGTTTTCCCCGACCGTTCGCATATTTCTCATATAATGTTTTGAACGGGACGGGAAACCCGTCCCCTACAGTACGATGATTGTAAATATTAGGAAAAATCTGATTAAAGCGAAGCGTTCGTTTTGCCATTTTGAGAAATGTACGAGTTTACGTCTTTGAGGACATTTGGAAAAATGGCAAAAACGTATTAATCAGCGTTTCCTTAGCGCCTTATGGGCAAAATTTATCAATTGATTTTGCCCTATAGCACTGCTTAATATCAAAAATGAAAATAAACCCGATCTGTGGGGGATGGGTTTTCCGTCCCGTTTTCCGAAAACAACGGACATAAAACCCACCTCTACAGAAAATCGGTTTTATCCGCAAAAAATGCGGTTCATAAATTTACCCCGTAAATTACGCCCGTATGGAGGTGCGTTTATTTGACAGGAAAACAATGGCTTGCTTTCAAGCTGGTATCAATTCTGCTCGTTGTCGTTTCAATGGCTTCGGCGTTTGCGCTTTCGGAAACGCAGCCTATGATGTTCTGGACGATGCTCTGCATCACGGCGCTGACGGCGATAGCATTCCTTGCGCTGTTTTCGGCGGCGCAGAAGAATCTTCACCATTTCGTGACGGAAATGGAGTCGCAGCTCAACGTTACCGAGCGTGACTCGCTTTACAAATTTCCTGCGCCTGCGGTGATTATCGACAGCGACGGCATAATCGTTTGGTACAACATCTCATTCAGCGAGAATGTCTACAGTGATGATGCTTTCGGCATCGACATTCGCTCTATCATCGATATTGACCTTGAAAAAGTTATGGCGAACAAGGAAACTACGGTCGATTTTGAGGCTTCGCACTTCCGAATCTCGGCGATAACGACCGAAAAGACGGATATCGAGTCGAAGCTCATCTCCTCGCTCACGCTCCTCTACTTCGAGGACATCAGCGACCTTATCAATTTGCAGACCGAGATGAACAACCTCCGTCCGTCCGTTATGGTAATTTCGATAGACAACTTTGAAGAGCTTCTTTCGGACGAAAAGGAGTCGGAAAAGTCGCATATCCTCATTCAGATAGAAAAGCTCCTCGAAACCTATCTCGAAGAAAAGCACGGTATCCTGCGAAAGCTTGCTCCCGACCGCTTTTTCGCCGTTGCCGAGGACAGATACATCAATGCTATGATAGCGGACAAGTTCAAGATACTTGAAGAAGTCAGGGCTATCCCCGTTACGGGCAAGACCCCGATAACCCTTTCGATAGGCGTTGGCATCGGCTCGGTAGACCTTGAAGAAAGCGAGCAGTTCGCACGTCAGGCGCTTGAAATGGCGCAGGGCAGAGGCGGCGATCAGGCTGCCGTTAAGCGCGAAGAGGGCTATGAATTCTTCGGCGGCGTTTCAAAGGGCATCGAAAAGCATACAAAGGTCAAGACGCGTATCGTTGCGGCGGCGCTCACGGACATCATCGAATCCTCGTCCTCCGTTTACATTATGGGACACAGAAACGGCGATATGGACAGCGTTGGTTCGGGCGCAGGACTCTGCGGTGCGATAAGGATACTTCGCCCCGATATCCCCGTAAATATGGTCGTTGACCTTGAACGCAACCTTGCAAAGCCTATCATCGGCAGACTTAACGAAAATCTCCGTGATGAAGAACCCGTTTTCATCTCGCCCGAGGACGCACTCGGAAAAATGGACGAAAACAGCCTCCTCATCATCGTTGACACGAACAACAAAGACCTCCTCGACAGTCCCGAAGTTTATGCTGCCGCAAAGCAGGTCGTTGTTATTGACCACCACAGACAGGTCGTCAATTATATCGACAATGCTGTTATTTTCCACCACGAGCCTTACGCTTCGTCGGCGTGTGAAATGACGGCAGAGCTTATACAGTATTTCCCCGGCATCGACAAGCTCCAGAGCTACTATGCGGACGTTATGCTCGCAGGTATCATGCTCGACACAAAGGATTTCGTTATGCGCACGGGCGTGAGAACGTTCGAGGCGGCGGCTTTCCTCCGAAAGCTCGGCGCGGATATGGTCGCAGTAAAGAACCTTTTTGCGAACACAATGGCCTGCATACAGAAGCGTTCAAAGCTTATCGCCGATGCGGAGATATACAAGCGATGTGCAATTGCGGTCGATGACACCGCGGACGAATATATCCGTGTTGCTTCGGCTCAGGCTGCCGATCAGATGCTTGAAATTGTCGGCGTTGACGCAAGCTTCGTAATATTCCGCATACCGACGGGTGTAAACATTTCCGCACGTTCGCTCGGTGCGATGAATGTTCAGATCATCATGGAAAAGCTCGGCGGCGGCGGTCATCAGACAATGGCGGCGGCTCAGCTCAACGATGTGAGAGTTACCGAAGCCAAGGCAGAGCTTATCAGCGCAATTGACGAATATATCCAAAACATTTCGTAAAATTGAAATATAATATTACTTATAGTAGAAAGGAAGTAGTAAAAATGAAAGTTATTTTCTTACAGGACGTTAAGGGAACAGCAAAAAAAGGTGAGGTAAAAGAGGTTTCGGACGGTTACGCCCGCAACTTTCTCCTCGGAAAAGGACTTGCTGTTGAAGCAAACGCAAAGAATATGAATCTTCTCGAGGGCAAAAAGTCCTCCGAACAGCACAAGGCTGACGTTGCAAAGCAGGAGGCTCTTGACAGCGCCGCTAAGGCAAAGGGCAAGAAGGTCGTTATCAAGTGCAAGGCAGGTCAGGGCGGAAAGATCTTCGGTTCTGTTACCGCAGGCAACGTTGCTGATGTTGTAAAGGAACAGCTCGGCATTGCCGTTGACAAGAAGAAGGTCTCCCTTTCCACAGAAATAAAGGCATTCGGAACATACACTGCCGAACTCAAATTCCACGCAGGCATTTCCGAAAAGATCACAGTTGAGGTAGTTGAGGAATAATGGCTGACAATATCGACCTCAGCGAATTTTCATCGAACGAGCTTCCGTTCAGCCTTGATGCGGAGCAGAGCGTTATCGGCGCGATGCTTATCGACCCTGACGCTCTCACAACGGCGATGAACTACCTCAAATCCGAAAGCTTCTACATTTCGATGCACCGCGATCTTTACAGCATCATAACGCGAAATTTCGCTATGGGCGTAAGGTCGGACGCTGTAACCGTTCTCGATGAAGCCGTAAAAGAGGGCATTTTCGAGAACGCCGCCGCAGGAAAGGAATATCTCGTTGAGATAAGCCGAGGTATCCCGTCAACGGCGAACATCGAAAGCTACTGCAAGATAGTTGCGGAAAAGTTCTATCTCCGCTCGCTCATCACGGCTTCAAAAGAGATAATGGATATGTGCCGAAACGGCGAGGAAAGCGCGGAGATGATGCTCGATTATGCCGAGCAGAAGATCTTCGATATCCGCCAGGGCAGAGATGCCGACGGTCTGCGCAAGATCGAGGACGTTGTTGTTGAAGCCTACGATGATATCTCAAAAAAATCGGGCGAGGACAGAGAAAAATACCTCGGAATGGGTTCGGGCTTTTCAAAGCTTGACGGCGTTATAACGGGTCTTAACAAATCCGACCTGCTTATCGTTGCCGCCCGTCCTGCCATGGGTAAGACCTCGTTCGTACTTAACATTGCCGCAAACGTCTGCCGACACAGGAACGACAAGGAAGTTGTCATTTTCTCGCTCGAAATGTCGAACGAGCAGCTTGTCACCCGTATGCTTTCGTCCGAGAGCCTTGTCGAGAGCGAAAAGCTTCTCAAAGGCACAATTCAGGACGACGACTGGACAAAGCTTGCCGACGGCGCAGAGCGTCTTTCGGGAATGCAGATATACCTTGACGACACGGCAGGCATCACCGTTACGCAGATGAAAGCAAAGCTAAGGCGAATGAAGAACCTCGGACTTGTTATCATCGACTATCTCCAGCTCATGAGTTCGGGCAGGCGCATCGACAACCGTGTAACGGAAATTTCCGAGATCACACGTCAGCTGAAGCTTATGGCAAAGGAACTCAACGTTCCCGTTATCGTGCTTTCACAGCTTTCGCGTTCGGTCGAATCGAGAACGGACAAACGCCCCGTGCTCTCCGACCTTCGTGAATCGGGTTCTATCGAGCAGGACGCGGATATAGTAATGTTCCTCTACCGTGACCATTACTACAACAAGGAAAAATGCCCCGACCCGACCCTTGCGGAGTGTATCGTTGCGAAAAACCGACACGGTGAAACGGGCACAGTGCCTCTGCGCTGGAACGGACAGTTCACGCTGTTCCTCACCGATGACAGAGTTCCCGTCGGAGATCAGAAATGAGCAATGATAATATCGTTTTGGAAAACATACGGCTTGCCGCCGGGCGTTTCGATATGTTCGGCAAAGCCGATACGATAGTCTGCGCCTTATCGGGCGGAGCGGACAGTGTTTGCCTTACGCTTGCGCTGAAAGAGCTTTCGCCCGAATACGGCGTAAAACTGAAAGCTGTTCACGTCAACCACCTTTTGCGCGGTGCGGAAAGCGACCGTGACGAGCAGTTCTGCCGTGACCTCTGCGAAAGAGAGGACATTCCGCTGACGGTCTTCCGTGCGGACGCGGCGGCTTTTTCCAAGGAGCATAAAATGTCGCTCGAATCGGGCGCACGAAAGCTTCGCTATGGATTTTTCGATGAAGTCTGCGGAGAAAATGCAAAGATCGCCACGGCTCACACTCTTTCGGACAGCGCGGAAACGGTCATTTTCAACCTTTCCCGAGGAACTGGTCTGAAAGGACTTTGCGGAATTCCGCCCGTTCGTGATAAAATGATACGTCCGCTTATATACTGTAAGCGTGAGGAAATTTTATCGTACCTTTCGGAAAAGGGTCAAGGCTTTGTGACCGACAGCACGAATCTTTCCGATGATTATTCGAGAAATAAAATTCGCCACAACGTTATCCCCGTGCTTGAAGAGCTGAACAGCGGCTTTTTCGAGAGCATAAAGCGGCTCACGGAGAGCCTTTCCGAAGACGAACGCTTTCTTTCCGAGCTTGCCGCAGAGCATTATGACGATGATCTGCGGAATGTTGACGCTTCGGTTCGCCGCATGGTTATAAAATTGAAGCTTCGCGAAGCAGGCATCGAACCCTCGGGCGAAAAGATACTTTCGGCAGAGGAATGTGCGCTGAAAGGAAACGGAAAGACCATTCTTTCGGGCGAGCTTTATGCCGTTGCGAAAAACGGCAGGATACGGACCGAAATTATCCCTCGGGAACGCCTTGTTTTCCCCGAAACAAAAGCCATTATCGGCGAAAATCCGTTTTTATGTGATAAAACGGTGATAATTAGCGTAAACAACGGGGAAAATAATGCAGACGGGGCGCACGTTAATGATTTATTAACAAAATTTGCGCTTGATTGTGATAAAATACAAGGTGAGCTGTTTTTGCGCAACCGCCGTGACGGCGACGGCTTTATCCGTGCAGGACGGAGCTTCACAAGCAGCCTTAAAAAGCTTATGAATGAAAGCGTTCCCGTTGGCGAAAGGGATAAAATAGCCATACTTGCCGATGATAAAGGTATTATCTGGGCGGAGGGCTTCGGAATTGCCGAAAGGGTAAAGCCCGATGCTTTTACAAAAAGCTATATGAATATAAATGTAAAGGAAAAATCATAATGAATGCAGTCGGACTTAAATGCGAAAAACTCGACAGAATAAAAAAAGTAGTCATAACGGCAGAGGAGATCGCCGAAAAGACAGCGGAAGCAGGAAAGCTTATTGACCGTGAATATGAGGGAAAGCCGCTTCTGCTCGTCAGCATTTTAAAGGGCGCTTATATCTTCCTCGCCGATCTTTCAAGATCGGTTTCCATTCCGTGCGAAATCGGCTTTATGGCGGCGGAAAGCTACGGCGCAGGTCTTTCTTCCTCGGGAAATGTAAAGATAACGCTTGACTTAAAGCAGGATATTTCCGAATATCACGTTGTCATCGTTGAGGACATCGTTGACTCGGGAAGAACGCTTTCCAAGATAGTTGAGATGCTCCGCGAGAGAAACCCTCTTTCGCTCAAAGTTCTCACTCTCCTTGACAAACCCGAGCGCAGAGCCGTGGATTTCAAGCCCGACTACACGCTTTTCACTATACCCGATTTCTTCGCAGTCGGCTACGGACTGGACTGCGGCGAATACTACCGCAATCTGCCATACATCGCAGAATACGACCCAAATTAAATATATTCTGACATTTTTACTCGACGCAGGAATTAAGGTATTGAGCATCACAAGGCTCGGAAAGGAATGAATGACCAATGGCACCAAAAAAATCCTCAAACAGGGGACTGCTTATCTATGTCGGGGTGCTTCTTGCGGCAATGATACTTATCGTTGCACTTATGAAGCAGGCTACTAAAACCGTTTCGGAATACAGCTATTCCGATATTATGAGCTACTTTGACAATTATCAGGTAAGCGAATACAACTTCGACCTCGGCACGGGCGAGCTCAGTATGACCGTTACACTCGATGACGGAACGGAAAAGCTCATCAATTACGTTGTTCCGAACGTTACTGTTTTCCTCAACGAAATTCAGACGGGTTCGGAAAATTACCGCAAGGAATACAACGCCGCGCACCCTGATGCTCCGCTCAAAATGGAGTATTACAAAATTCAGGATAACTCGTGGCTTTACAACCTTGTTCCGTCGATAATCATAATCATTCTTATGGTTGCGCTTTTCTTCTTTATGATAAGGCAGGCAGGCGGCGGCGGAAAGATCAACAGCTTCAGCAAGGCTAATGTCAAGACGACCTCGAACACGAAGCACACATTTGACGATGTTGCAGGCGCAGACGAGGAAAAGGAAGAGCTTGCGGAGATCGTTGACTTCCTCAAAAATCCTAAGAAATACAGCGAAATGGGCGCGCGTATCCCTAAGGGCGTTCTTCTTATGGGCCCTCCGGGTACAGGTAAAACTCTTCTCGCAAAGGCCGTTGCAGGCGAAGCGGGAGTTCCGTTCTTCTCAATTTCGGGTTCGGACTTCGTTGAGCTTTATGTCGGCGTAGGTGCTTCGAGAGTAAGAGATCTTTTTGAAACAGCGAAGAAAAACGCTCCTGCCATTGTTTTCATCGATGAGATCGATGCCGTAGGCCGTCACAGAGGTGCAGGTCTTGGCGGCGGTCACGATGAACGTGAACAGACGCTCAACCAGCTCCTTGTTGAAATGGACGGTTTTGAGGGCAACGAGGGCGTTATCGTCATCGCCGCTACGAACCGCCGTGATATCCTTGACCCTGCACTTCTCCGTCCGGGCAGATTTGACCGTCAGATAACGGTAAGCTATCCCGACATAAAGGGCAGAGAAGAGATACTCAAAGTCCACACGAAGAAAAAGCCTCTCGCTCCCGATGTAAGCCTTTCCACTATCGCAAAATCGACAGCAGGCTTTACGGGCGCTGACCTTGAAAACCTCACGAACGAAGCTGCTCTTATCGCGGCTCGCAAGGAAAAGAAAGCTATCACAAAGGCTGATATCGAAGAAGCCGTTATCAAAGTTATTGCCGGTCCTGAAAAGAAGAGCCGTGTTGTTACTCAGGAAGAGCGCCGCACAGTCGCTTACCACGAAGCAGGTCACGCTGTCGTAACATACTATCTCCCATCGCAGGACAGCGTTCATCAGGTAACTATCATTCCTCACGGCGGCGCAGGCGGTATGACTATCCACCTCCCGTCAAAAGAACCGTCACTCATTGACGTTAACGCAGAACGCATCGAAGACGAGATCAAGGTATGCATGGGCGGACGTGTTGCCGAGGAACTTATCATCGGCAAGGGTTCGGCAGGCGCAGTGAGCGACCTCCAGCGTTCGACCAAGATCGCAAAGGATATGGTCACAAAATACGGTCTTTCCAAGCTTGGTCTTGTTGTTTACGCAGATCAGAACGATGAACCTTTCGTCGGAATGGGCTACGGCCGTTCAAACGGAATTTCCGAGCGTGTTCAGGGCGAGATCGATGATGAGATACACCGCATCGTTACCGAGAACTATGAAGCCTGCGTTGCAATACTCAAAGAGCATATCGACCAGCTTCATCTTCTTGCCAAGTATCTTATAGCGCACGAGAAGATCGACGGCGCAGACTTTGAAAAGCTTATGAAGGGCGAGATCCCAGCCGAAACTATCGAGAAGGATTACGAGGAATATATGAAGTCCGTTATCACTCCTGAGGATAAAGCTGAGGTTTCCGAAGAAAAGTCCGATGCTCCTGCCGAAACAACAGCAGATGTTGCTTCCGAAGAAGTTGCTTCCGCAGAAGATAATTCCGATGCAAAAACTGACGAAAATGCTTCAACAGAAGAAAAATCTGACGATTCGGACGAAAACAAGGAATAAATCCAAAATTTATCACAGACCGCACTTTAACGTGCGGTTTGTTTTTACAGTTTGAAATGACAAAATTCGGCGATGCTTACGCTTATAATATAATAAAAAGGGGGAAAAGTAATGGACAAAAACTCACCGATAGAGGAGCTTCACGGCGTTGGAAAAAAGCGCGCGGAACTGTATGCAAAGCTCGGTATCTTCACGGTCGGCGACCTTATCTGCCATTACCCCCGAAGCTATATCGACTACTCCGCGCCGACTGAGATCGCGGAAACCGTGCTTTTCGAGCATAACGTCATAAAGGCGCGGATAATAAAGAAAATGCCTGCGGCGAGGATTCGGAGCGGACTTGTGCTTTACAAGATAATTGCCGCCGATGACAGCGCAAACATCACGATAACCTTTTACAACAACCGCTTCGCTTATGAAGCGCTCGAAACAGACGAGGAGTATCTTTTCTCAGGCAAGGTCAACGGAAATATGGTCCGCCGCGAGATGAACACACCGCTTTTCGTCCGCGCCGATACGAAAAATCTCCTCAAACCCGTTTACAGGCTCACAGAGGGGATAACCTCAAACATTATCAGCGCGAACATTTCGCAGGCGCTCGACAGCATCGGCGACGAGGGCTACATTGACCATATCCCGAATTTTATTCGCCAGAAATATCACCTTGCTTCGCTCGAATATTCGCTGAGGAATATCCATTTTCCGTCCGATGCGCACATTGCGGAAATGTCGAAAAAGCGGCTCGCTTTTGACGAAATGCTGAAGCTTCAGCTCGGAATGAGCATGATGAAGAACCGAAGCCGCGAGCTTGCGGGCATACAGATGAACAAGCTTGCCGATTCGCTCGATGAATTCCGCAAGCGTTTGCCTTTCGAGCTCACGGGAGCGCAGGTTCGTGCCGTGAACGAGATAACGGACGATATGTGCCGCGAATACCCGATGAACCGACTTGTTCAGGGTGACGTTGGCTCGGGCAAAACTGCGGTCGCGGCGGCGGCGGCTCTGTTCTGCTTCAAAAACGGCTGTCAGACTGCGCTTATGGCACCTACGGAAATCCTCGCGCAGCAGCATTTTCGGACACTTTCAGAGCTTCTTGAACCGTTCGGTGTAAAGGTTTGCTGCCTTACGGGTTCTATTCCGAAAAAAGAACGCACTATAATTGATGAGAAGATAAAAAGCGGCGAATTCCACGTTGTAACTGGAACTCACGCGCTTATTTCCGACACGACCGAGTTTAAGCGGCTCGGTCTTGTCATCATGGACGAACAGCACCGCTTCGGCGTAAATCAGCGTGCAAAGCTTGCGCAAAAGGGTATGAATCCGCACAGGCTCGTAATGTCCGCAACGCCGATACCGAGAACGCTTGCGATGATAATTTACGGCGACCTTGATATCTCGGTGCTTGACGAGCTTCCAAGGGGCAGGCAGAAGATAGAAACTTTTGCCGTCACCGATAAGCTTCGCGAACGTGCCTGCGGCTTCGTGCGCAAACAGCTTGACGAGGGCAGGCAGGCTTACATCGTCTGTCCGATGATAGAAGAGGACGAAAACGGTCTTGCTTCGGCGAAAAGCTATGCCGAAAATGCGGCGAAAAACGAGTTCAAAGATTATACTATAGGTATTCTGCACGGTAAAATGTCCCCTCAGGAGAAGAATGAAGCTATGGGACGCTTCAAAAGCGGCGAAACTCAGCTTCTTGTTGCGACGACGGTAGTTGAGGTCGGCGTTGACGTTCCGAATGCAACTGTTATAATGATAGAAAACGCCGAGCGGTTCGGACTTTCGCAGCTTCATCAGCTTAGGGGACGAGTTGGACGAGGTTCGCATCAGAGCTATTGTATTCTCATTGCAGGAAATGTTTCGCCCGAAACGAGGGAGCGTTTGAAAATCATGACGGAAACCTCGGACGGGTTCAAGATATCGGAATATGACCTTAAAATGCGCGGTGCAGGTGATTTCTTCGGCGAACGTCAGCACGGTCTGCCCGAGATGCGGCTTGCCGACCCGTCAATGGATAGGCAGCTGATAGGCACGGCGCAGAATGCGGCAAAGGACATTCTCGAAAAGAGTGCAGACCTGAGCGCTTTCCCCGAATTAAAATCGGACATCGACAAGATGTTCTCCTCGGGAGCGGCGAGCGCGCTTTGATCAATTCGGAATTAATTATATTTTCCGAAAGGTATCCATTACTACAAAGACGTTCGTCCCGACCATTCAACAAAAAATAAACCGTTAAAATCGCATTTTCGCGGGACGGGAAACCCGTCCCCTACAATAAATTTTCAAATCACAATAATTCCGAATTCCGCATTCCGAATTCCGAATTAAACCAAGGGTGGGTTTTATGCTTAATTTACTATTTCTGGGTGATGTTGTCGGCGAGGGCGGCTGTGAGTTCGTTCGCAGCAAGATGAGCAGCATCAAAAAAGAAAACAATATCGACATTGTTGTTATAAACGGTGAAAACAGCGCAACGGGCAACGGCATCACGCCTTATTCCGCAAAGCAGCTTTTCTCGCTCGGCGCGGACGTTATCACGACGGGAAACCACTGCTTCCGCCGCAAGGAAGTTATGCCGCTTTATGACGAAAAGGACTGCCTTTTGCGTCCTGCGAACTTCCCCGAGGGGAATGTCGGAAAAGGTGTTTGCGTCCTCGACCTCGGCAGGACGGAGATAGCTGTGATAAACCTTATGGGAACGCTTTATCTTGAAGCGCTCGACAATCCGTTCACGGTCGTTGACGAGCTTTTAAAGGACATCAAAACGCCGAATATTTTCATCGATTTTCACGCAGAGGCCACGGCGGAGAAGAAGTCGCTCGGTCAGTATCTTGACGGCAGAGTGACAGCTGTTCTCGGCACTCACACTCACGTTCAGACCGCTGACGAAACGATACTTCCGCACGGCACGGCTTACATTACGGACGCAGGAATGTGCGGTGCGGAGCTTTCCGTTCTCGGCGTAAAGAGCGAGCTTGCGATAAAAAAACAGCGTTTCCACGCGCCCGTAAAGTTCGAGGAGTCAAACGAGAAGCAATTTATCAACGGTGTTGTTGTTTCATTTGACGAAAAATTCGGCAAAGCACACAGCATAAAACGTTTAATAATTAGATAATTCTCCGAATATCCCCTTTAGGTATTGAAAGTACAGCACAAATGTTGTATAATAATGGTATTAAAGGAAAAAGCTGTCCAATCGTCAGACATGTTTTCTAAGGGTGTCCGATGATGAAAACATCTTTGTTTTCTTCGATGTATGGACTTACGGAAAAGTGCCATATCTTCTTATCAAAGTCAGCATTTCCTTAACACCGAAAATGACCTGTAAGAGCCGTGATCTTTCAGACGGCTCAATAAAATATCCGGGGGAAATGACCATGGAAGTATTGAAGGTATCATCAAGATCTGCGCCGAATTCAGTTGCAGGTGCGATCGCAAGCGTTATCCGTGACGCAGGAGAAGTAGAAGTTCAGGCAGTCGGAGCAGGCGCAGCCAATCAGGCAATAAAGTCCATTGCAGTTGCAAGGGGATATCTTGCGCCGATAGGGATAGACCTTATCTGTATTCCTGCCTTTGCAAGCGTAGAGATCGAGGGCGAAGAGCGCACGGCTATAAAACTTATCTGCGAGAAACGATAAAATTATATAAATTCGCACTCCAATAATGTCAAAACAATGCAGTTCATAAAGGTTTTTATGGACTGCATATTTTTGTTGAAAAAAGATTTTATGACTTGATTGCTAAAAGAAAAGCCGCTGCTCATATTCCGTCGGCGCTAAGCGCTCGTCGCTTTGCTCCTCACGTTTATTTGCCGAGGATAGTTGTTCCGAACATA
>ERZ1026854.246-NODE-246-length-39927-cov-7.033808_pt1 | contig 39927 bp, 41 predicted proteins | sample MGYA00380157_ERZ1026854 | MGnify/ENA primary metagenome ERZ1026854 (study PRJEB33269, sample SAMEA4719793) | human gut metagenome | biome: human-associated habitat; feature: organic feature; material: feces | place: Cameroon | collected 2013-10 ... | reverse complement strand
AGGAAATCGCAGATGCTCTCGGCTTGTTTTGGAATATGTGAAGAAATCCATTGACAGTAAATGAACTTTGTTTAAAATATTATGAGCCGCACAGCAATGTGCGGCTCATAATATTTAGTAAGCAAAAAACCGAATGTATTAAAGAACAACGCGTCTAAATTTTCTATTTCAACACGCCAAAAATACAAAAAAGCACGGACAGTACACAAGTCTGAATGTCAAAGTGTAAACTCCAGTTTGTGCAATAGCAAATATGACTAAAATGAAAATGCCGGAGGAATAATTGTACCTCCGATATTTCTTATATCATATTTGCTTCCACAGCCAATCTATTTGCCAACACCTCATAATCTTCCTCAAGCAGTCGATTTTTAGCTGTCCGCAATTCACTTCTGGCAATCTCTGTGTGTCCCTGCTTATGAATTGCATGAATCAACCAGTAATAAATATCTGCACTATGCGGAACAATCGCCAGTGCCTTTGCCGCATACCGATGAACACAATGATAGTCTTGATCCTGATGAAGTGTTTTCAGCAATTCTGTTACTGCACCGATATAGCGATGCTGGTAATGTACGGATTGTCCTATAATCCAATGTTCTGAGCTGGCAGAGTGAAGCAGATCACCATTATAAAGCTCAACTGCTTTTTTCAATAAGTCCGCTTTTCCCTCTGATGTACTGGCATTCAAAGCCATTCTCCATTTACGTTCAAAGAGCTGCACATCTGTAAAAACATTCAATTTCGGATTGATCTGGTAGCCGTGGGAAGTTGATTCAATCAATCGGTAATCAGAAATGAGTGAAAATGACTGCTGTAAACGGTACACCAATCCCTTCAAATTTTTCCCCGGAGCATCTGTTTCTTCGTGCGGCCAGATTGCATCTGCGATTTCTCTTGGCGCAGATGCTGCTTTCTGGGATAAGAGTAAATACACCAGCATTCTCACAATTTTCGGAGATTTTAATTCCTGTTCTGTCAAAACACCTTTTGACGTTGTGATTTTCAGTTCACCGAACATACTGATATAAACATCCGTATCCTTTTCAATTCGTGGTGACATAATAGCGAGTTTATTTGTCTCCATCAAAAAGAACTCATTTAACGCCGATCCAATCGCATGATTCAATAAGCGAAGTAAACTTCCGTGGTTTTGGTATCGCTTAGGATTTCTTAATGTAAGGAACGCTGTTGGTCTTTTCCAAAACGGAACAGCCAAAATAGCTTGAACTCCCAAACGCTGATATAGTTCATATTCATCTGGGTTTTCCTCCCGTATTTCTTCAACATCTGGTATTTTAACAGGGACACGATTCTTCAGGCATTCCAACCATCGTCCGCAATAATCCGACAGTTCAAATTCCTTGCAGGCATTCGGTGCCATCGGTCCGTTTTTTGTGTCATACCACCATAACGGAGTCCATACACCGACATCCAAATCAATATGGATAATTCCACACCAGTCGGCATCATAAAATCGAGAAACTGTTTCCATAACGGACAGTGCAACTTTTTTCGGATCGTCACACCCTGCAATTTCTCCATGTAGTCTATGGATAGTACGCTCGATTTCAACTGCATATCGAACGTACTCCATATCGTTTCCAACATCCTTTTCACTGGATTCCATAAGGCTCTGCTTTAGACTTTCCGGCATATACATACCTCCTCATAAAAAAATATAAAAAAGACCGCAAAGCTACACTGGTCATGATAACCTGACAGCTTTACGGTTCTGGTTTGCAAGTTGTGAGTTGGCTGTCATATCTTTTGGGATACTGGCAGTCAAGACAGCTTTCATATTGGGAAACGCTATATTAGTATTCGGATTTTACCGATACTCAAGGGCATCCACAAGAACCAGCAGATAAAACAACTGGAAGAAGTGTCTTGCTCCAAAGTAACAAGGTATCTTTGTTACAAATCATTTGTAACTTTACGATTTTTCCGAATCACTGTTTTCGTAGTCTGTATAATTTCAAGAAATGCCTGTAACTCAGCTGCATCACAATCAGCAAGTTCATTTGCTATTCTTTGGTCATATACCGGTTTTACTTCCTCCAGACTGTCACACAGTAATTCATCCACAGAAACTGAGAGAGCATTTGCAATCTTAACGATAGCTGGCAAAGATAACTTTGTCTGGGCAGTCTCAATATGACTTGTATGTGATGTTGTCAGTCCTGCACGATATGCAAGCTCAGCCTGTTGCAAGCCTTTTTTATTTCGGATTTCTTTAATCCGTTGCCCAATCTTTACATAGTCCACTTCATTTGCGCCCATCGCTTCGATCACCTCCTACCCATTTTCCGTATTTTTTTATTTTATTGGCTCTGAGTATTATTGTCGATTTGCTACATGGTCTTTATCGCCTATGTAATAAAATTCACTTAAAGAAATTTTGTCTTTATGGTCAGTAATTTGTCCATAAGCATAAAAAAGCCCACATATCCGATACATTCTACCGGGTATGTAGGCTTCTCTTTTCTTTATGTTATTGTGTCCTTTTTTTCTTTGGTGCAGTCAGTTCAAAGCTCAAAGCCAATAATTTCTTAATGGCATCGTCCAGTTCCGGCTTATCCAGAAGAATACTAATCCAGTTTTCTTTATTCATGTGGTATGCAGGGAAGAATCCCTCTTGAGTGCGATAAGAGCCGATTAGCATCGGATCACTTTTCACATTCAGAATATCAACTTCGCCATCCCCGGAAAGTCCCAATTTATCTCTACGGACTTCCATTACCAAGCCATACCACTTTTGATTGTCTGTGTGGCGCAGAACAACATTCCAGTCATCCCACGGGTATTCCAGCTCTGTACCGTATTGCTGCTTGCACCAGTTAAATACTTCTTGTCGTGTCATTCATTCCATCAATCCTATTTCATTTTGTCTGTCAGTATCCATTTGCCTTTTCGATTAGACCCCTCCCGAACAACTTTACCTTCATGCTGCATTTTCGTAAGAGTACGCTTAACCGTTGCCGCAGAAACCGCAAGTGCTTCTCCTAATGCTTTGTGTGTCAGTTCCGGATTTTTACGAATCAATTCCGACAATCGAGTTTCAAGGTCATCTTTGAGGTCATTATGATCTTTATTAAGGTCATCGAGGTCACGATCCCGATTTTTGACCTCAATGACCTCATTCTGACCTCGATAAAGATTGATTCTGAAAGCCACTTCCATATCAATAAATTCCGGTTCACGCAATCCATATTCCTGCATAGCCTGCATAAGTTTTGGAATACCGCTTCCCCAGGCTTCCACAAGATTCATATAGGCAAAAGCATTGGCGAGCGCACGATTTCGGATTTTTGAAAAACCTTCTTTCATCAAATCAATCGTTACCCCAGGAAGCAATCCACCTGGAGAAGTAATCTCCAGACGATCATCATAAATTGCCACCTGAATATTGGAAACCTGAATGTAACTGCAATTCATAACTGCATTGACAATCAACTCTCGGATACTATCCGGCGGCAGTTCATAAATATCCTGACGATATACACCTTCCAACCGACATCCCATCCGAATATTTCTAAGAACAAACTGCACTGCTTCATCTACCTGTTCCCATAGCGGTCCTTCATAATTGCGCCGATCAAGAAATACAGAACGGGTCGTTCCTTTAAACACAGCACATTGAATCATGGAACGCAGTCCACCTTGTCCAGTTAAATAAACATACGCATTCGTTGGATAGATTTTTTCATTTTCATCTCTTTTCAAAATCCCCCAACTGAGTAGAACATTCTTCGTTACATCTTTTACTGCTGACCGCTGAAGATTTGACTTGCTATTAGCAATAGCGACTTCTTTCATTTGTTCACAAAGAGTCTTAATATCTTCATCAGTCACTTCAATATCTCTGCGGATTACCGAATCAAACGAACGAGCATCACATTCATAATACAGCTCTCTCGACATATCACGGTCAGCCGGACGTGTCGTTCCAGAAACCCGAATATATACTCCATTTTCCAACCCATCCGCTTTAATATAATATGGTTTCTGACGTCCAGCTCTAATTTCTGCGACAATTACAGGCTTATCATTTATATTTTGCAAATAAACATCTGGAATAATCGTTGGTTCACAGCTATCAGAAATAGCATTGGTAATCGCATCAATTTCCTGAAAAACCTTATCTTCCGGAACACCGACAACTTCTCTGGTTCTATCATCAATACCGAATACAATCTGACCACCCTTGCCATTAGCAAAGGCAACGACTGTTTTCATATATTTAATACTCTTGTCCGGGCGTTGTACCTTAAACTCTACATTCTTAGATTCCCCGGCAAGGATTTCTTCTATTGTCATGTGACCACCTCCATGATTAAGTCTTTCCCAATTATAAGTAAATAATTTCCGAAAGAACTCTTTATCTATTTTAGCATGAGCAGCTACATTCAACAATAGTAACAATATGACACTAACAAGAAGAACTTTTTATCACAAACTGGCAAGCAGTGTCTACGGGGTCCCGTAGACGCATTTTCTCGATTTTCCCTCTGGTCGAATCTTCGCAAATTGCTTGTTGGGGAAGCATCCCCAATCCCCTTTGAACATCATCTGCGATGATGGCTACTCGACCAGTTCTGGTCGTTTTCCAATTTTAGTAGTAGATACATTTCTGACCATGTGGTAAAATTCATATAGTGCAACTTTTGTCGAGAAGCGACAACGGAAGGGGATCAGTTATGAGAAAAGAGGTAGACTACATCGAAGCATACCGCCAGGAAGTGAAAGAACTCGAAGCATTTAAAAATGATGAAAGCGAAATGTTTGCATCAGACACTTCGGCTGATTTAGAAGAACTAAAATTACGAATCAAACACCATGAAATCGTTGAATCCCAATACGATAGAATCCGCAATGAAGAAAACTGGCGTATCTGGATAGAATTGATTTATCCATGGCTGGAGAGCGAAGCAAAAATTCAGGGATTGCACGTTATCCTTGATGTAAATGATGAAAAACTCACAGGGAAAATCACTATCAGTGGCGACCGTTTTTTCGTAAATAATCTCTGGTGCAATGCCAAGGATTATTTAGAAGTCATGGTGCATTATGCAAATGATTTCTGGATGAGTGATGAAAAAGGACTCTTTGTAATTGAAGTCCTGTTCGATCTATATGATAAAGAAAAAACTTCCGATAAAGCTGAAGAAATAGAAAAAGCTCAGCAGGATTTCAATTCATTTCGACTGCAACATGGGAAAAAAGTTCGCTTCAAACTCAATCCATAAGCAATGACAGCAATAAAAAAAGAGCCACGATCCACACCCATTTTCAGAGTGCAGACCGTGGTTTTTTATAGCTCAACGATGGTAATTTTGTTCTTGCTGTCGCTTTTCTTCTTCCTTTTTTCGGTCAATACCAAGAATATGCTCAACCGTCTGTTTTGCAATCAGATATTCCTGCATTTCTTTTTTGACCTGGCGATACTCGGCATAAGCCTGTTTCTTTTCCGTGAGAAGCTGATGAAATTCTTCATCCAGCGATTTGCGGGATGGAATCTTTTTTCCACCCAACTGATTGAAGGCTTCCTTTGCCGCTTTGTGCAAAAGAATTTCCTCCCGATGTGCTTCAAAGAATTTTTTACTGTATCCGGCACGGCGATAATCTTCATAAACCGATCTGGTTTTCGCATAATTGTTGATATGCTTTTTCAGTGCGCCAATCTCAATCATACGCCTTTCCGCTGACTTGATATTACCAGACAATTCATTAAAGCGGGCAGACAGTTTTTCTGTAAGAGCTGTCAATTCTTCATAGCTGTCTACACCTTTTTCTTTCAACAGGCAAACCGTCCGGGCAGCTTCTTTACGATTATATTTTCTCGCCCATCGCTCATAACCGACAGATTTTCCTTCCGCCATTTTTGCCTGAATATCAATGAGAAGATGAAAGTCTCTCTGCGTATGAATCTGCTTACTGGTATTCTTGGCTTTGTGTAAAGTCTTACCGGAGATAACAGCCTGAATCGCATCTTCACTGTATTCATCCCCCAGAGAGCGAAGTCTTATAAAGCGTTCCTTTCCCTGTTTGCGGAAAGCCAGATTCTTTCCATTCTTCACTTCATATTCCATCTGAATCAGTTGCTGAAGAAACTCGTCAAAACTCTTAGGTTTTGTAGAAAGTATCTGGTCAATCGCCGCACAGAGCATATCTCGTTCACTTTGCTTTTTCGGAAATACGGTTCTTTTCTTTCGTTCCCAATATGGCTTCGGTGTGATAATAGATAAGCCATGTTCCCCACATATTCTGTCACTGAGCTTCTGTACTGCCAGACCAGATAAGAAAAAATCTTTAAACTTGCGTGTGCAGTCCAAGGTCGTCGAGTTATAAATAATATGATTATGAATGTGCGCCCGGTCAATATGTGTTGCAACAATAAAAGCGTGTTTTCCTTTTGTCCAGCGCATCGCTGTTTCATAGCCAACCTGATTTGCTTCCTCCGGTGTAATTTCACCGGGCTTGAAAGACTGCCGTATCTGATAGGCAATCACATTATTTTTCTGTTGTCTGCCAGTAATATGCTGATATTGCCGTTTGGAAAGAAGAAATTCTTCATCCGCTGTCTTTGGATCACATTCATAAGAACTGATAAATTCTCCGTTATTGGTTTTCTCCGCATTCTGTGAATAGTCTGTGCGGTCGGCAAGACATTGTGCCACCGACTTGCCTTTGTTCACATGAAGTGCAATCAATCTTGTCGCCGCCATAGGCAATCCCTCCTTGAACGAAAAAAGCTGCTACCCTAATCTGTAACAGCTTTCATTAATGCTATTCTTTTTTTATTTATGTCCATTTACTCTTGCCTGAATTCTATCTAACGGCAAACCCTGAGGGCAGACTGATTTACAGGAAAATGACTGTCCACAGTATGCAAAGAAACGTTTTTGGTATTCCCGCTTCATTTCATCTCTGTGATCTCCCCAGTCATCCTGTTCGATAGCCCGATATGCTTCTACCATTGCAGAAGCTCCTGCAAATTCTTTCCCTGCCAGAAAATTAGGACAAACTTCAAGGCAGCATCCACATTGCAGACATTGACCTGCTTTGTACTGCAATTCACGATCCCATGAATAATCAGAGGAATCTTTTTCATTTATCCATACTTTCATCTGTTTCATAGTATCAAAGATTGTGCTCCGATCAACAACAAGATCCTTAACAAGTGGGAATTTGCGAAATGGTTCAAGTATAATCTTTCCTCGTTTTACTGCTTTTTTCAGGAAAACACTGCACGCCAGCACAGGACAACCATTCACAAGCATTGCACAGGCACCACACTTCTTTTCAAGGCAGCCACATTCCCACGCAATACGATCCATCTTTGCCTCTTTCTGATTTACTTCTGTCAGCCAGTCAGCAACCGTCAGATTTCCGTCTCCGTTATAAAGGAACTTCTGTATATACGGTTTTTCATCCTTACTTTTTTGCCTTTTTACAGAAATTTCAATCGTCATACTGATTCACCTGCCTTCTGAAAATGAATCTGGATCTTTCCATTGATATATTCTGCAATCGTCTGCTTCTGATATTTTTCACATTCTGTCGGATAATCGCTTCTGGTATGTGCTCCACGGCTTTCCCTTCGCTCCATTGCACACATTAGCATTGCCCTTCCAAGCAGACAGCAGTCTGGAAGTGCCTGATTTTCTTCTTCTGTTGCACTGCCGTCATATTCCTCTTTTACCTTTTTCAACAGCAGGTCCAGCTCTGCCAATGCTTTCTTCAATGTTTCCTCACAGCGTACGATTCCAAGTCCGTTTTTCATGATTTCTTGTAACTGTTTCCAGTTTTCGACATAACTGCCTGCAACATCTGTTCTTCTTTCCATATCATCAGACAGCGGTTTCAGGTTTTCCATGATACCCTCATCTTTCATTGCCGATTTTGCGGCAACACTTCCTCCATACAATGCTCCCAGAAGTGAATTTCCTCCCAGACGATTTGCACCATGATACTGACATGCACACTCCCCAGCTGCATAAAGATTCTTCATGGATGTACGATGATCTGCATCTACCCAGATACCACCCATAAAATAATGGATTCCAGGCAGTACAGGAATCGGTTCTTTTCGTGGATCAAGACCAAGAAATCGGATACAGTCATCAATGACTCCTTTTAACCGTCTTTCATATACTTCTTTATCCAGATGGCTCATATCCAGATAGACCTGCTTTCCCTGTTCCATTTGCAGCCATTCTTCTCTGGCAATGACATCTCTCGGCATAAGATTACCTAATTCCGGATACTTTTCTTCCATAAAGTAAACAGGCTTATTATTTTCCAGAACATACAGCCTGCCGCCTTCACCTCGTACTGCTTCTGTAATCAGCATATTTTTCCCATGAAGTTTTACAGTCGTTGGATGATACTGTATAAATTCTCCATTTGCAAACTTCACTCCGGAAGCAAAAAGATTTGCTGAAACAGCTCCGGTATTTCTGACAGAACCGGTAGCATTTCCAAACATCCCATTCAGTCCACCGGATGCAATCAGGACTTTTCCGTAAAGGTTCTTCTTTTCCTGTGTTGTGGAATGAATCAATACACAGCCACATGCCTGATTCCCGTCATGCAACAGTTGCAGAAATGACCAGCCTGTGTAACGTTCAATCATTCCCTCCGCTTCATATCTGCGAACTTGATCAATCAGAACATACATTAGCTGTTTTCCTGTATTGGCAGCTGCAAAAAAAGTTCTTTTTACAGACTGTCCTCCAAACGCTCTGACATCTGGTCTTTTTTCTTCATTCAGAGTAAACGCCATTCCTTCAGAAAACAGCGTTTCAATAATCTCCGGTGCCACTTCCGTCATTTGGTTTACTGCCTTTGCATCCGCTATGTATCTTCCTGCTTTTATAGTCTCTTCTGCATGAAGTTTTGGAGAATCTGTTTCTGTATTAACTGCCGCATTGATACCGCCTTCCGCCATTACTGATTGTGCTCTCTCTGAAGGCATATCTGATACCAGTATTGATTTTATTCCATTTTTTGCAAGTTCAAGTGCCGCACTCAGTCCTGCTGCACCTGCTCCTATAATAATCATTTTTTCTTCCATCATTCTCTCACATCTGCCACTGAATATAATAAAGTATCACTGCTGCCGCAAAGAAAAGCATCATAACAGATAATACCAGCATCCAATCGATTGTTCTCTCTTTGAATTTAATTGTTCCTTTTGCAATCAGCATAGATTTTATGCTTACAGCTAAATGGATAAAAATTGCCAGTACAAATAAAATTTGCGATAACATCCGGCAAAAAGTAAATTCTTTTAAGAAAAATCTGCCATTCACACTGGTTGTATACGCCGTTACATGAAAAACAAGCAGTAACAGAATCGCAATACCTGATATTCTCTTTGTCCAGAACGCTGCGTTTTGTCTTACATACCAGCGTCCACTTGCTTTTCCACTTTTCACTGCCATAAAAGTTGACAGCAGTCCCAGGATTCCATGAACAACAACCGCCGTCAGCAGAAGCCAGGAAAGCGGCTGAAAAGAAATCGTGCTAAATCCCAGTAACATCAGACTTCCCATCAGAGCATGAAGTAAAAACAACACAATGATGACCCTTGCAAGTATATTATTCCATTTTCTCACTGCGTGACCTCCTCACTCATAAGAAACAGATCAAAATTACCTGCATGTACCAAAGACAGCATCATAATTTCACTGCATTCCTTTATCCTGACATGATATCCCTGCTTTTCAAGATAGTCAGATATATTCCGGACTGCCTTCTGATATTCTTCATTCCCCTTATCAGACAAAAGCACGATATCATCTGCATGTTCCATAGCGGATGTATTTTCTAATACTTTGTAGGTATTCCCCGCCGTTATGATGATTTCTTCTGCATACTTTTCTCCTGATAAAGCAAGATCATCTTTTGAATATCCCCACACAGAAACTGTCTCACTTTTTTCTTTATCACGATGTGATTTTTTTGTAGCTCCGCTGATCGCATCGATCACTGAGAAATTCGGATTATAACTTGCATTATTAAGGAAAGCAGAGATTCCTCCGACACTAATCAGCAAAACCAGCAAAATTAACATCAAATGTTGTATTCTTTCTTTCATTAACTATTGCTCCTGTTTTATACGCAAAGTACGCATGGAATTGATAATTGCTATAATGGAAACTCCAACATCTCCGGCAATAGCCATCCACATATTTGCCATTCCAAGAACTCCCAGAATCATAACCAGTGCCTTCACTGCTAAACAGAATACAATGTTTTCTTTTACAATCCTAAGTGTTTTCCTTGCAATCCGGATTGTCTTTGGGATCTTTTTAATATCATCATCCATAATTACAATATCAGCCGCCTCTATTGCCGCATCAGATCCCATACTTCCCATCGCAATTCCTATATCAGCTCTGACAAGGACTGGTGCATCGTTAATACCATCACCAACAAATACCAGTTTTTCTTTTTGGCTTTCTTTCTCCAGTAATTGTTCCGTAAGTGTAACTTTATCCTGTGGCATTAACTCAGCGTGGAAACTGTCAAGATTCAGCTTCTGAGCAATTGCTGCCGCCGCTTCTTTTCTGTCTCCGGTAAGCATCACACAGTTCTTCACTCCGCATTTTTTTATCTCAGTAACAGCTTCCGGGGCACCTTCCTTTATTGTATCAGAGATTATAATCGTTCCCATAAAAGTATTTTCTCTTGCGATATAAATCACAGTTCCTGTACTTTCTGCTTTTTGATAGGAAATATGCTGTTCAAGCATAAGCTTTTCATTTCCAAGGTAAACGGTATTTCCATCAATTACCGCTTTAATTCCAAGTCCCGAAAGTTCTTTTGCATCTGTAACACGATTCATTTCCAGTGGAAGCTCATACGCATTTCGTATTGAATTTGCTATCGGATGATTCGAATATCCTTCACCAAATGCTGCAAGCTGTAATAATTCTTCTTTTGTAACATTTACCGGAATAATCTCTGTAACTTTAAATTCGCCTTTGGTTAATGTTCCGGTTTTATCAAATACGATCGTTCCTACTTCTGAAAGTGCCTCCAGATAATTACCGCCTTTCACAAGCACACCAATTTTGGATGCCGCACCAATTCCACCAAAAAATCCAAGCGGCACCGAGATAACCAATGCACAAGGGCAGGAAATTACAAGAAAGATACAAGCTCTCTGTATCCATGAAACAAAATCTCCACCGAAAAATAATGGAGGAATAATCGCCAGAATAGCTGCACAAATTGTCACAAACGGTGTATATACTCTTGCAAAACGTGTAATGAAGTTTTCAACCTTTGCTTTTTTACTACTTGCATTTTCCACAAGTTCCAATATTTTTGCAACAGTAGAATCCTCAAAAGCTTTTGTGACCCGAATTTTCAAAATTCCATTTCCATTTATGCATCCGCTGACAATATCACTACCCTCATAAACTCTTCGTGGAACAGATTCTCCCGTCAATGCAGAAGTATCAACCAGAGAATCCCCCTCAACAACAACTCCATCCAAAGGAATTCTTTCGTTTGGCTTTACTGTAATGATCGTTCCTACTTCCACATCGTCCGGATCAACCTGGACAAGTTCTCCATTTTCTTCGATATTAGCATATTCCGGGCAAAGCTCCATCATAGCAGAAATAGACTGTCTTGACTTTCCAACGGCATAACCCTGAAACAGTTCACCCACCTGATACAATAACATAACAGCGACCGCTTCCGGATATTCCCCTACACAAAATGCTGCAACCGTAGCTACAATCATAAGAAAATTCTCATCAAACACCTGCCCATGTCGAAGATTCTTGAATGCTTTTCTTATAATGTCATAACTTATCACCAGATACGGTATGACATACAGAAATAATTCTATAAAATAATTATTCAGTTTTTCATAAACCCCAAGATGTTCTAAAATAGTTAATAGTATATACAATACCGCTGTAATTAGAATACGGTACAGGGTATTCTTTTGTTTTTTTGTCATCTATATTCAGCCTTCTTTCTTTGCATATTTATATTCAAAAAACAGGACTGGTACATGCATTCCAGTCCTGCTTCATTTTTATCGGATAATTTTGCATGCATCCTCAATTTTTGTACAAGCCTTTTGTGCTTCATCCATAATCTCTTCAAATCGGCTGTCATCAGCATCAATGGTAAGCTTCTGCATCATAAAATTGACAGATGCATCATTCACACCTGGAATCTGCTTAATAAGTGCCTCCATTTTTGCAGCACAGTTTGCACACTCCAGATCTTCCATTTTAAATTTTTTCTTCATGATAATCTCCTTTCTGAATCCATATATTTATATAAAACTGCTTACAGCAGAATATATACCGATAATTGCTCAATCTTTCAACTATGAGTCCAAAATATAAAGGAACACCTGCATTAGTATCCATAAGATATGCAGCTTTCCCTTATGTTTTTACTCCGATATATGAATCATACCTTCGTTAAATATTGATCTTACATGTTCATCTGCAATAGAATAGTAGACAATTCTTCCATCCTTACGATATTTCACCAGCTTCGACTGCTTTAATATGCGTAATTGATGCGAGACCGAAGATTTTGTCATTCCAATCAAAGCAGAGATATCACATACACACATTTCAGCCTGCATCAATGCATAGAGAATCTTTACTCTTGTTGAATCGCTGAATATTCTAAAGGTGTCTGCCAGATCCATGAATTTTTCTTCCTCTGGCATTTCCTGACGCACTGCTTCCACAACTGTCTCATGTATTATATTACAATCGCATTGATATGTATCTATTTCAGTTTTTCCCATTAGTTTCTCCTTTTCACTTAGTTGAATGGTTGTTCAACTTTTCATTATAATACCATTCATCTTTCTCTATGTCAATGGTTCATTTTTTATTTTAATGCTCAATAAAAACCTCTGATAAAATCAACAGCACGACCAACCATCATTTCCACCCAGACAATCAGGAATGTAAGTATGAATGTTACAAATATCATTCCAGCAAGTAAAGCGACGTTCAGCCACTGAGCCTGCACTACATTATAAATACCGCATCCAATGAAAAATAACATGAAAAATCCAATCACAAATGAGGAAAGATTGGTTGCCAGCTTAACCAGCAAATGTAAAAACATGATAACCAGTAACAGGGGAAATAAAATAATTTTCAAAATCCACATCATAGTCGGCACTCCTTTCTTCTTGCCTACATTCTACTGGAAAAAACATAGAAACACAATGATGTAAAAAAGATAGGCCACGGCAGAATCCTCTGCCGCAGCCATTGACAATAAGTTACTGGATGCTGGACAGATGCACCAACACCTCCTTCATTTCTGTCCAGATTTCATCCAACCGTTCCTGCAAATCATTCACATCCGCAGCATAAATGTTCCCGGTTTCGTTTGCCCGTTTTGCGTACTGATTCAGATTGTTACTGCATCTTCGCAGAAGCGATACCAGTTCTTTGACATCCTGCAAATCCAACTTGATACAGTAACCATCCAAAGCCATTTTTCGCAAGTAGGCATTTCGGTTTCGGATTCCAAGTTCACTCATTTTTTGATGAATCTGTGCTTCTTCTGCCGGAGATACCAGAAAGTGAATCCGCTTTGTTCTTGTCTGCATCACAGCACCTCCTCCCGTCGATCATAGCTTCTGGACGGTGTGATATGCTCTGACTTTGATTTCAAGTCTGCCAACACCGAAGGGCGGTCTGACATTCTTTCTTCATGGGATTCTGTGCTGTCCTCCATATTCAGAGCCGCATCCAGTTCCGCAAGCCGCAAACTTTTTTCTGTCAGCTCTTTCTCCTGCGGAAATGGCTTTCCAATTTCATGCCGGGTTGCTTCCTGCTGATTGTTCAGATTTTCAAGCTGTGCTTTTGCCCGTTCCAGCTTCTCAGGGATGTTAGAGAGTGCGTTATCCAGTCGGATGATATTTCCCCTGGCATCTGTTCCAAGCTCTACACGGTGGCTTCCTGCTCCTCTGAGCGTAATTTCAAACTGTGAACCAAAGGCATTATAAGAAAGCTCCATCTGGAATCCACGGTAGCTGCCAAGTGCTACCGGCTCGCTGTTTTTCGTTTCTTTGCAAGCGGCAAGAATCATTTCTCCGGCATCCAGTTTTTCTTCATACTGTCTGCCTAAAATCTCCATACCGCAGAAGCCTTCCTCCATCTGAGGATGTGCTGTCACAGTCTGCATATCCGTTTCACAGCTATGAATCAATCCAGTCTGCCGTTCAATCTCTGCCGGGAAGTATTTCAGCAGCTTATCCTCCATGCGGTACTGCTGGCTTTGATGGTCAGCTTTCAGCACTTTTAGCCTTGCTACCTCAATATCCAAATCCATCTTTTCCTTGATTAACGGATTTCCGGCACACAACGCTTTGATCTCTGCATAAGACAATGCCTGTTCATCCACGTCATCGCAGGAGCGCACCGGCGATTTGCTGGTCATAATCTGCGAGATGAATTTCTGCTTATTCTCCAGTGTCTGATAGAGATACGCATCGAAAGTTCCTTCCGTGACATACTGGTAAACCTGAACTTCTTTATTCCGGTTTCCCTGTCGAATGATACGACCATTTCGCTGTGTCATGTCCGAAGGTCGCCAACCCACATCCAGATGATGCACTGCCACAAGTAAGTCTTGTACGTTGGTTCCGGCACCCATCTTTTGTGTCGAGCCTAACAACACCCGCACCTGTCCGGTACGGACTTTTGCAAAGAGTTCTTTCTTTTTTGCTTCGCTGTCGGCATCGTGAATGAAAGCAATCTGCTCTGACGGCACACCACGCTCAATGAGCTTTGTTTTAATATCATCATATACGTTAAATGTCCCATCATTTTTCGGAGTAGACAAGTCACAGAACACAAGCTGTGTCAGCCTTTCTTCTTTTCCTTCCTCCCAGATACGAAATACATTTCCAACACAGGCATTCAATTTGCTGTCCGGGTCATCCGGCAGAAGCGGATTCATCAATCGCTGATCCAATCCCAATTTTCGTCCATCCGACGTAATCTTGAGCATATTGTCCTCTGTCGGGTCAACCACACCGGAGTGAACCGCAGCGGCACGTTCTGACAGCTCTGCCACCATTTCCTGCTGATATTCCGAAGGCTGTACTACAACTGTTTCAAATTTTGCTTCCGGGACTGGCAAATTCAGCTGATCGGAGGTTTTAATGTCAGCGATTTCTTTGAACATATTCATCAGCTCCGGCAGATTAAAGAACTTCGCAAATCTGGTTCTGGCACGATAGCCAGTTCCTTCCGGAGCAAGCTCGATAGCCGTGGTTGTTTCTCCGAAAGTGGAAGCCCAGCAGTCGAAATGGGTTAAGCCTTTCTTCTGAAGCGTACCATACTGAAGATACCGCATAACCGTATAAAGCTCGGTCATGGAATTGCTCACTGGTGTACCAGTCGCAAAGATAACACCACGCCCTCCGGTCAGTTCATCCATGTACTGGCACTTCATAAACATATCCGAAGATTTCTGTGCTTCCGAAGTGGAAAGTCCAGCTACATTTCGCATTTTTGTATATAAAAAAAGATTTTTGAACGCATGGCTCTCGTCTACAAAGAGCCGATCCACGCCAAGCTGTTCAAAAGTAATCACATCATCCTTTCTGTCTGTTGCCAGGAGTTTATCCAGCCTGGTTTGCAATGATTTACGGGTTTTCTCCATCTGCTTAATGCTAAAGTTCTCACCGTTCTGTGCTTTCAAGTCTGCCAGAGCATCTTCAATTTCATCAATCTGTTCCTGCAACATTCGTTCCTGACGCTCCGGCGAAATCGGAATTTTCTCGAACTGCGAATGTCCGATAATCACGGCATCATAATCACCTGTTGCGATACGGGCGCAGAACTTTTTACGGTTGGCGGTTTCAAAATCCTTTTTACTTGCCACCAGTAATTTTGCACTGGGATACAGATGTAAGAACTCGTTTGCCCACTGCAAGGTCAAATGGTTCGGAACGACAAATAAGGCTTTCTGGCTTAATCCAAGGCGTTTGCTTTCCATCGCAGAAGCCGCCATTTCAAAAGTTTTTCCTGCCCCAACTTCGTGTGCCAGCAGCGTATTTCCACCATACAGTACATGGGCGATTGCGTTTCGCTGATGTTCCCGTAACGAAATATCCGGGTTCATACCACTGAAACGAATATGAGAACCATCATACTCACGGGGACGGGTGCTATTGAAAAGAGCATTATATTTTTGTACCAGATGCTCCCGGCGGTGAGGATCTTTCCACACCCAGTCAGCAAAAGCGTCTTTGATTGCCTGCTGTTTCTGCTGCGCCAGAGTCGTTTCTTTCTTATTAAGAACACGTTTCTGCTTTCCATCCGCATCCTCAATCGTATCATAAATACGAATATCTTTCAGATTCAGTGTTTCTTCCAGAATCCGATACGCATTGGCACGGGAAGTACCGTATGTCACATAAGCGGCTACATCGTTCTGGTTTGGAGAGCTTTTTCCAGTAATACGCCATTCCGCAGTCATCTCCGAAAACTTCACCTCAATGTTACGACGCAGGTAATAAGGTGTTTCAAAAGTTTCCTGCATAAACTGCTGAATATAATCTGGGTTTACCCAGGTTGCTCCCAGACGCACATCAATTTCCGAAGCGTCCAAGTCTTTCGGCTGTGCCTGCAACAGTGCCTGCACATTCACAGCAAATGCCGGATCACGGTCAGCCGCAATCTGTGCTACACGAAGTTTTGTACGAACATCGCCAGAAAGATAATCGTCCGCAGTCAGCCATCCCACAGTTTCTTCTTCCGACGCCATTGGGTCTTTGAAGATTACACCATTCAGCTCTGTGATGATATTTTCATAACTGTCTGGACTTCCCAACAGATTCGCCATAAATGGCAGATCTACTTTTCCCCGTTCTCCAATGGAGATTGCTAATGCTTCTGACGGTGTATCTACGCTTGTCACATGGCGTTCCGGCTTAATCGTCCTTTTGGTGAACATATCCGCCTTGCTTTTCAGATTTCCGCCCTCATCCAGATTTTCCAGAGAGCAGAGAAGATAATAGGAGGAATCATCCGAAAAAGCCTGCCCATTGGCACGGTTATTGATAAGTCCATTTTTCTCTGTAAACGCATCATACGCTACATTCAGTTCTGCCTGCTTTGCTGTAATCATTTCATCCGGGTAATCTTCCAGCTGATATGCAATCAAGTCATTAACAATCTGCCGCAGCTCCACCATGCCAGTTACACGCTCTTTTGCCTTTTCATTCAGCTCCAGACGACGCATAATAGAGTTTTCACGGAAGTAAACTTCACCATCCACCACCGCAAATGAGAAGTTCTTTACATCAGGAGTAGCAGGGATTGTTTCCTGCTGAATCCCAAATCGGTCAACTTCCGGTAATTTCACTACCTGATAGGTTCCCTGAATTTGTTTAACAGCTTCTGAAAGCTGTTCTGCCAGGACAACACCTTCACGGGGTACAACTGTCAAATCATCCTTGCCATACTGCGTACTTTCTGCGGTAATCTCACCCAGCACCATTTCTGGATTGTCAACAAAATAACTGTTCATTGGCAATCCATCCGGCGTCATGCTCAGATGCACCCAATCCGGCTCAATATCAATCGGATGGTCACGCTTTTGCAAGAAGATAATATCCGATACCACATCCGTTCCGGCGTTTTTACGGAAAGCATCATTCGGCAGACGGATAGCCCCTAAAAGTTCTGCCCGCTGTGCAATGTACTGTCTGGCATCCGGGTTCTTAGAATCCATTGTAAAACGGCTGGTCACAAATGCTACAACACCGCCAGGACGCACTTGATCGAGTGTTTTCGCAAAAAAGTAATTATGAATAGAAAATCCCAGCTTGTCGTATGGCTTATCAGATACTTTATAATTTCCGAACGGGACATTGCCAACTGCCAGATCAAAGAAATCTCTGCGGTCAGTAGTTTCAAATCCTGCCACTTTGATGTCAGCATTCGGATACAGCTTCTGAGCAATTCGTCCGGTAATAGAATCCAGCTCCACACCATAAAGACGGCTATTTTGCATTTCCGGCGGTAACATACCAAAGAAATTTCCGACACCCATAGCAGGCTCAAGAATGTTCCCGGTTTCAAATCCCATCTGCTGTACCGCCTCATACATTGCCCGGATAACCGTAGGACTTGTATAATGTGCGTTCAATGTGGAAGCCCTTGCCGCAGCATACTCACTATCTGTAAGCAAGCCTTTCAGTGTAGCGTATTCCTGTGCCCACTGGTCTTTGTTCGGGTCAAAAGCGTCTGCCAGACCGCCCCAACCGACATAGTTCGACAAAATTTCCTGTTCTTCCAGGGTTGCATTACGGTTTTCAGCTTCCAAGGTCTGCAACATCTGAATTGCCGCAATGTTCCGGGCAAATTTCTGTTTCGGTCCGCCTTCGCCAAGTGCATCATCCGTTATGTGATAATTTAATGCCGGAATCTGTTCTGACTCTGTTTCTTCCTCTCGATACTCCGGTTCCTCCGGCAGTGTTTCTTCAACTTCTTTCCGCTCAATGTTCGGCGGTAATTCGGAATCTGGTACATCTCTGTATTGCTGGTAATGCTGATAAGTCTCCAGATCATTTTCTTCATAATCCGTCAGCTCACTGAAATCCAGACTTTCCAGTTCTTTGGCAATCAACTCCTCCAGTGAATCATACTGGCGGCGTTCTAAAAGCCAGTCATCCAGATACCTCTCAACTGTAAAATCAACCAGGTTCACATTTGCCTGAATCGGAATCTCATCATCGGTAATTGTGGTATAAGCAACACCTACTTTTCGCAGATTTTCAAAATCCGCATGAGATTCATATTCACTCATGCAAAAATCATCAATGAGCTTTCTTGCCTGCTCCATCGGTGTCAGATACCGTTCCTGCCGCATAAGAGAAGCGATTCTGTCTGCAACCTGTGTCCAGTTAAACAGAACACTATCACAGCCTGCCTTCTTATACTCAAGTCCCTTCGGACTGTGATCTTCCCAGCTTCCTGTTGTACCGGAAAGTGCATGAGAATGACCACCCAGTCCATACTCATTTTTCAAGAACTCTGCCCGTGCCTTTTTATCACGGTTATTTTCAAAGAAATCATAAATACGCAGCTTTCCACCTGAGACTCCACTACCACCTGTCATTGCCCGGTTCATTTCATCATCTGTAATAAACTGGCGAATAATCGGCATAGATGTCAGCTCACTTTGATATTCCCGAAGTGGGGTATCCAACTCATTCAGCCTTTTTTCCAGTGCATTGACTTTGTGGTAATGGAAGCGAAGAAGTGAATCATCCAGCGAATAGGCGAGTGCAAAACCATGATACTCTGCTTTCAGTTTTTCAAGAAATTCCGGGTCTGCAAGCTGTTCTGCGAGTGCGGCTGTTTCATTCGGGAAACCATTTCCTCTCATATCCTGAAGCGAAGAAAAGAATCCGGCTTCCCTGGCTTCCTCGGACAAATCATGGTAAAGATACCATAATGACTGTGCAACCTGCTTGCGTTCAAATCCCAGTGCTTCCACAAGCTCTACATTGGTTGCATACTGACCTGCTTCCAGAAGTTCTCCGATTCGATTGGCTGTATCTTCCCACGATATTACCTGTGCAGATGGTGCATATTGCGAACTGTTGCCAACTGAAAGATGAATCCCGTCCTCTGCATACCATGCAGAGATATTATGGTTTTCTTCTTTCAGTCCGAAGCCGCCATGATAGACTTCTTTCAGTATTTCCACCAAATCTTCCGTGGATTTTCCTTTCATGTACTCCAGAGCAACAATTTCACGGGCATGGTCAGTATTACTGCCAAGCAAAAGCACATGGTCAATCTCATTTTGCGGCAAAGAAAAAGCAGGGAGCGTTTTTTTGCTCTCTGCTTCATCAATTTTATGAATTTGTTCTTCTTCGGAAAGGAATAAGTTTAAGCTCAGCTGTTGATAAGCTCCGCCATCACCATTTCCTCTGCCTGTGCCTTCAGTGTGTTCATGTGCTGCACCCACGCCATCTGATTCTTCTCTTTGTCCGGTGCCGGATTGCTCTGGAGATACAGGCTCATCAACTGGCTCACTCTGCGTTTCGCTGTCTCGTCGATCTCCTGAAGGTGAGAGAACAGCTTCTCGCTGAGAATCAGGTCGTTGTAAAGCATCGGATTGTTCTCCTGAAGAAATGTCCGGCGCATCCTGCCGTACTTGCCCAGCGGTTTTGTCTCTGGATTCATCATTTCGATGTTCGGAATCTGATAATCCCCGACCTGTCTGTATGTCATTTCGTTCATCATAATTCTGGCTCCTTTCTGCCTGCTTGGTTCGCTCATAATTGCGGATGGTTACTTCAATTTCACGGAATACCTGAGCTGACATCTGGCTGACCGCCGTACCCAGTGCATTTGCTGTCTGTCTGGTGTTGAAATCGAAGATGTCCAGGAAATCCTCATGCTCAAAGTATTCATCAGGATTCGCTACACAGCGGGAATAAATCATATATGCAATACTCACTGTCGCTGCATTTCTAAACGATGCTCCTGTGTTAAATTCATCATATCCTTCCAGATAACTTTCTGCAATGATGTCGAGAAACTGCTTACCGTGTTCCTCCCAGTAATCATTGGCGAGCTGGCGGGCAATCCCATCTATCTGCGAATCCAGTGTATTTCCCAGTGCCGGAATACCAAATGCTTTTTCCAGAGCTTCCTGCACAGATGGTACATATTCATCTTGCATTTTCCAGAGATAAACTGGACGGGAGTTTCTTCTGGTTCCGGTGTCCGAAACATCAAATACATACTTGAGTCTCGGCTTGTCCCTGCTGTAATCCAACAGTGCGATACCTTTAGAGCCACGTTTTACATAACGGTTCATCTTGTCATTCCAAAGGTCATATTCCGCACAAGCCGTAGCATCCGGTCGCTGTGCATGAATCATCAGCTGTTCATGGTACGGATATTTGTAAAGACGACCGGCAGTTGTCAGAAAAGAAGTCCATCGCTCCCAGCTTCCAGTGACCTGACGGGCGGCATCTTCCGCCATAGCTGCATAATACGCTGTCTTAGGTGTCATCAACATCCTCCAATCTTTATAAAATGCCAGTTATTCAAAGAAATCCATGTCCTCAAATTCTGCATCGTTCATTTTATTCAGCTTCTGCAGAACACTCTCAGACAATCTTAAAAGCCGTTTCTCTGAAATCATCAACTGACTTTGCATTGTTTTTAATTCTGAAATAAGCCCTGACCGTGTGCCAGGGCTGTATAACAGAATCATCATTTTTTCATCAGGGGAAAATTCTATCATTCCAGATTCCTTTCCGTTGGAGTTCTGGCTGTTTTTTTAGGAATGTCATGGTCATTGGTGTTTTTCAGTTGCTCCAACACAGATTTTTTCTCAGATTCCTCTGCCTGGGGAGCTTTTCCGTTATTGATAATGCCATCAATCATCCCATAATCATCCTCCATAGCCATCTCAGCATTTTTCAGATAATTTTCCGGTTTCATAAATGCAGGAAGCTCCTGAAAGCCGATAGAATCCACATAATGAAACGATACCATGCCGTTTACTTTCAACGCTACGATGTCGCTGACAGAAAGGCTGTGACCTCTGAAATCTGCTGGATGATCTACATTAAACTTTTCATATAAGCCTTCCAGAAACATATTCCGGTCTTTGTATGGCATGAGTGGGGCAACATAAACTACTTCATAATGGTCAAATTCCGGTTCCTTCCCCTGACGGTGCAATGCTTTAAGAGATTCAAAGCGTTCCATCGCAGTTTCCTCCGTGCGTCGCAGTTGAAGAATTGCATATACATCAGTTGTACTGTCCAGAAATACCGACAGCTTATCCTGCGGTGCATCATTTCCCTTCACAGCATCCCAGCGTTCAATTTTTTCCTGTGACATAAGCGTATCCTCCCTTATCGTGTGACTTCTTTCTGCCTGTTACTTTTCTTGCCAACAGCAATACTTTCTGGTTTCTGCGAAAGCTGCCCGACAACAGACTCTTTCTTCGGATTGATGTCCGAATCCATCCCGTTCCCGATACAAAAGCCTTGTTTTCTCATATCAGCATAGCTGTCAAAGCCATGCTGCATTGCAACGATTTCTCTGTAATCTTCAATAGGCATTTTGCCCATGTTGGTATCAACCATCTGTTCCGGTTCCGGCTCAGGTTTGTAAGTAGAACCGTTACGTTCCATCAGCTCTGCAAACTGGCAGATATGAAAAACATTATTTCCGATCAGCGTATGGTACTCATCAATATAGCTGCATTTTCTGACAGCAGATTCTCCGTCAGAAAAGGTAATGCGGATAGAACCACCATCCGGCAGACGGAATAAATCTTTGTAATGACTGTCGATAAATCGGATGTCTTTTCCCTGCGGGTTGTACTCATTCATCGTTTCTTCCCTCCATTCTCAAATTCCATCGAAAAATTGACTTTCCCAGTTTCATCTACTTCCATGAGAAGCAGTGCATCAAAATTGCGTCCGGTCTTAGCCGATTTACAGCCTTTCAGTTTGATTTTCCCACTGTTCAAAAGGCTTTCTGCAACAGAATCTGTCAGCTTTTTCCCAATACTCTCGAAATAGCGGTTGTTCTTCCACAGGGCAAAACGGCATTCTTTATCCGCACAGAAATATCCTTTGGGGCGGTTAATAACAGGGCTGCCGCAGATAGGGCATTTTCCAATAGAATCCGGCTCTTTTGCCATCAAAACTTCTGCATCCTGAATTACCTCATAGTGCCGAACCAGATGAGAAATTACATCTCTGATTTCCTGCATAAATTCCTCGCTGCTATATTCTTTTCGCTCGATCAGAAGCAGCTTTTCTTCCCAGTCCGCAGTCATAGATGGAGACTGAATCTGTTCAGGCATGACCGTCACCAATGCAATACCTTTATGGGTAGGAATCAAATGCTTCGTCTTTTTGTCGCCCTTACGCTCCAAAAATCCAATTCGCACCAGCTTTTCGATAATGCCAGCTCTGGTTGCTGGTGTACCAAGTCCTTTTCTCTCGGCATCCTCTGGCATTTCATCAGCACCGGCATTTTCCATGCTCTGCAACAGCGTATCTTCGGTATAATGCTTCGGGGGAGAGGTCTTTCCTTCTTTGATTTCCACAGAAGCAATTTCCAGCACATCATTTATCAACACAACCGGAAGTTCTTTTTCTGTTTTTGCTGATTCCTGCTGCTTTTCAAATACCTTCCATCCATCCTGCAATTTTGTCTTGCCTTTCGCTGAAAAAACAGTATCTCCACAAGTTGCTTCAATTACTGTCTCCGCATAGCAATATGGATCACCAACAGCACTGAAAAGGCGGGTCACAACCAGATTCAAAACTTCCTGTTCTCCTTTGGGAAGTTCCGATAAATGATGATTTCCAACCTCTTTTGTAGGCAGAATAGCATGATGATCGGTAACTTTTTTCCCGTTGATAACCTGCTTTACATGAATGGATATGTGCTTGATACCCTCCACCGGAAAGATGGAAAACAGCTTTTCTGCCATATCCGGGAGCGTTGCTTCCATATCTTCTGTTAAGAATCTGCTGTCCGTTCTTGGATATGTAATCAGCTTTTTCTCATAAAGCGACTGGGCGTAATCTAATGTCTGCTGTGCTGTATATCCCAGAACACGGTTCGCTTCTCTCTGCAAACTGGTCAGATCGTAAAGCAGTGGTGGCTTTTCTGATTTTTCTTTTTTCTCTGACTTGGTAATGATTGCCTTATTTCCAGTGCATCGACTTACAACCGTTTCGGCATCTGTTTTGTCATTAAAACGCTTGCTGATCAACTTCATGTTTCCTGCATCCAGCTGAACCGTATAAAACGGTTCCGGCCGGAATGCGGCAATCGCCGTTTCCCTCATTACTGCCATTGCCAATGTTGGAGTCATTACACGCCCCACATTCAACGTCTGACCATACAGTGTCGAAAAAAGTCGAGTGGCGTTGATTCCCACCAACCAGTCTGCACGTTCCCGGCAGAGTGCCGCTTCATAAAGTGCATCATAATCAGAACCAGGTCGCAGGTGTGCAAATCCTTCCTGAATGGCAGAATCCTCCATAGAAGAAATCCAAAGGCGCTCTATGGGCTTCTTACAATAGCACTGATGATAAACAAGGCGAAAAATCAATTCACCTTCCCGTCCGGCATCCGTTGCACATACAAGGCTTTCCACATCTTTTCGTGCCATCAGCTTTTTCAGAATCCCGAACTGTTTCTTTGTGGCTGTTGACACCTGATACTGCCAGCTGTCCGGGAAAATCGGCAAGTCATTGTATGACCACTTGCTGTATTTGCTATCATAGCTTTCTGGCTGTGCCAACTCCACTAAATGTCCCACGCACCAGCTGACAACATAGCCATTACCTTCCAGATAGCCGTCCTCACGTTTAGAAGCACCAAGCACTTTTGCAATGCTTTGAGCCACGGAAGGCTTTTCAGCTAATACTAATTTCATTTGCATTTGCTCCTTTCAAAGAAATAAGCAGTCACACGCCGCAACGCATGACTGCTCTGTAAAAGCTATTTATACCGGTTCATTATCATCCTCGGCTACATCGAACTCAGTGTCATCCTCATCGTCAGATTCTTCTTCGTAGCCATAATCTTCCTCGGCATCCACATAGTCGGCATCCGGGTCCGGTTTTGTCTGTTCAGCCTTTTTCTTCGCTTTCAGCTTTGTGAAAGCAAAGAATCCACCACCTGCCAGAAGTGCCAGTGCAAGACCAAGTGCCGGAATGAAATTCACTTTTTTCTCCGGTTTCTGTTCAATCTCAGGCTGTTCCGGTTCCACGGTTGTTTCCGGTTCTGGTTCTTCTTTTTCTGTTTCTTCCGCAATCGGAGCATATTTCTGAGCTTCCTCATCATCCATCAGCGAGAGAAGGTCAGATTCATCCACCTGGTTCAAAAAATGTACGGTCTGTTCTCCTTTGTCATCCCTGTCGATAATAAGATAAAAATAATTGCCAGCTTTCGTCACCAGTGTTACAAACTGTTTTCCGGCTTTTACTTCCGTCCCGGCATCATCTACAAGGGTAAGGTTTCCATCCGGTGTCAGCGGCTCCATCGGTTCTTCCGGTTCCTGTGTTTCCTCCACAGGAGCTTCCGTGGTTTCTTCAACTGCCGGTTCCGTGGTTGCGGTCTGATCGACAAATGCAAAAGCAGTGGTAGAGAACATTCCCACACTCATCATTGCTGCCATCAGGCAAGCTGCAAGGCGTTTAATTTTCATTCTGTTTTTCCTCCTCATTCATAGAATTGATGATTTCCGGCTTCGGAGCCGGATTCTCTGCAAAAAGCTGAAGCAATTCAGCCAGCTGATCTGGTGTCAGATTTGCCGCATGAACCATATCGTGAATCTCAGAATTTTCTTCCTCACGGTATCTGCGTTCCAGATCTTTCACTTTGGCATCCCATTCAGCCCGCTTCGTGCGGGCTTTCGCAAGGTCTGCACCGATTTTTTCTAATTTGGTTCCCATATAAAGCTCCCTTCTAATTTCGGATTCTGCCGAAGCAGTAAAAATGTTGCTGCCAATAGCTTGTTTCAATAGAAGCATAGGAAATAGGGTTTCCACAATGAATCATCATCCCATTCCCTACATAGATACCCACATGGGAAGCACCAGCGGTATCATAAGTTCCCTGGAAGAAAATCAAATCTCCCGGCTTTGCTTCATTTCTCGGAATGATACTACATACGCCCATCAAGCCATTTGCAGTCTGCCGTCCAACACTCCATCCATTGCCGCAGTTGTTAATGACCCAACTCACAAAACCGGAACAATCGAAACTGGTGCTTGGGGAACTGCCACCCCATACATACGGATACCCCAGATATTTCTCAGCTTCCCGAATCATATTGGCAAATCTGGTATCTGTCAGTGCTTCCCCCGGAATGTCATAATCGGTATATTCTCCACCACCGGAAGCATAGATGTCATCTGCGAACAAGTCAGGATAATTTCCTTTTGTCTGCAACAGCACCCGGTATCGCTCCATATCGTCCTCAGACAGTCCGACATTATTGATGACCATTCCAAGCCCTTTATTAACCAGCTTTACGTTCAGAATGTAATACTCGTATTCGTATTCCTCCTCGGTTTCTTCACCTGTTTCCGGGTCAGTGGAGGTAGTTGTTCCTGTTCGGATTTCTACTTCTTCCTCTAAAATGAGCTGATATTGCTGATTAAACAGCCATCGCAATGTCTCTTGTACTTCATCACGGGTAAAATCCTCAAACATGACCGTAAGGTAGGCAATCAGCTCGTATGGATTGTGATTGATTTCATCGAGAGAATAGCGATATTCGTCATATCCCGGATGTGTCCGTTCAATGTTATCAATCTGGCTTCTCAAAGCTGCTTCCAGTGCTTTGTAATCTTCATTCGCACCGATCATATCCTCTTTCTCTGCCGTGAATGATGTTCCCAAAAGCATTTGTGTCGTTCCCTGGAACATGGCAGAGCAGGATGAGAATGTGCCGGATATAACCATAAAAAGCAGTCCGGCTATCAAAATAAGCAAAAGCGTTTTCTTATTCGTCGCAACCATCTGAGTGATTTTTTCGGACAGAGCTTTTGTTCCTTTGACAGCGTTCTCTGTACCCTTGGCGGCAGTAGATTTTGCACTGCCTGTTCCGGCACGGCTGGCAAAATATTGTTTCTTTATTGCCTGTTTCTGTTTCCAACGTGAAAGCAGATTAGATTTCACTTCCGGGTTATCTTTTTTGAACTTTTCAAACAGAGCATTGATATTTTGCCTGTCTGATTTCCGCACCAGCTTATCCGCCTTGTCATAGGCTTTCAGCTTATGGCTGTAAACTGCATGATGAACGGTGTGAATAGCTGTCTCTATGCTCCTTTCCGATTCATGGACTGCCTGAACACCAACATTTTCATCTTCATGCTCAGATACGGCTTTATGAACTTTCCCGGTAAATGTACCTGTGGCAGTTCTGCCCACAAGATGTTTTGCCCTGGACGGCTTTTCTGCAATTTCTTCCACTGGAGCTTTGTCGAACCGGAGCTTTGCCTTTCGGCTGGTATTTCCTTCTGTTTCCATGCGGAGCTTTCGGTGCGGCTTCTTTTTCGGCAGTCTATCCACTGCTTTATCTGCTTTGTCAGCGGCTTTTTCCGCTTTTCCCACAGCTTTCTTTACTCTGGAATCAACCAGATCATCCTCTGCAAAGCGGAGACGGGTAGGTCGTTTCGCCATACATTACGCCTCCTTTTCTTTCGCAACCTCATTTAACTTCGTGGTCATAATGCGGTACAGTTCCAAATCCTTCGGGAAGCGATCTACAAACGGCAGAATGACATTGCCATAGAATAAAAGTCCCTCACCTTCACCAGAATTGGTTACATAGGAAAGCTGATGCGGAGAAATATTTAACCTCTGTGCCAGAATATTTCTGTCCTCACTCGCCTGGTTGAGCATATAAATGAAGTCCGAATTTTCCAGTATATTCGCAATTTCCGGGCTTCTCAAAAGGTCTTTTACGTTCTGGGTCAAACCTGTCGGGATACCGCCCCACTTCCTAAAGCGTTTCCATATTTCAATGGAATAGCTGGCAGTCTGTTCTTCCTTCAGAAGCAGATGAAACTCGTCAATATAGTATCTGGTAGATTTTCCGGCATTACGGTTAGCGGTTACTCGTCCCCACACCTGATCCTGCACAATGAGCATTCCAATCTTTTTCAGCTGATTTCCCAGCTGCTTGATGTCAAAGCACACCAGACGGTTGTGAATATCCACATTCGTCCTGTGATTGAACAGCTTCAAAGAACCTTTGACGTAAATCTCTAATGCAGTCGCCACATGATGTGCTTCCTTTTCATCCTGTTTCAGCAATGCGTTATACAAATCCTCCAAAATCGGCATATTTTCCGGTTTTGGGTCATCCAGGTACTTCTGATAAATCTGATGAACGCAGCGGTCAATGACCGTTTTCTCAATCGGCTGTAATCCTTCCTTGCTGCCAACGATCAGCTCACAGAGGGAGAGGATAAAGTCTGCTTTCAGTGCGATTGGGTTATCATCCTCTGAATAATTCAGATTGATGTCCATAGGGTTGATATAGTTGGTGCTGGAAGAACTGATATGTACCACCTGTCCTTCAAATTTCTGCACCAATGATGTGTACTCGGCTTCTGGATCACAGATAATCACATCATCATCCGTCACAAGAAACGCATTGGTAATTTCACGTTTGGCACTGAATGATTTACCAGAACCCGGCGTACCCAAAATCAGACCATTTGGATTTTTGAGCTTCTTTCGGTCTACCATGATAAGGTTGTTGGAAAGAGCGTTCAGTCCATAATACAGAGTTTCCTCGCCATTCTGGAAAAGCTCCTGCGTAGTGAACGGCACAAAAATAGCCGTAGAACTGGTTGTGAGTCCACGGCGAATCTCTATGGTGTTATTGGCAAGCGGCAGACTGCTCATAAGCCCGGATTCCTGCTGAAAATCCAATCGTCTCAGATTGCAATTATGCTTCTGGGCGATACTCTGTGCCTGGAATACATTGGTTTCCAGTTCCTGCTCTGTACGTCCGGTATTCATCACTAAAAGCGTCACCTGGAACATACGCTCATTCTGGCTCTGCAATTCTTTCAGCAATGCCTTTGCATCTTTGCCATAAGTTGCGAGGTCAGACGGGATTATATCCATATCATAACCGGAACGAACTGCCTTTTTCTGTTCCTCGATCTTAGAACGATCAAGCTCTGTGATCGTGCGTTTAATCGTCTTGATTGCCGCCGTCTGGTCAACGGACTGAATGTGCATCGTCACAATCTGACTGGATTCCATATCCAGAAAGTCAGCCAGCATCCGGTCACTCAGGTCAGATGCCGTAATCGACAGATATGACATAGAACCGTAGATGCCGCCCATCTGAAACGTGCGATTAGTCTTGAACGCAAAAGCGGTCGGAGCAATAAAGTCTTTTACGGATAAGCCTGACTCTACAAGCCATTTCCAGTCGAAGAAAAACTTATCATCATCACCCATGTGGAACATATCGTGCATCAGTCGCAGTCGATCTTTTCCGTTCATCGGCTCCGCAATCACTCCCAAACGGCGGAAGTTATTCAGCAAATCGTTTTCGATATGTGCCAACCGTGGTTTCGCCTGCCGCATGGTATCTGCTTCAATGCCGAAAGTGAGATATTTCGTTTTTGTCAGTCCATTATTGCCCTGTGCCAGCTGCTTTTTCAGCATCTGACTGTACTCGGCACGAACAGGATTAAAACTGTCTTTTCGGAATGGAATGCGGATACTCTTTTCAAAACTCTCTGCATCGGTACTCATGTTCATAAAGGACAGTTCAAAACGGATAGAGCTGTCGAAAAAGTTCAGGAATCCACACCATTCATCAAAAATAGCTGTTTTATCCTCCTGCTGTGCCAGCTGATAATTGATGTCCTGGTACTGAATGGTTTTCGTATAATAGTTGTCTGTCACACGGCAGATACCGTCCGGAAACATCCTCTGAAATGGAATGGAATCCTGTGCAGTCTGCGGAACTCCGTTGTCCCGCTTTGCCTTTTCAATCACCGTTTTAATTTCTTTCTGCTGTTTTCTGGTCAGATTCGCAGGCATTTTTATTTCTCGTGCCTGTTTTTTCTTTTTGAAGAACAATCTGCTTTACCTCCTTCTCAAGTTGATTCTGACGCATAAGAACGTCGTAATAATTGTTTGTCCGATACGGTCGCACCTTCGGTCGGACAAATTTTGTCTGAATGAAATGTCTGGCAATGACCTCTAAGGGCTGACCGTCCTTCTCATACATGGCAAGGAAGAACATTGGAAGCATGACGATAATCATGCACATTGCCGCCAAACTGACATTACCGGAGCGTTTGACCAAAAAGAAAAACGGCACTCCAATCAGTGCCGCCAGCGAAAAACAAATCAGCTGTCTTTTTGTCAGATTAAAAAAGACCTTCGATTTTACTCTCGTAAGGTCACGGGGAACAGGAATATACGCAGCCATAGGGAACCTCCTTTCCGTTAGTGTGCGCTGAACACGCTCTTTGCGAGTCCACCTGTCTTAAATAACGTGAAGCATAAAAGAACGGTATAACCCATAACTCCCCAGATAGAAGCAATAATGTCATCTGAGAAAGCGACCGATTGTACCAATACAGCGTAGACACCCACGCAGATGATAATGAGAAAGCCCTGAAATCCAATCGCAAACAGAGAGCGAAGGTAGTTTTGCCCTATCTGGCTCTGCTCACGGTTTCCGAATGTAGAAAACGGTATCGGTGCAAGGCTCACCATCAAATAAATTTCAATCATTCTGCCATATACAATGACAAAAATGACGATTGCTAAAGCTGACATCGTAAACTGGATAACAAAAGACTGCATGAGCAAACCGATCAACGGTCCCAATTCCATGCCTTTCAGTGTTTCTTCCAGCTGTTCTAATGCGGCAGCATCTATCGCTGTGTCACCGGCTATGATTCCAGCACTGGAATTGACAACGTGCTGTGCCACATCGAACACCGCCATCGTAATATTGAATGTGTTTGTTATCAGCATGACTGCCATAAAAGTCTTGAAAACCCATTTGAAGAAAATCCATGTTTCAAAATTCGCAAGATTATTATGGTCAATAATCATCTGTATCAGCTCATAGCAGGCAATAAAGGTCAGTATCAATCCCGCTATTGGAATAATGACTGACTCGGAGACGTTGCGAACCATAGCAAAGACCTCCGGCGAGAAATTCGCCGGAGTCATGCCAACAGAAGTTGCTATCTCGCCAACCTGTGTATTGACGGACTCAAACATCCCCGACAGATTGCCCATAATGGCTGATATGATTACTTCTTTCAACCATTCTGTGATCTGTTGGAATATGCTGTCCAAAGGCGATTACCTCCTTCGTTTGATTAACCGAAAAGACCGGAAAGAAGCGGTACAAGCGTTGTTCCGATAAGGGCAACACCGCCGCCTGCCATCAGCTGTTTCATCCCCTGGCTCTTAGCTCCGGGATTGTCGTTGCCATAGCCCTCAAGAAGATTGATTGCTCCCCAGATTCCAAGACCTGCTCCGAGAGCGATAACGAGTGTCTGAAGCACGGTAACTGCACTGTTGAAAAATGCCATATAGTTTTCCTCCTGTATTCTGATAAAATAGAGGGGACAGGCTGTTGTTCGACCTATCCCCATATTCAATAGTTGTTATGTGTGGCTGTGATAAATTAGCCGAAAAGACCGGAAAGAAGCGGTACGAGCGTTGTACCGATGAGAGCAACACCGCCGCCTGCCATCAGCTGCTTCATGCCCTGGCTCTTAGCTCCGGGATTATCGTTGCCATAGCCCTCAAGAAGATTGATTGCTCCCCAGATTCCAAGACCTGCTCCGAGAGCGATAACGAGTGTCTGAAGTACCGTAACTGCGCTGTTGAAAAATGCCATATAATTTTTCCTCCTGTATTTTGATTTGAGATGATAGAAAAAAGCTACACGAACGGTTCTGACACAATCATGTGTATCACCACCTCCTTTCAAGGCGATCATCGTTATTCCTCTGCATCCTCTGTATGATTGAGCAGTCCATCTCTGGCATCTGCGATACTGCGAATCCTGCTGTTTAACTGAGCAATGGTCGCATTGATTTCCAGCTGATTAGCTGCATAGTAGTAGCCGTAATAATCGCTGCAAATCGGTTCTCCCTTGCATCGCAGTGAATTGACCATTCGCCGTATTTCTGTCCCTTTGACATGAAAAAAGGCTTCAAGCTGTTTGCTCGAAACCTGATTGCCACTTCCTCTGTAATTCATTTTCAGATATTCACAGAGTCTTTCTTCAATATTCAATTCCGGGGACTTCTTCATGGAATCCCTCCTTACTCCATTGCGACTACTTCAAATTCATCCCCCGCTTTCAATTTCAGCCGATGGCTCAGAAATTTCTCAATGTTGAACTCATTTCTTTTGTCGTAGTCAGCTGTGTATTTATAATTTGGATGCTGTGTCAGATCATATTTATCGGACATAAAAGGTCTAACACCACGAAGCCGCAGGATACACTTACTTCCATCCAGAACTTCCAGTTCATCAACCGAAGCCAGATCCTTTCCGAGCTTCTGATAGTTCAGAGAATGAGAAGTTTCACGCCCACGGCTCTCGCCAGTGTTATAAGTATCAATCGTTTCTTTTCCAAGTGCCTGATTCAGCTCTTTCAGTGTGGTCGGCTCTGAACCTCCAAGGAAAATGCGAGAATCCATATTTCCGATGATGGTATCGCAGTTATCTTTGTAGATTGCTTTTAGCTGGCTCTGTGCCTGAAGTACCAGACAAGCCGATATTTCACGGCTTCGGATTGTGGCGACCAGCTTCTCCAGATTCGGTATCTGCCCGATATTGGCTGCTTCATCAATCAGACAACGCACATGAACCGGAAGCCTGCCGCCGTACACATCATCTGCCTTTTCGCAAAGCAGGTTAAAAAGCTGTGTATAAATCATGGAAATCAAGAAGTTAAAGGTGCTGTCTGTATCCGACATAATAAGGAACAACGCCGTTTTCCTGTCTCCGAGCGTATCCAGCTGTAACTCATCATACGCTGTAATATCACGGACTTCCTGAATATCAAACGGAGCCAGTCTTGCACCACAGCTAATCAAAATCGACTTTGCAGTTTTTCCGGCAGCCAACTTATATTTTTTATACTGGCGGACTGCAAAATGATTCGGCTTTTTCTTCTCCAATGCTTCAAACATCAAATCCACTGGATTCTGAAAATCTTCATCATCCTCACGCACTTCCATGGCATTCAGAAATTCAATCAGTGTAGAAAAGTTCTGTTCCTCCATTGGTGCTTCATAATGAATGTAGCCAATCAACGCACAGTAAAGAAGCGTTTCGGCTTTCGTCCAGAACTCGTCACCGGCTTTCCCATCACCCTTTGTATTGGCAATCAGTGTTGTCACCAGCTTCAAAATATCTTTTTCCGAATGGATGTACGCAAACGGATTGTAGTGCATACTTTTCTTGAAATTGATCGTGTTAAATATTTTTATCTGGTAGTGATACTTCAACAGAGCATTTCCGCACTCGACCGCAATACTTCCTTTCGGATCAGTGACCACATAAGAGCTGTGCATCTGGAGCAAGTTCGGTTTTAGCCAGAAACGTGTCTTACCAGAACCGGAACCGCCCACGATCAGTACATTTTTATTTCTGGCATGAGCCGGATTTTTCGGTCTGTTGGACATCATCAATCGTTCTGTCCTCGTCAGAATAATATTGTCCTCAAACTTCGGAGCTATAAACGGCTCTATATCCTTTGCAGTTCCCCATCTGGCAGAACCATACTCAACATTGTGGCGGTACTTCTTGGCATTTTTACTTTTCATGTAAACAGCAAGCCGTAAACCACCGCCACAAATGATGCCTACCAGCAAATCCAATGGGTAGAAGCTGGGAAGTGGATTTTGCAATGCCACTGGCAGAGTATTAAAAAAACCGAGGATTTTTGCAGATGAATCTGCACCCTCAGCCAATCGCCATGCTTCTCCGAAATTTGTTGCGACAAGTCCTAAAATTAAATACGGAAGATTCAAAATCAGGAGTCGCTTTATATCTCGTTTGCTCATAAATCACGCTCCTGTTTCTTTTCCCGTACCTTCTTCGGTAATGCCGCCACCAGTTCCTTGAATTTTTTCAGTTGTGCCAATACACTCGGCTTTTTGCCCTTCGCCATTGCCATTGCCTGATGTTCTTTGCAAATGGCGTCCAGAGCATCAGCATCCTTTGCCCGGACAAAGACAATGTAACGGGGCGGATCAACAGACTTATCTTTTCTGACAGCAAAATCAACACCGTATTTCTTTGCCAGTCGTTCAAAGTCTTTGATGCCAGTCTTGTCGATCTCCACATTGGTTGCTCCCTGATTCTGTCCAAGAAGCTGCTTTACCGTCTGTTTTCCATGGATGGCAGGGTCACGATTTTTCTGTGCTTTCTTGCGTTCCAGGTGATTCAGACCTTTGCGTATGCCGGAAACAATCATGCGACCCGTCAGCTTTGTTGTACTGATTGCCAGATTGACTGTCCTGTTTTCAACTTCTTCCTGCACGAATTATCCCTCCTTCCTGTGAGATTCCGTAACCCGTCATTAGCGTTCCGGCTCACGGCTTTTCTGTTTCTTCTTTTTCGGTTTCTTATCTGGAATGTCATGCTCCTGCTTGAAACGCTTCACACCTTCCGGGTCAAGCTCCTGTAACTTTTCCAAATCAAAAGCAACCGGGGTATATTTGCCATAACCAGACCGTACCTGATAGGGCAGGATTTTTCCTAAATCGTTCTCTTTGATAAAATTCAGGAGGTCACGGCTCATATCACCGTTAATAAAGGCTTCATTCGGTTCCAGTGAATAACCCGGAATGCAAACAGTCATATCTGCAAATGGCTCGTAATATTCACCATTATCACAGAGCAAGCCAACATAGATTCCTCCAGTCATGGCATAGCTGTCTACCTGGAACACGACCTGTTCCTCACCAAGTTCCCATTTTAGGGGAAGTTTCTTTACTTCATCTTCCATATCGTTTTCCTTTCCATCATCGAACCTGTTCTTTCTTATCATAGAAAAGATTTCCGGCAGAAACACGGGCATGGCTGACAACCTTAATCTGTCCCTGTTCCTGAAATTCCTTTGCCTTTCCATAACCGGCATCATTCAGAAACAATCGCATCCGTTCTCCCTTATCGCCCCAGGCACAGTCACCCGATTTCACATCGAATATAATCATGTGCCTTGTATCATCGGCAAAACGGTTCAAGTCCATGTAAGAATGTCCGGCATATTCTTTTGCACCAGCTTTCAGCCGCATTTCTTCCATCAGTTCGCCAATCGTTTTCTGTTTTTCCATAAGAACCTCCTTACAAAGAATCTCGGTCAGGACTGCTCCTTACCGGAGGTACATCTGACTTCTCTGGAACATCCACTTTTCTGACTTTATCATCCGGCAACGGCATTGCCATGATGCTGCGTCCCATACGAACAAACATCTCCGGCTGATGAAAATGCTTCTCAAACTTATCCATCAGCTCCGGGGAGAGAGAACCAAAATCATCCTCGGTAAGTCCCGTTACAAGAAAGTTCCCGGCGATAATGTCATACAGTTCGCCATCTTCGGTTTTCAAAGATCGGTTCAGTTCACTGCCGTTGATTTTTCCTTCACCGTTCACTACCAACGCCACCTCATCGTCAAACGGGTAGGTTGCTTCAATGTCACCACCGACTGCCGCCTGCAAATCTTCCAGTTCGCAGCCAATCTTCACAACTTGCGGATACATTCCCGGCTTGACAAGAAGAACATCCATCGTTTCTTTCTGTTCCAGTGGGATTTCACGTTCTTCCCCCACGGCGAATTTCACGCCGGTAAAATTTTCGGAATCCAGAATATACTCGGAATTGTAATATGCCTGTTGAACTTTCTCCTCAGCTTCATCTCTGTTTTCGGCTGCTACCGTAACGGTCTTTTCCAGAGTTTCTGTAATGTTAATATCAAATTCTTTCAAATCAGCATCCTCCATTCTTATGTTGATATGAAAAAAGCAACCATCTACAAACCTTACAGTTCATAAACAGTCGCCGTATGTTCCCATTGCGAAATACACATTTCTTCCAGCTCACTCAGCAAATTTTCCGGAGAGAAAAACAAATCGTCTGCGCTTTCTACTGTCCGCAGAAATACCCGATAGCAGGTTTCATACTGCTCGGATTCCTTTTCAAACTGCATCCCGACAGAACGAACAACCGCAAAACTCATGTCCTCCATCAGCCAAAGCTCCGTAGTATAATCAGTGGTCGCAATATCGCACACACCGATTTCCATATCGGAATAGATCAGGCATCCTCGCATATTGAATAACTCTCTGCCGCAGTAGTTGAAATTGTATTCGTGTGTTCCCTTAACCTCATACTGATAAACCGTCTGAAATTTGTCCCGCAAAGCCTGACACACTTCGGTCAGGCATAAGCCACCATCTTCACCGATTTCATCTTCGTCGTAGGCTTCATAATCATCCGGTTCATACAAACCAATCAGCCAACGCAGTGCTTTCTTCATGCCTTCTTCTGTAAACAAGCTCACACCTTACCTTTCCATAGATTTTTCCCGTTTTTTCTGCCATTGTTCCAAAAGCTGAATAATTTTATCCTCCATCTGCTTATTCGTGTAGGATTTCGGGAAATATTTGCGAAGGACGGATGTTTTCAGTGTCACCTTATCCATTTCATCCTTCTTCATCTCATTCATAATTTCACACATGGCTTCCAGTGTGCAGTTTCCCTCCTGTGCCAGCTTTTTAATATGCTGTGCCTGGGAGAGAGAAGGGGCTGCCTGTGCATAATCCATTGCTTCCAGAAAATCTTTCTGTTCTTCCTTTGCCAGATAAGACAGTTCCACCGCCGGATTGAATTTAATCTGACCGGAATCGACCATATCAAGAAGTTCCGGTGTCAGTTCAGTCAGACGAATGTATCTCTTAACCTGCGTTTGACTGTCATTAGCTTCTTCTGCGACTTTTTCTGCCGCAGTCAACTTCGGACCAACTTGGTCCGAAGTTAAATCAGACCGTGCGCCCTGATGTTTAATGGCATCCAACTTCATTTTATAAGCAAATGCACGTTCACTCGGAAGAATGGTTTCTCTCTGTAAATTAGCATCTACCATCAAAATGATAGCGGCATCATCATCCATTTCACGGACAATTACCGGCATGGTTTCTTTTCCGGCAAGTTCTGACGCTCTGTGCCGCCTGTGACCGGAAATGATTTCATAACCACCATCTGGGTCTGGTCTGACAATCGCAGGTGTCAGCACACCGAAGTCTCTGACACTTTCCACTGTTTTTTGCATTTCTTCATCATCAACGACTTTGAACGGATGTCCTTCAAATGGATGTAACTCCGACAGCGGAATTTCCTGTACTCGTTCCTGTTTGGCTTCGTCTCTGGAAGTGTCAGTTTCAAAAATATCATCGTAACTGCTCAAGCTGATGTTTGCGCCTTTTCTCGGCATTGTTTAACACCTCCTTCGTCAAAACCCGGTATGCGTCAGCTACCTTGCCTTTCGGGTCGTGCTTAAAAATGCTCGTTCCCTCCGCACTGATTTCCTCTGCACGGACAGAACGGGGAATATCGGTCTTGTAGACCTTCAGCTTGCCACCGTAATTTTCCCGAATCAGATTGCTGATGTCTTTGGCATAGTTGGTGCGGCTGTCCACCATCGTCAGTAAGATTCCCTCGATTTTTAATTTCGGATTGATCTTTTTCTTAACCCTATTGATGGTCTGTAATAGCTGTTCCAAACCTTTTGCCGGAAGATATGCCGCCTGTACCGGAATAATCACATTGTCAGCCGCTGCTAAAGCATTGACCGTCAGCATTCCCAAAGAAGGCATACAATCCAAGAGGATAAAATCATAATTTGGCTTGACCGTATCCAGATACTGCCGCAGGATTGTTTCTCGGCTCATAGCATTTACAAGCGAAACCTCTAAGCCGGATAACTCAATGTTGGCAGGCATTAAATCCACACCTTCGTCATGCGTCAGAATCCCTTCGCCCGGTGTAATCGGCTGTTCAGCCATAACCTTTCCCATCATATCGGAAAGTGTGGGAGAGAGCTTATCAGGAACAGGATACCCAAGGCTGATTGTAAGTGAAGCCTGCGGGTCAGCATCCACAACAAGAACTTTCTTGCCTTCCATAGCCAAACCAACACCAAGATTTTCACAGGTAGTGGTCTTGCCTGTTCCGCCTTTCTGATTAACTACTGCCATGACCGTTGCTTTTCTCGACACGTTTCATCACTCCTCCCGTTTTAATTTTAGTTTTGACCAATTTTTCTCACCTCCCCAATCTGGCTGTGCCATATCGTGTCGGACAAGAGCATCGAAATAGCTTCCAATCGTTGTCGGGGCATTATATAGCGAAGCCAGCATATATTGTCGAATATTGCGAATCTTTGTTGTGTTCTCTTTGAAGCAGTCCAGAACGTACCGGATATGTTCTGAATCCAGCTTCATAAAGCGACTTTTCACCACTTCAATCGGTCGATCATCTCCACCGATACGGATAATCTGTCGCTTACTGCATACTGTTTCAACAACCAGTTCCAAAATATTCTCCAACCTGTCCACATCGTAGGGATAATCCTGTTGGAGATATTCAATTCCCAGTTGTTCATAGAAATACTGATAATATTGTTGATATTCCTCATTTCCGTTTTCCTTTCCACAATTCCCGGAAGGAAAGATAGAATTAGTATCACTCAAATCAGTATTTTTTATATCAGTATTATTACCTTGTGCTTTCGACAGGTCTTGAATTGTATTTTGGAAAGTTGCTGAATTGTCATTTTGACAATTCAAGAATTGTCTTTCCACAGACCCGGAAATAAAGTTTTTCACATAGATCAGGTTTGGTTTTCCAAGTCCCTGCCGCTTGCGTTCAATCAGTTCTGCTTTCTTCTCCAGTTCATCCAGGAGCTTCACAGCCTTCTTTTCCGCACATCCCAACGATTCCTTGATTTCCTCAATCGTAAAGATAATATAGACACGACCTGCTTCATCCAACCATCCATTCCTTGCCGAAAGATTCATGCGGTCAAGCAAAATACCGTATAACAGCTTTGCGTCTGTTGATACATTCCAGAACTTATCCTGTGAAAATAGAATTTTCGGAATCCGATAAAAAGAAAACTGCTCTGACTGCTGACCGTAAAAATAATCATAAGCCATTCATACCCACCACCTCTTTCCTATGGAAGAAGTCACGCTTCAATGGCTTCTTCCGAAAAGTGCTGTCCCTGATCCGGTATGGACAGGTAGTGAAATTACAAAAACGGTACTTCCATGCTGGCTGATGATATTCACACTCACGGCAGAACTTTTTGCGTTCTCCACAAGTCATTTGCTTACACTGCATTGTCCTCACACTCCTTATCCGGTTCTTTGCCATAATCTTTACGAAGAATCTTTTTCGTACACCATCCGATGCACGGATGATTGCGACCGTAAGGGCAGCCATCACACTCCGATTTTTTCTTCGGTGCTTCTGCCACAAGATAGTAGCAATTTTCTTTTCCTAAGCAGCATCCCTTGCGACTGCCTTTCCAGAAATAGCACTGAGAGCAATCATCCGGTTTATCTGCTGCATATAAATTTTTGTTCAAATTCAGTCCTCCAATCCTTATTGCCCTGATTTTAGGCATAAAAAAAGAGCGTCTATCCAATCCTCGTTAAGGGACGAATAAACGCTCGTCGTAAGTATCTTATTTAATTTCAGTCCATACGAACCATCAGACCTACCAAAGAACTTGCCGGAACTCCAACTAAGTACCACCCCTGGTCGCCCCAGTCATATTCGATACGGGTAGGCTTCCAACGGTTGCCGACTTTCACATCCATGCAGGTTCCGCAATGCAGACCACCATAGTATTCTTCCAATCCAAACCGTACATCCATACGCTCGGACTGCTGATCGTAAACTAAAACACCCTGTTTCATAGGCACAACCTCCTGTTATTCTAAGTATAGCCATACTTTTTTGAGTGTATTCAAGGTATCCTTATTTACCTTTTCAGAATCCCATGATATGATGATTTCAAGCAAATTTTATTTGGACAAAATCAGCGAAAACCATTGATTTATCTGGGTTTCTTGGCTTTGTCTTATTATAACAGGATAGTCGATCCTGCGGACTATTCCGGTAGCTTTCATATATATTTCTCCTTTGGCTCAGATTGTCTTCCGTGATATTGTTTGCAGCTTTTGGGAGTTTATACAATGACACGACAAATGTCGGAGCCATGCATCTTCGAGTCGGAAGCATCCACTGAATCGACGAATTTCTTGACGTTGTGCGCACGATGGAATATAATAACAT
>ERZ1026854.245-NODE-245-length-39947-cov-11.978492_pt1 | contig 39947 bp, 26 predicted proteins | sample MGYA00380157_ERZ1026854 | MGnify/ENA primary metagenome ERZ1026854 (study PRJEB33269, sample SAMEA4719793) | human gut metagenome | biome: human-associated habitat; feature: organic feature; material: feces | place: Cameroon | collected 2013-10 ... | reverse complement strand
ATCCATTTTTCTTATCTTTAAGTTGATTTATACCCTGTCAACTTTTTCCAGGACATATCCTTTACCTGTAAATGGGATATTACTCGTAAACGAATCCTATTTCCTGAGCATAGTGGTCGTAGGTAGGTTCCTCGTAACCATATTTGGCAAAGAGCTGCTTCACCTGTTCCTGCTGCTCAGGGGTAAGATGTCTCTCGCCACGATGCACACGATAATAGGTGGTGCGGTTGCCCACGATATCCATCACAGCGAACTTGAGGGTATGCACATCGCTATGTCTCACCTGGTCGTAGAGATGGGTGAGTCCCCAAGCCGCCTTGAACTGTCGCACACGCTTGAAATGGGTGCAAGGTCCGTGGAGGTTGGCATCAGGAAAGACGGCATTGCCGGCGGTAACATCGTCGGGTTTGAACTTTGCCGAAATGAATCGGATGCACTCAGCGGTGCGAGGGCAATCGGCATTGAAACAGTACATCCAGCTGTAGTTTACCAGACTGTTTACAAACTTTGGATCATTCAGATTTAACTTCATGAAAAAATAAATTTTAAATTTAATAAAATAGGTTTCGCAGTGGTAATTGGCCATTGTGGAATCTTTGTTAACTAACTCTCCACAAAGGAACGCGAGGTAATCATTCTGGTGATATTGTCATGGTGTCTATCACTTAAAAAAATAGCCCTGTGTAGCTTTGTCCCTGCAAAGATACAAAATTTTAAGCCCGAATGCAAGCTTTTTCCCAATTATATTTCATGTGTAACCCTTTTTGTACACGTTAAAGTTTGTTTTTGGGAATGGAGGAAGCCGGAAATCGTGAGGAATGAGGTTAAATCGTGACTGATAGCGTGATGGATATTGTAAATATTTCGTCTATCCATCACGCTAGATTAAAGAGATAAGTGTTTCATTTTCAAAGAATTAAAATTTTAAAAATAGGAATCGTGAGGGATGTGAGGGATGAAAAGAGGAAAAAGATTAGCGTAAGTAGATGTAAGTAGAAAAGCAGAATAGCCGAGATTAACGTAAAAAACATTAAAAACGGTAAGATTCGCAAGGAAAAACATTGCTTTATCCTAGGAAATGTGTATTTTTGCACCATCCGAAACCTAGGAAACGTGTAAAATACGAGGGAACTAAACCTAGGAAACGTGTAAAATCCAGCGTATCGAAAGCTAGGAAACGTGTAACAACAAGAACATCAAGAAGTTAATATCTGCCACTCTATATGACACCTCTGTTATAAATCAGAACAAGAAGAGGGCGTGCAAAGACCATACCTTGCACACCCTTCTCTTTTTCACCATCAATTATCAATTGAAAGCCTTTCAACCATACAGGTCGCCAGATTTTCTATTTCCGTTTTTGCTGTTCCCTTATTATCCTGAACGTCAAATCGGCAAACTTTTTCATGGCCGCCTGAATCTGTCCTCGTCCGAAAGCCCAGAAAATGAGGGCGGCAGAGGCTGGTGCTGCATGTGTTCCTACATACTGGCGCATTTTAGGAACCGTACAGTTTTCAATGCCAAGTTCTTGCATGGCATTGAAAACTTGGGCAGCCGGTACTTCAAAATCAGTCTTGGTGCGCTGATCTCTAAGTACCAACGTGGTCTTGTTAGCCTTAACCAGACACCTCTGCCATAAGTCAATCCATCATCCTCTTTAAAACTAAAGCCATATACCCCTTATAAACAACCGCCTGTAACCCGCAAGCCGCCACTTAACCCCAATCATCGAAAAACCCGTTTGCAACATATCGAAAAAATCGCTAAATTTGCAGGGAAATATTAATGCATTTAGCGTAATAAGAATATGAGCACATTGTCTAATGTGACACCAGGCAGAGGCAAGTTTTTGCCTCAAAACGTTGGCCTTACCGCCAATGTCTCCTCCAGAGAATCACTTGATGGGGTGTCGGTAAGATACGCCCCAGACCCAAGTAAGAAATGGTTTGTACTGCGTGCCACTTACCACCGCGAATTGAAAGCCTATGATTACCTCATTAATCATGGTATCGAAGCATTTCTTCCACTCCATCGTACCCTCAAGTATGTGGATGGCAAGCGAAAGTTTGTCATCGAGTCTTATCTTCCCAACATGCTCTTTGTTTACGCAAGTCCCGAAACTGTAGAGAACTGCGTAAAGCATACGCCCGATCTTCATTTTCTCAGTTATTATTACAATCACTTTGTGGCAACAGAAGGAGAAAAGAATCCGCCTCTCATCGTACCATACGATTCGATGATGAATTTCATCAGGATATCTACCACCGACAACCGTCACGTCAAGGTGGTGAGTCCCGAGAACTGCCATTTCAAGAGTGGCGACATGGTGAGGGTGACAGATGGAGAATTCAAGGGAGTAGAAGGCAGGGTGGCAAGAGTATCAGGCCAGCAGAGGGTTGTGGTAGAAGTAGAAGGAGTCTGCCTGATCAGCACCGCCTATATTCCTAGTGCATTTATAGAAAAGAAATAAAATGTTCAACTTTTAAACTCATCAATTATGAAAAAAATTAGTTTTATTGATTCTTATGCCTTTCATTCTAGGCATATTGAACGTATCAGCTCAAAGTGAGCTGAATGATTTTGAAGGAGAAACGACAGGAAGCCAAAAGACAAGGGCTGCTCTTTTGTTTGAACTATTCCCTGAGCTTCAAAAAGCTTACTCTCTGACACATTCTCTCAGAATTATATTTGCAGTACGTTTAAACTATTAATTTTTTAGAACCATAAAAGTATGAAAACAAATTTAAGATTCTTTTTATTATTTATTTTTGTCTTTTTAGGACAAGTTGTAAACGCTAAAGACTTTGAGGTCAATGGTATTGCCTACAACGTGGTATCATTGTCTGACCTTACTTGCGAAGTCACTAGAAACAACCAATACTTTAGTCCTAGTTATATTCCTGCACATGTAACATACAAAGGAAGAACATTTACGGTACTAGGTATTGGGGACAACGCTTTTGACGGTTCGAATGTAAGCGATATCACTTTCGAAAACGGTCTTACCTACATTGGTAAAAAAGCTTTCTTTTGCTGCGGTTTTACATCGCTCGTTATACCAAAATCAATAACAAAGATAGAAGAAGAAGCATTTAACTCTTGCGGAAAGACACAAAAAACGTGGAACGGCAATTACATCTCTATCTTATCTGAATTAAGGATAGAAGATAGTGACGAAATGTTAGAAGGAACATTCTGGCTAGGAAACTATAGTACATTCTGTGATACAAAAATAAAGAAATTATACCTAGGTAGAAACATTAATGATGCCGTACTTAATGATGGACTATATACTTCCCTTGAAGAATTAACAATTGGGGACTTGGTAACAGAATTAAGAACAAGTAGTCTTATTCCTGATGACATTTTCGATTTATATTATCTTAAAAAAGTAACCATAGGAACTGGACTTAAGAAAATACCTTACTTAGCTGAAGGAGACGAGCTAACACAAATATACGTTCGCTCTACAACTCCTCAAGCATCAGAAGGTTTCAACGATGGAACCTATATGCATGCTACATTGTATGTGCCAAAAGGGGCAAAAGAAGTTTATGAAGCGGCAGATATTTGGAAGAACTTTTGGAGCATCAAAGAATATGATGTAGAAACAACAGGAATAAATAATGTCGAAATAAAGCAAAAGTCAAAAAAACTATATAATTTAGATGGAACCAATGTCAACTCTTCATATCATGGAGTTGTCATTAAAAACGGAAAGAAGTATTTGAATAAATAATTTTGCATTATGAAACGTGTTATTCTATTAATATTTTATGCAATGATTAGTGTTGCATCATTGCATGCTGATAACGAACCAGACTTCTACTTTGAAGGGTTAGGTTACAATATCATGTCAAAAACTGACTTAACCTGCGAAATCGGGAAAAGTAGCTATGGTGGAGAAGTAATCACAAGACCTACCGTTGAATACCAAGGAAAAACATTCACGGTATTAGGGGTAGGCGCAGAAGCCTTTCACTTAAGTCGTTGTACTCAAGCTACTATCGGAAATGGGTTAACTTATATCGGTTCCGATGCTTTTAGTATTTGCAGTAACCTAAGAAAGGTTACATTGACACCAAGTATCATTGACTTAGGGAGTAATTCCTTTGGAAGGAATAGAAAACTAGAAGAAGTTGTTGTTGAAGATGGTGATGAAGAATTGATATTTCAAAAAACAATGGTCAATTTTAGTCCATTCGAAAACACTCCCATTAAGAAATTATATATAGGTAGAAATCATAACAAAGATGTCTTTCTTGGAAGCTGTAAACTGGTTACAGACTTGGAATTAGGAGATAAAGTTACGAAATTTGAATTGTCAGAATTTCCATCGTTAAGAAGATTAACTATAGGAAAAAATCTTGATTTTTTGCCTTATATGGATACTGGTGATTATTTAACTTCTATAACTGTCAAAGCTGAAATACCTCAAAATATAGGTGGTTTTACCAAACGCACATATTTAAATGCAACTCTATTTGTTCCAAAAGGGACAAAAGAACTATATGAAAAAGCCGCTGGATGGTCAGAGTTTTGGAATATACGAGAATATGTTCCTACCAATATAACAACCCACAAGATTGATATATCTAGAATTATCAAAGAATACTCACTAGATGGAGTAGAAAGAAAAGGACATTCAAAAGCAGTTCGAGTCGTAAGAAAAAGTAATGGGAGCATAATAAAAATATTTAAATAGAAATGATATCCTTATATGACTGAACCCACCTGAAAAAGTCATTTTTGATAATTTCTTCAAATGTAACCATCTGATAATCAAATGGCACTTTGTAGGATAAAGAACCAAAAACTCCTTTTTTTAGTGGACTCACGACTGAGTCCACTTTAAAAAGGATGGAGTTCACTATAGTCTTTTCTCTTATCAAGCATAGTTTTACATCTTTTTAATTGCCAAAAACTTGCATGATTCAAAAAATAGCCGTATCTTTGCGGCTAAAGATAGGAATAGGAGAAATAGTTATGGCAAACAATGCATGCAGAAAGTTGCCGGTAGGCATACAATCTTTCAACAAGATCAGAGAAGAAGGTTATCTCTATATAGATAAGAGTGACATCATCTGGAAATTGGCGAACAATGGCAAACAGTATAATTACTTGAGCCGCCCTCGCCGATTCGGTAAATCTGTGCTCGTTGATACACTTCAGGCTTACTTCGAAGGAAGAAAAGATCTCTTCGAAGGACTGAAAATAATGGAGTTGGAGAAGGAATGGAAGCAGCACCCTGTGATTCGACTTGACATGAGCCGAGGGGGAGCCAATGCTGCCACCCTACGTTCATACCTGAACCTGCGATTTAAGGAATACGAGGAAATGTATGCCATTATACCAGACCCTACTGCCAAACTTGCCGACAGATTCGATGCCATCATCACAAAGGCATACAAACAGACAGGGCTCAAGGTTGCCATTCTTATCGATGAGTACGACTCTCCTCTCCAACACTCGTGGAAAACTCCCGAGCATGAGGGTTGTACAGAAGTATATAGAAGCGTTTTTGTCATTCTGAAAGCCGATGATGCGTATCAGCGTCTCGTCTTCATTACGGGTATTACCAAGTTTACGCAGATTTCTCTTTTCTCGGTACTCAACAACCTGACCAATATCAGTTTCCTTCCAGAATATGCTGCAATTTGCGGTATTACAGAAGAAGAAATCGGAGAGAACTTCAAGCCAGAACTGGAAAGAATGGCAGAAGTGAACGGTTGGACCTTGCAGCAAACTCACGACAACCTGAAGGATTACTACGATGGCTACCATTTCAGTCGCAGAAATATGGTGGACGTCTACAATCCTTTCAGTCTCCTCAATGCGCTTGATACGCAAGACTTGAGTTGTTTCTGGGTTTCATCCGGAGCTACCTCCATGCTGCCGAAGTTTGTTGACAACATGGAATTACGATTACGCAATTTTGAACATTGTCCGATTTTACGCAAAACTCTTGAGAGTTCTGATGTAATAAATGGTGGTGCCGAGCTCTTCCTCTATCAGACGGGATACCTTACCATCAAAAGCAGCGATGAATTTGGCTATTTTTTAGGTTTTCCAAACCAGGAAGTAAGACAGGCGCTTTACGAGGTTGTGCTGCCAACCTTGACCATGCAATCAGAAAGCGATATCATCAGTCTGCAAAGTAGCCTGTTCCGGCAATTGGGTACAGGGCAGATTGCGGATGCCATGAAGACATTGAAAGCACTGGTTGCCGACGTGCCTTACAGCAACAAGAAGCTTGCCTCTATGGACATGGAAGAGCGCTATCGCCTCATCATCAGTACTATCTTGAATGCCATCGGACTGAAAGTTGAGGTGGAGCACATGCTTGCCACTGGAAGAATTGACCTCATCGCACAAACTTCCCGCTACATCTACGTGATAGAGCTGAAGCTGAGAAATAATGGCGGCAAGAAGACTGCCATCCAGCAGATTTTAGATAGCAGATATCTGGAACCATTTAAGGCTGACAATCGAAAGGTGATAGGTCTCGGCATTGAGCTTGACGAGGAAGGAAAAGGCTTGTTAGATTGGGGAATCACTGAATAACAAGAATTACAGAATCAAGAAATGGTCTAATAACAAAGTCCGCTGACAATCTTGCAGATTGCATGCGGACTTTATTCGTATAATATAAACTCTCGTACTGAATCCACTCCTCTTATTATAGCTAAAAATATCATAAAACTAAAACCACATACCCCTTATAAACAACCGCTTGTAACCCGCAAACCGCCACTTAGCCCCAACCATCGAAAAACCCGTTTGCAACATATCGAAAAAATAGCTAATTTTGCAGAGAAATATTAATGCATTTAGCGTAAATAAGAATATGAGCACATTTATGAAGCAACATTTTTTCTATTTATTCCTTGCCATGAATCTATTTCTTATGGCATGTAGCAGTGGAGACTCTGAAGATTCGGAGCAACTTGATGGAGTTCATTTCGTGGAGCACCATAAGGATACTTATGGGGTAACAGAAGTGAACGATGGAACTGTAATATCTTTCAAATGCAAATTCTGTAACAAATATGGACACCTGGCGAAAGACAAGATTCGATCTCTTGAATTTCTAGGTCATACACAAAGTCATACAACAACTAACAATGCAGACATCGTTTTTAACGTAGATTGTTATGCCTTTTATTATTCGGTCTTGGAACGAGACCAGTATTATGAATACAAGGATGGTTATCGACGTACCTTGCAGAAGAACATTCATCTCACAGTTTCTTATGTGGGTTGTACCCCCGAAACACCAACATATATGATTCCGAAAGATCAGGAAACCCACAAATACACTTATCCCGACATCGTAGGAGAATGGGTACCTTATACACCAAGAATGGACGAAGATAATGAGGATGATGGAACAGGAGGAGGTGATGGAGGCAATTCTGGAAGTTCCGATACTTCTCTCTTTACAATTTCTCCAGTATCCGTGACTACGATTATCACCAGTGACGAGAAAAGCGGCACCCTGATATACAACAGCTATTATAAATGGGTGAATAGAGATTCCGGAAAGATACTACTCAGCGGCAGCAAAGATTCCTATAGAAATAAAGGACATGTCGGTAAAAATTCCGACAGTTACAAGTGTAATTATTATGTAGGAGGTTTACCGTTCCGTTCAACATGATGGTATAGGTGTCACTAAATATCATTATTTCAACTAGCTTTTATAGCAGTTACAGGGAATAATACCGCTCATATTTAAAATAATTTAAAGCTTTGCTATCGGCATGACGGGCACAACTCATGAAAAAAATACAATTATCTTTAATGGCGTTTCTCATCGCCTTGTTTGCAATGGTTTCTTTTACCGCCTGTTCATCTTCATCTAACGAGGATGAAGACGATATTGAGGTCACAAAATCCGGTATTGAGGGTTACTGGATAACTTTAGAAAGTGTTCGTCAAGATGTAAAAGATGCCTATAATTACGATCCAAACGATTATACAGAAACTTCATATTTTGGAGCATATTGGTCAGATGACATTTTAAGGAGAGGTGGAAGCAGTATTTATTTATGGCATTTTATTAATGCCAATACTGTTCAGCGCATTTGTTTTCTGACATACCAAAAGAAGAATAACAATGCCTTTTATAAAGAAACAAACACTCAATATCCTTTTTATCTTGCAGAATTTTCTGATAGATATATCTATACCTATGTTATTGCTAATAACAAAATTGTTTTATCAAATGGAGATTTGATTACTCTTTTGAATGGAAAACTTTATTGGGATGGGCAAATGAATGGATATGAAAGAGTAAATGGTATAAATATAAAATAATGGCGGCAAAAAGGCTGCCATCCAGCAGATTTAAGATAAAAAATACCTGGAACCTTTCAAGGCAGATAAACGAAAGGTGATAGACACCTCGACATAGAACCTGACGAGAAAGGCAAAGGCTTGTTGGATTGGGGAATCACTGAAGAAAAGCGTTGAAGTTGCATCTTGCCACCGCACTTCGGGCAAGTATGCATATTCCACCAGTGAATCCTGTCAGAACTGCGCATTTTTTCGACCTGTACGGTTGAAATTACCCAATACGCCCTGAAAGGGCAGAAGCTCCTAGCCCAGGGCATCGCCCTGGGTAATTATGAACGCAAACCCGTCGCCCTGTAAGGGCAAAAGCTTTAAAGAACCAAGCAATAAACAAAGCTTTTGCCCTTACAGGGCGTCTTATTGATTGCTATTATACCCAGGGCGATGCCCTGGGCTAAGAGCTTTTGGGCTTTCAGCCCGTTTCAACCGTACAGTTAGCAATTTTTCATAACACAACTCCCCTACTAACTCTGGTCTATCGAGCCAGTTAAAATCAGCGAAAACAAACAGTCGTTCCATTTCTATCCCTTTTTAGATGCTCGTTGACGATTCTTCAGTCCCATATCCTGCAATGCCCTTCCGAGTTTATCATCCTTTGCCAGGAGCAAGATGTCGTCATCCAGCTGAAGAGCATAGAGTACACGAAGGTAGATTCCGATGGATACCGTTGGTAATCCCTTCTCCACCTTGCAAAGTGTAACTTCTGAGCATGTTGCCCTTTCTGCAACTTGAGCCATACTCAGGTTGCGGCGTAATCGGGCAAGCTTAATCTGCTCACCCACGATTTCCATTTTTTGAATCAACTTCCTTGGAAGTTTATTTGCCATTGTATTCTTTGCCATAGCTTTAATCTTAATTATGATATGCAAAAATACATAATTTACTTCATTATAAGAAGGGTTATCAAGTTTTTTAAGAATTATTTATATCCAAACACTCAACAACCGTTAAAAGCACCCGCCAAATCATCACTTTTATCCCCAAACTCTTGCATAACGCAAATAAAAGTCGTACCTTTGAATCGTCAGTCCTCGCCAAGCCTCTTAACAATGCTCAAATCGTGCGAGGCGTTTTTTGGGCTCAGGAGAGATTGTCTATCCACGGACAATCTCCCCTGAGCCTAAACTTTATGTTTATTCGATGTCATTTTTTTATTCGTTTATACCAAAAGGACTAAAATGTAAAAAGTTGAAGGTGTGTCATAAATCCATGATGCACCCTTTTATGTGATATCCTTATGCATAAGACAAAGTGACATCAAGATACAACCGGTATATGATTTTAGCAAAATATGTAAAATAAGGCATTCAGAACACCCCAAAACATGTAAAATAAGGCATTCTGTAGAGTTAAAAACTTGTAAAATAAGGCATTCTTCATGTTTTTTTCTTATCTTTGCCCTCGAAAAGTAAGAGCTATTATGTTAGATAAGAGAAACTTAGAGCAGATTCTTTCTGACCAACAGGAAGAATTGGAGATACGTAGGGGCGAAACTTTGTGTCATCGACCAGAGGAAGCGCTCATCGACTTGAGCAGTACACAGGCTCAAGTAGTGATTGGTGTGCGCCGCAGCGGTAAGTCAACTCTATGCTTCCAGGCATTGGAGAAGGCTGGTGTGAAATATGCCTATGTAGACTTTGACGATGAGCGGTTGGCTAAAATCCAGGCTGAAGATTTGAACGACATTCTGGAAGTATTGTATAAGATATATGGTGACTTCAATTATCTTTTCCTTGATGAAATACAGAACATCGAGGGCTGGCATCTCTTCGTGAACCGCATGCTTCGCAAGCGAATGCACGTTATCGTAACTGGCTCTAATGCCAAACTTCTGAGCAGCGACTTGGCTACTCATCTCTCAGGACGCAGCAAGGAAATACCTCTATATCCATTCTCCTTTTATGAGTATTGTATGATGAAGGAGGTGGATACGGAAGGAATGAGCACAAAAAAACAGGCATTTAGGAGAGCTGCCTTTGATGATTATCTGAAGCTGGGTGGGTTTCCTGAGCTCCACATTATCGGCGAACACCAAACCTATGTAAAGAATCTGGTAAGCAATATCCTGCAAAGAGATATTGAACAGCGTTTCAAGATTACCTATCAAGCCACCTTCGAGCAGTTGGCTCATCATCTGCTCAATGTGGCTCCGGTCATCGTATCTTCTTCGGAACTATCAACTACATTGGGGGTAAAATCGGAACATACCATCAGGAATTATATCGGATATTTGAAGCAGGCTTATCTGCTGATGGGGCTTCAGAAGTATTCTGCCAAGAGCAAGATGAGGATAACTCAAGAGAAGGTGTATCCAATAGATGTTTCTTTGATGGATCAGCGAGATAATGCACTAGCAGGAGAGAATCTGGGATGGAGACTGGAAACCATCGTTTATCTGCAATTGGTAAGAACTTATAAACCTTTGGGGTATGATATCTATTACCTGAGCGACCGTTCTGGAGAATGCGATTTCGTGGTTTGCAAAAACAACCAGGTGAAACAAGCTATTCAGGTATCGTATGATATTTCTTCGCCCAAAACTCGCAAACGAGAGATAGATGGCTTACTCCTGGCTCATAAAAAGACGAAATGCACCAACCTACTGTTGCTCACAGACCATGAGTATAGTCAAATTACAGAAAATAAGGTTGACATCAAGATACAACCGGTATATGATTGGGTATTGGAAATAGGAAAGAGAAAAGAGTGAATTGGACATGAAAGTTTTTATTCGCTGGCAGCGAATAAAATCAAGCATTTTTATTCGGTGGCAGCGAATAAAAAATGCTAATTTATTTTGTAGTATCAAATAAAATTTGTACTTTTGCCACAAAAAGTAAGTATATGGAAAAAGAATTGTTTCGAACGATAATAGCTGAGAACCAAGAATATATAGGCCGTATTCCTTTGGTACAGCGCCCTCTAGACCTAGAGAAGTATGGCAATTATGTGTTTGTTGGAGTAAGACAAGCAGGAAAATCCTATTTGCTATATCAGAGAATACAGCAATTGCTGGCAAATGGAGTTGAGATAGAAAATATTGTATATGTCAACTTTGACGATGAACGTTTGCAAGGAATGACGGTAACAGACTTCGACCTTATATTGCAAGCCTATCATAGCATGTATGATAGCCAGCCCATTTTCTTCTTTGATGAAATACAGAATGTGGAAGGGTGGGCGAATTTTGCACGCCGTCTAGCCAACCAAAAATATCGTGTCTATATAACTGGCAGCAATGCCAAAATGCTGAGTCGTGACATAGAGACAGTATTGGGAGGAAGATATTTGGATATCAGCGTGTTTCCATATAGCTTTTCTGAATATCTGAAAGCAGTTGGAGTCTTGGTTTCAAAAAATTGGCAATATGGACGAAAAGCAAATGAACTGCAGCGCCATTTCCGAACCTACTTTGAATGGGGTGGTTTCCCTGAGCTTGTGCATTTTCAAGAAAAGAGAGTATGGCTAAACAGCTTGTATAATCGTATTTTCTTTAATGATCTGGTGGTTCGACACAAGGTGAAGAACGAGGATGCCTTACGCCTTTGTGTAAGAAGATTGGCAGAAAGCGTGAAACAGCCATGCTCCTTGAATCGTTTGAGCAATCTGATAAAAGCAACCGGAACTCCGTGTAGCCCCTCAACGGTAATGGAATATGTTCGCTATCTACAAGAATCATGTTTGTTGATTTCTATCGACAATTATGTTTCCAAATTCGTGGAGAAAGAAACCATAAAGAAACATTATTTTGTAGATAATGGGCTGTTGCATCTCTTCATCAACAATCCCAACACCTCATTATTGGAGAATCTTTGTACAATTACATTGTATAAGAAATACGGCAAGGGCTTATACTATTACAATAAAAACATAGAGGTGGATTTCTATGTGCCTGATGAGGAACTTGCAGTGCAGGCGAGCTATCAGATGAGCGACGGGGAAACCCTAGAGCGGGAAGTGAAAGCATTAGTAACCTTGCACGGCTTGTATCCTCTGAAACGAGCCATGATAATTACCTACGAGGATGAAGGGGAGATTGTGCGTGATGGACTCAAGATAGAAATAAGACCTGCATGGAAATGGGTGCTGGAAGGTTAATTGAGAGAAGAGAAGGGCGTGCATAAGCCATAGCCTGCACGCCCTTAGACATTAAAAATCACCTGGTCCATATAAGCCAAAGTTCGGATCTTTATCTGGCTGCCATGTACGAACCTTAATCAGCGGTTGAGTAGGATTATTGATATCAACTATCAGGAACAGATAACCTTTATCACCATAATTTGTTGAGTAGTAATCCTGGGCAATCTGGATAGCATACATTTCTCCACCCTTAGCTAACTTCACCACATCATTGTTGGCAAAGCGAATGTTTACAAACTCATTGCTGGCAAAACACATCGCAAGATTCCTGATGTATTCATCTTTCGTCTGGCGATTATACTTGATAATCTTATTGTTATCTACCCTTGCTACTCCTTCCTTATTCTTCAGCAGAGAATTCTTCTTAGAGATAATACCAGTGATGATGACTGCATCATCATCAAAAACGGTTCTGATATAATCAATTCTCTTCAAGGCATAAGCTGTCTTATAGTTCTCCAGGAAGTTCATGATAGATTTTCGGGCATTCTCAGCCCAAACACCCTTTCCCAATATGTCAGCCTCAGCCTTTTTGCCTAATCCAAATGCCAAATTGGAGATTTTGGCATCCTGATTAAACGTAAATACCAAATCTTCAACGAAGGCTTTTCTAATGCCATTCTTAAAAGAGAACGACATCTGAACTCCTCTAGCCACAACATTGTTTCCGTCCTGATAAACCTTAACAGATGGGTTGCCTATAACATGAGCAGAACCATACTTGATGAGGCGATTGTAAATTTCCAATCCTTCTGGAGAGAAATATCCACGGGCATCATCATATCGACGACTCTTAATAGCCTTCACGATATTGAATATCTTATCTGCATATTCTTCCTCTCCCTTAACAGGCTTTTGCAAGACTTGCGAAAAGTTTGTGACTGCTGCCACATCTCTTGTGACAGAAGCACCGGCATTTCCCGCAGCATTGCCTACTTTCACATTGGTATAAGCAGCCTTCATCGGCATCGAACGAACCGTATTCATCACGCTCTCTATCTCCTTGTCGATATGAGACTGGCCACGATATTCAAATTCATACTTCAACTGATACTGCTTGTTGTTGGCTGTGGAAGGCAACTCCAAGACTCCCAGTCCATCCTTGGCACTATAGATATTACTCCAATCACGACCATCGAAATAGGTGTAATCTACAGAAGCTACAGGCTTTCCGTTATACGTGAACTGCAGTTCTATGTCACTTCCGTCATTTCGAAGATAAGTGGCTTTCAGATTATCAAAGATGGCATTCATCTTTTCAGGAATCCAAACAACCAGCAGATGTTTCTGTCCATCCTCATCCTCATAAGTCATCTCACTAGGACGCTGCAAAGACTTCAACAAGATGTTTGCCCAATAAAAACAGCGCAACGCATTATCTATTTTAAGATTTTGCTCAGCCTTTAAAGCCGTTTCCACCAAATCATTAATCTTCAGTTTACGGGACTCGAAGATCTTCTCAATTTCAGATCGCTTAATCCATCTACCAACATGAGCATCCGGCTCATTTTTAAGAACGATGCGTTCAGTATTGGTAAGAGTTGCCTGAGAATAAGTCTGTATACTTGACTGGAACTCAGAATTGGAATCCAGCTTATCATTCTTGACAGTTTCCTTGTCAGTCTGGCTCGTTACACTAGAAACATTCATTGATATCTTACTTATCAAATCAGCCAGAGCCTGCCTGTCAGCCTCGCCAAGCGTAGTTCCCCATCCCTCGCCATAAATGTATAATTTGCTGGCTTTCACCTCATCAAAATTCTGGGCATGAAGAGCCAAACTCATGCATACAAATATCAAAGACCAAATATACTTCATTCCTAACAAAATACTATTTTCTCTTTATATACTTATTAATCAAACAACAGCGACTGTTACTACATGATTCCATTTAGCAACAATCGCTGTTTATCTCTAACTACTTTTCGTCCTTGAATCCTTCCTTTACGAATTCACTAACCTTGGTAGCATACTGCTGTGCTTTCTCGCTCTCCTTGAAGGCATTCTCCATGGCACGGATACGAGCCTTAGACGCTGCATCTTCATCAACGATAAAGAAAACCTGCATGGCGAAAGTACCATCACCATTATCCTTAATCAAGGCATAAGACTGCTGCATCTCACCTTTGATTTCCTTCTCTACAGTAGTCTCGTAAGCTGCATAGAAATGATCAAATTCTCCGCTTACATCCTCTGTCATATTTGCCATATCAGAAACAATACGACCCTTTACATGAGAACCTGCCTCTCGTGCATACTTGTTGCATGCATTGTTGATAGCGCTCTGCATACCCACATTTTTAGATTTAAACTTAGAGGCCTCACCCATTACCTCATGAGCTCTATCTCCAAGTTTATCCAACTTCTCATAGTGCAACAAGAGAGCTACCTCTACTGAACGGCTACTACCATAAAGTTTCCAACCTTCCTTATTGTAGCTCTTTACTTTCTCCTTATACTCCTTCTTACGAGCTTTTTCCAAAGCCTTATTGTTCTGAGCAATAGCAGATGGCATCATCAGTGCCATCGCCATCAATATCATAATAATCTTTTTCATGATTTTCCTTTTATTTTAATGTCAAAGCAAGACGGATACCACGGGTATAATCTGAATAACTATCGTTAGAGTGCCTATTTGTACCTTTCAAATAAGTATCGCTATTAGTATAATTTCCTCCATAATAATTATAATTATTTGATACCCACTCGTCAACATTGCCACTCATATCATAAATACCCAATTCATTCGGATGTTTCAGTTTAACTTCATGCACTTTATTATCTGAGTTTACAGAATACCATGCAACGTCATCAGGATTATTGCTTCCACTATAAGTATACTCTTTTGATTTCTTGCCACCTTTGAAGGCATATTTCCATTCTTCCTCACTAGGCATTCTAAAAGACAAGCCTGTCAAAGTATTCAACTTTCCGAGGAATATTTTAAAATCAGAATAGCTGACGTTAGATGCAGGATACTTTGAAGTTGTTGGTTTCTCATTCTCCATCACCGCATTATATAATCCCTCAGTAACCTCAGTCTCACCAATCAGGAAGTCACCCTCCTTATAAGCTACTGGAATCATCTTAAAGCTAACACCCTTTACAGTAAAGTTCAAACCAGTAGCCCAACCATTATGGCTAGTCTCAGTAGGAATGGTCAAATATCCACTCTCTCCAACATTGAACATGGTTGAAGCACACTCCATAGTATATCCCTCACCAGAGTTCACAACCATACGGATGCGAGGATTCTTGGCATCTGTGAAGTAGCCATAAATATAAGGAGTATAGCCAGATTCTGCATAAATAGTATCCTTTACGCCCTCAGAAGAAGTAAAGAAGCTGTTTGATGCAATATCATAGCTAGTATAATGTGAGATACCCTCTACAATAATTGGAGTTCCCTCAGTACCCTTGAATCTCAAGCGGCTGGTCTTAGGCTTCAAAGATGCATTTACTGTTAAATTGCTACCATCAAAAAGATAAGCACCGTTAGTATCCTCATAAATACCAGTTCTATCATTCAAATTGATAGTGGTGCTGGTAACAGAAACAGGAGAATCGAAATAGAAAGCCTGGCACTTAGACTGCTTTTCCAATGCCAAAGTTCCATAATACTCCAATGTCCAAGCGTTGGCGGTTGCATTGTAAGTAGCATTACCAGACACTATATTAGAGCCATTGGTAAACTGAAGATACAACTTATCACCATCATTCCATGAGATAGCAGCAGACTCATCGGCACGAGTCTTGCTACCGTCAAATCCCTCACAGCCACCAACGAGTTTCATTGTGACTGTATGATGACCATTCTGCGCCTGCTGTGTTGTAGGACCAGCAATGTCATCACTTGAACATGCTGTAAAAACAGCCAGTGAGCTTCCGATAAGGAATGCCGCACTCATTAACTTACTAAGCATTTTCATATCTTAAAAAATTATTTGTTATTATTCCAATCTTTATCTTTTCCAAAATCACTACCAGATATGTTTCCGGTAGAGCCATTGTTTGTATTCCAGTCACCATCCTTATCATAGCCATTGCCATTGATGTTGCCTGTAGAACCAATATTGACATTCCAGCTATTGTCTTTACCATAGCCATTGCCAACAATAGTAGCATTCGACTTCTTAATGACATCCCAGTTGCTATCCTCGCCATAAGCAGAGAAGGAAATGTTACCGGTAGACTTCGTATTGACATCCCAAGACTTATCAGCGGCAAAGCCAACAACCTTGATCGTAGCCTTACTATCATGAACCAAATCCCAAGAATCATCAGAAGAGAACTCACCCTTGGTGAAAGTAGAATTCTTATCTACCTGTTTTACCGGCATCTCAATGACCAGTTCACCTTCCTGCAAGTCGGTAGCCCTGATGATAATCTTACCAGTTCGCTCACCATCCGTTTTATTTGGAGTGGCAGTAACGGTGAAGGTAAAGTTATCGATTCTATCAACACTGAACCATCCACCCTCCTGAGTGATTGTAAACTTGGCATCCGAACTGATGTAAACCGTTTCAGACGATCCACCCTTGGCAAAGAAGGTAAAGTCAGCAACGCTGGTTCTCAGGAATCTGGCAGCCTGCATATAGTTCAATCTTACCACTTTACCCGTATTCACACCCGTCACATCAACATACGCAGCCCTGCTCTTGGTGCTAGGATTATCGGCAATAGAAACATTCATGTCACAATCACCTTCACCCTCTGTAGGATTTAAGGTAATCCATGAAGCATTATTCTCTATGCTGGTTTTCCAGGCGTCATTGGTAGCAATCTTCACCATAGAAGATGTTGACAGAGAAGTAAAGTCCAAATCAGTTGCATCAACCGTAAAATACTTACTATTCTGATGTACTACTATCGGTGTGGTTGCATCACACATGGAAACATCAATGTAACCAATTCTCTCTTCCATGGTATTATTTGCCAATACCGTGATATTGAGTTTACCATTTCCATCACCAGATTCCGGCGTGATACTAAACCAATCATAGTTCTCTCTTTTGGTAGCAGTCCAGCTTCCGTTGGTTTCAATTTCAACAGATTGTGTTGAAGCCTTATCATCAAAGTTTACCTTTTCTGCACCAATTTCAAAGCTCTTACCCTCCTGAGTAAAGTTCTTCTTTTCCTTTATGTCAGTACCTTCAGAAGTAAAGATCAACCATCCCAGGCGTCCCTGAACAGACTGATTATCGGCAATCATAGCTGTAACCTTAGTCGTACCTGCCAATCCAGAAGAAGGGCTCACAGTTAACCATTCAGAGCTGGACTCAACTGTCCAAGGTACGTTACCTTTTACTTCAAACTCATATTTCTGAGCATCAGAAGATATCTTATACACATCACCGCCAGCATCTACATAGATACCTCTCTGCACAACCTCGATTTCTACAACTTGGCTTGAGCCCAGATACAAGTAGATGGATCCGCTTCTGCCTTGTGTAGATGTATTCGGCGATACAGAAACGCCCAACTTAGACACACCAGCAGTTCCGCCTGTAACAGAAGTAGTAATCCACGACACATTATTAGATACTGTCCAAGCAGCCTCAGAATTAACTTCCAATTCATAGGTACCCGCCGTATTCTCAAATACCAACTGCGATTTATCGCTAACTGTCAGGTTAGCCTTCTCCTGACTCACATAAATCGTAACATATTCACTGCTGTTCTCTGGAGTTCTCACGGTGACAGTAGCTGTTCTTGTATCAGAAGAAGTGTTTTCCTGTACTTCAAGATGAATTTTCTGATCTTCCTGCGAATAAGTAGCAGTCAGCCATGAGGCATAACTGGTTGAAACCGTAGGAATACAGTTTGTCTTCAAGAGCACATCCATGGAACCAGCCTTACCTGTGAAATCCAAGTTAGCATTTTTCACAAAAGTACCATCATTCCCCTTTATCCAAACCTGCTGCCTTGCAGCCTGCTGGGAAATACTCATACGAGTAGTATAACTCCAGTCAGATTCCGTAGAGAGCAAATTGAAGACACTTGTTCTGGAATCAATACCAGAAGTATTTTCAGCAACCGAGAACAGCACAGACTGGGGTCCGATACCACTATTAGGAGTCAAATTGATCCAATTGTCATAGCCATTGAACTTCCATGAATTTTCACCGGCATAGACTTGCGTATTCCAAGTCTGAGCATCAGCACTCTTCAGAAACTCAGTGCCATCGGTTCCAAGATAACAAGCCTTCAAGGAAGGCTTGTAACCTCCCTCTGCCAGATTGCCATCCTCTTCACAGCTAGAGACCATGCAGACGAGCGATGCCATCGCCGCATATAAAATTATATTTTTCATTCTCATAATTAGAAGAATAAATTAAGTCCTACACAAACATTGAAACCTGTGCCCCATCCTTTTATCTTGGTTGACACTTCCTCAAGCTGTTCATATAATTTTCCTTTAGTAACAGCCATTGTATATTCAGGAATCAGTGACAAACATACATTAGAGCAAAGAGCTATCTGAATCTTCAAATCAGCAAGTCCCGACATCACGTAGGTAGTATCATCACCATCCTCAGCTACAATACTGGTACAAACAGCTCCGACCTGAGGAATAAATCTCAGTCTTCCATGAAGCGGCAAAGCGAATCCGATTTTACCACCAATCTGCTGCTTCACCTTAAATTCATACTGCTGAGGACTACTAGAACCACCATAGCCATAGTCATCACCATTTCCCTCATAATTGAAATATATGGTCTCGCTCTTTTCCAAGCCCTGCATATAGAATCCTTCAAAGTTGACATTACTGATATTGAAACCAATAGCTCCACCATAGCCCAAGAAGGAGAGAGCACTACCTAAGCCTTCTACATAGAACTCATTCTTGTTATAGTATCTCTTCGTCAAACTCTTTTTGAAATTCTCCTCGTCAGTGCTGAAATTTACTTCACCCTTATAAGTATAATAACCAATAGCCTCCATTCTTACCTTATGCTTGCCGCTCTTAAGTTCAATTTTCTGTGGTACAGCACCTATATACTCATCATCCAAATAAAGAGTAGCAGCATAAGGTTTAGAACTAAAGTTCACGTTGACAACAGCCTCCAAAGATATGCGCTTAGAGAATTCCTCATTAGCCTTTAAATCCACATCAAAAGATACTGTTTTATATCCTTTTTGAGAAACAGTAACCTTATGTGGGCCCATCAGAACTTCATCATTTCTGTATGCATAGGTAGGCTTGGCCGGTTCATCATCATCAATGGTCACAATAGCAGGCACATCGCCGGTATTGATACGCAATGTTGCATAAATCGGCTTTGGAGAATCGAGGGTATAAGATACCTTTGAACCATTCTGCACTTCAATTAGCTTAACAGTAGTCGTATAGTACTGCTTGCGACACTCTACCTTATGGGAACCAGAGCTGATGTTCTGCTCATAACTGCCCACACCCTTTTTCTCATCATCAATCCAAATTTCGGCATCTTTATCATTTACTTTCAAGGATACCATACCAAAGTCTTTCGACATCACAGGAGAGATGGAAGTAACAACACTATCCTTAATTTCTATCTCAGACTCGAAAGGCGCATGCAAATCCTTGACTATTCTCACGATATGGGTACCGCTGTTCAAGTCAATCATAGAAGAAGACACAAGACCTTTATTCTCGTTATCGACAAACAATCTTGCATCCGACAATTTATCTGCATTATCTACCTTTAACCAGCCAAAGGCTTGTTTCAGATTGACAGTTCTCACCTGTGCATTGACAGGATCGTTGATTGTAATCGTATCTTCAAAGGTATGATATCTATCAGCAGATACCGAGTAACGATACTTACCAAAAGAGTAAGCCTTTTCAAGCCTACCATTCGTCACTCTCTCTACAGAACCATTAACTCTTACCTCTGCAACCTTAGGATTAATGTTCAAAATAAAGCGCTGACTTTTCGAATCATCATAAGTTGCCGTAAACACCTTATCGGTAGTTAAGTTCATCAAATAAGTCTTAGCTTTCTTAATCGAAATCGGGAAATCATAAGTAACAGAGCCTAATTCAGGATGACTGATAACCAATTTTTTGGTATGCTGTGGCACATAAACCCAAATCTCGGCAGTCTTCTCTTCTACTTTTTGAATACCCAAAGAACCATTGTCGAAAGTAAAGCCTTTTTCTGTAGTTTGGATTTTAATCAATGCACATTTGTCATTGTTTTGGTCAAAGACCATAGAGCCTTCCGTATTTGCAGTAATATCAGACTCTAGCAAGCTAAAATCAGCTACAGAAATCTTTTGGCCATATACACAATACGGCAACAAGCAGATTAGTAAAAATACGATGTACTTCCTCATCCGTAATAGAAATTAATACGAGAATTCGTCTTAGAAAAATCTCGTGCCAGCCTCACCCCAATGCCAGCAGTTAATAAATTTATGAAACGCGGGGCTAACGCTCAATCATTATCATTATTATATTAAGTCCCTAATCAGTATCGCTAAAAGCTTAACTTTTCCGAACTCGAATGCAAAGGTAATAAAAAAATAGTTAACTTCAACAAAAAAAAGGCATTTTTTTTATTTTTTCCTATATGTGAAGGCACACAGAAGCTATTTCCTTATCATTTTCCTTAAAAAAAGCAATTTTTCTCCTTCATTCCCCCACCATAATCCTCACTTCATAAAAGCTGGAGCCGTAGCCTTGCCAATAGCCCAGATTACTTTCTATTATATTCTATATCCCTACAGTATCTCCAGCTTCTCCTTCACCGCCTTGTAGCAGCGGCGGGAAACGGTGATGTTCTCCTGATCGAAGGGAGGAGAGAAGATGCAGCGAAGGGTGTAGTTCTCGATGCTGATGAGGTAGTCGAGATTGATGATGCAATCCTGACGAACCTGAGCCAGCGATGGAGACAGGGAGAGAACAGACTTCGCCGTGGTCTGCTTCTTCAACTTATGAATCTGACCATTAGCCAACCTCAGATGCCATAGGCGGGTATCCTCATCAAATGTACAGCAAAACACCTCGTCGGGCTTCACCATCAGCAAGCCAGAAATGGTCTGAATGGCAAGGCGCTTGCCCGATGTTCCCAACAAGCCGTTCAAGCCCATCAAATCCTGAGGATTCTGATGGGATTCAGAAGAGGACGAAGAGGATGAACCAAGAGATGAAGAAGAAGATGAACCATCTCCCCCTTCCATTTTCTGGCGAATGCGTCCCACCACCAGTTCCAGTTCCTCCTGCTGATAAGGTTTCAGCAGAAAGTCGAAGGCGGAAGCACGCAGCGCATCAATCATATACTTATTGAAGGCGCTATAGAACACCACGATGAGATTCATCGGCATCTCGTCTCTCAGAGATTGCAACACCTCGAAACCCGTCTGTCCAGGCATCTCTACATCGATGAACAGCACATCGGGCTGCATGCTCATCACCAAGGTCTTTGCCGACATCGCCGAAGAGGAAGTGGCTATCACCTCGAAATCTTCCAGGGCAGCCAAATCGTTCTCCAACCTCAGGATGCTCTGCGGCTCATCATCCACAATCACCACCTTGATTTTATCTTGATCCGTTTGCATATTATTCCATTTTTTACATATTTACGAAAGGAGTCTCCCTACCCTACTGGCACACGCTATAATCGTATTCGCATGGTACTCCGATACTTACACACATTCCTTTCTGCCGGTCACTCCCGCCATCAGCAGCACCCGCACGGCTCTGCATCCTGAAATACAGTTTGCGTGCATTTCCGGCATTGAGCATCTCGATGGTACTGTTCAGGATTCTCAATCCCGTGCCCGTGCTTGCCGCAGCATTAGCCTTCCTTGTGCCCATGCCAGCCACGGCACCCGCGCCGCCACAGCCATTGTCGATGACATCGATGCGGAGCATGCCGTCTTCTATCCAGACTTTCACATCAAGCAGCGGCTTCTCTCCCGATTCTTCCATTCCCACGAAAGCATGCTTCAGGGCATTCTCTACAGGAATCTGGAGAATCATCGAAGGCAGCATCAGCGTCATGTCCACCTCCTTGGCTATGTCAAAACGGGGCATCGGAAGCCACGGATTGGTTTCGTGGCGAAGAGACGAATAGCTCATCACCATCTGCAACTCATCTTCCAGGCTTACTGCCACCTGATCGCAGGTAAGCAGGTTGGCACGGAGCACCTGTATCAGGAGGCGCAGCGGCTTCACGTTGACGCCCTTTGGCAGATTAGAGATAAAGATGTTGAGCACGTTGAACACGAAGTGGGGCGAGAAGCGATTGCGCACGTTCTCCATCTTCAGCGCCATCATGCGGTTCATCTCCTCCCGATGCTGATGCTTGTGGCGCAACGACTTATAGCGATAGAACACCACCAGCGCCAACACGCCCACCACCAGCAGTCCGATGACCAGAAGCAGGATTAACCGGGAAGACTTTGCCTCTGCCTGCGTACTTTGAAGAATCAGGTCGCGGCGCACGATGGCAGTATCCTGCTTGAATCGCAGCTCGTTCTCCTGCACATTCGATACCATCGTGGCGTTGCGCAGCGAGTCATCGTATTGCTTCATCAGTTTCTGATATTGCAAAGCCTTGGCAAACTGTCCCTTTCGCTCATAAAGATCAGCCCATCCCTTGTGGTAGAGATAAAGGTAGTTGGGCGACATCTTCGAGAGGTCGTATGGCTTGCTCAATATCGCCGAAGCCTTGTCCAGACGGTTCTGCTTCAATGCCAGGGCAGCATTCAAACCATCAATATAGAATTGCAGGTCGTTCTGCATGTTGGGTTGCACGAAGAAGAACTTCGTGGTATTAGCCAGATATTTCTGGGCAGAATCCAGACGGTTGAGTTCCAGATAAGTCTGTCCCAGGTTGGCATCCACCACTGCCGTCATGAAAGGCTGTCCCATCTGCTGGGTTGCCTTCTGTGCCTTCAGGAAGCACTTCAGAGCCTCAGCGGGTTTTTCCTGACTGCTATACACATTTCCCCAACTGTTGTAGAAGAAATGGGCATCCTTCGGATTCCGGGGCGGATACTGGCGTTCTGCCTTGCGGAAATAGAAATGCGCCAACTGATAGTTGCGCAGGTCGTTATACACCTGTCCCAATCCTGCCAGAATACTGTTCTGAGCCTCATGCAGATTCAGGGAATCTGCCAGGAAATTGGCACGGCGATACCACGAGGATGCATCCGCCAGCTTACCCAACTGTCTGGAAGCATCGGCTATATTGATGCAGATGTCGATGGCATCATTGTGATGATCCAGTTTCATCAATTCCCGGTAAGCCTTGATGTAATAAGTGCGGGCAGGTTCCCGCTTGCCCACAGCCTGCAGCAATACACCCTGCAGGTTGTCGGCATACGACTGTATCTTGAAGGTGGTTTCCTGGTCGGGATGCTGGCGGCAAAAGCCGTTTACCGAGTCGATAAGCGCCTGGCATTCCGGATCGGCGCCTTTCAGATAGCAGCATTTTGCCACAATCAGTCTTTTCCATTGCTCTACCAGTTCCGGCTTGCCTCCGCATTTCAGATTTCTGATTTGCAGAATCATCGAGTCGGGCTGGCTTTGCATCATCTGCTGATGTTGGGTAACAAACTCATCGATGGGTCTGTACCAGGAGTCATCCTCCTTTTTCTCTGAGGAGCACGCTGCCAGCAGCATCATGCATCCCATCAGCCATAGCCAGGTATATTTTTTCAGTTCTGTCATAAGTCTGTTTGCTTTCAGGTTGGTTTTTCAGGAAGATTATGATTCTCCCCTGGTTTTCTTGTCTGCCACATACATGCCCAGCAGGATGCAGGTGGCACCCACCAGGAAGTAGGGGGTGATTTTCTCGTCGAGCACCCATGAAGCAAATATCATGGTGGTGATGGGGTTGAAGTAAACCCAGTTGGTAGCCTTCACCGTTCCCAGTTTCGAGATGCACCAGTTCCAGGTGAGGAAGCAGATCATGGAAGCGAGACAGCCCAGGAAGATGAGGTTGCCGAATACCTGCGGACGGCTGAAGACCTCCATCGGCGGGAATCCCGGAATGAAGAGATAATACGGCAGGATGGTCAGCACACCATAGAAGAACACTTTTCGGGTGATGAATGCCGCCCCATAATGATTGCTCACCGATTTCATCAGCAGCGAATAAATAGCCCAGCACATGCAAGCCGTGAATGCCAGGGCATCGCCCACCGGAGAGAGATGGAGCACAAATCTGCCGTTCAGCACCACGATAATCATTCCCACAAAAGCCAGCAGCGAACCGAGCAGCTGCACGATGTGGATGCGGGAGGAATCCTTATAGACCATGCGCACCAGCAGGGTGGCAAAGAGCGGACAGGAGCACACTATCAGCGAAGTATTCGTGGTGGTGGTGAAGTTCATCGCCTCGTTCTCGCTGTAGAAATAGAGCGATCCGCCCGTAATGCCCAGCAGCGCCATCTTAGCCTCATCCTTCCACGAATCGGCAAAGATGCGGCGATGGTTGAAACAGAGCATCAGCACGTAGGCGATGGAAAAGCGCAACGTGAAGATCTGGGCTGGCGAAAGCCCATTGAGCATCAGCACCTTGGTAGCAACAAAAGTGGTACCCCATATCGCCACCGTGAGGAAGGCGACGAGGTGATAGAAGATATTGCTATTTCTTGTCATTATCTTATTAACTGTTTTGAAGGTCTGAACCTTTTAGAAGACCTGAATCCTATAACTATTTCGAAGACCTGAATTGCTGGGAATAATGCGTAGGCGATACACCAACTCGTTTTTTAAACACTTTGGCAAAGTATTTCGGGTCGGTGAATCCCACCCGGTAAGCAATCTCGTTGACACGCAGATCATGCGTTTCCATCAACTGCATGGCACGCTTCATGCGTATCTCCAGGATGAATGCGGCAGGCGTCTTATCCAGGGTATCCTTGCATTGTGAATACAGCTGCGAACGGCTCATACCCATGTCATTACCTAGTTTTTCCACATCATAATCCGGATTGTCGATATGCTGCTCTATGCAATCCACCAGGCGTTTTGCCAACTGGCGGTCGTAAGGAGTCACATCAGGGGTAGACGGGAAGATGTCCTGCGCCGTATCCACGGTGGTATCCGAGGTGGTAATCAGCTTAGGATGCTGCACCTTCCATACCAGACAGGCTATCACCACGAGTGCCGCTACCAACAATGCCAGAATGCAACATTGCCACCAGGAAGGGACAACATAGAACTCGGCTTCGGTAATCTGATCCACCCAGAATCCCATGGCATCCGTGCTTCTGAACTCCACGACGTGCTTTCCCGGCAGAGTCCAAGAAAGGACAATTTCATCTTTTCCACCCGTCAGATAATGCCAGGTGCTGTCACCCTTGTTGCGCCAGGCATAGCTCACCGTGCGTGGAACACGATAGTCGATAACCGTAGGATGGATGATCAGTTCGCCACCCATGCTCACCGAAGCTCCGGCATTAGGAATCAGGAGAGTGGGACGGAAAGAAGAATGAGAAGGATGAGCACCCAACTGCAACTGCAGGATTCCATCCTTCAGACCCGTTATCAGCATGCCTTTTTCCAGACGAGGCTGAATCTCGCTGAAAGCCACATCTTCGCCGAAATAACTATGGTCGAAATATCTGACGCTTCCACGCTGGGTATCATACAAGATCAGTCCATCGGGATTCGTGAACAACACCTGATTGCCCAGACAGGTTTGGATGGAATGAATGCAATCTCCCAGACCAGGAATCTCAATCTGCTGCAGCTGATTGTTCTTATCTACCAGGAAAGCACCCTGGCTGTAGGCACCCACATAGAGCTGGTTGCCCACACGAACGATGCCCGAGACATCGATGTCGCCGATACGGGAAATCAGTTTGCCTCTTTGAGTATACAGGAAAATGCCCGAGGTAGTGCTCACCGCTATGGTATCGCCCAGTTCCTGGATACGTCGCACCTTCACCAGCTCCGACCGGTCCACATTCCTGATGGATGCGGAAAGGGAATTCAGGTTCAGCTTCGGCGACCGGGTGTCGATGAAGACGATGCCTTTTCCCCAGGTGGCAATCCAGAGCCACCCCGTCTTGGAAGAGAGATGGAGGTCAAAGACCTGATTCATCGGAAGGCGTGGCGTATCTTGATTCTGATAATGATACAGTTTCTGCTGACTGGTAAAGGGCTTGTCGATACAGACCAGTCCGTCTTCACGCAAGCCCATCCACAATCTTCCATAACTATCCTGCTGTACGTTATAGGCAGAGCCCAGGAACTCTGTAGCCTGGGGCTGCATCTTTCCCTGCTGATTGATAAAGCCCATGAAAGCACCGTCTTTGGCATAGCGGATCAGCTGGCGGGCTTTCGTTCCCACCAGGAAGCTGCCATCCTTCAGGCGGGCGATACATCTCACATCTCCCGTGAAATCCGTACCGGCAGCATCTCCCACCTTTTTATATATAAGATAGTCAGCCTTCGAGAAGGTAATCTGATAGACGGCATTGTCAAAGCTGGCCCAGATGTTTCCCTGCCTGTCGATGAAATTCTCGCAATGCAGGATTTCCGATGGGGTTGCACCCATGTAGGCAATCATGTGCTCCTCGCCATGATGGTGAAGGATCACTCCCTTGTCGCCATAGCGGAACACATCGGTAGGCAATATCTGGTCACCCAGGTCTATTTTGCCTGGCAATAGGGTGAGCATACGGGTAGCCGGATGATAGGAGGCAAACTTATCATTGTTGATTTTCATCAGCAAGGTATGCCCGTCCTTATCCACACGAATCCGTCGCACCCATCCTATCTTCTTGCCGTCGGCAGTACGATTGAAGGGAACAAACTGATTTCCGTCGAAACGGCAGAGTCCCGACCGGGAACCAATCCAGATGTATCCGTCCTTATCCTGGGCGAAGGTGGTGGCATAATTCTGCAACAATCCATCCGCCGTGGTGTAACGGCGATAGCGCATCACCTCCTTGCCTGCCATGTCTATGGCAGACAACAGGGTGAACAATATGATAAGTATGTATCGACTCATTCTCATAAATTAGTGAATTTGTCTGCAAAGGTAGTAAAAAACGTATAAAACAACAAAATTATCCCTCTTTTTTTATGATTTTACCACCTATCCTTTTTAAATAGTTCGTAATTTTGCAGCACAGAAACGAACATCGAACTATTTTAATAAGAAACATTATATTCAATTTAATTAAGAAACATTATATCAAACCTATCAAAATGGGCGGCCATAAGCCGTATTCAATTAACGGGAGTTGAGGCGACAATGCCTTGACTCCTCTTTTACAGAACATTTAATAGAACATTTAATAACTTAACAAAATGAACAGATCAATGAGATTTCTGCTTGTCCTGATTCTGGCAATCATCGGACAAGTGAGTATGTGGGGTGCAAGCAGCCCTACTGATGTGGGCAACTACATCAACCTGAAGGATGGCACCTATAGTGGAGCCAAGCCCATTGCAAACGCAACTTCCCAAGGCGGCTACAAAGTGGGCTACATCAAGAATAACTGCTGGTGCAGCTATGACATCAACGTAACAGAGCAAGCCTATTACAGCCTCTGCATGGCGATTCACTATAACTCAGGAGGAGTCATGAACGTTACCATCACCGATGCTACGACAGGAGCAGAAGAAGTAAACCAGAACATCAACATCACCAAAGACCTGGCAAAAGATTACGGAAATGAGGTGGCGATGGCTATCAGCTATCATCTGAGCAAGGGCGTAAAGACCATGAAACTCTCTTTTACCAATTCTGGCGGTTACGTCATGGACTTCGAAAACCTACGGGTAACCAAGCGTGCAGATTACACCCCTGATGCAACCACTACCCTGACAAGTGCAAAGGTGGATGGTCTCTCTCTTCCTGCAGAAGCACTCCAGGCACTCAAGGACAACAAGGGTTCTTACACCCTTAAAGGAAACACCTATACCCAGGTGCCGGAACTCATTGCATGGATGAGCAACCAAACCCAGGCTACAGTTACTTCTGCCATTGAGGGAACGAGCGTTATCTACACCATCAAGGCTCTGAACTACGAGGCAAAGCTTACCGTTGAGGGATTGAACATCTATACCCCAGGAGAAAAAGATAAGACCGTACAGCTGAAATATACCGACAAGGGAGCTGACGGAAAGGGAAACTGGAGCAATGGCTTGTACTCTCTCCTTTCATCAAAGCTCGACGGATGGAACAACAGCTCGTTCAAACTGAACGCTACCAAATACACCATCCAGATTCCTTCAAACATCAAGGTAAAGCAAATCATCTTCAAGGATCTGAGCAACAACTACGATGGCAAAGCTTCCATCTCTTCCGTTACTTCAGAAGGAGCTACAGCCTATCTGCCTACCCGACGAGATGCAACGAAAGGTCAGAAATACAATCTTTGCGTAAATATCGAAGGCCATCAGACAGGCAAGGAGCTTGTCTTCAACCTCGAACAAGCTGGTCAGCCTACTACATGGATTGAACTTACAGTAGAAGAAACCACAGAGGGAAACCCTGCGGTAGTTTCTACCAGCTCTACCGTTGTGGATAACCACGCCGTTATCACCGTTAACTTCGACCGCGAAGTAAAGGCTGCCACAGCAACCTGCAACAACCAGAAATTGGCAGCAGACGGCGGCAGCACCTCTCTCCAGTTTGCCGTTTGGGATTTGAAGTACAACAGCAACTATACCCTCCAGCTTGCGGCAAAGAATGTTTCAGACAACTATGGCAACCATGCCAAGGAAGACATCGTTGTAAACTTCGCAACCGCAGCCGCACCAGTGGTAGAGCAAGCCGCTTACGACTACGTGGTTAGCAATGCTACAGAACTTGATGCAGCCATCGCTGCCCTGAGAGAAAGCAACAAGACAGCCGATGCAGCACGCAAGGTGGTTTTCCTGAAGAACGGCAAATACACCTACGGAACCCTCACCGGTTCTTACCTGCACAACGTATCCTTGAAGGAAAACAAGAACAACATCTATAATGTATCGTTGATTGGTGAAAGCAAGGAAGGCGTACTCATTGAGGGAACCACAGATGGCATCACCTCATCTACCCTCGACCTCGGCGATGGAACAGGCAACTATCTGCAGGACATCACCATCCGCAACAACTATGATTTCCGTTCTACCCTCAAGGGTGTGAGCGTTGCAATGAATGGCGGTAACAAGACCGTATTGAAGAACGTAGCCTTGCAGGCTAGTCAGGATACCTACTTTACAGGAAAGCGTACTTATCTGGAGGATTGCGACATCTACGGAACAACAGACTTCGTCTGTGGCGGTGGCAACATCTATTTTGAGCGCTGCAACCTGATTCTCGGCAACAAGACAGGTAATGTCATCTCTGCTCCAAACACAGACGCAGCAACCAAGTGGGGATACGTATTCCAGAACTGTACGGTAAAGGCAGACGAGGGAGCTTCGCTGGTAGCTGATGGCAACTGGAACCTCGGCAGACCATGGCAGAACGAGCCTCGCACCTACTATCTGAACACCAAGATGGAGGTTCTCTGCAGCAATGCCGGATGGACCAAGATGGGCAATCTCGTTACCCATTTCTATGAGTATCAGTCATACGACAAAGATGGCAAGCTCATCGATTTGAGCACCCGCAAGAACTCTCCTACTTCACTCAACCAGTACTCTCCTATCCTTACCGACGAGGAGGCAGCACAATTCACCTTGCGCAACGTATTGGGCGGCAGCGATTCATGGGATGCAATCTCTGAAACCAAGTTGTGTGCAGCTCCTGAGCAGGTAACTATCCAGGAGAACACCCTCTCATGGCAGGCAGTAGCTGATGCCCGTTGCTACGTCATCTTCAAGAATGGCGAATACATGGGTAACACCACAGCAACTTCCTTCACCATCAATGGTGCCGGCAATTATGCCGTTTGCGCAGCCAACAAGAATGGCGGTCTGGGCATCAAGGCAAATGCTTACCTCGTAACAACCAACGCAGCAGGTTGGGCTTCCTTCTGCGCAGCAGAAAACACCAGTCTTTCTGGCGAAGCCAAGACTTATGTCTGCACAGCCGTGGATAACAACATCGTTACCCTGGAGCCTGTGACCCACATTCCAGCCAACGAAGGCGTATTCATCAAGGGTGAGCCAAATGCCACCTATCAGATTGTCCCTGCAGAAACAGGCGATGCCGTAAGCATCAACCTGATCAAGGGTTGCCTTACAGCCACTACCCTCGCTGGAACCGAGGGTGCTTATATTCTCGGTGTGAAGAACGGCGAGGCAGGCATCTACCAGGTAACATCCAGCATTACGGTTCCTGCCGGCATGGCTTATCTGCAGCCAGCCACTACAGGACTTGCCAAGTTCCTGAGCATCGCCTTCCCTGATTCTACCACAGCCATCGAGGGAATCGAAGCCGACGGCAAGCCATCTTCTGCCAACAAGAAATACAATCTGGCTGGTCAGAGAACAGAGAGCAAGCAAGGCATCATCATCATGGATGGCAAGAAATACATCATCAAATAAAGATCAATATTAAATAAAGATCAGGCAACATGAAGAAATATCAGAAACCTTCTATTCAAGTAATAGAAATAGAGAGCCCTAACATCCTGGCGGGCTCACAATTCAATACAACCCAGGATTTCGGCGGCTTCGGAGATACAAGTGCAGAAGACAACATTACGGTTTCGTCTAAAAAGCACTTCAACATCTTCGATGACGACTGCGATGAATAAACGGATTTATTTGCATAAATCATCAATCGTTTTTTTAGTGTCTAAGTTGACGTCCCACAAGTCCCTCAAAGGAGGCTTGTGGGATTTTCTTGTTTAAAAAGTTGGGGAATTGGAAAAAACATCGTAACTTTGCAGTATGATTTTGCATTCCATAGACCAAGCCCTGTTATCAGGCATCGACATTCCCGAGCGCATGAACAATCCGCTCGATTACCAGCCTCATCCTCTTTGCATCGCCGTATGCAAGGAGCTGCAAGCCTATCTCGCTGAGCGGGAGGACTGGAAAGAGGAGATAGACAAAGGAAAAATGTTTGGCGTACTCATCGTTGAGAATGCCCAACCGGTACCTGGTGCCTCAGAAATAGGCTATCTTGCTGCTTATAGCGGACAGATAGGCGGAAGAAGCGACTGGGATGATTTCGTGCCAGCCGTATTCGACTATCTGCAACCCGACGGATATTTCAAGACCCACGAGGCTGAAATCTCCGGCATCAACCAGAGCATCAAGCAATTGGAAGGCAATGAGCACATAAAGGAGGCGAAAAGCCTCATCCAGAAATTGCAGGAAGAGCGAAAGCACACCATCGCCGCCTATCAGGAAAAGATGAAGGAGGCGAAGGCAAAGCGTGATGCCCGGAGAAAGGCAGGAAATCTTACCCCGGAGGAAGAGGCTGAGATGGTGAAGGAAAGCCAGTTTATGAAGGCTGAACTGCGCCGACTCAAGAAATCGCTTTCAGAAAAGACCACCCTGGAAACGGAATATGAAGTCTTTCAAGCGGATATTCTTCGCCTGAAGCAACTGCGCAAGACATTATCTGATGCCTTGCAGCAATGGTTGTTCTCGCAGTTCCGCATGCAGAATCATGAAGGCAAGATGAAGGACCTGCTGGAGATTTTCAGGGATGCAGCCCTCAGGGATTATCCGCAAGCCACCCTTGCAACGAGCAGAATAGCTGCCCTGAAGATGGTGCCGCCTGCCGGAAGTGGCGAGTGCTGCGAGCCGAAACTGCTGCAATATGCTTACCTGCATGGTTACAGGCCTTTGCAGATGGCGATGTTCTGGTGGGGAGAAAGTCCGAAGGAGGAGATTCGCCATCATCTGCAGTTCTATCCTGCCTGCAATGGCAAATGCAAGCAGATATTGCATTGGATGCTGCCGGATAGGGTATTTGATTCTAAAATTGCAGAAAAGAAGGCTTTGGAAACCTTATACGAAGACGACCAGTTGGCTGTCATCTACAAGCCTTCGGGATTGCTGTCTGTGCCGGGCAAGGATTCATCCCAGCCATCCGTCTATTCCATCATGCGGAAGAAATATCCGGCAGCAAGCAGTCCGCTGATAGTCCATCGTCTCGACATGGCGACGAGCGGTCTGATGATTATTGCCAAGACGGATTTCGCCTACCATCGTCTGCAGAAGGAGTTTCTTCACCATCGGGTTCAGAAGAAATACATTGCCATCATTGGATGTAAGGACCAGGAAGCCTGCGATAAAATCTGGGAAAAAGCAAAGAAAGAAGAATTGAAGGAAGAAGGAAAATCTTCTATTTCCGCAGAAAAGCAGAAGATTTCCCTTCCGTTGATGCCCGATTATCTGGATCGTCCCCGCCAGATAGTGAATCATGAACAGGGCAAGGAAGCGATTACGGAGTATGAGGTTCTGGATCGCATCGATGCCACCCATCTCCGTCTGGCACTCTATCCCAAGACGGGCAGGACCCATCAGCTCCGTGTGCATTGTGCCCACCACGAAGGCTTGAATGCTCCCATCCTTGGCGACCCGCTCTATGGCAACGAGAAGGCAAGCCGCCTTCATCTCCATGCCGAGGAGATTACCTTCGAGCATCCTCTTACGGGGAAGGAAATCAACATCAAGCGAGAGGCTGATTTTATTTACCCTTAAGGCAAAAAATATTTTCCCTTAAGGGTAATAATATTTAGCCTTAAGGGAAAATTTTGTGCTATAAAAAAGTCTATTATACAAAGAACATGATAATAACCTGGGCGATGATGACTCGGATAAACATTCCCAGCGGATACACCGTGGCGTAACTGATGCTAGGGGTGTCGCCATCCAGCGTCTCGTTGGCATAGGTGAGTGCCATCGGATTCGCCATGCTTCCACAGAGGATTCCGCAGATGCTTCCGAAATCATACTTCTTGGTCTTCAGGATGATGAAGCCCACGATGACCACAGGAACCACCGTGATGAGGAAACCGATGCCTACCCACATCAAACCCTCTGGGCGAATCACCGTCTCGAAAAACTGTCCACCAGCCGACAAGCCCAAGCAGCCCAGATAGAGGGCAAGTCCCAGTTCGCGCAGCATCAAACCCGCACTTCGCGTCATATAAGAGATGAACTGCACACGAGGACCAAGGGCACCAATGAGAATACCCATCACGATAGGACCGCCAGCAATGCCCAGACGCACAGGTGCCGTCATGCCCGGAATATGAAGCGGAATGGTTCCTACGGCAAGACCGAGGATGATTCCCAGGAAGATGGCACCCAGATTAGGCTCGTTGAGCGTCTTCACGGCATTACCCAGGAACTGCTCCACGTGGTCGATGCTCGTTGGGTCGCCCACCACGGTAAGGCGGTCGCCGTATTGCAGTCGGAGGTCGTCGGTGGCAAGCAGTCGGATATCACCACGCAGCACTCGGCTCACGTTCACACCATAGGTGTTGCGCATTTGGAGACTTCCCAGTCGCTTTCCGTTGAGTCCCGGACGGGTCATCACGATGATTCGGCTTTCCAGTTTGGCATCGATGGCATTCCAGTCTACCTTATCATTATTCCACTCCTTATCCACCTTCTTTCCGAAGAGAATCTGCATGGCAGCTGCCTCATCCTTGTTGGTAACCACAAGCACATTGTCGTTGGTATGGAGCACGGTATCAGCTTCCGGCACGATGACCTGTTCACCTCTCCATACTCTTGAGATGATGAACTTGCGATGGGTCATCATCGAGATTTCGGCGATGGTATTGCCGTTGAGTGCCGGGTTCACGATGACGTACTGTCCGATGGCAGTATGGTCGTCTTCATCGGCACGTCGGATTTCCAGGTCAGCCGGCTTGACGAAGAGCTTGCGCAGGAACATCATCGCCAGGATGACGCCCACCACACCCAGCGGATAGGTGACGGCACAGCCCAAGGCAGCCCCGCCGCTAGGCAAGCCCAACTGCTGCAATGCCTGCTGGGCAGCACCCAGGGCAGGCGTATTGGTGGTGGCACCGCAGAGGATGCCCACCATATCAGGCAGACTTACGGGCAGCACCAGGCAGAGGAGGAGGGAAAACAGAGTTCCCACCACGATGACCGACAGACTCCAGAGATTGAGCGCGATGCCTTCGTGGCGCATGGAGCCGAAGAAGTTAGGACCCACATAGAGTCCCAGCACGTATACAAACATGGTAAGTCCGAAGCTCTCGGCAAACTCCAGCATGTCAGGGTCGATGGAGAGTCCGAGATGGCCCGCCACGATTCCCACGAAGAAGACGAAGGCGATGCCGAGGGAGATACCTTTTACATGGAGCTTGCCGAGGGCAAGTCCTAAAGTACAGATCAATGAAAGAATGACGATGCCTTGCACCGCCGAATGCACGTTGATTAAATTATCAAACCACATAGTGTTGTTTAAATTTCAATTCCCGAGATAATGTTCGTTTATTCTATTTCGGCTGCAAAGGTACATTAAAATAAGTATTCCACAAAAGAAAAATGTTCTTTTCTTCCCAATAATTCCAACAAAAGTAGAAATAAAAGAAGAGACGTTGCCCTGAATCGAAGATTTTTTGTAACTTTGCAGGCGTTTTAAAATAAAAATGATGAAAGATATTTGTTGTATTGGACACGTAACGAAGGATAAGATTGTTACTCCCCACCGCACGGTTTACATGGCAGGCGGCACTTCTTTTTATTTTGCCTACGCCATCAACCAGTTGCCCAAGGACGTAAGTTTCTCGCTGGTTACGGCAATGGATCCTACAGAAACTGAACCGATAGAGAAGATGCGCCAGGCTGGCATCGACGTCACCCTGAACCCATCCCGCAACACGGTATTCTTCGAGAACATCTACGAGGAAGACCAGAACAAGCGCAAGCAGCGCGTGCTTGCCAAGGCAGACCCTTTTACCATCAGGCAGCTGGAGCATGTGGAGGCGAAGGTTTACCACCTGGGCAGTTTGCTGAGCGATGATTTCTCGCCAGAGGTAGTGGAGTTCCTCTCCCGCAGCGGCAGGGTTTCCATCGACGTACAGGGTTATCTGCGCGAGGTGAGAGACGAGAAGGTTTATCCCATCGACTGGAAGGAGAAGCTGGAGGTGCTGAAGAACACCTATTATTTAAAGGTGAACGAAACGGAGATGGAGACCATCACGGGACTGAAGGACCCCCGGGAGGCAGCCAAGCTCATCCATTCGTGGGGCGTTACCGAGGTAATCGTCACCCTGGGCAGCGAAGGTTCTCTGATTTATGTAGATGACACCTTCTACGAGATTCCCGCCTATCCTCCTCACGAGGTGGTGGATGCCACAGGATGCGGCGACACCTATTCGGCTGGTTATCTCTACAAGCGACTGCAGGGTGCCACCCCTACCGAAGCAGGCAAGTTTGCTGCAGCCATGTGCACCATCAAGCTGGAGCACAACGGTCCGTTCAACCGCAGCATCGAGGATGTAGAGCAGATTATCAAATAAACATGTTATTTCAGAACCCCAAATAGGAATATAAAGCCTGTTTGGGGTTCTGTTTTGTTATATTTTACGCCTATTTGTATCAAATATCGGTTCATCATGAAAGAAAAATCAGAAATGAACCATTATGAACTTGTATAGTTTCCCATTTTTCATTATCTTTGCAAGCAAAAATCATAAACTAATAATTTTAAACTACGAACAAATGAAAGCAATGAAGCAATTCGGAATCCTAGCATGCAGCCTACTCGCTCTAGCAGCATGCTCATCGGGAAGCAGCAGCGACCCTCCTTCATCAACAGGACAAGAGAGCAAGAAGTTGCCAATCCATATCAATACCTCTATTGATACACGAGTCATCAACAACTCCTTCGAGGAAGGAGACAACATCGGTTTGTTTGTAGTCAACTACAATACAGACGGTTCTGCAGCCACCCTCAAGGCAACAGGCAATCATGTGGACAACATGAAGTTTACCTATAACGGCACATGGACTCCAGCCTCTCCTATCTACTGGAAAGACAACACCACCCCTGCCGATTTCTATCTGTATTATCCATACACCGCCACTATCGGCGATGTAACTGCCCTAGCATGGAGCGTGAATGCAGACCAGAGCACAACCGAGAAATACAAGGCAGGCGATCTGCTGATAGGCAAGACCACCCATGTGGCTCCTACCGAGAATGCCGTGAAGATTGATGCGAAGCACGTGATGAGCCAGATGGCCATTTCCCTGAAGCCAGGCAATGGCTTTACTGAGGAATCGCTGGGCAAGGCAAAGATCAGCGTAAAGATTAACCAGCTGAAGACCCAGGCTACCGCCAATCTCGTAACTGGCGAATTGACTGCCAAGGGCGATGCTGCCGACCTCACTCCACTGAAGGAAGAGGGCAACAACTATAAGGCTCTCATCATTCCGCAAGCTGCAGGCGAAGGCGTACTCATCACCGTGAACGTGGATGGCAGAGACTACCAGCTGAAGAAGGCAGCCAACTTCACCGCCTTCGAAGCAGGAAAGAAGCATAAGTTTACCGTAACCCTGAGCAAGACCAGCAATGGTGTGAATGTGAACATCACCAAGTGGGAAGACGACGGAATCGACTACGGAGGCACAGCAGAATAAAAAGATTCACTCTTAAACAAAGACGATATGAGAACAATTCATATTTCCAAGCCCACCTTATTATATTATATGGTGGCTTTGGTAGCCATGCTCTTCACAGGCTGTAGCGATGATTTCTTCGGCAGCAGCGAACAGCATGACAGCAACCGCATCCAGCTATCGGGCGACATCGACCAGATTGCCGTGACCCGCGTCAACGACAATGGTTTCTGCAATGGCGACGTGATGGGTGTTTACATCGTAGATTACGATGGCAATACTCCTGGAACCCTGAAGGTTAGCGGCAACCGTGGCGATAATGTGCGCCACACCTTTGATGAGCCTAACTATAAATGGAGTTCTGCCTACGATCTTTTTTGGAAAGACAAGCATACTCATATTGATGTGTATGGCTACTATCCTTTTGCCAACCCTGAGAGCATCGAAGACTATCAGTTTGAGGTACAGAAGGACCAGAGCACCACAACGTCAGAGGGTGAGATGGGAGGTTACGAAGCGAGCGATTTTCTCTGGGGGAAGGTGGCCGATGTGGCTCCTACCACCAGCGTTATCCGTTTGCCTCTGGCTCACCGCATGTCCAATGCCCGTGTTACCCTGATTCAGGGTTCAGGTTTTGCCGAGGGCGAATGGGCGAATACCAAGAAGATTGTCTTGACAGCCAATGTGGCTCGCAAGGCAAGCATCAACCTTTCTACCGGCGAAATCAAGACTGCCGGAAGTGCAGAAAGCACCATGACCATCCCATCTCGTGTCAACGACGAGTGGCGCACCATCGTGGTTCCTCAAACCGTGGCAGCCGGCACTACCCTCTTCAGCATCACCATCGGCGGAGTGCCTTATAAGTTCACTAAGAACGAGGCACTTACCTACGTGGCAGGCAAGATGATGAACTTCGGTATCAAGGTGGATAAGCAGGCAGGAAGCGGCGCTTACAAGCTGACATTGGTAAGCGAAAGCATCACTCCTTGGGAGAATGATCTGGTAAGTCATGATGCTACGGCGAAGGAGTATATTGTCATCAACTCTACTCCTGGAGGTTTGAAGAAAGCCATTACTGCGGCTAATAAGGACTATACCAAGATTAAGAACCTGAAGATTACAGGTGAAATCAATGCTCAAGATTTCTATTTCATGAGAGATAGTATGGAATATCTTGCAGCTTTGAATTTGAAAGAAGTGATTATCAGAGGTGGTCAACAGACCTTAACTGGAGGAAGTCCTGGCGATTATCCATATAATGACTACGAAATGCCATACGAGGCACTTCGTGGTATGAAGACATTAAACTTGATAGTTCTACCAGATAAGTTAACAAAAATCGGCATTGCCGCATTTGCAGATGATCAAAATCTTACGGGTTCTTTGATTATCCCAGAAGGTGTAACCGAAATTGAAGTAGGTGCTTTCTATGATTGTCGTTCCATGAACGGAGAGTTGTCGCTACCTAGTACACTGAAATATATTGGTAGAGGAATTGAAAAATGGTGGTATGGAGGAGTTTTCACTTACTGTGGATTTAATAGTAAATTAGTTCTTCCTAATAATTTGGAATGCATTGCTGGCAGCAATACGTTTGCCAATTGCGAAGGCTTATATGGTGAACTTAGATTGCCAGAAAAGCTAACAGAAATCTCCGATGGAGCATTTGCATATTGCCGTAACCTTACAGGAAGCCTTACGATCCCTCAAGGAGTACATAAAATTCCTAATATGGCATTCGCTTGCTGTAACAATCTGAATGGTACACTTACGCTCCATGATGGCATTAGCAGCATTGGCGAATCAGCCTTTAGTGAAACTGCACTAAAGGGAGAGTTAAAGCTCCCTAAAAATTTGACTGTCATCTCACAAAATGCATTTAACCAATGCGATTTCTCGGGAGAATTGGTCTTGCCTAAATCAATTCGTTCTATTGGTAATACTGCATTTAGAGACAACTGGCGTTTAATGGGAACTTTAGATTTCCCTGAAGGTATGCAAAGCATTGGTGAAGAAGCATTCATCAATTGTAGAATGTTAGAAGGTCTTATCTTCCCTGAGTCTTTGGAGTCAATTCGCAATAATGCATTTAATGGGTGCTATGGCATCAATAGCATTGTTAGCAAGAGTGAATTGCCTGCTCACCTTTACAATAGTGTTTTCGATGGCGTAGCCAAGGACAACTTCACTCTTGAAGTACCAGAGTCAGCCATTGCTCAATACCAAGCAGCCAATGGTTGGAAAGACTTCAAGCGTATCGCCGCTCACCACGAATTGGTTTGCCGACCATCTGTAGCCTGCGCCTTGAGCACGGAGCATAAGCAGAAACTGGTGATTAACGCAGAAGGCGAATGGGAAGTAGCCAGCAAGCCAGACTGGTGTGAGGTTTCTCCTGCCAGCGGCAACAAGAAGACAGAAGTTACTTTGACCATCAAGGGAATGGCCAAGAATGCTGATAGTCGTGATGGAAAGGTGGTGTTCCGACTGAAGGACAAAGACTATACCCACGAGTGCAACGTATCTCAGTATGGCTATGAATACGGTGAGGACGAATGGATTACCCTGCAGAAGGCTACCAAGGGCAACAATGGAGGAATCAACATCGTTCTGCTCGGCGACGGCTTTAATGCAAAGGATATTGCCAGCGGAGACTATCTGAAGGATATCAAGCAGGAAGTGGAGTATTTCTTCGGTATTGAGCCTTACAAGACTTACCGTGATTACTTCAACGTCTATACCGCCATTCCGCTTTCTACGGAATCGGGCGTGGGAACCGTGAATACCATCTGCTACAACCGATTCAACACCACCTTTACCGGTGGCGTAGGCTTGAAGGCAGATTACGACGAAGTATTCAGTTATGCTCTGGGTGCTCCAACCGTAAACAAGAGCAATCTGAACCAAACGCTGATTATCATCGTTCCTAACTCTACCGATTATGGTGGCATCTGCCAGATGTGGGAAGATGGTTCGGCTATTGCCTTCTGTCCTAAGAGCA
>ERZ1026854.244-NODE-244-length-39954-cov-18.569287_pt1 | contig 39954 bp, 36 predicted proteins | sample MGYA00380157_ERZ1026854 | MGnify/ENA primary metagenome ERZ1026854 (study PRJEB33269, sample SAMEA4719793) | human gut metagenome | biome: human-associated habitat; feature: organic feature; material: feces | place: Cameroon | collected 2013-10 ... | reverse complement strand
TCGATAGGTACCTGATAGGTAGCACCACCGATACGTCTTGCTTTTACTTCCAGAACAGGCATGATGTTGTTCATAGCCTCTTCGAATACTTCCAGAGCAGGCTTGCCGCTCTTCTCTTCAACCTTAGCAAATGCTCCGTATACGATCTTCTGGGCTACACCTTTCTTGCCATCCAGCATGATGTTGTTGACAAGCTTGGTAACCACTTTGTTATTGTATAAAGGATCTGCTAATACATCTCTTTTCTGAATATGTCCTTTACGTGGCACGGTTCTTCCCTCCTTAACAAATTGTTCTCGTGAGATCCGTTATCTCGGCATCAAAGATGCCTCGATGTCGGCTGTTCGCCGACCCAGCCCTTCCATAAAAGTTCGTCTGCAAGCAAGCTTGCACTCGCTTTTATGTCAGTTCTGTCCTTCTCACTAGTTACGTTAAATCATCGGTACTCACATGTGTTTCCCCAAGTGTTCGCGCTGTTATATCTGTATCACAGAATTCCAACACTTTTCTTAGTTTCGTTTTTGTGGTACAAAGATGTCTCACTGACATCTCCAAAAATCCTTGCGGATTTTCATCGGACTCTCGGTCCGACGTTCAAAACGCCCCGGATACTACTTATTTCTTAGCATCCTTAGGTCTCTTAGCGCCGTACTTGGAACGAGCCTGTTTTCTGTTAGCGACACCGGCGGTATCAAGGGTACCACGGATGATGTGGTATCTGGTACCGGGCAGGTCCTTAACACGACCACCACGGATCAAAACAACGCTGTGCTCCTGCAGATTGTGACCTTCACCGGGAATGTAGCTGGTAACTTCGATTCCGTTGGAAAGACGTACTCTGGCGATCTTTCTAAGAGCAGAGTTAGGCTTTTTAGGAGTTGCTGTCTTAACAGCGGTACATACACCACGCTTCTGGGGAGCAGAAACGTCTGTTGCTTTCTTGTGAAGAGAGTTGTAACCCTTCTGGAGAGCAGGTGCAGTAGACTTCTTAACAGAGGTCTGACGTCCTTTTCTTACTAACTGGTTAAATGTTGGCATTCTGTTTCACCTCTTTCTTAATAGTATAATAGACGCACCTTTTCTGGCACGCTTTAATAGTATACTTGTTCCAACTTCCGTTGTCAACTGGTTTTTCGTGAAATATACAGGAAAACCTTACAGAATCTCCTTCAGATATCTCTCCAGCGCATCCTGCCAGGAAGGAAGTCTCTCAAAACCGTTCTTTGTGAGCTTTTCCTTGCTCATACGGCTGTTCTCCGGTCTCTTTGCCTTTGTGGGATACTCCGAAGCAGGAACAGGAGCCACATCCACTTTCATGCCCGCCTGGCGGAAGATCTCGCAGGCAAATTCATACCAGTTACAGATACCTTCGTTGGTAGCATGATAGATGCCGTATTTATCCGTCAGGACCATATCCACCAGAAGTCTTGCCAGATCATAAGTATAAGTAGGAGATCCGAACTGGTCATTCACCACTGTGAGATGATCGTGGGTCTTGCCCAGATTCAGCATGGTCTTGATGAAGTTCTTGCCGTTGACTCCGAATACCCAGGAGATTCTTACGATAAAATATTTCTCCAGTGTATTCTGTACTGCCAGTTCTCCTTCGTATTTGGTCTGTCCGTATACATTCAGCGGATGACGCTCGTCCTCCGGCTCCCAGGGTCTGGTGCCCTCGCCGTCAAACACATAATCGGTACTGATATAGACCATCTTGCAGTCCAGCTTCTTGCAGACATTCGCAATGTTCTGTGTACCGTCCGCATTGACCTTACGGCAGATTTCCACGTTATCCTCCGCTGCATCCACTGCGGTATAGGCTGCACAGTGTACCACAGCGTCCGGTGCCGCCTCTCCGATCACCTTTTCCACGCTGGCAGCATCCGTGATATCCATGTCCTGAATATCCACGCCGACAGCCTCAATTCCGCGCTTTGTCAACTCATTTACCACATCATATCCCAACTGGCCTTTTACGCCTGTTACCAAGACTTTCATAGATTGCCTTCCTTTTCTTTCCTATGCTTGTGGCGCAGGTCTCTGAACCGGCCACATACATGATTATAACATTCCCGGCAGACATCAGCAACGAAATACTTCACTTTTATAAATCTGGTGTAAAAAATCCGGGGATGATCCCCGGATCTTTCTGATTAAATTTAAACAGTCATATAGCTTTGCGCTGCCCGCCGGATATCCTCGACAATTCCTTCTGCCTTTTTATCCTCCAGTTCGGTTACCTGCTTTCTAAGTTTCCACCAGTTCCAGCCGGGATGTGCATTTTCCTGCAATTCTATGATTCTTTTCTGGTATTTTCTGCATAATATAAAATAAATCACCAAGAGTAATAAAACACCAATGCCCAGCATTCCGGCTACTGTGTCACCGTAATATCCACTCTTTGCTGCCTGTGCAAGCGGTGTCGCTTCATCTTCAATTTGTACGATTCGATAACCTGTCAAAATCACAGGTATGGAATATAGCATGCCGCTCATCTCGACCGCCTCCGTTATTTCTTAGTCTCTATCTATAAAGACTACTTATCCATGAAAAACGGCTCACATTTTTCGATATTTTTTTCAGGAATTCCTACCGGTCTGCTTCCGGAAATTTTTATCGCATAAATTTACTTTTTATGGGAAATCCGATATAATGGTGATATAGATTTTCACACGGCTATTTGTGCTGCAGGCGTCACAAAGCAGCCCTTATCGCAGAATCAAATTTGAAATTTGATTCGCGATTTCTCCGACGGAAGGAATCGTCTGCAGAATGGAGATTATTATGAAAAAAAGTTTCATACGACATATTTTTGCTGTAAGTATATTGTCCTGTTGTCTGTTATTCGGAGGATGCAGTCAGAATTCTGACGGAGAGGATACATCCTCCGCCACGACTGCTTCCACCTCCCCGTCTGAGACTGTTGCCGCCCAGCCTGCCGATGTTTCCCCGGATTCCGATTCGTCTGCCATAGAATCCACTTCGGAGGATACCAGGGCACTCACTCTGTCAGTAGTCAATATGTGTGGCATCGAAGTCGGTATGGTAGCGGTCATTGATCCCGTGACCGGGGAACAGGTAAATATGGATTCCCTGTCGGATCAGGAATCGATCTCTATGGAAGCAGACTGGCCCTCCTCTGTCAATGAGTTCCAATGGGCTCTCTACAATACTGACGGTGAATTATGCGTTGAGGGGACAACCGATATCAGCAGTGCCCAGGCCACAGTGACTCTTCTTCTGACCGGAGACGGTGATCTGGAAAAAGTTGAAGAGCTCTTCGAGTAATCCGCTTCCCAAGGTCTAAAAAACGACATCCACCGGGAAAATCCCGATGGATGTCGTTTTTGTTATCTTTTATTCTTCGATATCTCCTGCATTTTCTGCCTGAGCCTTCAGCTTCTTCTCATTGTGCTTCTTGTACATTTCATATCCGGTTGCACCGAGGATCAGAATGATCAGCCACCACCACCAGGACATCTTTGCATGTTCGCTTTCCACAGCTACATCTGCCAGGGGAACAGCCTCTTCTTCGATATTTACGGCTTCCTTGGTCTCTTCCTTATCGGAACCTGCCTGAACGGTTTCCTGTGTATTTGCAGGAGCTGCTTCTGCAAGAGGTGCTGCTTCGTCAGCGATCTGTACAACGGGTGCTGCTGCCTGGTTCTGTGCAACTACGGTTGCCTGTGCTGCGGGTGCTGCTGCCAGTGCAACAGGTGTAACAACTGTTGCTGCCTCTCCGGCGCCGCCTTCCTCTGTATCACCGGCATCTCCGGTCTCACCTTCTCCACCTGCAGGTGTTCCGGGTGTAGGTGCAGGAGTCAGACGCTCGATCACCTTATCCAGCTCTCCGCCTGCCTCATCCAGGCTGCCCAGAATCTCCTTCAGAGTATCTTCTGCATCCTTTTTGTTCTGTTCAGCCACGGCCAGCTTTCCTTCCAGTTCCTTCAGAGCTCCAAGGTTACTGGTTCTGTTACTCTTCAGAGCTTCGATCTCTGCCTTCAGCTCATTGACCTTAGCCTGCGCTGTTTCCACGTCTTTCTGTGCGTCCTGTGCATCCTGTAACAGCTTCTGATACTTTTGGGTCAGAGCCTTGGCATCATCTACGAACTTACGATATTCAGTATCCTTCTGGGTCAGTTTGATGTTGCCCTGAATGTAATTCAGGTTCTGGATGATCTGACCGGTCAGCACCTCTGCATTTGCATAAGTCTCAGTTCTGACAGCAGTATTGGTTGTGGTCTCTCCGGTTTTCTCCAGATAATCAATCTCATAGGAATAGCTGGTATGAGCAATGGTATCGGTATCTGTAGTCTTCACATTGTACACACCGGTTGCGCCGCTTGCTTTTGCCTGTGCCAGTGCTGCATCCTGTACCGCATTCTGTGCCTCCGCTGCGGTGGTCTTCTCATCGGTCTTGACACTGACACCTGCTACATAGCGGATGGTTGCCTTGCCAAGCTTCCAGTCATCCCAGTTAGCGCTGACGAAAATACCGCCATCTGCCTCGACTGCCTTTCTGGCTGCATCTTCCAGTTTCTTGTTCGTAGTTTCTCCATTACCAAACAGAGCCTTGATATCATTCCAAAGAGAACCGAAGGTACTCTGATCGACAGTTTTCTTGGTAACCTTTGCGTAGGTTGCGGATACAGTGCCGGATACGAGGAAGTCGGAATCATCATACCAGTGATCTTCTGTATAGCCGGTTACCTTAAGATCACTGCTTACACCGATCAGGTATAAGTCGTCATCATCGTTAATCTTATTGCTTAACGCCTTCTCCTGCTCTTTCGTAACCTTTGCTACTGCTTCTTCCTCTGTTCTTACACCATAATCCGTCTTTTTATCTGTATGCTTCCATTCAACCTCTTCATCCTTCACATTCACAGTCTTCGTAAAGGTAGGAATGTAGGTTCCGTTACCGGTATAAGTATAATCCGTTTTTTCTGTTCCTGTAACGGTTACATCCTTGCCGGCAGCGTCCTTCAAATCCTTTTCCTTTGCAGCAGCTGCAGCATCTCTCTCTGCCTCTGTCTGATACTGTTCGGTAGAAGTGAATTTTGCATCGGTATAGGTGATGGTGGTCACATCAGCGGTCACGGTCTTGATCAGGTTGCCGTTCTCATCCAGTTTCCAGGATTCCTTCTCGGTAGCCTCATTTACATCAGTATCAACCTCGCCGTTTTCGGTCTTCTGGTTATTGTCAGAAATAATGATACTCTCGGTTCCGTCGTTCTTGATCACTTTCTTTCCATCTACTGCAATAATGGTTCCGTCTTTCAGACCTTTTTCCACTTCGGAAACAGTGATAGTATCCCCATTTTCCTTCACATACTGATCCGGATTGGTCTCCTGCGCCGTCTTCCAGTTTACTTCCTCAATTCGCTTCTCAAAGATCACGATATTGTCCTTGGAAGTCTGTTTGTCATCCATCACATAGTTGTAAAACTTTGTCTGCTTATTACCATTCTCATCGGTATAGGTTACTTCAAAATAATTCTTGGTATTATTGTCTTCACCCTGTCTGCGGACAACCTTAATATCATCGGCAGTGATCTTCTGTACCTCGGGCAGATAATAATTCTGCATAATGGAAATGAAAAGCTTATCCTCATTTTTCCAGTTCAGTCCATTGTCTCCCTGGGTCAGTGCTTCCTTATCCGCAATATCCATAGCACCTGCTGCAGACTTATCCACTGCACCCTTTGCAGCCTCCAGAGCCTTTGCCAGTGCTTCTGCATTTGTCTTCGCTGCTTCCAGTTCAGCTGCTGCCGCCTCAGCGTTAGCATCTGCACTGTTTACAGCCTCCTCATAAGCCTTTTCATAAGCTGCCACCTTCTGTGCTGCCTCTTCATATGCTGTCTTGGCGGTATTATACTCCCCAAGCTTTGCATCGAAATCAGCCTGTGCCTGGTCTGCGGTCTTCTTTGCTTCCTCATATGCCGCATTGGCATCGGTGATAGAAGCAGCATCCTTGATATTCTCGATCTGTCCATTTACCTTATCCTGGGCAGCCTGCATGGCATCTTTTGCTTCTTCGGCAGTCTGACCTGCTTTGTCTGCTTCCTCGGCTGCCTTATCCAGTTCTGCATCGGACAGCTTGTCTTTGGCTTCCGCAACCCCCAGTGCAGTATCTGCATTCTCTACGGCAGACTCTGCGTCCTTCAGGGATGAACCGCCTTCAACAGTCTTATCCTCTACTTTGGCATTGGCATCCAGAACAGCCTGAGACAGATCCTTGCCCTGCGTATCCTTAGCTTCCCCTGCCACTACCTGGTCAGCCACTTCAGACTTCACATCAGCGGCACTCTTTTCGGCGCCCTCTACAGCCTTGTCAGCATCTTTTGCGGCTGCTTCCGCCTGATCGCATACACCGGCTTCCGGTGTCACTGTAATGTTCTTATCCTCGTTTCCTTCGGAAGAATTCCCCTCTCCTTCTGCTGCCAGTGCAGTCAACGGTGAAGATGCCATCAGCATTGCGGAAATGCCGATCGCCATAGCACGAATCACTTTTTCGTTCTTACTGTTTTTTCTCATATGATTTTTCCTCTCCATTCTATTTTTCAACAATATGTTCGAATAAATACTGCAGCACTTCCGGCGTGAATTTTTTCGCCGAAATAGCTACTTTGAAGCTTCCGTCTTCCAGTGCTTCCTGCCTGGTGACATCCGCATACATGATCATCGTATCCGCTACGATTATGATGTCTTTCCCCTTAAGATCAGGAGATCCGGCCGGCATCGTAAAAGCTATGCCCAGTGGGCTGACATTGCATGTTTCGACAAAAATGCTCTCTCCCGAATCACATACTACGATAACGCTCTTAGCCTGATAGCCCACACGGTCGATCCGTCTTCGTTCTTCCATGTCCCCTTTTGCTCCTTTCTTACAGAGATGCCTGTTAAAACGCCCCTTTTATTCTGTCTTATCTATTAAGACTTTCCGTCTCAGAAAAAAGGTTCAGAAAAACAGAACTATTTTTCTATTTTTTTACATTTTTTTCAAAACATTGTATTCTTAGCATTTTTCCCATCCCTTTTCCTTACACTCACCTCCATGGCCAGCAGATCCGCAAGCAGGATCATCCCTCCCAGCACCGCCGCCAACGGTTCTCTCCACCATCCATATCCAAACAATACCACGGCACCGGTCATTCCTACCCAGTTCACCCGGGTTCCATGCATCTTCATTCCACCTCTTCTGCCTCTCTTTCTAATACGCATCCGCATGCTTTAACAACACTGTCACCGTCTTGCACAAAATCCGGATATCCTCCATCAGTGACCAGTTATCAATATATTCCACATCCAGCTCCACGATCTTTTCGAAATCCGTCACCAGACTCCTGCCGTTCACCTGCCACATGCCCGTCAAGCCCGGCTTGATACTGATCCGCCGCCACTGCCTTGTGCCGTATTTCTCCACCTCGTCCGGGGTCGGCGGTCTCGTTCCCACCAGACTCATGGAACCTCCCAACACATTAAAAAACTGTGGCAGCTCATCAATGCTTAAATTCCGCAGGATCCTGCCCACCCGGGTGATCCGGGGGTCCTCCCGGATCTTGAACATTACGCCCCCGGCAATCTCATTTTGCGACAGCAGCTCTGACTTTCTCTCTTCCGCATCCACATACATGCTACGGAATTTATAGATCTGAAATGTCCTGCCGTTTTTCCCGACCCGGGTCTGCCGGAAGATCACAGGACCGGGGGAATCCAGCTTAATGGCCAGCGCCGCCAATAACATCACCGGAGAAAACAAAACGATCCCTGCCAGGCCTCCTGCCACATCCATGATCCGTTTTATCACCTGTTCTCCGGTATTCAACGTCACCGTATGGTAGGTGATGACCGGATAGGTTCCCACACAGCTTACATAACTGTCGGCTCTGCGCCTCTTATAGAAATCCACCACCATCCGTACCGTCACCCCCATATCAATGCACAGATCCACATATTTCTGCATGGAAAAAAGCTGTTCCTCGCGCTTTTGCAGAATATAGATCTGATCCAGATGGTACCGGCGGATCAGCATTTCCAGATCTTCCAGACTTCCCAGATATTCTCCTGCATCTCCTTCTGAAATCTGTGCCAGTTCCTGTGCCGATGCCGCAATATACCCCACAAGCTCCATGGGGATGCTGGTCTTCTTCAAAAAATACCGAAACTTGTTGTACTGCGCCCTTCTTCCCACAAATGCGGTACGCGGTACTTCCCCGCGATTTCTTTCCATGTCTCTGCAGCATCTGCCGTGTCTCAGCAACGGTACGCTTTCCAGACTGTACGCCAGGATCAGAAACAGAAAATATCCCCTCTGATCCTCTGTAATATATGGCAGCAGGACCACGGTTGCCGCTGTTGCCACTAGAAACGATCCTGTTCTGCGCCGCTGTATCCTGTCCGGATAACCGAACAGGGTCACATTATACAGATATTGCTCTTCCTTTCCCAATACATAAAGCAGCACGAATATCGCTGCCAGTCCTGTCATACCCCCAAGTGTCCGAAGGCTCCATGCTCTTCCCATAAATAACACAGCCACTCCATAAGCCACCAGAAGCCGCAGCATATCCTTTACTATGTGTCCGATATCCTTATTTGCACTCGTATTTGACCGATTCATTTTTCTCCCCCTTCTCGTGTCACTTTTTCATCCGGTCTGTCGTTTTCCGCTGTCCTTTGTCTCTCTCTGTCGACCTTCCTTTGGTGACAATCGTTTTTCCCCCATGCTAAAATAGCACCATCAAAGGAGGTAAGATAATACTATGTTCAAGCTTGTGCTGATCGATGATGATGCCGAAGTGCTGGCGATCAATCAGAAATATCTCACCGGTGCGGGATTCACCGTGTATACTGCCATCTCCCCCCGGGAAGGCGTCTTATCCATTCGAAAGAATCTTCCGGATTGTATCTTACTGGATGTTATGCTGCCCGAAGCCGACGGTTACCGGGTGTGCCGTTACATCCGCTCTTTTTCCTCTGTGCCGATCCTGTTTCTCACTGCCAGAAGTTCCGAGGAAGATGTGATCCGGGGACTTACCTGCGGCGGGGACGATTATCTGGTCAAACCCTACAGCCTCCGGGAGCTGAAAGCCCGGGTGGACCTCCTGATCCGCAGGCGCAGACAACTGGCGCAGGCTTCTTCCGATCTGGTACTGACGATCGGAAATCTTTCCATCGACAGGGTAGCCCACAAGGCCTTCTACCGGGAACAGGATCTGTGTCTCGCCAACCGGGAATATGAAGTCCTGCTGTATCTGGCAGAACACCCGGACCGGGACATCACCTTCGAGGAACTGGGAACGGCTCTCTTTGGTGTCTACCGGGAAAGTGACAGACGCAGCGTTATGGTCAATGTCAGCCGTCTCCGCAAACGTTTCGAGGGCAATTACGAATTGGAGAACCGCATCGAGACCGTCTGGTCCAAAGGGTATCGTTTTCTGAAAGGAGGTATCTGACCATGGCACAAAATTCCCGCCCCGTTTTCCGTTCTCCCTCTCTCGAACAGGAGACCGTGGAAGAACTGTCCCGCAGGCTGCTGGAAATCACCGCGCAGTTAAATGCCAGCAATCGCTCCCTGCAGCACCTGCAACAGGAACGTACGGAAATGCTGGCCAATCTCTCCCATGATCTGCGGGCTCCCCTCACTGCCATCCGCAGTGCCGTGGATTATCTTACTTCCGGACAGTCTCTGTCTGCACAGGATATCGAAGGTGCCCTCACCCTGATCGATCACCGGACTGGGACACTGGAACATCTGATCCGGGATATGTATGAGTTGTTCACTCTGGAGGATCCTTCCCACGCCTTTTCCTTTCAGGAACTGGATGCCCCGGCCTTTCTGGAAGAATATTTCTATACCGCACTTCCGGACAGACACTATGCCGGTCATCTTCTCTGTTTATCTGTATCGCAGGATCTCCATGCCACCCTTTTTGCAGATCCCGGAAAACTGATACGGATTCTGGACAATCTGCTCGGCAATGCCGTAAAATATGCTCCCGCCGGAACGAAAATCACTCTGTCTGCCGCGCCTTCCGCTGACCTTACTTCTCTCCGGATCTCCGTGACCGATGAGGGGCCCGGCATTCCGCCGGAGGACCTCGAGCGGATCTTTAACCGCACCTACACCGTCTCCTCCGCCAGAACTCCCGGTTCTGCCACCGGCAGTGGTCTGGGACTGGCCATTGTAAAGACGATCACAGAACGTCACGGCGGAACCGTGTCCTGCGAAAATGCCCCCGGTGCAGGCAGTATCTTTTCTGTGACACTTCCTGCAAAATTCTTACAATCATGATACATTTCTTTACTTCCGCCCCTGTGTTCCCTATGCTGTAGTCACACAGGGACTTTCCCCGTGTACATCTCTGCATAAAGCAGACGGAAAGGAGAATTCTTATGAAGCATTGGACACAACCTGAACTGATGGAACTGAAGGTATCCGAGACCGCCTGTGGATGGTTTCCCTGGTACCCCGGACATCCCGGCGGAGGAGGACATCATCCCGGACACCATCCCGGTGGCGGCGACTGTCAGCCCCCGCAGCCTTCTGAGGAACCGGAAGAGTTCTTAAGCTGACACGACGTTTCGCAGTGCGTGTACTTCCGCTGCCACCTCGGCAGTGGAATCACCTGCTGCCGGTCTCCTTATCCAAAAGACCGGTATCTGCTCCGCTATTTTCAGGCAGTTCTGCCAGATTTCCATTCCCGGATCCTGTTTTTTCCACAGATGTCTTAAGAACAGATTGTCTTTATACACGATCATGCTGTCGGGACCTGTGATTTTTTCTGCTTTTATCTTCCCGGACTTATCTTCCGCCTCTTTTTTCCATCGGATTCCCAGAAAAACAAATCGTTCCAGTCTGGCCTTTTCCCTTTGAAATGCCCCGGTACAGGGCACCAGAAATTTGTCCTTTTTTTCATCAATATACAAAAGTTCTTCCGGGGGATATCCCTGCCTCAGCACCACATCCCTGCACAGCTTCATATAAGGAAAAGCCGGATACACCCACACCCCTTCTTTTCCGGAAATGTCCACCACTGCCATATCGTCTGCCAGAAAACGATACCCCCGTTTCAGCAGTTCTGCCGTCAGTGTGGACTTGCCCGCGCCACTCTCTCCGGCGATCAGGATCGCACCACCTTCCGGAGTTGCCAGCGCACTGCAATGGATGGGAAGTTTTCCCTGCTGAAGGCTGAGCATTGCTATTCCAAAGCCCAGCAGATAGGTTCGTACCGCTCCGGGATCTCCTCCCTTCCGGATATGATACCGGATCACCTGTCCCCGCTCCACACTCATGGCCAGCGTACGATTACACAACCAGCCTTTTTCTGTACCTAAAAAACTTCCGCAGACGCAGTCTCCGTGTTCTTTCCGAAACTGTGCTTCCTCCTCTTCGTCCATCGCCCGGATCCGGACCTTTTCCCGTCCGAAGTCCCTGTCATCCTCCGGTAAACGCACCGGATCCAGCTGTACAAAGTCCAGATCCGCTGTTACTCTCATGCCGTACAGATAGTAGTGGTACTGCATTCTTCCGTCACACTCCCTTCCCGGATGCAAAGTTCTCTGTCACAATATTTTAAAACACCCTTCCTGTGGGTGATAAGCAGGCAGGTGGGTCTCGGTTCTAATGCCCGGAGCCCCTGCAATACAGCGACCTCCGTAGCTTCATCCAGCGCCGAGGTGGCCTCATCCAGGATCAGAAACGGTGCTCTCCGCAAAAAGGCTCTGGCAATGGCGATCCGCTGCGCCTGTCCTTCCGACAGGCCATGCCCTCTTTCCCCGATGACGGTATCCAGCCCCTCCGGCAGTGACCGGACAAAATTTTCTCCGGAAGCCAGTTTCAGGGCCGCCCACAATTCTTCCTCCGAAGCATCTTCTCTGCCCATCTGCAGATTTTCTCTCACGGTTCCGCTGAACAGAGTATTCCCCTGGGGGACATAGGCAATAAACTTCCGGACGAAAGCTCCAGTCTCCTGCCTCTGTCCGCTGCCATTGTAGAAATCCACCGTTCCCGCCCCCGTTTCCAGAAAGGCCATCAGAATGCGGATCAGTGTTGTCTTGCCGATACCGGACTCTCCTACAATGGCGACAAATTCTCCCGGACAGATCTTCAGATTCACCCGTTTCAGCACCGGTTCCCTGGTATATCCGAAGCATACATTTCGAAGCTCCACACCGATCTCCCATCCACGGATCTCTCCGGCTGCCATTTGCTCCCCGGGAATTCTCTGTAACTCCATGATCCTCCCGGCGGAAGTCAACAGGGCAATGATCCGGGGAATCTGCTGGGCCAGTCCCAGGATCGGCGCCTGTACCCGGTTCACCAGTGTCAGAAATACCGACATAGTACCGTAGGTGATCTGTTGTCTCGACAGCTGCCATGCCCCGTAGGAAAATGCTATCAGATATCCTCCCTGAAAAGCCAGTGACATCACCGTGGAACTGGCGGTTCCCAGTCCGGTCTTGCGGTATACCCAGTAGAACCGTTCCTCCCGCAGCTTTGTCAGGCGCTCCACCGCCCGGTCCTCTCCGGTAAAAGCCTTTACGATCAGAAGGTTGGCCAGACTTTCCTGCAAAAAGGAACGGTATTCCGACTCACTCTCCTGCACTTTCCCCTGTAACCGTTTCAGGCGTTTTCCCAGCCACCAGGAGCACAGGGCTGCCACCGGTGCCACCAGCAGGGCAAACACCGCAAGGAGCGGGGAATAATAAAACAACATACAAAACACCAGTACCAACTCGATCCCCAGCTGTAAGATATTAGGGATCGTCCCCACAATACCGTCCGCCACATTTCCCGCATCGCTGGTCAGTCTTGTCATGAGATCACCGGTATGATAGGCCGTCACTTCCCGCCAGCCAGAATGCAGGATCTTCTCATAGATCTGCCGTCGGATCCCGAAGGAAAACCGCTCCGTTACCAGTGCAGTAAGCAGTGTCGACAACACCGAGATTCCCTGCATTCCCAATAACAGCAGCACATAACCCGTAAGCAGCCGTCCGAAACCGCTTCCCACTGTGGCATGATCAATGATCTCCTTGGTGATCTGCACCATGGCCAGCGAGGCAAAAGTCTCCAACAATCCAAACAATAACAGCAGACCAATCCTGCCCGCATAGGGAGCGGTATATTGCCACAACCAGGAAATATAATCTCTTCCTCTTATTTTTCCCATATGTGTCTACACCTCTTCCAGGATCCCCGCCTGTTCCAGTTTGTCCAGAAATGCCAGCACCTCTTTTTCACACACCTCTTCCATCACTTCATATTCTTCCATCAGTTTATGTAAGATAGCCTCCACCGTTATGCCGTCTTCGCCTTCCTGCCCGTCCAGCATATCCCAGATGTCGTTTCCCACACCTTTGATGCAGAAATATTTCCCTTGTTCGAAATCCACCATGACCTTTTCTCCCGCCAGGTCCGTCACATTCCTTTTCGCTTTCATTCGGATTTTTGCCGTTTTGTCCATTTTCTGTTCTCCCTTCTTTTACACGCTCTGTCTCCGTCTGTTAATCGAGCAGGCGGACTCATCATATACACCAAAAAAGCCCATGTAACCATGAGCTTCCCTGATCCATTCTGGCATTTTCCTCTCATACAGTCCAAAAACTACTGTACGTCTACGGTAGGTTCTCCGGAATTGCCGGAAGAAGGACCGTAAGTGGGGATAGTATACTTACCGTCATCGGACTGGTAAACGCCGTCCTCGATCAGACCTCCCTTAGGGCTGTAAGCCGTTGCTCTTACGTTCAGTTCCTCCATTTCGGGCTGACTCCATGCTTTCATTTTCCATTCCTCCTTATTACATTTTTATGATTTCTTACATTTCTGATTATAATAATTTCCCTGTAAAAATACCCTCTTTCTAACAAAACTGTAAGATTTTCGTTACGACCTCGTGGAGTGTATCCTTGTCCGACTGCCTGATCACTTCATAGATTCCGGCCTGCCCTGCGATCCGGACCAACTGTTCCATCAAAGGATACGGAATCCCGGTACTGTACCGGTAGGTATCCGCCAGATACAACTGGCTGCTCAAAGTCTCCAGTGCTTTCTGCCCGGTGAGCTTTTGGATGCTCACTGCCTCTTCCCCGGTATTCTGCACCGCATCCTGCCACCCGGCCACAGCATCCTTTCGCAGCAAAAAAATCTTCCCGAGGAGCGCCGCCTCTTTCCGATAGCAATCCTGTCTGCGCCAGGCATATTTGTCCCTCTCTTCGTCAATATAGATCAGTTCTTCCAGCGGCTTCCCGCATTTCAGCGCCATATCACGACAAAGCTTCTGCTGCGGGTAGGAAGGCTCCGCCAGCATCCCCATAGTTCCCGGATGCACCCTCACTGTGTCATCCGCCAGAAATCCAAGCTTTCTTTGCAACAATTCCATGGCCACCGTAGACTTCCCGGCCCCGCTCTCCCCACAGAGTAAAATGGCCTGTTCCCCGGTATACAATGCACTTCCGTGAAAAAAGGGTTCCCCCCTCTGCAGACAGACCAGTGCCATCCCGGCACTGAGCAACAGGGAAGTGATCACAAGCAGTTGCGGTTCCTCCGAAAGCTCAACGGTGATCCTACTGCCCCCTTCCACATAGACCTGTGTTCCGTCCCGGATGCGGAACCAGGCCGATACAAAGCCGTTTGTCCAGGTCCCGTAGCCCTTCTGTCCCGCTTCCAGCAGGAAATCCGGCATCCTTCCGAATACAATTTTTACCTCTGCCTCTCCCGCCGTCTCCGGTACTGCCTCCGAAAAGGGGATCTGCGACTGCACCCGCAGTCCGTAGATTCTGTAAAAATATTCCATCATACCTCAAACCTTCTCCGATATTCCTGTGCCAGGCCCACATAAAAGCCACGCACCATGTCTGCTTTTGAGTGCCCGTTTTCCCCGGACATCGTCTCACCCGGAATCCCCGACAGTTCCTCACAGATCCGTTCCCACTGCAAGGCGAGCAGTTCCCCGCTTCCCACGCCCTGTCTTCCCTTGTGGAATTCATCCGCCAGAATCTCTTCCGGGATCTTCCCCTGTAAATACTGCCGAACCAGGCGTCTCTCCTGCCCGGCATGGGTGAACTGTTCCACCGGGAGACTTAGCACCAGTGCGATCAGCCGCTTGTCTCTGGTGGGATCTCTGGGCACCACTCCGGTGGCCAGAGACAGCTTTACTTCATATTCTCCGATCTGCCGCAAGGCACTTTTGTCATACATATACCGGGACACCGCTTCATGATCCCCACCGGCTTCCGCCGTGAGAAGATCCCGCCAGATCCACTTGCGGCTCCTGCGGTATTTTCTGCTGTAGACATTGATCTCCCGCACCAGTTCTTTGATTCTTCCCTGATGTAGCAGTGTCAGGAACAGGCTTCGAAAATCCCCATAGGATATGGTAATATTTCCGTACTGTCCCGACAGCAGGATCCCACAGTCTTTCTGAGCTGCCAGACGATAACTTTCATACATCCAGGGCAGATTCAGTACCGCTTTACAGGGAACTTCCAGAACTTCCCACAGCCTCCGGTTCTCCGCCAGCAGATCTCCCCGGTTGGTCACCAGATACTCCGGTTCCAGATTCCCGTGAAATCTCCGCACCAGTTCCACACTGCTTCTCTCATCCTCCACAGCGTATTGTCCCGGGATCCGTGCTCTTTCCTTCTCCTCCGGCACCGCAGTAAAGGAATACAGTTTCTTTCCTCTGGCAGCAAGGTAAGGTGCTGCATAAGCTGCCACCGCATTGGAGTCCAGCCCGCCGCTTAACAGAATTCCTGTTTCTTTTCCATCCCGGCCTTCCCGGATCACATCCTCCACGCAGTGCCGGAACACCGTGGTCACCAGCTCCCGGTACCCTGCTTCCGTCTTCCCCCGCAGGATCCTCCTTCCCGCAAAGGGATCCCAGTAATCCCTTCTGTGCACCCCCTCTTCAGTAAATACCACAATTTCTCCCGGAGCCAGTCGCAGGATCCCCGCATAGGGTGTCTCTCTGGGTTCCGACACCGCCCGCAGATCCCGGATGGTATAGAACCGGTCAAACCAGCCCGTATTTTCCTTCCAGTTCTCCCGTTCGCAGGTGATCCCCGCAAGCAGCGTGGAAAAATAGACCCTTTTTTCCTCCTGAAAATAATAGACCGAACGGTTTCCCACCGCATCATTGAACAAAGTCAGGGTCCGCTTCCCCGGCTCCAGATACGCACAGGCATAGGCTCCTCTGGCCACGGCAAGCGTTTTCTCCGGATGGCTGCAAAAGCTTTCATACAGAATTTCCCCGTCCGGATGGCTACACAGATCCCGGATGCCTCCAAACCGCTGCACCAGTTCTCCGCAGTTATCCAGGATCACATCCGCCACGAACAGACTTCTGCGCTCTCCCTTTCTTTCATAAGGGAATCTTTCTTCCACAGCTTCCCTTGTGACATCCTGTACCCCGCAGGCCAGATAATAGGTTGCCTCCCTTTTTTCCTGTATCCGGTCCAGGCAGCTCGTCCTATAGGCCTGCCGCATCCGCAGAGCCTCTTCCCACAGGTTCCCTGCACGATTTTTTCTTTGTGCCTCTGACTGCGCCACACTCAGATCCACAATTCCCCAGATTGCCGACATACTTATCCCCTCTTTCCGGAAGCCTCCTTACAGAACCGGGCCACGGTAGTATATCCGCCGCCGTCCCCTCCGGTCACATACATTTCCCCAAAACGCAGCCAGGCATGGGCCACCATTTTACCTTCTTCCATGCCACACCCCAGATACAGGGTGGAAGAAAGTCCCTGTCGGTACAACAGTCTCTGGGCCGCCAGCGCCCGCACCAGACATTTACTCTCCCAGGGAGTCTTATCACAGACCTTTCCCACGATCTGGGCGATACGCGCCGCCTGCCGGTATCCTTCCCGGGATGCCGTTCCTGCGGATTCTTCGTTTTCTCTGCCCCAGCCCTTCCGCAGTTTCCCCGGCGGCAGGAGCAGCAGCTGCATGCGGAAGATCGCCGAATAATAATAGGTAAGTAAGGTTTCTTTTTTCCAGTGGTTCTTCCAAAGAAACCCTGACGGACTTTTCATGGCTTTCTTACACTCCTTATAAATATTTCAATGGAACAGACTAATGAAAACGTAACTGCAGTCTGCGGTAGATATCCTGTCTTACACCGATCTGTGATGCATCGATCTGCCGCAGCATTTCCCGCTTGTATTTTCCCCGGCCGCAGACCACACCCCGAGCGGCCCGGATTCCCCAGGCTGCCGGAAGCAGAAATTTTCCCGCAACGGGATTTCTCGAAAGCCACGGGTAATACAACACCATATATTCATAAGGAGGGAACCAGTACCAGCGTTTCAGGGCATCTCGGCCCTTTTCTCCCTTCTCCGGCTGCGCATCGCAGAACCGGTTCCAGATACCGTTTTCATCCTTGCCATAGATTCCACACCCCTGCATATAGTCAAACAGTTGCTGATAAAACGCTTCACCGGGCTCTCCCTGCAGCCAGATCCGGGCCAGCTTCTCCATATGCTCCGTAAATGCCGTCAGTCCCAATCCCGCAAACTGCTTTTGCAGATAGTCTGCGTTCATTTCCCCACCGAATTTTTCCAGAAACACATAAATGTCCACCAGATTCCGGATACCACAGCCTCTCTTGTAAAAATGCTTTGCCATATGAGCCATCATGTAAATATAGAAATCTTCCGCCTCAAAATCATACACATACAGAAAACCCTTTCTGCGCACCGCCCGGGACAGATCCGAGAAATAGGCATACTGCCTCTCGTCCACTGTTCGGTCATACATGGCTCTGTGCGCCTCCACCACGATTCCCGGTGCTTTCCGATAGATATCATGATGCTTGATCTTCTGTTGCAGGACATACCCCATGGCTTCCAGTTCCACTGCCGCCTGCTCCATGAAATCTCCGTGGATCAGAATGTCAATATCACTCATTTCCCGCAGAAACGGAGACGGATAATAGAATTTCATCCGGGCTCCTTTCATGGGTTGACAGGGAATCTTTGCCTGTTCCATCCGTTCCTCCAGCTTCTTCAATTCCTGCAGCTGCATACCGGTAAAAAGCATGCTTCCCAGTACTTTTTCCCGCAAAAGCTCTTTTTCTTCCTCCGAAAGCCCATCTGTTTTTAACAAGGCTCCCAAAAGCAGATAATCCATATGGTTCTCCTCTGAAATCTTTACGATCTCCCTTACAGAGACTCCCTCCGGCAGAGACGCCGCCTTTCTGTCCTCCAATCCGACCTTTACCAGTTCCGCCAGATATTCTGCCATTGTTTCCATACGTGGTCCCCTTTCCCTTTATTCTTCAGGTACGCTTTCCGTGACCGTTTCCTGTACTCCGTCAGGAGCCTCCGTCTGATCCACAAGCGTTATAAACTCTTCCGTATATCGCAGAATGTATTCTCCCCGTGAGGCAAAATATTCCTGAATCGTATCCCCGTCAGCCAGATATCCTTCCTCTGTCTGTCGCAGGCCGTAGCGCTCCGCCGTGGCTGTCACTGCCACCCGGTAAGTTTCCAGAAGCGGTGTCAGATACTCTTCTGCCTTTTCCTTCGTCAGTTCTTCCACGTATTCCCGCATTCTCTGCCGGAACGCTGTCTGAAAGTCCTTATTTTTCAGCAATCCCTGTAAAAACAGATCTTCTGCCACCCCCGGACACAGATAAGTATTCACACTGTAATTACTGACCTTATTCCGTCCCAGAGTATCCGTGGCATCCGAGAATTCCCAGTGCCATTTTCCCGTCTTTCCTTCTCCTGCCCGTCGCCACAAAGTGGTGGAAAAAGAGTCAAACTGCGAATTACCGAAATAGAGATTGGCACAGTAATAATCCAGATAGCTTTCCAGATCCATCTGCTCCAGGATCTTCTGATACGTTCCGTGTCCGGAAGTATTCCCCTCGGTCACCAGCCGGTACAGTTCTCCGTATTCCGGAGCGATCTGGGAGGGATAGCGGTTCTCTATGACCTGAATTTCTTCCGGGGAACCGCCGGCTCTTCGGGCAAAGGTTTCCGCCGTATTTACCCTGCCCACCAGATACAATCCCCAGAACTCCCCGTCCACAAACACCAGACAGCCCTTCCGCTCTTCCAGCGTAAAATCCGTGATTTCTTTTAACAGCAGTTCCTCTAAAACCTGTCTGTTCTTGGCCACATGATCCGTGCCGCCCCCGTACAGAAGAAACGTGCCGTCCCGGAAAAGCTCATACAGCTCACAACTGCTCTCCGGCACCGGATCCGCTCCCGTCATAAGAAAACTTTTCTGCCCGTAATCCAGATTTCCGTCCTTCCGCAAACTTAAAATTACCTCCCCCTCATAAGTCAGATATCTGTCCGCTTCGAAGTATTCCACATGGGCATTCATCTCTCCACCCCGGTAATAATTGGCAGAATCAAACCGCAGGTCATCCGCCGCCAGCGCATTCTCATAATCCACACCTGTGACATAATTGCCGCCAAAATAATCAAACAGCTCCACAGGATCCACAGTCAGCGACAACACCGGCATATCCCGGTACATTGCTCTGGCCTCCATAGCCACAAAATAGCTGGCGCAGGTGACATTACTTGTCCTGCCTCCGGCATCTACTGCCACTGCCTGTAACACCATTGCTTTGTCCACGTCATTAAACGGCGCATAGTCCTGGTAGGCTGACACTGTGGAAATGGCGGAGTAGACATTGGGACTGCCGCAGACATTCGTTATCTCCACCGGTGCCTCATAGAGAATTCCGTTCTCCGGATCCGGCACCGTGCCATCCAGTGTATAATAGATACTGCTTCCCGCCGGTGCAGCGATCTCTACCATAATATCCTCCGGATAAAACCCTCCCGGCAGGGAAAATACCGGCTGATCCCCTGTTTTGCTCCGGGTAACACGACTCCGGATCTCGATCTGCCCGCTTCCTTCCGTCTGTTCTTCCCGCTGCCCGCTGTCCTGTACCTGTTGTGTCAGCTGCTGTCTGTCATTCTCTTGGCTTTGCTGCAGACAGATCAGAAAAGCGGAAAATCCCACACATGCTAATAGTGCCAGCGTGATTCCTATTCGTTCCCCCGTTTTTTTCTCTGTATCCATTTCTTCCCTCACTCAGTCCCTGTAATAAATATCTCTGGTGTATACCTTCTCCCGGACATTCTCCAGATCTCTGTGATAACGATTGGCCACGATCACATCCGACTGCCGCTGAAAGGCTTCCAGATCCCGTATGACCGGGCTTCCGAAAAAATCATCCTCCGAAAGTTCCGGCTCGTACAACAAAATCTGTGCCCCTTTGGCCCGGATCCGTTTCATGACGCCCTGGATACTGGACTGACGGAAATTATCGGAGCCGGACTTCATGATAAGCCGATAGATTCCTATGACCACCTTTTGCCCCGGAACACCGCCTCTACCCTGACTTCCCTGATAAAATCCCGCCTTCTCCAGAATACTGTCCGCGATATGATCCTTGCGGGTACTGTTGGCGGACACGATGGCCTGGATCAGATTCTGGGGAATGTTCTCATAATTAGCCAGTAGCTGCTTCGTATCCTTCGGCAGACAGTATCCTCCGTAGCCAAAAGAGGGATTGTTGTACTGCATCCCGATCCGGGGATCCAGGCAGACACCCTCGATAATACTGCGGCTGCTTAAGTTCCGCATCTCCGCATAAGTGTCCAGTTCGTTAAAAAAACTGACCCTGAGCGCCAGATAGGTATTGGCAAACAGTTTTACCGCCTCCGCTTCCGTAGGGTCCATGATCCGTATGGGGATCTCCTGTTTTTTTGCACCCTCACGCAAAAGCTCTGCAAACCGTCTTGCATACTCCGCCATTTCAACGGACTTTGTGTCTGCTCCCACAATGATCCGGGAAGGATACAGATTGTCATACAGTGCATGCCCTTCCCGCAAAAATTCCGGAGAAAACAGGATCCTGTCCGTGTGATATTTTTCCATCAGAGACACTGTATATCCCACCGGCACCGTACTCTTGATCACGATCACCGCGTCAGGATTCACCCTCCGTACTGTCTCCACCACCGTTTCCACAGAACCGGTATCAAAAAAGTGAATTCCGGGATCATAGTTCGTCGGTGTGGAGACGATCACAAGCTCCGCATCCCGGTAAGCCACCTCTCCGTCCAGGGTAGCCTGCAAATGTAGCCTGCCGCCTGCCAGATATTCTTTGATCTCTTTATCCCGGATAGGTGATCTCCCTTTTTGTAACAGCTCTACCTTCTCCGGTATCACATCCACCGCCGTTACTTCATGATTCTGGGCCAGCAGAACTGCCATGGACAATCCCACATACCCGGTTCCCGCTACTGCAATCTTCATAGAAAGCTCCCGCCTTTCCGTAATCTGCAAACTTTGTGGTTTCCTCTGCGGATCGGTCATTTCCCGAAGTCGCTTTATCATGAGGTATTTCAGGCAGAAATCTCTTCCCCATTGCCAACAGGGCCCGGAAATCCTTCCGGCCTCCGTAACACAACAGAAAAATGCCGTTGGACACAAGCAGACATACCAGTGCCCGCTCCAATAATTCCCGGATTCCTTCTACCGGTATCTGACTGCATACCCGGTCGGTCAGCATACAGTTTAAAAATGTTACGCTTCCATAGAAGACCAGTGTCCCCAGGTAGCTTTGCCGGTCCTCTCCGTCAAACAACGTCGTAAACAGATTATGTATCAGCCACGGCATTCCTACGATGACCGTAGCAACTACCGTAGACAGGATCACTCCGTACAGCCCCATAGGTTTCACCAGCAGAAGATTCAGGACCAGATTCACTCCTGCCGTTGTCAGTGTCCGGAACCGGTCTCTGTGCCAGATCCCGGCGGCATCCTTGTAGGCATTGAACAGCTGGTTGAACTCGTAGATAAAATAATATACGCACAGACAGATCACGATCTGTCCGGGCAAAATGCCTGCCTCTCCGATCCACAGTTTCATAAAGGGCTGCAACAGACACAGCAGGCAGCAGGTGCAAAGTCCTGCGATCCAGGCGATCAACAGTGTAAATTTACAGAAGTCCGCATAATTTTTCCCCCGGCTCTCGGTCAGAAGACTATTGCCGATCCCGGCTAGAGTGGAGGTGAAAAGCACCCCTACCAGACCAATAACGGAAGTAACGATGTAATAATAATTCTGATAGACTGCCAGCACCGTCAGTCCCAAAAATGCCGAAATGACCAGAGTATCCGCAGAATTCACAATGACCACCCCCACCCGGGAGGTAAACAGGTCCTTGATCTTGCCCCGAATTTTTTGCCTGGTCTGCTCTTCCACCTGTCCCTTTGGGACATAATCCGGATAATTTTTCTGTGCCACCAGTGCGGTACACAGATTCGTCAGGATCTGTGCTCCCAGTGCCGCCAGCAGATACCAGTAATAATTCCGAAAGCCCACCAGCAGCCCGGCCTGTATAAGATACTGCAGCGTCCGTACCGCCAGATCCGCCTTATTTGCCAGGTCACTTCGCTGATGAGCTGCCAGCAGACTGTTTTTATACGCAAACAGCCAGTAACTGATGACACAGGCTCCCAGATGCAGCAGATACAATACATACAAATCCACATCCGGCGGAATACTGTCCGTTTTCACCAACGATGGCAGAAACGGCAGCAGCACTATTCCGGCCAGAAAGATCCCCAGACCGATCAGGCGGTAATATCTGCGATACAATGACAACAGAGCACAGATCTCGTCCTTCTTTCCTTCCGCGATGGGAGCATACATACTGTAGCCCAGTGCACTCCCTACTCCCAGCTCCGCCAGATTCAGGATCTGCAGTATGGAAGTAAACAGACTGTTCAGCCCCAGATATTCCATTCCCAGATACCGGATCAGCAGCGTGCGCATGATAAAAGGAACCAGAATCTGATACCCCTTCAGGAGTCCTCCGAAGATCACATTTCTGACGGCATTTCGGGTCCTTTTCATTCACACTTTCTCCTTCCGGCTTTCTGGCCGATCCACAGATCATAGGGAAAGCTCTGTAGCAGTCCCTCCCTCAGTTCTTCCAGTTCGGGCAATTTCATGGGTTCTGTTTCCTTTGCTTCCGCAAGGGATGTTGCCGAGCGCACTTCATATCTGCCGGTGGCAAAGTACCAGTCATAATATTTCAGCATCTCTTCCTCCATCCCCTGCCGAAGGAATACCGACGGGACCCCATAGCTCTCCGCCAGAATGATCCCATGTAACGAAGACGAGTATACCACCTCCGCCTCCAGAATTTTGTCGAGGAAGGTCCGGTAATCTCCGGTTCGTATGGAAAGTCTGTCATCTCCTGTCGTTTTCCGCTTCATGTAATGGTCGATCACCACATATTTTTTCTTTTTCTCCGGTCGTCTGCCGGGATAAATCAGAGGCAGCAGGATCGCCGGGTCTCCGTAGATCTGCGGACAGGTATATCCGTTCTCCCGGAGCACCTGTGCGGTGACCGGACCTCTGACTGCCCGGATATCCAGCTTCCTGTATCCCTTTTGTGTAGTCACCCGTCCCACATGGGCGAAGGAATTGACCCCGCTGCCCCAGATCACCGCATCGAAAACTCCCAGTCCCAACACAGAACCAATGGTCATCAGATGGCAGGGCTTTGCCGCCTCTCTGTACAGATCCAGTCCCAGACGGTGCAACATCCACTGTGTCACCACCGGTGCCAGCAGATCCCCCAGATTCTCATTAAAATTCCAGTACTCCAGATTTACTTTGTTCCTGTCTGCTTTTCTTCCGTCCAAGGTTTTTCGATTGCGCAATACGCCGATCTGTTTTGTCAGTTCCAATCCTCTCTCCTTCCCCTGTCCTACCGCCACCGGTACAGACTGTCCAATAGCCGGAATCTCTTATGCAGGAGCAACTCCCGCAGCAAGCGCCTCTTTCCCGTGGCCCGGTATTCCCGCAGGGCATTCTGCAGCGGCAGGGAACCACCGATCCGTTTCAGTTCCGCATATTTCCTGGTTTCCTCATAGCCGGAATCTCTATAGATCTTATGCAGATACATCAGACTCTTCCCCACGAAACAGGCATTGACCTCCGCATACAGTTCCTGCTTTGCCTGAAGCGTTCGGAAGCACTGCCAGGTGCGGTCCCGGAAATACAATAAAGCCTCATAATAGTTCTCATGAAAACGGTTCACCAGATTCTCCGCTTCCTTATAGTGATAACAATACAACGACTCCGGAACCACACAGATCCCTTTGCTCTTTTCCAGCACCTGCATGGAAAAAGCCATATCCTCACAGATGGCAAATTCCTCTCCGAAGCGGATATCATTTTCCAGAAGCAATTCCCTGCGGATCAGCTTATTCCATGGCGGATTGAAAAATTCCCGCCGGAAGTCCGATAAAAACCGCTCCTCCAGATATTCTTTTCCTCCACCGCAGAAAGCTTTTTCCGGAAGGTTATCCACACATTCTTTCGTCTGTTCCACCAGATATGTAAAACCACACACCGAAAGATCCGCGCCGGATACTTTTGCCTTTTGATATAAAGTTGCCAGGGTATCCGGGAACAGGGTATCATCACTGTCCGTAAAAAAAAGATACTCTCCTTCAGCCTTACAGATCCCCAGATTTCTGGCACTGCTGACACCGCCGTTTTCCTTGTGCCAGACCCGGACCCTTGTGTCCTGCGCCCCCAGCCTGTCACACAAGGCCGAAGAGCTATCCCTGCTGCCGTCATCGATAAGCAGCAGTTCCCAGTTGGAAAAGCTCTGCCGGAAAATACTGTCTACACAGCGCTGTAATTCTTTTTCCGCGTTATACACCGGCACTACGATACTGATCTTTGTCTCTCTCATTTTTCTCCATCACACTGCATATTCTCTGCGCCACCTTGTCCCAGGAATACTCTCTCAGATACCATTCCCTCCGCCGTTCCACTTCCTCCCGGTATTTCGGATCCTGAAGTACTTCCCACAGATCCAGTGCCAGTTCCTCCGCATCCTCCCCGGAAATAAGCCTGCCGGTGCATCCGTCCTCAATGAACTCCGACATAGCGAATTTATCTCTGCCGATACAGGGCAGACCATAAGTAAGTGCCTCTGCAAATACCAGTCCATAGGCTTCAAAATAAGACGGCATACAGAAGACATCACACAGGTTATAATAGTCTGTCAGTTTTTCAGACCCCAGATCTCCCAGCAGGTGGATCTTCTGCCAGTCCGCCTCTTCTACCCTGATCTGCCTCTCCCGCAGAGCGTCCCGGATGTCCGACTCCTTTGCCCCCGCCAGATACAGCTCCGCTGACCACAGATATTTTTTCCGCAGGATTGTGAAAGCCTGTACCACCAACGGACCACCTTTTCTCACAAAATTCCTTCCCACAAACAGGATACGCCGCCCCTCCTTTGATCCCGGACGGATCCCTGCAGCATCCACATTGATGCCGCCTCCCACCGCATGGACCTTTTCCCGGGGGAGCCCGCATTCCCGGATCAGGAACTCCGAAAGCCACCTGCTCATGGTGAATACCCCTTCACTTTGCCGGTATTGCTCCAATTGTCTCGCCGCCCTGCGTTCCAGCGTCTTTTGCGGCACCTGATCATACTCGCAGTACCGATAGCCCACCGGATCTTCCCTCTGCAGCCACAGAATCGCGGAAATGGAAAGGTCCTGATAGAGATAGGATGCCAAATGCGCTCCCGACGGCCAGCCGCCAAACTGAAACACAGGCATTTTTTCGTCTGTCCTGTGCTGATGTCTCCACGCAGCATATCTCCCCGACAGCCGCAGCCGGTCCCGCAGGACCGGCCCGGGGTTCAGTCCCTTCTTCCTCTGCAGTCTCCGGAGTATTTTGCGGTACAGAGGATCCGAAAGTGCCAGATCCTGCACCTGCAGATAAGGCTCCATGGCCTGTCGCAGGGACCAGGCCGTTCCGGACCAGGTTCTCTTTTTATCTTTGTACCACAGGCATATATACAGTACTTCCGTCATAATCATCTCTTCCTTTCCGCATACAGTGCGATCTGTGTGCACCCGTCCGTGATGTCATAGCATACCGCCCACTGTGCCCCCGGCACCACCACATCGATATCAAAGGGAAAATCCTCAAAGGTCATATCCGCCGTTCTGTCCTCATAGGGCGGACACGCCTTAACAGGCAGTATTATGGTCTGTCTGGGCGTCACGATCATCAGCTTCCGTTCCTGCGCCGTATCGTTGGTCACGCTGAAATGGATCCTGCCCTCTTCATCCACGAATCTGCTGCCTACATACAAAGTATCCGTCGTATAAATATTCTCCATGGTGACCCCCGCCGTGACATTGCGATGGTAGAAGGTTCCATAACGGGCCGCATCCCCTACCGAGATATTACACAACACCACATTCTCCAGAGAAAAACCGTCTTTTACCAGTGTGTAGATGGCATAACCGCCTCCGTTGAGAATGCAGTTTGTGAAATAGATTCCTTTGGCACCGCTCTTCTCCGGGGCAATCATGAGACAGGCATTCACATAGCTCCCCCCTCCGGGGATCGCCGGTACTTCGAATCTGCAGTTGTCGAAGGAAATATTCTCCGCCGTAAGAGAAGGATATCCGAAGATCTGTACCCCGTCAGAATGTACTGTATCCCCGCTGTCCGGATGTGCCAGATCCGCAATGTAGCAATCTCTCAGTGTCACATTGCGATAGGGATTCAACGCATCTCCGCTGCTGCCACCCAGACGGCACCGGGTAAACGTGGCATTGCTTCCCTGAAAATTACGCAGGGTGCAGTCTTCGAACACATAGGATATCCGGGCATCCTCCCGCCCGGTAGTGACTGCATCGAATTTACAGTTCCGGAAAGTCACCGTGGTCTCCACGGCAATTTTGCCCTCATTGACCATCAACAGTGCATACCGGGAAAAATCCATATTCCGGATCTCTATCTCATTCCCCGCCTGTCTGTTGCTGTAGACCAGATCCAGTGCCAGCTGTCCTCCGGCTCCGGTCTTGTACTGGATTCCACCGTAAATCCCCGGTTCCGGGATCTCCGTCAGCTCTGTATCTGTATCCACACCGGTATTGAAATGGTCCGGGATCTCTCTGGGTGCCGCCTGCGCCCGTATCCCCAGACTCATACTCAGAACTATTGCAAACAGCCAAAAACTTTTTCGCATTTTCGTTTCCTTTTTTCGTTTCTTCTCTTTATTTACCTTATGTATCTGTGCACCGCTTTGTGTTGCAAATCCGACATATTTTCCCATTTTTCCCGGGAGATCACCTGGAACAGTGCGATGGGAAGATACGCATACTTGATGGTCTGCAGCGTATCCATCCACCACAGATTTAAGAAGTACCCGCAGACCGCAAGCGCCAGACTTAACATTGTTCTGTCCTTCTTTTGAATCCCGCATCGCACCATCTCCCCCACCGCCTGCAGGATCAACAGTCCGTAGACCACCAGTCCCGGATACCCGTAGCGGATATAATTGGCCACATAGAAATTGTCAATGGAGTGGATCGTGGCCCCTCCCGGAATATACCAGGAGAAATGATATCCGGAGCCCTGCCCCAGCCAGGGGTTCAGCCAGTCCACCGTGAAAATATCCAGCAGGGCATCCCTGTAGGAAGCGCTGTTGGCAAGGGAGGTGCTGTCTACCCCGTAACGGATGGCATAGGAGGTTCCAAACATCTCATCCACCACCGTACTAAGCTGCAACAGAATATAATGTCCCGGCGGAGAATTGGGGAATAAAAATGCAAGAAGCAGAATCAAAAGCCCGGCCGGTACTATGGTAAACAACAGTTTCTTCCTCTGCTCTCCCGGTGCCAGCACGGTCAACAGCAATAGCTCCAGTCCCATGACCGCCAGCGTGGAACGGGATCCCGTAAGAAATACATTGACCACCACCAATAGCAGGAGAGGCAGATGCCGAAACAGCGTGAAGCAATGTTTCTCCTCATCAATGCACAATAATGGTAACCCGGAGATCAGGATCAGCCCATACGCCAGAGAATGATTGGCCGGTCCCATGATCCGGTAGGAACCGGAGCGGATCATGCCTCCGGTATAAAGTCCCCTGATGGTCTCCAGATAGGCAAAGGGTGTCTTTCTCATGACCGCCTCCACGAGTCCCAACACACACAGAAACAAAAGCATCCGCCGGAAAAGCACCAGAAATCCATCACTTCCCAGATACTCCCGCAGTACGTAGATCACCAGAAAAGCTCCCAATAATTCAATGAACGGATAAAGAAAAGTACCTATGTGAAAACGCAGTACCGCCGTATAGAAACAGATTCCCAGATATCCTGCCATAAAAAGCCACAATCTGCAGCTTCTCACCCCTTCCCAGAACATCTTTTTCCGGGATTCTTTGCTCAGCAGAAAGAGACACAGAATCGTTATGAGCATTCGCTGTGCCGTCAGATCAAAGCCCGGCAGCCGGATTCCGAAATACTGTGGTAAAATATAATAGGCCACAAGAAAAGAAACCGACAAAAACTGTCCAAGACTCCGCTCCCCACAATTTTCAAAATAGCGGTTGCTGCTCTGCCAGCCCTGCCCCGTTGTCTTCGTTTTTTCCACCAGATATCTGCTCATTGCCTCATCCTCTGACTGCCATGGCAAATTCCACCGGCAGAGATTTTTTGCTGTGATAACAATCCCGGTATTTCCATAAAAGCGGCACAATATTCCACAATTTTCGCTGTTCCATCAGCTCGATCCGAAGAGTGGTGGCCCGGATATTGCGTCTTAACAGTTCCTTCGCTTCCTCCGGCATTCCAAAGTCCTCGGCGAACCGCAGAGTGGTTTCATGACTTTTCTGCAATTCCCGGAAAAAAGCGATCCGTCTGTCCAGATCCCGCATCTTGCGTTTGGATACATTACCCGAGTGCATTCGCCGCCGTAACGTAACACTGTGCAGAATGTAACAGCCGTCCATGCACAGGGACAACTTCCAGGCATATTCATCATGCGCCCACCCGGGATACCAGTACTTCTTCGTCTCTTCCAGAAACTCTCTGCGCAGACACATGGTACAGCCCTCACTGCCGATGAAAATATGGGCCGGACTCCATGCAACATGCTCCATGCTTCCGTCCCCCCGGAAGCTTTTCAATACGCTCCGGCTGACAGAAGGAGCATCGGGATCCACTGTAAACGGTACGAATTCCGATCCCAGCACCAGTATCTCTCTCCGTTTTTCCATCTCGCTCACCATATCTTCCACCCGGTCCGGTTCCCAGATATCGTCCTGATCGCAGAAAAAGACATAATCACCGTCCGTTTCTTCCACCGCTGCCCGGAAATTCTCCGCATACCCCAGTCGTTTTCCGTTCTGTGTGATCCTCCATGCCGGTGCCAACTCGTAAGTCTCCAGATATTCCCGTACGATCTCCAGCGTCTGATCCGAGGAACCGTCATCCCGCAGGATCACTTGATCCACCGGAAGGCTCTGAAGCCGGATGGAATCCAGCTGTTCTGTGATAAATCTGGCCCCGTTATAAGTGGCCATTGCTACCGATATCCGCATATTTTTCCCCTTTTCTCTGTCCGCCATTTTCTATCCCGGTAACCCTCCCGGCCTGCATCTGCCGATGGTTCCCCCACAGATCCCGCACAATGCCGGTGTGGCGATCCGCAGATAACGCCCTTTCAGTCCATTGCCCAGATAGGGGTTCTTCCGATACTCCGGAAAATTTTCCCGAAGGAACACAAAAGTCTCTTCCCGCAGAGATTTCCGCAGCTTCCGGTCCCGCACTCTGGAGATCCGCCCCATGGAACTGCACAACAGGATCCTCGTACAGAAATATTCCAGTTCTTTCCCATAAGTATCCATCAGTTCTTTTTCCCGGTAAAACCGACAGGCATCCTGCAATACCGGAAAAATATTTCCCACCCGTCTGCTTTTATTGTCATTCATGGTAGAATCCCCTCTGTCCCGGTGATAGACATAGACTCCCAGCATTTTCGCCTGTTTTTTCACAAAGGGGCGTAACTTCAGGTAGAAAGAGGTGTCCTCATAGATATACCCCTCCGGGAACCATATATCGTTGTCCGTAAGCAGTCTCCTGCGGATCAGCTTGTTCCAGGGAGCCGCCGAACCGTAAGAGCGCTTCTCTCTGCCGTCTTCCTCCAGATAATGAAAATCACATTCCACCAGATCCAGTTCTTCGGAACCGGCCCTGGTGTACATGGCCGCGTACATACGCCTGTCCACATAATCATCCGAATCCACGAATCCCACATATTCTCCCGTGGCAGCCGCAAGTCCTACATTTCTTGCCTTTCCCTGCCCTGCGTTCTTCTGGGTGATGACCCGGATGTGTTCGGGATCCCTGGCACGATATCTTTCCAGAATCTTGGGAGAAGCATCCGTGGAACCGTCATCCACGAAGATCAGTTCCAGTGAAGACAACGTCTGCTCTGTCAGGGAACGAATGCATTCCTCCAGATATTTTTCCGTATTGTATACCGGAACGATCACGCTGACTGCCGGCATAAGATTTCCTCCACACTATGTAATAAAAATTCCGGAAAATACAGACTGATCTCCCCGTGTTCCTTGTAATGTGCCACGTCCTCGCTGCAGCGGTATCCCTTTTTCGCCAGATCCCGGCGCAGATAGCGGATATGTTCCTCATAGGTGTGTTCGCTGTCGGAATAATGCAGATAGATCCTCTGGGAGGGCGCATAACGGTTGGCTGCCACCTTTTTCGGAAGATACTCATTGAGGAATTCGACCTTTTCCTTACAGACCTGTCCGGCAATATGCTTCAACGCCTCAATATTCCCGGTGTCCAGCAGGCTTTGTCCCAGAAAATACTGGGGACCACCCACCACCATATAGCTTCCGGGATAGTCCAGTCCGAAATTCAGTGCCGTGTAACCGCCCTTGCTGGAACCGCAGAAGATCAGGCGTTTTGCTCCGGTCTGCTCCCGTACCCGGTCGATCAGTTCCCTTACAACGACCGCCTCCTCGAATTTCATATTGCTGCCCAGATAAAAGGAACCTCTGTGATCTGACGCAAAATCATCCAACAGAAACAACTTGTTACAGGGAACTTCCTTTAACGTCCGGACATAATTGTATCTGGCCCGGATCCCTTTTCTGGTGCAGGAGCTGAAAACGATGATCAGATCCCGGGAATCCACCCGGTCCAGCATATATTTTAATGTCACTCCCCGGGAGCGATATTTTTTCTGATCCCGCAAAAGGCGCAGCTTCGTCATCATATACTCTCCCAGTTTTTTCCCTTTTTTACGAAATTTTTGAATGTTTTCCATGGCTCTCCCCCTCTTCCGCAATTAAAAAATTCTCAATGTCCTTAAGGATCCTCCGGGTATTGGAATGGTATCCGGCAAAGTCCCTGCTGCCGGTATCCCGGATGCAATCCCCCAGTTTCTCACTGTCATAACAGGCACAGATCAGGTTCATTCCGTCGAATTCCCGAAGCAGCTGTACCTGATGATCGTCCACATGCTCCCCGTAGCTGGCAAGTCTCGGCACTGCGATCACTTTTTTCCCCTGTTTTACGGCACCGATGATCACACCGGTTCCACCATGGGTAATGACCATCCGGCATTCCCGCAGCTTCCCGGTGAAGCCTTCTCTGTCCAGGAACCGGCAGTATTCATAATGCTTTGGCTGATAATTGCTGACTCCGATCTGGGCAAACACCTCCTCCCTTATCATGCCTTCCTCGATCAGCAGATCTATCTTTTGTAACAATCGATTGAACTGGAACTTCTGAGATCCGGTCGTTACAAATATCATCCTAATAAATTCCCCCCAGGCAGATCGCATCCGGATAGATTTCCTTCATCTGTGTCCATTGGACATAAAAACGATCCGCATAATGATATAACAGTTTTCCCGTCAGTGTGGCCGAAGTCACTTTGGCAAATGACTCGATGTAGATCAGCTTCCTGCCGGAGAGCTTGGCTTCCATGCACAGCGGGATCATAGCCAGCACTCCGGTGCAGACCACCACATCCGGCTGTTCTTTATGCAACAGCCGCAACGAATCCACGGTATTTTTCAACAGATAAAAAAGGCATCTCCACTGTCTCCGGTTCACCTGCTGCAGATAGTAACATTTCACCGGTGTCTTCACCTCATAGCCTGTTTTCTCCGTTACTACAAAACTTTCGTATTTTTCCATTAGCGGTTTTAACATCATCAGTTGTTCAAAGTGGCCGCCCGACGATGCGGCAAAACATATTTTCATAAAGACCTCCCGGTTTTTTTCAAACTGCTTCCCCATTTTGCTGTTTATATTCCTGCCAGTATTGCTGCAGTCTGTAGTTACAATCCTTAGATTTTGGCGGCAGGCCGTTGAACAGGATGCCGCAGATATCCGCATCCACCTGCTCTAACAGTGTCACCGCCGCCTTTTCCCGGCTCATATGGCTGACGCCGGCTCGCACCACCAGAAGATAGGCGGTGACTTCATGGGACAATAGCAGGGCATCCGTCACAATTCCTACCGGCGGCAGATCAATAATGATGCAGTCGTACCGGCTACGCAACGTCGTAAGCAGCTCCTTCATCCGCTCTCCGCCCAACAGTTCGGAAGGATTCGGTGGATTTTCTCCTCCTACCAGCACATCCAGATTCTGCCGGTATTCCACGATCTGCGGTGTCTCCCGCAATCCCGCCAGATACTGGCTCAGTCCCAGTCTGCCCCGGAGCTTTAGCAGAGATGCCACCGACATATTCCGCATGTCTCCGTCGATGAGCAATACTTTTTTGCCCAGCTGTGCGTAACTGATGGCGATGTTGACACTGTTCAAAGTCTTGCCTTCATCCTTATCCGCACTGGTGACGGCATAGACCGGACAACGTTCTCCTTTTCCCGTGAACAGCAGGTTGGCCCGGATGGTATTATAGGATTCCTTCACGGCAAAGGAGCTGTTCTCCCCCAATACTAACACGGGCTTACTCTTCCGGTCCGGCGCCTGGATCTGCGGAATATCTCCCAGCACCGGAATCCGGAATGCCAGCTTCAGTTCGTACCGCCTGCGGATCGTGGTATCCATCAGTCCTGCCAGCAGAAACAATACAAAGGATGCCCCAAAGCATCCGGCAAAGCCCACCAGTGCATATTTGACCAGACTGGTGGAACTGTAGGGTGCTTCCGGCAGTGTGGCATAATCGATCACCTCAATGCCACCGGACTTCACGATCCGGCCGATCTCCTTCGGAGCCACCCTGCCAATAGCATTGGCCAGCTCCATGGCCCGGTAAGGATCGCTGTCATAGGTGTAGACATAGAACACTGCCGTGTTTTCCACCACACTGGTACCGATTCTTCCCGACAAAGCTTCCGTTCCGTAATCCAGCCCGGCTTCCTCCAGCACCTTCTGAAGGATCGTGTTGCTCTTCAGGATTAATATGTAACTCTGTACCAGATTCTTGGCCTGGGTAAATTCGGAATTTGAGATATTGACCGAAGAATCATACACGTAGTCCGGATCACTGTATACATAGAAGGATACCTCCGCCCGGTAAAGTGTACTGTTGGTCAGATATGCATAAGCGCCTCCCGCCATTCCTCCAAGTACCCCCAGGATCATAATGTATGCAATCCTTTTTTGCAGGATCCACAGGATCTTCTCCAGATGAAAATTATTCAAGATCGTTTCCAACATTGTCCTCTCCTTTTCGACAAATTCTGCTTTTCCCTAAAATGAAAATATCCACCAGGGAATTCCCTGATGGATATCTTACGCCGGACATTGGCCTGTCCGTTTTCTTCTTATGTAAACCGTATAAATAATACGTTCCATATATGCAACCACACCTCCGCTCATACACTACGGAAGCACTTCTGTATATAAAGACGGCGCTAAGAAGCGGAATGGCTCAATATTTCTTTTCTTTTTTTTAAGTGCCTGTTATGATATAATGAGCGCAAGAGAGCCAACATGCTTGCATGATTGGCGAACGGCGAAGTGTTTTCCCGATGTACACCTCACCACCAGCGCAATCAAAGGAGTGAACCTATATGATACAGAAAAAGAAATTCGTAAAAACCTTCCGTAACACCAAAACCGTGCAGTTAATTCTTCTTCTGCTGTTGGAAACCGCCTATGTTCTGGTCCTGACTCTGAACCCTGCACTGGGCACAAAGCTTTTCGAAGACCGGACTCTGTTTATCTTATGCACACTTTCCTGGATCCTTGCTTTATTTAATCTGATATGGCTGTTATACGATTTTTATAAATTACGCACCTTTGCCGAAGAGAGCCACGCACTGAACCGCGCAGCTTTCCTGGATCATCTGACCGGCATTCCCAACAGACACGGTCTGGATGTGGTCTTTGAGACCTACGACTCACCGGAATCTCTGGCCCACGTAGCATGCTATATGGTCACCATCACCAATCTGAAGGAGGTCAATCAGACTATGGGACATGTGGTAGGCGACCAGATGTTAAAAGATTTCTCCGGCATTCTGGAGAGCGTTGGTGACGCTTTCGGTGTGGTGGGACGTAACGGCGGCAATGAATTCCTCATGATCGTCAACCACGGCTCCCATGATACCATGGACTATTTTATCGAAAGTCTGGCGCAACAACTCAAGGAATACAACGAGGAACACAGCAATGCGCCTATTCAGATCAAGTACGCATATATTTTAAATGAAGAAGCACATGCAGAGTATTTCTCCACTCTGCTGACAGAGACATACAATAAGCTCCATGCTTAAGGAACCCGTTAACCAGACAGTGAGACGAACGCATGAAAGATTTGAATATTTCTTACATTGCCGGTCTTGTGATCCGTGCCCAGCACAGCGACTCGGATGCCTTCGCAGAATTGTATGCTCTTACCTATAATAAAGTGTACAATTATACCCGACATTATCTGAGAGATGACTTTCTCGCTCAGGATGCCATGCAGGAGGTCTACATACTGGCATTGAAAAACATTGGAAAACTGAATGATCCTACTGTTTTTATCGCCTGGCTGAACCGCATCTGTTTCCATGTCTGCTACGATATGACCAAGAAGCAGCGGCCGCAGAACGACTGTCAGACCTTAAACCAGGAGATTCTCGATATTGTACAGGATCCTCATCCGGATACCAATCCGGAACTGCATTACCAGCAGAAGGATGAATATTCCCGGCTGACGGACGCCTTAGAACAGCTTCCTTTCAATGAGAAGCAGGTCCTGATCATGCGATACTATAACGACATGAAGCTCGAAGATATCGCTGCCGCCATGGAGATCAGCCGCAGCAGTGTAAAACGCTATATTGCCTCCGGACAGGAGCATCTGAAAGCCAGCATGAGAGGATAGAAAGGATAATACAGTTATGTTTTTTCATAAAAAGAACCGTTATGAGTTGGACATGAACACTGCGAACAATGCGCTGCAGAATATCCTGTCCACCTGTAACCAGCCAGTCAATACCATTCCTTTTGACAAGCTGGTACTTCGTAAAAAAATAAATGCCGCTTCTTATAATCGTCTGATCGTTGCCACAGCGGTGATCTTCGTGCTGACCTTTTTGTCGCCGCTCGCCATCGTTCCTCTCTCTGAGATGACTGAGAAGCTGTTGGCCCCCACACCTGCGGTGCTTACACTGGATTATGTGGAAAATAATATTTTAAGTCTGAAATTCACCGGTGACAACATTCTTTACGAGGAAGCTTTTATGGAGACTGTGTCCGGGGAGATCATCGAACCGCTCTCTGTGGATTCCTCCAAGGGTGTGATCAATTTTCCGTTTTTGTCCGAGGAAGCCAATATTTATGTCCCCGTCAAAAACGGTGAGACTCTCCACCTGCTTTTTACTCCCGATAATGTAACGGGCCTGGAACAATAACAACAGGATGTAACGATTTTTATGCGGATGCCAAAATTATCTGCGCGACTGCGCATTTTGCTAATTACATATTCCATGACAATCGGCTTATGTGCCTGCGGATCCGGCTCTGACAATCTGCCTGTGGATGCCCCCGTCGCAGACACTTACGACGAACCATCACAATCCTCCGCAGTTCCTTCTTCTGCGGATACGAATATCAGCTCTTCGGATGCCTCTTCTCCTGAAACGGAAGCCGTAACTGACGCAGAGCCTCTCCGGGATGCCACGCCTGTCTGTCTTGTGCCCCGGGCCGACGGAACAGCAACATCTTCCAATGATGTGGCTGTCATTGACTATTCTCATATGTCTGACGGTTATGTCTGTGCCAATTACACCGGCACCTGTCCCAAGGTCAAACTGCGCATTACCGGTCCGGATACCGTTGTCTATACTTACGATCTGCACGGTGGCGGCTATGAGACTTTCCCCTTGTCTTCCGGAGACGGATATTATGACGTGACGATCTATGAAAATATCTCCGGTACCAATTATGCCACCTGCCTGTATGCAGATCTGGATGTACAGATTACGGATGCATTCAGCCCTTTTCTCTACCCCAACCAGTACGTGAATTTTACTGCGGACAGCAAAGTGGTGGCCAAGGGACAGGAACTTGCCGAGGGTGCTTCCTCGGATCTGGAAGTGATCACCCGGATCTATGATTATATTACCCAGAATATTACTTACGACTACGACAAAGCCTCCGATCCTCCTACGGGCTATACCTCCGATGTGGATGCCATTCTTGCTTCCGGCACCGGTATCTGTCTGGATTATGCCGCGGTAATGGCAAGCATGCTGCGAAGCCAGCGGATCCCGACCCGGCTGGAGGTCGGCTATGCCCAGGATGCCTACCATGCCTGGATCAGTGTCTATACCGCCGATACCGGATGGCTGAACGGCATCATAGAATTTGACGGCAATGTCTGGACCCTGGTGGATCCTACGTTCGGTGCCAACACAGATGACAAGACTCTGAAAAAGTTCATCGGTGACGGCAGCAATTATATCCTGCAGAAAATGTATTAGTGAAAGGGAACAAAACGACATGAAGACCACAGAGAAAAAACTACTTTCCAATGAAGAGATCGCTTCTTTTTGCAGTCAGGCTGCCATGCTGTTTCAGGCAGGCATTCCTCCAGTGGAGGGCATGGCCATCCTGCAAAGTGATGCCCAGTCTCCCGAAGGCAAGGCGATCTTTGAGGAGATCCTTACCGTATGCCGACAGGGAGAAAGCTTTCACAAAGCACTGGAAGCCACCAAGGTCTTCCCCGATTACTGCCTGCATATGATTGCTCTGGGTGAAGAATCCGGTAATCTCGATGTGTGTATGAGCTCTCTGGCAGATTATTATGAAAAAGAGGATGCCATCGCAGGCAGTATCCGGGATGCTGTAACATATCCCTTTATCATGATCGCCATGATGGCCGCTGTCATCGTGGTACTGGTCAGCCGCGTCATGCCGATCTTCGAGCAGGTTTATATAGAGCTGGGCAGTGAGATGACCGGGTTTGCTGCATCACTTTTGCGTCTCGGCAACCATCTGAACCGGTATTCCTTTATTTTCGTAAGTATTCTGTGCATATTGTTGTTACTGTACCTTTTTGCTACCAGAACCCAGACCGGCAAACGTGTCACCGCCCGGTTCCTGAACTGGTTCCCCCTCACCAGACGTTTTTATGAAAGTGTGGCCTGCGAACGTTTTGCCAGCGGTATGGCACTGACCTTAAGCAGCGGTATGGATACCTATTCCAGCCTGGATATGGTGGCCGCTCTGGTAGGCAACGAGAAAATGAAACAGAAGATCCTGAGCTGTAAGGAAGCCATTAATGCCGGTGCCAATTTTGCCGAGGCTCTGACCGGTGCTGGCATTTTCAACCACCTGTATTCCCAAATGGTATCTGTCGGTTTCCGCAGCGGTAACGTAGATGTGGTTCTCAAAAAAATAGCGGATCGTTACGAGGAAAATACCAACCACAGACTACAATCCATCATTGCCATTCTGGAGCCGACCCTTGTCATTATTCTGTCGGTGATCGTGGGCTTGATCCTGTTATCGGTCATCCTGCCTCTTATGGGTATTATGACCAGCATCGGATAGGAGTACGATACTATGAACCGTTTTGAGCAAAAAAGTATGTCCCTCGGACGTAAGCTGATCTATTTACTTCCCATTCTGGCCTTTGTGATATTGTTTGTTCTTTTCCTGCGGGGCATCGGCTCCGTCAGTGAATCTACTCTGAGCAAGCAGCAGGAAAGTCTGGAAACCGCATTGGAACGCAGCATTTCCCAGTGCTATGCCGTAGAAGGCTGTTATCCTCCTTCTCTGGAATATCTGGAGCAGCATTACGGACTGTTGTATGACGAGGACAGCTTCTTCATTGACTATGAATATTATGGCAGCAACCTTCTTCCGGAAGTCACTGTACTTCGCCGGACCGGTGCTCACTAAAGGAGTTTCTGACATATGAACAATAGAAATCATCAGAAGCAGGAAAAACATTTTATTGTGGATATCTTGTTCGTTCTGGCGTTGTTCGGTGTATTCGCTGTCTCCGCGCTGGCCCTTGTTACCATCGGAGCAGATGTATACCAGCACACTGTAGAAGATATGGGCGTCAATTACGAAAGCCGGACGGCGGTGTCTTATATCATGGAAAAGGTGCGGCAGAACGATACCGCTGACAGTATTTTCCTGACCGATCTGGAAAATGTTCCGGCACTCTGCATGCTTTCCGAAATTGACGAAGAAACCTACTGTACTTACCTCTATCTGTATGACGGACATTTAAAAGAACTTTTTATGCGGGAAGGAGCTTCTCTCGGCGGACAGGTTCTGCCTGCCGGTACGGATATTATGGAATTGCAGGAGTTCTCCTTATCCTATGCATCGGACGATCTGATCCGGATATCCCTGAGAACCGCCACCGGAGAGGACCATACTTTTTATATCCACGTGCACTGTAATACTACCACAGAATAGAAACCGAACAGAAAGGATTCCGAACTTATTATGAAACATTCCAGATCCAGTTTATTTTTAATGGAAATGATCATAGCGATCCTGTTTTTTTCACTGGCCAGTGCCGTCTGTATCCAGTTGTTCGCCCGCTCACATCTTTTGAGCACACAGACGGTAAATCAGAATCATGCTGTCATTCAGGCACAGAATCTGGCAGAGTCCTATCTCTCTCTGGAGGGCAATGTGACTGCCATGCAGGATTTGTTCTCCCCATCGGAGCTGACCGATGAAAACACTCTCCGCCTTGCCTTTGACAGCAGCTGGAATCTGTGCACTGCCGAAGATAACGCCGGCTTTTATGCAGAACTAAAAAGCACTCCGGCAGAAGAGACCGGAATTATGAAAGGCGAGATCATCGTCTATGATGTATCTACACCGGAATCTCCCATTTACACACTCTCTGTCATGCATCACACCGCAGAAAGGAGGGGAACCCATGAATAATTCCTCCAGAAAAAAACAATTCGGCATGAATATCGGATCCGCCTCGATCCTTCTGGTATTTGTGATCCTCTGCCTGGTGTCTTTTGCCGTACTGTCCATCGTCAGTGCCAACGCTGACAGCAAACTCAGCGCCCGTGTGCTGGAACGTACCACCGCTTATTATGCCGCCTGCAATCAGGCAGAACAATCCCTGGCAGGTATGGATAAAACGTTGCAACGCATGTATGCATCCAGTGACAGCGAAGAAGCCTATTTTGCGGCGGTAGGTCACGGAAAATCTTACGCGATTCCAATCTCCGACTTACAGACCCTGCAGGTGACCATTGAGATCCTCTATCCGGAATCTGATGAAGATACCTTTTACCGGATCACTGCCTGGCAGGTTCTGAATACAGAAGAATTGCAATAATTGTTCCGATTCTAAAAGGCTCCCCGGGAAAATCCCGGAGAGCCTTTCTTAATAAAGTCTTTTTATTTTACTGATTATCAGCGTCTGTTCCCACTTCCACAGTTTCTGCTTCTGTGTTCACATCTTCATTCAGTTCTGCACCTTCTGCATCCAGTTCGCTTCCGTCGCTCAGGTTCAGTTCTGCATCGTCACCGTACATATCACCACCGAAATCAATGGTCTCTACGGCATCGGTGCTCAATCTGGTATTGCGATATCTCTTCATACCGGTTCCTACAGGAATCAGCTTACCGATGATAACGTTCT
>ERZ1026854.242-NODE-242-length-40024-cov-9.388376_pt1 | contig 40024 bp, 34 predicted proteins | sample MGYA00380157_ERZ1026854 | MGnify/ENA primary metagenome ERZ1026854 (study PRJEB33269, sample SAMEA4719793) | human gut metagenome | biome: human-associated habitat; feature: organic feature; material: feces | place: Cameroon | collected 2013-10 ... | reverse complement strand
CTGCTGCGCATCGACCACTTCCGCGGCTTCGATACCTACTGGGCCATCCCGGCGGACAGCACCACCGCCCGCACCGGCAAGTGGGAGAACGGCCCCGGCATGGAGCTGTTCGACGCGCTGGAAGCTGCCCTTGGCAAGCTGCCCATCATTGCCGAGGACCTGGGCGAACTGTTCCCCAGCGTGCGAAAGCTGCTGGCCGACAGCACCTTCCCGGGCATGAAGGTGCTGCAGTTCGCCTTTGGCGGCGGAGACAATGAATATCTGCCCCACAACCACGTCAAGAACAGCGTGGTGTATCCCGGCACCCACGATAACACCACCCTGACCGACTGGTGGGAAAACGGCGCATCGGAAAAGGAAAAGGGCGTTGCAGCCGCTTACCTGCACCTGACCGGCGTAAAGCCCACCGCAAAGGAGCTGGCAGCCGTCAAGACCGATGCAGCCCGCATCGCGCTGCTGCGCGCAGCGCTGGGGTCGGTGGCCGACCGAGCCATCATCCCCATGTACGACTGGCTGGGTCTGGGCGCGGAAGCACACCTCAATACCCCCGGCAAGCTGGGCGGGAACTGGGCATGGCGCGCCGCTGACGGCTTTGCCGCCAAGGCACTGGCTAAGACCATCCACGACGAGTGCAGTGTGTACTGCCGCGTATAAACAGAAGGCGCAGAGCGGCGGGCGCTTAGCAATTTGACGAAAATGTAAAAACTCCGGCAGAAAATTGTGCGTTTTGCTGGTAAAATCGGAAGCTGAATGGTATAATGTTGCTAAAGCGGCATTATACCATTTTTCTTTGCCCGATGCGTTCCCGGTATTCCCGGAAACGGCGCAGCGGGCGCTGGATGCATAATGCAGCAGATGTTTCCTGAAACATATAGGAAACAGGTGACTGCACGCGGGATACGGGAGCGCCGCGTGCGCAGATGATGGGGAAAAATTACATGAAGAAAGAATATACCGAGCAGGATCTGCGGGAACTTGCGCGCTCAGCGCAGGCCGCATTTGAGGCAGTGACCCTGACCGAAGCGCCGCTTTGTGACAGCTGGCAGGACGATGGCCTGCGGGTGGATTACGAGCTGCGCAATGGCCGTGTGGATTGTGTGCTGCACCGCAGGGTGGAAGCGGACGGAAAATGCTGGGAGCTGGAAATGAGTGCACCGCTGGCAGGCAATGTGCTGCCAGAAGAGCGCATGACGCCCCGGGAGCGGGAGCTGTGCCGCGAGGATATGAGCCACGATTTCCTTACCGGCGTGTACAACCGCCGCTATCTGGAAACGGTGTTTGCCCAAAAGCTGGAACAGTGTGCAGCGCAGGGCCGCAAGGCGGCTGTGGCGCTGGTGAGCATCGACAATGGCCAGAAGCTGCGGGACACCTACGGCCAGCCTGTGATGGACCAGCTGCACTGCTTTGTGGGCAACCAGTGGAAAAAGAGCTTTGATACCCCTGCGGCCCGCGTGGTCTGCCGCCTGACCGGCAGCATTTTTGTGGTGGGCTGTGTGGATGCCGACGCAAAGCAGCTGACCGAAGAGATGAGCGCCCTCTACAAGCAGATGCCCCACGCCTGTGTTGCCACCGTGGGTATGATGCGGCGGGTGCCTTTTACCCTGAGCTGCGGCGTGGCAGGCCTTGAGGATGTGCAGACCAAGAACTGGCAGGCGCTGTACGAGCTGTGCGACGCACGCCTGCGGGAGGCACAGACCGCCGGCGGCGATCAGGTGCGCGGAGAATAAAACCAGAGTATAAAATCCCCTTTTTGGTGCAAGCTAAGCCCAAAAGGGGGATTTTTTGTATGGAAAACCAGAAAAACGATAACCTGAACCTTTTGGAAGCCGTGGTGCAGAATACCGAGATGGGCAAGAACACCTTGGAACAACTCGTGCCCATGACCGATGATGTGCAGTTCAAGGCAGAACTGCTGCGCCAGCGCAATGTGTACCACCAGCTCAATCAGGAGGCACACACCGCCATCGAGGCCTGCGGCGGCACCGCGCAGGGTCAAAGCGCCATGGCAAAGCTGAACACGAAAATGGGCATCGGCATCAAGACCCTCACGGACAAGTCCACCCGCAATCTGGCCGAGATGCTCACGCAGGGCAGCGGCATGGGTGTGGTGGACTGCGTGAAGGCCCAGAAGGATTACCCCAATGCCGCCCCCGGCACAAAGCGCCTTGTGCAGCGTCTGCAGGAGTTTCAGGAGGACAGCCGGGTGAAATTGGAGCAGTTTTTGTAAGGATGCGCTGCGGCGCAGAAAAAATGCCCCCGCCTGTCAGGTACAGCTGCCTGACGGGCGGGGGCATTGCCGCAAAAGCGGCATATCCTTTTACAGTGCTTCCACCATGGCCGCTACGATCTTGGTAGCGGTGGCCACATATTCGCCGATGCTGAACTTCTTCACCACCAGCACCTCATGGCCGTCCTCGTCGGCGTTGTCGCTCATGGCGCGCAGAATGACGCAGGGCACGCCGTTCTTGGCGGCGATCTGGCTTACAGCCGCACCTTCCATCTCCACGCAGTCCGGGGCGCACTTGGCTTCAATGGCGGCTTTGGTCTCGCTGTCGCCCACGAACAGGTCGCCGGTGGCGATCTTGCCCACCAGTGCCTTCACACCCGCTTCGGCGCAGGCCTTTTCGGCGGCGGCGATCAGCTCCGCATCGCCGGTGTATTCCTTGAGGAACGGCGGGTTCTGGCAGATCATGTCCAGCTGTGCATCGTGGTACAGCACGGTCTTGCCAATGACCACATCGCCAATGCCGATCTTCGAGGTCATGTTGCCTGCGATGCCGGAGAAGATGATCTTCTCAGCACCAAACTTGGTGATGAGCACCTGCGTGGTGGCGGCGGCGTTGGCCTTGCCCATACCGGCGCAGCACACCACGACCTGCCTGCCTGCCAGCGTGCCCTTGTGATATTCCACGCCGCCGTAGGGCTCAACGGTGACATTTTCCAGCTTTGCACACAGCTGATCGACTTCATCGGGCATTGCGCCCATAATACCGAAAATCATAGGAAACCTCTTTTACGATTTTAAATGGCCGACGCGTGCGCTCTGGCCATATATAGCGGAAATTTATTTTTAATTTTGTAAGTTCCAAAAGACTGCGGGCTTTTGGAACTTACTTTTTCACGGGAAGGGTCGAAACCGAAAGCGGCATCTTTGCCGAAGATCAGACATTAAACAGGAACTCGATCACATCGCCATCGTTGACCACGTACTCTTTGCCCTCAGTGCGCTGCAGGCCCTTGGCCTTGACGGCGGCATAATCGAAGTTGTTGGCTTCCAGATCGCTGTAGCCGATCACGCTGGCACGGATGAAGCCGCGCTCGAAGTCGCTGTGGATCTTACCGGCAGCCTGCGGTGCCTTGGTGCCCTTGCGGATGGTCCATGCGCGGCACTCCTTCTTGCCGTCGGTCAGGAAGGAGATCAGGCCAAGCAGGTCGTAGCTGGCGGTGATGAGGTTGTCCAGACCGCTGGCTTCGATGCCCATTTCGGCCAGAAAAGCCTTCTTCTCCTCGGGGGAGTAGTCGGCGATATCCTCTTCGGTCTTGGCGCAGATGGGAATGTAGCGTGCGCCTTCTTCCTTGGCGCGTGCGGCCACCAGCGGCACATACTTGTTGTTCTCGATGCCCTCCATCAGGTCGTCCTCGCCCACGTTGCAGGCGTACAGCACCGGCTTTGCGCTCAGCAGGCCCATCTCGTGCAGCACGGTCTGCTGCTCGGCATCGCCCTCGTCAAAGTCAAAGCTGCGGGCAGGCTTGCCTGCGCTCAGGTGGTCGGCCAGCTGCTGCAGCCATGCGGCCTCGGCGGCAGCACCCTTGTTGTTGCCACTCTTGGCGGCCTTTGCCATGCGGCCCGCACGGTTCTGCACCACCTCAAGGTCGGAGAGGATCAGCTCGTAGTCAATGGCATCGATATCGGCAATGGGGTCCACGGCCTCGGCCTTGGAGACATCCTCCACCACGTGGATGATGTTGTCATCATCAAAGCAGCGCACCACGTGCACGATGGCATCACACTCACGGATGTGGCCCAGGAACTTGTTGCCAAGGCCTGCACCCTGACTGGCACCCTTCACAAGGCCTGCGATATCCACGAACTCCACGATAGCGGGGGTCTTTTTATTGGTCTGCCAGATCTCGGCCAGCTTGTCCAGACGCTTGTCCGGCACGGCCACGATGCCGCTGTTCGGTTCGATGGTGCAGAAGGGATAGTTTGCGGCTTCTGCGTTCTTGGTGGAGGTGATGGCATTGAACAGAGTGGACTTGCCGACGTTCGGCAGGCCGACGATACCTAATTTCATTTTTATGATTTCTCCTTTTATGATGTAGATGATAAACAGCTATATTGTACGGATATAAGTTGTTTTTTGCGAGAACTGAATTTGGTGTTGGGTGGGCAGATCGGATTTACTCACCCTTTACTCACCCTTTTTGTGCTTCCTGTGCCTTTGCGAACTGCGCTACGGCCTTTTTCATGGAATCGTCTGTTACATGAACATAGCGGTTCATGGTGGTCGTGATGCTGGCGTGACCCAGCAGCTTTTGCAGGACTTTGGGCTGCATTCCGCTCTCAATGGCGCGGGTAGCGTATGTATGGCGCAGAGCGTGCATTCCGGTGCGCCAGTTGATGAACACCAGATCACGCATGACCAACTTTCGCTTCTGACCAGTCTTACGATCCATAAAGGTCAGGACAGTGGACAGGCCGTTCGATTCCTTGCGGTATTCTCTGGTGTCGTAGATTTCCCGCAGGATATCGTAAGCGGTGTCAGTCAGAGGAATCGTGCGATAGCTGGATTCCGTTTTCGGAGGGCCAGCACGCCATTCGTCTTGCTTGTAGCGGAACTCCAAGGTCTTGTTGACCGTCAGGGTACGTTTCTCCCAGTCAATAGCATCCCATGTCAGACCGATCATTTCACCAGTGCGTAAGCCTGTTTCCAGAATCAGCGCATACTGAGCGTAGTTATGGGAATGCTTAGCAGCATAGAACCGATGAATGGCTGGATGTTGTGCTCGTATCGCTCCCGATAATTCCGAACAGTGTTCGGAGCACGGTTGCCAACGACATCCTTGACCCATTGATTGAACCATGCGTCCACCGTCATATTGGGCGATGCCACAGTCCGACCTTCAGGGTGTAAGCGTAGATAGAGCTGTTCCTGTCGCCAATTCTTGGCTTCTGGCAGGGTCTTGAAGCAGTGTTCCTCACGCTCACCGCGATAATTTCGGCAGCGAGCATAGTACAGACCGTCTTTTCGCTGACCAAGCCCTTTTCCGAGTCGTTTTCCTTTAAGACTTTTGCCCATGTTTGCGGCTCCTTTCGAGATAAAAAGAGCCCACACAACACATTTTATTGTATCATGCGGGCGTAGTTTATGCAAGCCCTTCAGCGGGCGTTATAGGGTGTCAGATGGCGTATTGCTCGTCCAGAAATTCCTCAAACTTCTTCCGCTTGATGAGTTTCTTAGCCCCCACGAACACAACGAACTTGCACCCATCCTGCAAGGCAAGCACGGAAATGCGGTTTTGCCCTACACCAAAATAGGCAGCAGCCTCTGGAATCGTCAACAACCACTTTTCATTGAGCGGCACGAACAGGACGGATTTTTTGATGGATGTATCGGTGTTCGGAAAGGGAATCGGTTCCGAGTTGAGATCGGCTGCACAATTGGAAGCAGCGGTGGACATGTTGATGTTGGTATGAGTGCTCATAGTGTTTTCCTCCTGAAATAAAAATGAATGCGAAGCAGATTGCTTCATGATAAGCATATCTGCTTGAATTAGCGTACATTTTGCCTTATGGTGTGATAAGCGCTTGAAAGGAAATCTGTGCCTCATCTGACTGAATCAGTGGACTGAAATCCATGTTCGGGTAAGAAAAGGTTGTCGGTTGCACTTGTGCTGGTGGCCAAGAACAGTTATAATTACCGTAATATGAGTTCATAGGAACGGATGCAAAAACGGCAGATCGAAGCAGCTGCATTTGCTGGGATTGACTTTGCACTTGTGGAGCAGAAGATTCATCACGAAGATGCAGCGGTTCAACGGAAGGCTCCGAAGGCGAATCCGGCAGCAGAGGACAGGCGTTCTCCGTTACGGTTTCCGATTTGCTGGGAGCGGCTTCTTCATCGTCACAGTCATCAAGAGCGTCCAACGGCAGAAGAAGATCGATCTGCGCTGGGGGCAGGATTGGCTCGGCATCAGAAGGCTTCGGAATTGCCAGTGGGCCATTGGCAGGAACGACATCCTCTGGTGACTTACTATGGACGACCAGCGGCTTGGTAGTCGGCGTATCAGAATCACCTACATAAACCGGGCCGGAGACCATGAACTCACCAACCTGAAGACTCTTTAGCATGGAAGTCAACTTGGTTCCACCTGACGAACTAATGAAACGGGCACACATACGAACCTCTTCATCCGCTGGCTGGAAGCACATCATATACTTGCACTGCTGAAGCAAAATCTGTTGCTCAGACTTGAACACACGAATGCTCTGGGCAACCAGCAGTGCGTACAGACCTTGTTTGCGGCCCTCACAGAGGATTCGCCCCAGTGCGTTGGAAGAGCGCAGTGGATAGTTGCTTAACTCGTCCAGATACAAAAAGGTAGGCGAAAAATCCTCGCAGGTGGCTTCTCGTAACAGTACTGCAAAAAGCACCTCTTCAACGATGTGTTGCGTGGATAATGAAAACGAACTCAAATCCAGCAAGGTGATGCCGGGAGAAAACTCTATGTCACCATCCTCAAAAAGCTTTTGTGCAAATAGGGGTGCCAAGGCGTTTTCCAAACCGGGCGCAGAGCGTGAATGAGAACTCTTGATCTCCTGATGCAGGTATTCCAGCACTTCATTCGGAGCCGGTGAAGCGCGAAGCACCTCTTTTAAAAGAGACCGCAATAGCTGTTCTTGTGCATTCGACAGAACGATAACGGATGTGATAGTATCAGCGAAAGATGCAGCCGCATCCGCTGGATTATCTGATGCCCCGAACAAATGCAGCTTGAGTGGCTCTTGAGACACGTCCTGACGATGTACATACGGTTCTAGTTCTACTGGAAAAGACACAGCGTGACGGTGATCTATGACTACGATCCGAACACCTGACTCCAGCAGCCCCCTTATAATATCGTAGGAAAGAGTAGACTTTCCTACGCCGCTTTTTCCACAGATAAAAATGGAAGCGTTCCCCTCCTTGAGTTTTTCGATGATTGTAACAGCTTTTTGATAGGTAGAGCCTATTTTCAACTTCATGGTTCCGTTCCTCCTGCTTTAATCAGAATCTTCATATTCGGTTAAGCAACTGCGCTTCAAAGTCAAGAGTCGAGCATCTACATAGGTTCCGCTGTTAATGCGAATCTTTTTGGCAGCGCTGAACTCAGAGAGCAGATGCTCACTTTGCAAACGCGAAATAACATCGGATGCACTATATCCCGGTGCATACTCATGGAGCAGAGACTTCAGCAAAGACCCTTTCAGCAGGAAAGCGTCCTTTCTTTGGACGATATCCCGGTCTGGGTCATAGCTGGAATCGACCTCTCCATAGCGGAGAAGACGAATGTCCCCGGCTTCTTGTGCGGAATAGAGTACCTTGCGTAAAATCTCTTTGGCGTTGCAATCCAGAGAGCTGTCCCACTCGGATAAACAATTATTTATGTATGCCTGACAGACCTCGTGTGCTGTTTGCGCTGAATCCAGCTGTTTAAGGAGTTTTAATGCCTAGCAAAGAACAGCGGATGAAACGCTTAGAAGTGCGATTTCATTCCGAAAGGCGCATTCTTCATCCAAGGAACCTAAAGCGGTTGTGTAGGAACGCTCAACGATGCGCTCAAAGGCATCTGGGTTGTGTTCAACAAGGACACACAGTTTGCTAAAAATCTCTGCCAGAGGCAGTGCGGCTGTATGATCTTCCTCACGAGGCAAGAACAGACAGTACTTCCGCTGCAACTCTGTAATGCCGTTCGTAGATACGATAAGGCACAGTGGAAACCAAGGCTCTGTCATAGTCCTTGTAAGCAGAGTTGCAAAATTTGTCGTTGAACGGTAGTTACCAACGGTAGCGGCAATTCCTGGATTGTCACCGTAGACTGGTAACGAAGCTGCGATACTGTACTGACCAAGCATCTGATCAAATTGCTTCGGCTTGTTGTCAACAGTTAACCTTATCTGAAGAGGGAAATCGTTGCCAGATATTGCAAAAAGGTATTTACCACCATTGAACTTGTCCGACATTCGTGTCTTGAGAACTGCTATAATCCTTATTAGGACTAAGGGGATGGAGGTGCTTAGCAACGGGTCAGAGTAACAATCCTCTTCATAAGGAGTGTAAATCCAGCGGTCATCCAGATGAAACCAACCAATAGGCGGTATCAAGACGGCTTGTTCAGTATCCAAGATGGAGCCTAAAAAATCAAAAAGTAAATCTGACTGCATCTTACCGTTCTCACTATAACAACAGCTTCCGCCAGCGGCGATAAACGCTTTGTAGAATGCCTTAGCAGTGAATTTGTCTTTCTCAAATAACAGCTGGATAGCAACACCGCGAGAGTTTTTGAAAGATATCCAAATGAGATGTACTACTTTGCCATCAACGGTATACTTCTTGATTAAGACGGCGCGAAAGTCGTAACAGGTGGTGAGACGTTTTCGGATACCATATTTATCGCCGTGATACCGGGTTTTACAGATTGCTGGACAACCACACTGGTCAACAAAGTATGAAACCGTGTCAAAGCAGTTAAAGGCTTTTCTGTACGCCTTTAGTTCCTCTTTTTCAGAAGAATTTACCCTTTGCAGGAGCAGCTTATCTTTCTGCTGGAACTGTTTGTCCTTTGCTTTCAAAAGAGATTGAACGGTTGCTTTGTCAAAAAACTGGTTGCCGCAGTCATCAAGAAAGCTGATGGCGGGAATCGGTTCCTCTTGAACTAGAGGATAAGGATTTTCAGAAAATACGCGATAATTCGACATGCTCATGATTCTGAGCCCCTTTCATTTCGATGACATAAGCATATCGAAACTGTGCCTTGAAATCACTAGGATAACTATCGAAAAAAATAAAAATATTTTGGATATAGTTTTACTTGAAAACGGATGAACATTGTGCAAGGGAGGAAATGCAAGATGCCTGACCGGATGAGCAATATTGTTTTGTTTGAAACGGAAGAAGAAGTAAAGGTGTATAAATCGGTACTTGAAAAGCACTATAAAATGAATGTGGAAGCCTATGTGCGGAGCCTTCAAGAAATATTTCCAAAACTGGAAGAATGCAGCATTGAAAGTCAATCGAGAGTCATTGTGATAAAAGCATTGACAACAGCATGGCTTGTTACAGGTATGCAGTGGACAATTGAGAAAAAAGAAAACTTAAGTCAGGATGAAGCGGAGAGGATGATTATGAGCAACACATTGGCATGTGTTGCATTGTCAATAAAATATTTGTGCGCTCCCCAAATTAAGTTTGCTCAAGTTATCAGGGAAATACTAAAACAAGATTTCGGCCGAGTATCAAAAAATGAATCTGTAGAAGAATATGTAAAAAATTATAATGAGAAAAGAGAGCGGATTATAGGATCTATAGATAAAGATGCTTTGTTCTGTCCACCGGTTTTATATGCGCCAAGCACAGATGAAATCAATGGCTTTGCATTATCAATTACAAAAAAACTAGTTGAAATAATAGGAATATATTTTCCCGAAGAAGTTGAAAAACAAAAAAGCAAAAAAACAGAAGATGAAAGTGGTGTTGTTAAGTTTGCAGCAAAAATGAAAAGCTGGAGATCGGCACGGAAATCATATAAAGATGCACTGAGTACACAGTTGAATGGACTCTACAGAAAAATTATTGAGAATGCTTATAATGCTATCGCCTTTGATGCAGTGAATGGTGCGATCATCTGCACCAGCGCATTTGGCATAACGACGCTATGCCCGCGCCAATGCAATGCTTTTCTGGGCGTATTATTTTGGGTACGAGGATTACCCCGGCGACCCGCAAAAGGCGTTGAAATATGCGAAAAAAGGTTCTGATGCAACAGACCCGATCTGTGGTCTGCTGTATGCGGCCTATTCGGATATCTCGCAAGCGGAAAAACTTGAGCAGTTCCGCAAGATCCGACCGCAGGTGCGCAAGATGGCAGATGCAAAGGACAATCTGGCAATTCTGGCATTCGGTGCATGTTATTTCCATGATCGGCAGTATTTATAGACCGCTCTCCAGTGGAATGCTACAATAGTTTCAGGGTGCTGTGGATTGGTGAGGCATTCCTACCGCAAAGACGGTTTTTGGGAGGCTCCAACCACAGCTTCTTTGTTGAAATGTTAATCAGTTAGATACCGCCAGACGGTTTATTTAGAACGAGGTTACGAAATAACAAAAATGTTCACCTCCAGACATAAAAAAGCCCCTGAGTCTTTCGGCTCAGAGGTTTCGGGTTCACGATTATTATATCTGGGTGAGATTTTTGAATTGTTGTAGGTGGTTTGTCTTTGCTAGTAGCGTTTGCTTTTTGGAATCGGTATCATCCAGCAAACACGGAAACAAGCGTTTTCAGTTTGAAACGTAAGTGTTCCATCGTGGCTTTCCACAACATGACATACATTCAAAAGACCATAGCCATGATGCGCTTTATCCTTTTTGGTGGTTGCGAAACGGTTTTCCTGCTGCTGCAATGGATGTGCAAACGGATTGCTGATGTTGATAACGATATTTTGATTCACTTCGCCGCCTGAAATGCGGATATCACGATTTTTCACCGGAAGATCAGAAACTGCTTCTATGGCATTATCCAAGCAGTTTCCGAAAAGCGTGCAGATCTCCATAGAAGATACCGACCCTCCCAGCGTCCATCCTTGCGCTTGCGGATGTTGCCTTCACCGTTTGCCCGTTTCTTTGCCATGTCTGTGCCTCCTTCGTTTTGGTAGCACAAACAACTACCACAGAAGCGGCAGAAAGTCTACTGATTTTTTCGGAAGATCGGAATATTTTTCACGCAGTTCCACGCGCATTGGAAATCTCTATTCTTTGTTTACTGCGGCGCAGTTTTTACACCATTTCAGATATCGAAATACAATTTTTAAGAAAACTTAGGACGGTTAAAACGGTGCTTTTTCTTGCAGCAAAGAAAGCCTGTAAATACGCTCGCCGGTCTTTTCATAATGCAGATCCAGCTGCTTGCAGGCTTCCTGTAAATCATTCTTTCGAACCGCTTCCAACAGAAGTCTGTGCGATCCCAGGGCCGTTCCGCCTCTGGCCAGCGTTTCAGAGTCGCTGATCTGATTGCCGAATTGGTTGGCGTTTCGCACGGAAAGGAACATCGCACTGTTGAGCGGGCTTAAAAGCTCCCACATCTTGGTCAGCCTGTCGATCTGCGCAGACTGGACAATTTGCTGATGAAATTTTTCATCAGCGCGGACCGCCTGCATCAAATTCCCTGCTTCATCTGCAATTCGAAATTCTTCAATGCTTGTCTCCATGATGAGAAGACCATAGTCGCTGACATGGCAGTTGCTCTTCTGGATTGCCAGTTTTTCAAGGCTGCCTCTCAGGAAAAACACCTCATACGCATCCTCCGGTGAGAGCAGCGCGACCGAGCAGCCTTTGTTGGGCTGATAATCCACCAGCCCCTCCACGGCAAGCTGTCGGAGCGCGTCGCGAACCGGTCCGCGGCTGGTCCCAAACTGTTGTGCGATCTCTGATTCCACCAGCTTTTCCTGCGATACAAGCGTTCCGTTGATGATTTGTTCACGCAGCGCCTCCAAAATTAGCTCTGACGTGGTTGCTTTTGTCGTTTTACGTTGTTTCTGCATACTCACCTTCCAAAATTTTCAGAATAAGCGGAAAACACTTCCGCAACACGATACATATCCAAAGGCTGATAGCGCTGATCACAGGGAACGGAAACAATATGATCATAAATGTACGTAACCGACGGATGCCCCTCCGGATGTACCATAGGACCGACCGGCCAGTAGACGGTAGAGCGGATCTGACGCTCTGCCAAAAATGCCTGGAACTCGTCCCGGCGCTCAGCATACAGGCAGAAATGGCTCGGAACCGCCGCGTCTGTCAGAATCGGGAACACAGGCCGAATGCCATGAAGCTCCTTGGGCAGTCCGTTTAAAATAGCGCTGAAGTTCGCTCTTCTTGCTGCGCAGATCGCATCAAAATCCGCATGCCGCAGAATATACTCCGAACGCTCATCGCCGGCAAAACTGTCGAACATCTGGCGAAGGCGCATTTCTCCCTCCCAGAATACATCCGACTCCGCTGTTTCAATGGCAGCTTCCCGCTGGCGAAGGTGCGTGGGATCCACCGGCAGAAGCGGTTTTGCAAATTTCCCGTTTCGCTTGACGGCAATACCGCCGCACGCAATGCCCATCCATTTGCGGAAGCTTCCAGCAAAATAATCGCAGAGCGGATCAATTCCGTCGGCGGAAAGCATGGAATGCGTCACGTCCTCCAGAATCACAATGCCACGTTCCTTGCAGGCGCGGATGAAGTCGTGGTCATAATTGCAGAAGCCATAATAGCCGCAAAGCGACAACACGCTGATCTCATCAAGCGCCGCTGGGTCAAACACACTGCGCAGGTTTTCATCAATATCATAGAATTTCAGTTGATAGCCAGCTTTTTCATAGGAGCTAAGAACGGTTTCGCAGGTGTACATAGGAATATATGCGACCCTGCGCGTGTCTTGCAACATAATATCTTCCAAGCAGTAATACAGACCGCAGCGGCCAGACATCGTAAATGCCAAATCCCCGCCTGGCGGACAAACTCGCTCAAAATATCCGTTCTCCGCGACCTTACAAGGTTCGTAATAAAACATTCCACCTATTTTTTTCATCGTCGTGTCCTCCTGAATTTTAAAAAATGCAACATCTATAGGCAAACTACATGTATATTGTAATACCATTATAGTAGAAGGCTAACAAAAATGAAAGTGTTTTTTCTGTGTTAACTTCACAAATTAATTGTTGACAATTATGTGCAATTTACACTATACTATGTCATAATAACAGGGAAAGTTATTTTGCATTGGCCTATGAAGCCAATCCCTTAGGAAGAAACAGGAGGTAAATCAATATGCACAAGTATGTCCTCAAGCGCTTACTTATGTTGATTCCGGTCATCATCGGCGTCACGTTTGTTGTGTTCTTTATCCTGAACCTTGCGCCTGGCGATCCCGCGGCCATCATTTTAGGTGACCAGGCGACGGCAGAAGCACTCGCCATGAAGCGAGAAGAGCTTGGCCTGAACGATCCGATTTTTGTCCGCTATTTCCACTATATGTGGGATCTGCTTCATGGAAGCCTCGGCGTCTCATATAAAAACAGTATTCCGGTGTGGGATCAAGTGGTCGAGCGCCTGCCAAACACTGCAATTCTTGCTTGTGCAGGTATTCTGGTAGCGCTGCTGATTGGAATCCCGATTGGCATTATCTCGGCTAAAAAGCAGTATTCTCTGCTGGACAATGTTTCTATGGTCTTCGCGCTGATTGGCGTATCTATGCCGAACTTCTGGTCCGGTCTGCTGCTGGTTATGCTTTTTTCTCTGACGCTTGGCTGGCTTCCTTCGCAGGGTATGGCGTCCGGATTTGGACCAATGCTAAAAAGCTTGATTCTGCCTGCGCTCACACTGGGCTTTAACTCCGCCGCTATGGTTGCGCGAATGACACGATCGTCCATGCTTGAGGTCATCCGGCAAGATTACATCTCCACTGCGCGTGCCAAAGGCGACGACGAGCGAACCATTACGTTCCAGCATATGCTGAAAAACGCGTTGATTCCGATCATCACGGCAGTCGGTCTTCAATTCGGCAACCTGCTCGGCGGCGCGATGCTCGCTGAAACGGTATTCTCCTGGCCCGGTCTTGGACGTCTGATGGTAGAATCCATTAAATCAAAAGATATTCCGATGGTGCTTGGATGTGTTATTTTCCTTGCGACGATGTTCACTTTGGTGAATCTGCTGGTCGATATCATCTACGCCTTTGTCGATCCGCGAATCAAATCGCTTTACAAAAAGGGACGGTGAGCCATATGCATGAAAAGAACAAATTGGAAAACAGCTTGGCAACAGACGAGAAAAAGCAGAGATCGCTGTGGCAGGAGGCGTGGAGACGCTTTCGCAAAAATCGCATGGCGATGATCGGACTTGCGTTTATTGCATTTCTTGTCCTTGTGTCCATAGCAACGTTGGTTATTGATGCAACTACGCACAATGCTATTTATAACGAGTACGTTGTCAAACAAGACCTGTTCAACCGACTAAAAGGTCCAAGTGTACAGCATATTTTTGGACAAGATGAGTTTGGACGAGATATGTTGCTGCGGATGCTTTGGGGTGCACGCTATTCCCTGTTTACCGGCGGCATTGCCATTTTGCTGGCGCTGTGCGCAGGCGGTATTCTCGGTGCACTTTCCGGTTACTACGGCGGCGCAGCAGATACAATCATCATGCGAACAATGGACGTGTTGCTGGCGATTCCATCCATGCTTTTGGCAACTGCGATCGTAGCTGCACTCGGTACCAGTCTTTGGAATGTTATGATTGCCATTGCAATCTCTTACATCCCAACATTTGCACGAACGGTTCGTGCGGCGGTCCTGACCGTCAAAGATCAGGAGTTTATCGAGGCAGCACGTTCTATCGGCTGCAACAACAATGCGATTATATTCCAGTATATCATCCCGAACGCACTGGCTCCAATCATCGTGCAGGCAACGCTTGGTCTAGCAGGTGCGATTCTTTCAATCGCCGGTCTTTCGTTCCTGGGTCTCGGCATTCAGCCGCCGACACCGGAATGGGGCGCCATGCTCTCCAGTGCCCGTGTTTATATTCGTGACGCATGGCATGTGACCGTGATCCCGGGTCTTGGCATTATGCTGACGATCCTTTCGCTGAACCTGATGGGCGACGGTCTTCGCGACGCAATGGATCCGAAGCTCAAGAACTGACAGCCGCTGTGCCATAAAGGAGGGATACGTAACATGTCAGATATTCTGTTGGATATTAAGAATTTAAACATCGTCTATTCCACAACAGATGGTGTGGTTCGTGCGCTGAACGACGCAAATTTGCAGATTAGGCGCGGCGAGGCTCTGGGTTTGGTCGGAGAGACCGGCGCAGGCAAAACAACACTGGCGCGCGGTATCATGCGCCTGATCCCGCACCCGCCCGGAGAAATTGTTTCCGGTGAGATCATCTACGAAGGACACGATCTTCTGAAGCTGACCGAAAAGGAAATGCGTCAGATGCGCGGCCGTCAGATCTCGATGATCTTTCAGGATCCCATGACGTCTTTGAACCCTGTCATGACCGTCGGCGACCAGATCCTCGAGGTCATCCGCAACCACCATCCGGAGCTCTCCAAGCAGGAGGCTAAAAAGCAGGCAGGCGATATGCTGGAAATGGTCGGCATCACGGCTGGCCGCTACGATGATTATCCGCACCAGTTCTCCGGCGGTATGAAGCAGCGCGTTATCATTGCCATCGCGCTTGCATGTAATCCGCAACTTCTGATTGCGGACGAGCCGACCACCGCCCTGGACGTTACCATTCAGGCGCAGGTTCTGGAAATGATCCGGGACCTCAAGAAGAAGAACAATACCTCTATGCTGCTCATCACGCACGATCTTGGCGTTGTTGCGCAGAATTGCGACAGTGTCGCGATCATCTATGCCGGTGAGATTGTGGAGTACGGCACGCTATGTCAGGTCTATGAAAACGCCATGCATCCTTATACTGAAGGCCTGTTCGGCTCGATCCCGAATCTGGAAACGAACAGCCGTCGCTTGGCCGCCATCGACGGCATGATGCCGGACCCGACTGCGCTGCCGGAGGGCTGTAAATTTGCTGACCGCTGTAAGTATGCCACCGAGCATTGCCGCGTGTCGTCGCCGGAACTTGCGGAGCTGGAAGGCGGCCATAAGGTGCGCTGCTTCCGGTACACGACCTGAAAGAGGTGAGAAGATATGGCAGAACAGAATCGTGAAATTCTGAAAGTAGAACACCTGAAAAAATACTTCCCCGTTCCAAACGGCATGCTCCACGCGGTAGATGATATTAGCTTTACCATTGAACAAGGTAAAACGCTCGGCGTTGTCGGTGAATCCGGCTGCGGCAAGTCTACAATGGGCCGTGCCATTCTCCGTCTGCATGAACCGACCAGCGGCAAAGTCTATTTTGATCAGAAGGATATTCTTTCGTTCAACGATAAGCAGATGAAAGATATGCGTCGTGATATGCAGATTATCTTTCAGGATCCGTTTGCATCGCTCAACCCGCGCATGACGGTTAGCGAAGCGATCGCTGCGCCCCTGCTTGTTCAGAAAATCTATGACCGTAAGGACAAGGATGGCATCCAGAAACGCGTACGCGAGATTATGAATATGGTTGGTCTGGCAAGCAGACTCGTCAATACCTATCCACATGAACTTGACGGCGGTCGACGCCAGCGCATCGGCATTGCGCGGGCATTGGCACTGGAGCCAAAGTTTATCGTCTGTGATGAACCGGTTTCCGCACTGGACGTCTCTATTCAGGCACAGATTTTGAACCTGATGCAGGATCTGCAGGACAATCTCGGCCTGACCTATCTGTTCATTACGCACGACCTCTCCGTTGTCAAGTATATTTCCAACGATATTCTGGTCATGTATCTGGGCCAGATGGTAGAAAAAGCACCGTCCGACAAGCTGTTTAAAAAGCCGATGCACCCGTATACGCAGGCCCTGCTTTCGGCCATTCCGATTCCAAGTCCGAAGGTTCCTATGAACCGGATCACCATGAAAGGCGAGCTCACCTCTCCCATCAATCCCGAAAAGGGATGCCGCTTTGCAAAACGCTGCCCCTATGCGACAGATGCATGCCGCCAGCAGGACATGGTCCTGACAGAAGAAGAGCCCGGTCATTTTGTGACCTGCCTTCGTGTGCAGAGAGGTGAGATTTAAGTTATTTTGTTCATCGTCATTGCGCCGCTTTGCCGATTGCAGTGATTTTGAAAAATGTTTCGTTTATACGGAAAATCAAAAACAGGAGGAAAATGTATGAAAAAGCTGATTTCCCGTCGTAACTTCCTCAAGGTCTGCGCTCTGGCTGGTTCCGCTGCTGCTCTGTCTGCCTGCGGCGGCAAGCAGTCCGATGCGTCGGCAGAAAACGGCGGCAACACGGAAGCGACCGCTTACAAAGACACACTGATCTGGGCGCAGGGCGCTGATGTCACCTCTCTTGACCCCCATCAGGGCAAAGAAACACCGGCAGTTGAGGTCTCCTGTCAGATTTTTGACACCTTGGTGACAGTTGACGCTGAAACCAATGAGATCGTTCCGCAGATCGCCGAAAGTTGGGAGCAGACGGATGAACAGACCTATGTGTTCAAGATTCGTCAGGGCATCAAGTTCCATGACGGCAGTGATCTGACGGCAGAAGATGTCAAGTTCTCTCTGGATCGCGCTCGCAACTCCGCAGCTGTCTCCTATATCGTCGACTTTATTGAAGATGTTACTGTCGACGATGAATACACTGTTACAGTGAAGACGAATGCTCCTTACGCACCGACCCTCCGCAACCTTGCAATTCCCTTTGCGGCGATCGTTCCCAAAGCTGTTGTTGAAGCAAACGAGGACGCCTTCATTCTGAACCCCGTTGGCTCCGGTCCGTATTGCTTTGTCGAATGGAAACAGGGCGATCATGTCACACTCAAGGCATTTGATGACTATTACGCCGGTAAGGCCGCTACGGAAAACCTGATTATGAAGGTCATTCCTGAAACGTCTCAGCGTTCTATCGCTCTGGAAACCGGCGAAATCGATTTGGCCTATGATCTGGCGGTCAATGACATCCCCAAAATCAATGACAATGATAAGCTGATGGTTTATGAAATTCCGTCTCTCACCTGCTGGTATGTTTCCTTGAATATGAACAAAGAACCGTTCAATAACCCGCTCGTTCGTGAGGCTCTGACCATGGCGATTGACCGTCAGACCATCATCGACACCATCAACGCAGGCAGCGGCCAGCCCGCCGACTCGATCATCGCTCCTGCTGTCTTCGGCTACTACTCCACTGGTGTTCCTGAATACAATCCGGAAAAGGCAAAGGAACTGCTTGCTGAGGCGGGGTATCCCAACGGCTTCTCCACCACGCTCTGGGTCAACGACAACCAGTCCCGTATCGAGATGTGCCAGGCAATTCAGGCTATGCTGCTCGACATCGGTGTGCAGTGCAGCGTAGAAGTTCTCGAGTTCGGCAGCTTCATCTCCAGAACCACCGCGGGCGAACATGATATGGCGTACTTCGGTTGGACGACTTCCAGCGGAGATGCAGACTACACCTACTACTCCCTTGAGCATTCGACTCAGCAGGGTGCTGCTGGCAACCGCAGTTTCATCGCGGATCCGGATCTTGACGCTCTGATTGAAAAAGCTCGTTCCAGCACAGACGAGTCCACACGTAAAGATCTGTACAAAGACATCGCCATTATGCTGGCTGATATCAACAACAATATCCCCGTGTTCTACAGCGCCATCAACGTTGGCGCCAACAAGAACGTGGAAGGCTTTGTAATGGATTCCAACGGCTACCATAATCTGAATCAGGTTAAGGTTGCCCAGTAATTGACGGGTGGCGGGCTATCCGACCTCCGGATAGCCCGCTTTTCTGCTCAAAATTATGCATAAAAAGGAAGTAAAAAAATGAGACTTGCAAATTTGACCTGGCCGAAGGCGCAGGAGTATTTTGAAAAGAACGACATGGTGCTCATCTCCATCGGCAGCATTGAGTGCCATGGCCGTCACATGCCGCTTGGCACGGATACGCTGATTCCCGATCATTTGCTGGAGATGATTGAGCAGAAGAGCGACGTTCTGATTGCTCCGACCATTCCCTATGGTGCTTGCCAGAGTCTGGCTCCCTATCCCGGAACCATTGACATTGACAACGAAGTCCTCTACCAGTTCTGCCGTCAGATTTTCCTGAGCCTGTATCGGCACGGTGCAAGAAAATTTGTCTTTCTCAACGGCCACGGCGGCAATATGAAGATGATTGAGCGCTTGGGACTGGAATTTGAGGATAAGGGCTGCCTTGTTGCCATGCTCAACTGGTGGCTGATGGCATGGGACATGAACCCTGCCTGGAAGGGCGGTCATGGCGGCGGCGAAGAAACCGCTGCGATTCTTGGCATTGACCCGTCCCTGGTCGACAAGAGTGAAATCGGCGGCGAGCTTCAGTTCAAGCATCTGTCCGACAACCTGAAGACAACCGGTTTCCGTTCTGTGCAGTATAAGGGCGTTACGGTTGAGATCCTCCGCAGCACGCCGCATGTTACCGACAGCGGCTGGATCGGCCCTGACCATCCCAACACCGCTACGGAAGAATGGGGCAAGGAAATGCTTGAAACCACAGCCAACTATATCGTTGACTTTATGGAAGAGTTCAAGAAAGTCAAGCTTTCGTAAAGAGGTATTGCAATGGATAAAAAAACGACGCTGGAAATGATCGCAGCCATTTCAAATGCGAACGGTACGTCCGGCTTTGAAGACGAAGTAGTTGCAGCAATCCGTCCCTATGCAGAAGGTCTCGGTGAGGTCACCGAGGACCATATGCGCAACTTATATATCCGCCGCAAAGAAAACAACGGCAAGCGCCCTGTTGTTCAGCTTGACGCCCACAGCGACGAGGTCGGCTTCATGGTACAGGCCATCTGCCCGAACGGAACGCTTCGCATTATCCAGATCGGCGGTTGGGTCAACCACAATATTCCGGCGCATAAGGTCTGGGTCCGCAACAAATTCGGCGAGTATATCCCTGGTATTACCGCCAGCAAGCCGCCTCATTTCATGACCGAGCAGGAACGCAAGGCTCCGCTGGAAATGAAGGATATCACAGTGGATGTCGGCGCTGTTTCCAGAGAAGAGGCCATTGAAAAGTTCGGCGTGCGGATCGGCGAACCGGTTGTTCCCGATGTCACCTTTTCGTACTCGGAAACAACGGATCTGATGGTCGGCAAAAGCTTTGACTGCCGTCTGGGCTGCGCGGCCATTCTAAAGACGATGCATACGTTGACCGGTCAGGAACTGAATGTTGATATCGTCGGTGCCTGTGCTGCGCAGGAAGAAGTTGGTGTGCGCGGCGCAACCGTGACATCACAGGTTATCAAACCTGATGTTGCAATCGTCTTTGAAGGCTGCCCGGCGGATGATACTTGTGTTGAACCGTATATGGTCCAGACTGCTATTAAGCATGGTCCGATGCTGCGTCACATTGATGCCAGAATGATAACAAATCCACGCTACCAAAGATACGCGCTTGGCTTGGCGGAAGAACTCGGCATACCGGTGCAGGATGCCGTTCGGAGTGCTGGCTCGACAAATGGCGCTGCAATCCATCTGACCGAGAAAGCCGTACCCGTGATCGTGATTGGCGTTCCGGTTCGCTATGCTCATACGCATTATGGAATTTCGGCCTATGCGGATTTTGACAATGCAGTAAAGCTAGCGTGCGAGATCCTCAAAAGGCTTGATGAAAAGCTGATTATGAGCTTTTAATAAAAGATTATCGTATGGCATACAAACGGCAATGCAATTGAGCATCTGTACGCTGCAGGCGATGTCACCAGCGGCTTTAAAGGCGCGACCCACCAGAGCGGTGACTGCCTGACCATGGTTCTGTACTATGGCAAGGTTGCCGGTGAACAGGCTGCGGCCAACGAATAATAGCTTTCCTTTTTTCTTCTTCTAAAAAAGACCAGAGTTGTTCAGCTGAAAAGCTTTGCAACGCTGGTCTTTTGCTTTATATGGCTGAAATGAAACTGTCAATAAGGGATTCTGAAGTAATCCATGACGGACTTGAACTGATCCTGCGCGGTCAGGCAGGTATCCAGCAGATACCCTTGTTCCGACTTCCACTCATGGAGACCCCGATAGTAGAACATTTTGAGGTCATCCGTAATAATGAACGGCACGATGTTGTTCCGCAGGCACTCCTTGAAGAGCAGAAGCCGCCCGACACGGCCATTTCCATCCTGAAACGGATGGATGGATTCAAAGGCATAGTGAAATTCCAGCAGATCTTCCAGTGTCTTGGCAGAATTTTGATTGTACGCAGATAAAAGTTCTTTCATCTGCGGGGCAACCAGTTCCGGCGCGGTGGTACTTCTGCCGCCGACTTCGTTCGGGAGCTTTTTATATTCGCCAACGGCAAACCAGTCCTTGCGGGAATCGCTGGTGCTGCTTTTCAGGGTAAGGTGGAGCTTTTTGATAAACGCCTCGCTGAGGGGCTTCTTGGCATCCCGAATCGTCAGATCGATGCACTTGAAGTGATTGGCCGTTTCGACCACATCATCCACATTGACAACACCGTTCCCTATGCCAATGGTATTGGTTTCATAAATATATCGTGTTTGGTCATGGGTCAGACGGCTGCCCTCAATATGATTGGAGTTATAGGTAAGGTCGATCTGGATTTTGTGGTAGATGCCGCCTTTGACATGCCCGGCCATTTCATCCTGTAAAACAGTAAGCAGAGTACGAGGTGCTTGTTGCTTTTTGTTGATACGTTCTGGACGCTCTGCATCCTGTGGAATGTTCCATGTTTTGCCGGTAAGAAGTGCCCCCGGAATCTTGCCGGTAGCGCAGTAGTTGCGGACAGTACGCTCTGAAACGTTCCATGATTTTGCCGTATCAGCGACAGATCGATAGTTCATCGGAACACCTCCTGTAAAATGATTATATCATTTTATCGGCAAGAAATCAAATAAACAAATGCGTAAAAACTAAAATCTTGCCGATAGACATATCGAATGTGTGAGACCAGTGAACGGCCTCTCAAATGCGAATAATCCGATAAAAAAGAATGGCCGCTCGTGGAAAGAGAGAATCTTCTCTCGATCCATGAGCGGCCATGATTTTTTCTGGTTGTGTGGGCTTAAAGCGGAGAATGCACTCACCCTTTACTCACCCTTTTGCTGTGAAGATGCAGCAAGATATACGAATTTGCACAAAAAGGCAAATAACGTAGAAATGATGAATATTAAGGCGCATGAAACGGCATCAGGATGCGCTACAGGCATTGTAAACTCCGATACCGAGGAGCTTGTGTGATAGCAATGCTCATTCCTCTAAATCGGCACCGTTGGTGCGGATCACCTTCTGGTACCAGTAGAAGGAGTCCTTTTTGTAGCGATCTAGGGTGCCGCCATTTTCGTCACGGTCCACGTAAACAAGACCGTAACGCTTTTTGAAGCCTTCGCTGGTGCTCAGCACGTCCTGGAAGGTCCAGACATGGTAGCCGATCACAGGGATGCCCTCTTCAACAACGGCCTTCAGCTGTTCAATGTGGTCGTGCAGGTAGTGGATGCGGTAGGGGTCGTGGATGACGTTGCCGGTTTCCAGCGTGTCCGGCGCACCAAAGCCGTTTTCGCACAGCATCAGGGGCATGTGGCAGCGCTCGTAGACATTGCGGAATGCAATGTGGAGACCGATGGGGTCGACCTTCCATTTGTTCAGCGGGTCTGCTTCCACGCGGGGGTTATCCATGCAGCGGCAGATACCCGGCAGGATGCGGCGGCGGGCATCCACGCGGTAACGCTCCACCAGAGCCGGGTCAACATCCGCAGGGCAGGCCTTCGCGCAGCTGGAACGGTAGTAGTTGAAGGCAAAGAAGTCCGGGCAGCCTGCCTTGAGGATGGCTTTGTCCTCGTCCGTCAGCGGGAAATCCCAGTGGTTGTCCCGCAGCCATTTGAGGTAATAGCCCGGATATTCGCCGCGCACATGCACATCGATCATGTAATGGAAGTAAAGGTCGTCGGCATTTTTTGCCGCCAGAACGTTGGCGGGGGTGCTGTCCACAGGGCACTGCGGGCAGTAGGCCATAACGGGTGCGATCTTTGCATCCGGGTCGATGCGGTGGCAGGCGGCAATGGCCTTAGCACAGGCAAGGAACATATGGTGGTTGCACAGATGCCGTAGCTGCTCGCGCTTGAGGATATCTTTCTCGGTGATGCCAAGGTAGCCATCCCGGCGGATCATGGCGTTCTGCTCGTTGTTTACCAGCCAGTACTTCACGCGGCCTTTGAAGTGGGTAAACAGGGTGGAAGCATAGCGGGTAAAATCCTCCACCGACTGCCGGTTTGCCCAGCCGCCGTATTTCTGCTGCAGGCCGCAGGGAAAATCGAAGTGATAGATGGTGACCACCGGCTCAATTCCGTATTCCCGCAGGCGGTCGATCACGTGGTCGTAAAATTCCAGACCTTTGGCGTTAGGCTCGGCATCGTCGCCGTTGGGGTAAATGCGGGTCCACGCGATGGAAAAACGGTAGGACTTGAGCCCCAGTTCCTTCATCAGGTGCAGGTCCTCTTGCCAGCGGTGGTAGAAATCGCTGGCAACGCGGCTGTCGGCAAGGGTGTCGCCCACATTGGCCAGAGCCTTGGTAGGCTCCTCGGCCGGGTCGATGGACATACTGCGCAGGTCTGCAAGGGAGAGCCCCTTGCCGTCCTCGTTATAGGCACCCTCTACCTGAAAGGCAGAGGTGGCAGCGCCCCAGAGAAAATCGTGCGGAAAAACGGTGGAAACCATATGTGTGATGCTCCTTTTGTTCAAGAATAATTACATACCCATCTCGCGCAGGACGGCCTTCTGAGCCTCGCTGACTTCCTTCAGCTCTTCGTCGCGGTAAAGGATCATGGTGACGAGGAACGAAACGCCGATGGCAATGGCAAAACCCACGCAGGCCCAGATAAAGTTGGCAGGGTTGGCTTCGTCCACGAACTGCGGCATACCGATCAGGCAGGTGCTCATCAGGGTGAAGGACTTGACGCCGGCAATGCCCATGACCAGCGCAGAGATAAAGCTGCCGGTCACAACGCCGGCCATGGCACGCTTGTTCTGCAGCGTCACACCGTAAAGGGCCGGCTCGCTGATGCCGAACAAGGCGGAAATGGCGGCGGACAGGGCAACGGATTTGGTATCCGGGTTCTTGCTCTTGAGGGCGACGGCAAAGCAGGCACCGCATTCGGAGATGTTGTGGGCGGTCTTGGCGGGGGCGTTGAGCATATCGTAGCCGGGATCAACATAGGTGGCGGTGATGTAGGGCAGCAGGGCCTTGTGCATACCAACGGCGGTCATAAAGGGCAGCACAGCGGCCAGCACGGCAACTACCACCCAGCCCACAGAACCATAGAGCGCCAGCAGGAAGCTGGTAAAGGCAACGCCTACGTTGTAGCCCAGAGGTCCAAGGAAGAGCAGCTCGAGGGGCACGACCACAAGGAAGCACACCACCGGCACAAAGATGACGCGCACGGGCTTCGGGCAGATCTTGGTGAAATACTTTTCCACAAAGTACAGGGCAAACACGGAAAGGATGGCCGGGAAGATCTGGGAAGTGTAGGAAACATTCGGCACGGTCAGGCCAAAGATGGTCAGGCCGTCACCGATCAGGCCGGAAAGCTTGGGCAGCAGAGGCACAGTGGCAATGATCACCGCGTACATCTTGTTGCATTTCAGTTTGGTGGCACTGGTGTAGGCGATCATGACCGGCAGGAAATAGAAAGTAGCGTCGGCAATGTTGAACATGACCTGATACAAATCGCTGCTCTTATCCATCCAGCCCGCCATGGTCAGCAGGGTGAGCAGGGTCTTGATCAGGCCGCCGCCGGTGATCACGCCAATCAGAGGCTGGAAGGTGCCGATCAGGAAATCAAGCACAAGGTCGCTGACCTTCTTCTTGGGGGCAGGTGCGGCCTCGTCATCCGGGACGGTGCCGGCACCTTCCAACTGGCCGGCCTTCTGCAGGGCTTCGTACATTTCGACCACATTGTTGCCAATGATCACCTGCAGCTGGCCCTTCAGCACGACGCCCATCACACCGGGCACCTTTTTCAGTGCGTCAAGGTCGGCCTTGCTGTTGTCCTTCAGGGTAAAGCGCAGACGGGTAGAGCAGTGCGCAAATTGCATAATATTTGTTTTGCCGCCAACAAGATCCAGGATCTGTTCGGCGGAGCTCTTGTAATCCAGCATGTTGTTCTCCTTTCATTCGGGCGCGGCACCGTGCAAAGGCTGCCTGTGCACCCAAACCGCATGAGTGTTCCGGATGGCCATTCCGTCTGTTTGTTCGGTGGTTTCAGTATAGCCGCAACATCCACTACAATCAATTGGCACAACAAGACAAAATGTGCGAGCCGAAAACGATCAGAATCCACAATGAAAGTTCGTTTTGGCGGGCTTTTCGCGGAAAAACAGCTTGCAGAAACTACGTTTTTGTAGTAATATGCAAGAAAATGGACTTCATTTTAGCGCGGAGGAAAGGCCATGGAAAAAGAACTTGCACATCAGATCGCCCATGCGGAGCTGACCAAAGGCCAGGTGCGGCTGGCGGGCTACATTTTAAAGAATCAGAAGCGTGTGCTGGGCATGACGGCACTGGAAGTCGGCAGAGAAGTAGGCATGAGCGATGCCTCGGTCATCCGCTTTTGCAGAGCCATTGGGTACAGCGGCTTTGCCGATCTCAAGGTGCAGCTGCAAAAGGAGCTTTCCCTGCACAGCGAAAAGATCGGCAAGCATTCCCTGTACGATCGGTTCGTGATGCAGGAAGAAAAATACAGCAAGGATGAGCTGGACCTTTCGGAAATGCTGACTCTGATGGGCGGCAACTTGGAGAACTCGCTGCGGCAGAATCCGGCGGCTACATTTCACACCGTGGCTGATAAGCTGCTCTCGGCCCGGAAAAAGATCATCATTGGTCTGCGGGGCGGCAAGGGCTGCGCTGTGCGCTTTGCCCGGCTGCTGCAATTTTTGAGCAGCGATGTGGCCTGCATTTCCGATGAAGGGCAGGACGAGCTGTGCTCGCTGGCAGAGCTCACCGGGCAGGATGCTGTGCTGGTGCTGAATTTTTCGCGTTTTTACCGGATTGACGAAAAAATAGCGGAGATGCTTGCGACGCAGCAGGTGCCGTACTTTGTCATTACGGACAGCATGGCATCGCCGTTTGTAAAGGGCGCGCAGGCGGTTTTGCTGGCGGATACCGAGCACTGCGGTTTTTTCCATTCCATGATCGGAGTGGAGGGGATTCTGGAATACCTGCTGATTTTGATGTGCTGGGCGCAGCCGGAGAGCTTCCGTGCAAAGCTCCAGCAGCGGGATGCCATTCTGGCGGAATACCGCGGGGATAAAAACTGACACCCTGTCAGAAACTAAAAAAGACGCAGAAAAAAGGCGGATGCACTACAATTGTGTAGCGCGTCTGCCTTCTTTTTCTGTAAATTTGATTTCAGAACGCGGAATTCTGACAAGAATCAACAAAACGCACCGGAAGCTTTTCTCTTCTTTGCCCAATATCATGTAGTGGATGTTGCCGCTATACTAGGGCCAGACAACATAACAGAGAGGAAGATTCTGGTGGATGGATTTTCGATCGCGGCCAAGGCGGTCATTCCGTTTGTGGTGTACATTGGTTTTGGCATGGGTGTGCGCAGGACTGGCCTTGTGGACGAGCCGTTTTTAAGGAAACTCAATGCGGTCATTTTTTACTGCTTTTATCCCATCGTGTCCTTCTGCAATATTTACGGTGCCGGTGGCGACGGCATCCGGCTGCAGTTCCTTGCGCTGGTGGCAGCAAGCGTGCTGGTGTGCATCGGGCTGTGTATGCTGGTGGTGCCGAGATTCGTAAAAGCTTCCCCGCAGCAGGGCGTAGTGGTGCAGGCGCTGTACCGCAGCAATATCCTGCTGTTTGCCCTGCCGCTGGTGCAGAGCCTGTTTGGCGAGTATGCTTCGGCGGCTGCCGGTGTGATGGTGACCATCGTGGTGCCGCTGTATAACGTCATGGCAGTGATCGTGCTGGAATACTACCGCGGCAGTCGGCCAAAGCTGGCCCCGTTGCTCAAAAAGATCTTTACGAATCCACTGATTTTGGGGGCGCTGGCGGGCGGCGCGTTCACGCTGCTGGGTATCCAAATCCCTTCTGTGCTGGAAGCGCCCATCCGCCAGCTTTCGGCGCTCACCACGCCTTTGGCGCTGTTCGTGCTGGGCGGTACGCTGCAGTTCTCTTCTATCCGGGAGCATCTGCGCTGTCTCACGGCCACGCTGACGTGTAAGCTGCTGATATTCCCGGCAGTTACCCTGTGGTTGTCCGGACTGCTGGGGTTGCAGCCGATGGAACGCTTTTTGCTGCTGTCAGTGTTTGCAACGCCGGTCGCCACCGCGTCCTATCCCATGGCCGAAGCCATGGACGGTGACGGAAAGCTTGCCGCCGAGTTCGTGGCCATCAGCACCGTGGCTAGCGTGGCGACGCTGTTCTTCTGGCTCACATTCTTTGCGCGTTATCTATAAAAACGCCAGCTTGTACTGTGCATTTCGCCAAGCCGAGGAAATCATCCATAATAATGAACGACACGATGCTGTTCTTCAGATGCCCCTTGAAGAGCAGAAGCTGTTCGACATGTTCACATCCATCCTGAAATGGATGGAGTCAGTGGACATTCACTCGTGTGAACAACCTAAGCAAAAAAGAATGGCCGCTCGTGGAAAGAGAGAATCTTGATATGCTACTCCCAGAGTACTCAGAGTTTTCTTTTTACTCTGTCTACTCTAGGGGTAGCATATCATTTTCCACGGGCGGCTTTGGTTTTTATGATAAGCGGGTCTTACTTGCGGATGGCAAGGGTGCCGAACTCGGTCTCCTCAAAGTGGCTGGCGTAGAATTCCTCCATCAGGCGGATGAGAGAAACGGTGTCCCGGGCACCGGCGGTCTCGTAGCAGGAGTGCATGGCCAGCTGGGGCAGGCCGATGTCCACGCAGTTCATGGACACCTGTATCATGGCAAGGTTGCCCAGCGTGCTGCCGCCCACCTTATCGGAACGGTTGGCAAAATACTGCAGCGGTACACCGGCGCGGGCGGCAAGCTCCTTGGCAACGGCCATGCTCATGCCGTCGCTGGTGTACTTCTGTCCGGCGTGCACCTTGACCACAACGCCCTCGTTCATGTAGGTGCAGTTGTTCACATCGGTGTGCTCCGGGTGGTTGGGGTGCACGGCGTGGGCGTTGTCGGCGCTGAACATGAAGCTGGAGGCCACAGCGCGGTGGAAGTCCTCGTCGCTGGGGCAGACGTTCTGTGCAATGCGATGCATCACGTCGTACAGGAAGGTGGAAGCTGCGCCCTGCTTGGTGCCGGAACCAACTTCCTCGTTATCAAAGAAAGCAGCGACATTGATGGACTGGGCGCTGTGTGCGTTCAGGAAACCCTTCAGGATGCCGAACACGCACTGCTGGTCATCCAGACGGCCGGAGGAGATGAACTCCTCGTTGCAGCCCCAGACGGCGGCCTTTTCACGGATGCAGAGGAACAGGTCGCTGCCAAGGATCTGATCCTCGGAAACATTCAGCTCGGCGGCGATCAGCTTTTTCAGCACACCTTCCTCGGCGGCACCGCCCAGCAGGGGCAGCATATCCACCTGCTTGTTGTAGGAAGCCTTGTCGTTGACTTCGCGGTCCATGTGGATGGCCACGCTGGGGATCATGAGCAGGTCGCGATCCAGCGTGAGCAGGCGGGAGGTGATGGTGCCGTTCTCCTTCACCAGCACACGGCCCGCCACCGACAGCGGTCTGTCCATCCATGTGGAGCAGATCATGCCGCCGTAGCCCTCGGTGTTCAGCTTGGTGTACTTCTGGCCCACGTGGATCTCAGCATTTTCCTTGATGCGGAAGCAGGGAGAATCCGTGTGGGCGGCAGCAACATTGAAACTGTAGTTTTCCAGCTCTTCGCCCATGCGGAAGGCGATGATGCTGGAGCCGTTGCGACAGACAAAGTAGCTTTTGCCGGGTTCCAGATGCCACTTGCGGCTCTCCAGCAGTTCAGAGAAGCCCTCCTTCAGCAGGATGCTGCGGACGGATGCAGTGGTGTGATATGCGGTAGGGTTGCCGTCGATAAAGGACAGCATTTCCTGTACTTCTTTTGCGATCATAGCTTGAACCTCCATGGATTTGTCGGTTTGGATGCTCCTATTCTACTTCTGCGCTTTTCGCTTTGCAATAGCCGGTCCTGCGGGCGGTGAAGAATTTGTTTTACATCGGGCGGATTCTATAGTATACTACTCCTGTTGGTAAATGTTGAATCGACAGGAAAGGCAGGGACCCGTCATGGAACGCAGTGATCCGCGCTATCAGGCGTATGTGGAAATATTAAAGGAAGAACTGATCCCGGCAATGGGCTGCACCGAACCCATTGCGCTGGCGTATGCCGCAGCCAAGGCCCGCGAAGTGCTGGGCACGCTGCCCGAAAGCGTGCAGCTGAAGGTGAGCGGCAGCATTATTAAGAACGTGAAGAGCGTCATCGTGCCCAACACCGGCCACTTGAAAGGCATGGAAGCTGCCGTGGCGGCGGGCATCATTGCCGGTTCTGCAGAAAAAGAGCTGGAAGTCATCTCCGAGGTCAGCGAGGACAAGCAGGCCGCCATCCGGGATTACATGCAGACGGTGCCCATCTCCATTGAACATATCGAGCAGGGGCATGTATTCGATATCATCGTCACCGAGCGCAGCGGCAGCAACGATGTGACGGTGCGCATTGCAGACTTCCACACGAATATCTGCCTGATCGAAAAGAACGGGAAAGTTCTGTATGAAAAGCTGCTTCTCGACGAGGATGTGCAGGAAAGCAGCCGGGCAGACCGCAGCCTTTTGAACATGAAGGACATCTGGGACTTTGCCGAGACCGCCGACCTGCAGGATGTGGCAGATCTGCTGGAACGCCAGATCCGCTACAACAATGCCATTGCGGAGGAAGGCCTGCTGGGCGATTATGGTGCCAACATCGGCCGGGTGCTGCTGTCTACCTACGGCAACGATGTGTCCATCCGGGCCAAGGCCAAAGCCGCCGCCGGTTCCGATGCCCGCATGAACGGCTGTGATCTGCCGGTCATCATCAACTCCGGCAGCGGTAATCAGGGCATCACCTGCTCGGTGCCGCTCATCGAGTACGCCAAGGAGCTGCACAGCGGCAAGGAAAAGCTCTACCGCGCCCTCATCATCTCCAATTTGGTAGCCATCCACGAAAAGACCGGCATCGGCACTCTGTCCGCCTACTGCGGCGCTGTGAGCGCCGGTGCGGGTGCCGGCGCTGGCATTGTGTACCTGTGCGGCGACGGCTATCAGGCCGCCATCCACACGGTGGTCAATGCGCTGGCCATCGTGTCCGGCATCGTATGCGACGGCGCAAAGGCCTCCTGTGCGGCAAAGATCGCTTCTTCGGTGGACGCAGCCTTGCTGGGCTACAACATGTACAAGTGCCATCAGGAGTTCAAGGGCGGCGACGGCATCGTGATGAAGGACATCGAGACCACCATCAAGGGCATCGGCCGCCTTGGCAAGGACGGCATGAAAGGGACGAACGAGGAGATCATCCGGCTGATGATCGAGTAAGGCCGGGCCGGAATCGTGAAAAAATCATACAAATCCTTCTTTATTTTGTCATAACTCTTCCGTATAATAAGAGGTGGAATACTTTGCTGCTCTGCCCGTCTTTGCGGGCATCCGATAAAATGGGAGGAAACCGTTATGGCCAACGAAAAGATCCTCGTCGTGGACGACGATACCAACATCTGCGAACTGCTGCGGCTGTACCTGACCAAGGAGGGCTATCAGGTCACGGTGGCGAACGATGGTGAGGAAGGTCTGGAAAAGTTCAATCAGGTCAAGCCCGATATGGTGCTGCTGGACGTGATGATGCCCAGAATGGACGGTCTGGAGGTCTGCCGCCGCATCCGCAAGGCAGGCAACACCCCTGTGATGATGCTTACCGCCAAGGGTGAGACCTTTGATAAGGTGCTGGGCCTTGAACTGGGTGCAGACGATTACATGGTAAAGCCCTTTGATGCCAAGGAAGTGGTGGCCCGCATCAAGGCGGTGCTGCGCCGCTGCCAGACCACAACGGCTGCTGCCGAGAGCACCGAGGGCGTGATCGAGTTCGACAACCTGCGCCTTGACATGAACAGTTATGAGCTGCGGGTCAAGGGCAAGGTGGTGGAGGCTCCCCCCAAGGAGCTGGAGCTGCTCAACTGTCTGGCCTCCCACCCCAACCGTGTCTATACCCGCGACCAGCTGCTGGACGAGGTGTGGGGCTTTGAGTATTACGGCGACAGCCGCACCATTGATGTGCATGTCAAGCGCCTGCGCGAAAAGCTGGCCGGTGCTTCCGACAAATGGGAGCTGAAGACGGTGTGGGGCGTGGGCTATAAGTTCGAGGTGCGTCAGTAATGCGCAAAAGTATCTCAACGGCGTTCTTCTCGCTGGTGTCCACCCTGATGGTGCTGGGCATCGTGCTGATGGGCGCTTCGGAGTGGGTGCTGTTCAAGAACTATTTCGCCAAGGACCGCTACGAAACACTGGATCAGGTGGTGGGTGTCACCCAGCGCACGGCCCAGTATCTGGTCCAGCAGGCGGCTCTGCCGGAAGGCGACGAGCTGGACGCACTGAGCACCAAGCTGGAGATCATCGGCGAGAGCGCAGAGGCCTATCTGTTCTTTACCGATAACGACGGCAATGTGATGATCGCATCCAGCCCGGACAAGCTGGAGAGCCTGACCGTGCCGGAAGAAATGATGGAGAAGATCGACGCTTCCGATGCGGACTACTACCATGTGTTCGGCACACTGGGCGGCATGCTGGAAGGGAAAAGCTACATCACGGTCAGCGAAATGCGCAATGAGCACGGCCAGCCCAGCGGCTACCTGTTCCTGTGCTCTTCCGGCGAGCAGCTGACCCAGTTCAAGCAGCAGTTCTGGTCCAACTTTCTGCTTTCGGCCTGTGTGATGCTGCTGTGTGCCAGCATCCTGACTAAGATCCTGATGCGCCAGCTCACCGACCCGCTGCAGAAGGTGACAGATGCCGCCCAGCGCTTTGGCGGCGGTGATCTTTCCGTCCGTGTGGAGGGGGTGGAAGGCGAAGGCGAGGCAGCCGACCTTGCCCGCACCTTCAACCGCATGGCGGACAACATCCAGATGAACGACAACTCCCGCGGCCAGTTCATGGGCAACATCGCCCACGAGCTGCGCACCCCCATGACCACCATCAAAGGCTTTGTGGACGGCATTCTGGACGGCACCATCCCGCCGGAGATGCAGAACCACTATCTGCAGCTGGTGAGCGAGGAGACCGGCCGTCTGGCGCGGCTGATCCAGAACATGCTGGATCTTTCCAAGCTGGAAAGCGGCGAATATCAGGTGAACGCCCGGATGTTCAACATCTGGGAGACCATCACCGGTGTGGCGCTCTCGGCCGAGCAGCGCATCAACGACGGCATGATCGAAATTGAAGGCCTGACCATGGACGAAAAGGTTCTGGTCTATGCCGACCCCGACCTGATCCATCAGGTGGTGTATAACCTGCTGGACAACGCCATCAAGTTTACGCCTGCGGGCGGCACCATCCGCTTCAAGGTGGAAAAGCTTGGCCCGGAAGCCGAGATCTCCATCTGGAATTCCGGTCAGGGCATCAGCCCGGAAGCACTGCCCTATGTGTTCCAGCGGTTCTACAAGGAGGACCGCTCCCGCGGCCTGCACGCCCGGGGCGCAGGTCTGGGCCTGAACATCTGCAAGGTGCTGGTGAACCTTTCCGGCGGACAGATCCGTGTGGAAAGCGAGCAGGGTGAATGGTGCCGGTTCGTGTTCACGCTGCCCACGGTGGCCCCGAACCCCGGCGGCATGAAGCGCCTGCCGGACGAAGCCGGCGGCGAACCCACTGTGGAAGACCCCGCAAGCATGAAGCCTGTAGAATGAATTCGCAGCCAGACTGCCCCGGACCCGGGGCGGTCTGGCTGTTTGTTGTGTATGGCAAGGCGGCAGGCCATCAGATAGCTTTCTCCGCGAAATAACGGGTTGCGGCCCCCAGCATCTGCTTCGCTGTCGCTCGCATCTTGCTGGCCGCTGCCCCAACAACAGCTTCCTGCTTCCGCCGCAGGCGGCGGTCGCTGTTGTTGCAGGGCTTCCAGCTCCCGCCCTATTGCCTACGGCAACAGGGTCCCACCCTCGGATCATTCGCTGGAGAAACTATCTGCCGTCCTGCCCGGGCAGATGGACAAATCTTTCCAAATACGTCATTTCCGTGAAAAAGCCGTTGGCGGGTTTGATTTTTTGCTCATTTTCATGTAAACTAAAAGATAACCATGTCCATGCTGTTTTTGCGGTTTGAAATCGCCAGCACAATGGGACAAATGGGAATAAGAATTTATAAAATAACGGAGCGTAAAGATAGAATATGGCAATCGTAAGTCCTTCGATCCTTTCCGCTGATTTTGGCAAACTGGGTGCAGACTGCCGCATGGTGCTGGATGCCGGTGCACAGATGCTGCATTACGACGTGATGGACGGCCACTTTGTGCCCAACATCAGCTTTGGCGTGCCGGTGCTCAAAAGCCTGCACAAAAACCTGCCGGATGCCTTTTACGATGTGCACCTGATGATCAGCCATCCGCTGCAGTATGCGGAAGCCTTCATCAAGGCGGGCGCTACCCTGTACAACTTCCACCTTGAGTGTGAGGACGATATCCAGGCCACCATCGATGCAGTCCGGGCGCTGGGCTGCAAGGTGGGCCTGACCATCAAGCCCGGCACCGAGCCGCAGGCACTGGTGCCGTATCTTGACCAGCTGGACCTTGTGCTGGTAATGAGCGTGGAGCCCGGCTTCGGCGGGCAGAAGTTCATGCCCTCGGCGCTGGACAAGCTGCGCTGGCTCAAGGCAGAGCGCGAAGCGCGCGGCGCACACTATCTGCTGGAAGTGGACGGCGGCGTGGACGATGCCACCGCGCCCCAGTGTGTGCAAGCAGGCGCTGATATTCTGGTGGCGGGCAGTGCGGTGTTCGGCGCAGCAGACCCTGCTGCGGCCGTGCAGCAGCTTGCCAGCCTTTGAAAGGATAACCATTTATGGATGAATCTTTGATCCGGGAGCAGGAAGCCCAGCTCCAGAAGACCGGCCGCTACTATAAGCATATCTGCTTTATGGCGGTGCCGGTGCTGTGCATGGCCTGCTTTCTGTACGGTGTGCGCCCGCTGCTGCTGTGCGGCATCGCGGTGCTTACCGGTAATCTGTGCGACCGTCTCGTTTCGCTGCTGCGCCGCCGCGTGTATCAGGGCGGTGACTTTTCCAACGAGAGCTTTGCACTCGTCATTGCCCTGCTGATGCCGGTGACGGTGGATATCTATGTTCTGATCGCTGCGGTACTTGCCGGTGTGCTGATCGGCAAGGAGATCTTTGGCGGCTATGGCAGCTACCCCTTCAACCCCGCCGCTGTGGGCTATGTGGTGGCGGCGGTGTCTTGGCCGGAACAGGTGTTCCGCTATCCGCAGCCCTATACGAACATCCCTTTGTGGGATGCATCCATGGTGCCGGTCTCCAGCGCCATTGAGGACACCCTGCGCAGCGGCGGCATGCTGAACATCGGCTCGCTGGCGCTGGGTCTGGGCGAATATGCTGCTCCCATGGGCACCGGCGCTGCGCTGGTGATCCTTGCCTGCGGCCTGTTTTTGTGGACCCAGAAGGATGCCCACATGTCTGCATCGATCAGCTTTCTTGTGACCTGTGCGGTCATTGCGTTCTTCTTCCCGCGGCAGGCGGGTTTGGCCGACAGTGCCGTGCTGTCAAATATCCTGCCCCGCCTGCAGTGTGTGCGGGATGAGCTGCTCACCGGCGCGATCCTGTTCAGCGCAGTGTTCCTGCTCAACGAACCCTATACCTGCGTGCACCACCGCATGGGCCGCATCCTGTACGGTGTGCTGGTGGGCGTTGTGAGCATGGGCTTCCGCTACTATGGCGTGTATGAGACCGGTGTGTGCTTTGCGCTGCTGGTGGTCAACAGTGTGTCGGCATGGATCGACCGCACCGAGGCAAGGCTGTATCGCCTGACCCATCTGCAGGCAGATGCCGGAAAGGGGGCAGCACAATGAGACGCGCAACGGCTGAACGAATCGTAAAAGATCCCAACAAGTTTGCCCACCACGACCGTGTGTTCCTGAATAACCCTGTGGTCATGCAGGGCATGGGCCTTGCCCCGCTGGTGGTGCTTGCCACCAGCGGCCAGAATGCGGTGATGCTGGCTGTGGCCGTGGCGCTGCTGCTGGTGCCCTCCCGCGTGCTGGCCTGCCTGCTGAGCCGCCTTGTGCCCCTGTACGACGAGGACCCTGCCCCGGAAACGCTGCAGAAAAAGCTGCTGCCCCGTGCACTGGTGTACGGCTTCAGCACAGCGGTGGTGTATCTGGCGGCGTATCCCATCCTGAATATGCTGTTCGGCACCAGCCTGCTGAGCCTTGGCATCTACCTGCCCATGCTCACGGTGGAGCCGCTGCTGACCTACCGCTTTGGCCGCGTGCAGGAGACGGTGCGCAAGGCTGTCTCCAAGGGCCTGCGCATCACGGTGGGCTATGCGCTGCTGCTGGTGCTGCTGGGCTGCGTCCGTGAATGGCTGGCCGCAGGCACCATGTTTGGTGTGGCTGTCAGCCGCCCGGTGCTGCCCATGGCAAGCATGCCGGCAGGCGGCTTTATCGTGCTGGGCGTGCTGTGCGCCGTATGGCGTGCGCTGGCCGCAAAGCGCAAGGCATATCTCACCAAAGAGGCGCGCAACCTTGTGGATGTGCATTCCCAGAAGGAGGCGGACCGCGAACAATGAGAGATGTTGTAACAACAAGCGCAGTGTTCTTCAACTATGCACTGCTGGCGGTGTTCGCGCAGAACGCCGTATTTACCCGTGCACTGGGCGTTTCGCGTCTGGTGCAGCTGGTGGGCGATGACCGCACTAGCAGCTGGCTGTTTGGTATGCAGCTGTGCATCACGCAGGTGCTGGTAACGCCCCTTGCGTGGTATGCCGGCAGCTGGATCGCGCCGCTGGCAAACCGTGCCCAGCTGCGCCCGCTGGTGTATATTGCCAGCATTGCCGTGGTGTGCGTTCTGGAGCACGCCGTGCTGTGGCTGGCAAAGGGCCTGCCGCACCGCAGTGCATTGCTGCGCATCGTGCCGCTGGCGGGCCTGAACAGCTGTGTGCTGGGCACCGTGCTGGTGGAGCGCACCCAGAGCTTTACGCTGGGGCAGAGCCTTGGCTTTGGCCTTGGTAGCGGCCTTGGCTATGTGCTGGCTGTGCTGCTGGTAACGGAAGCCCGCCACCGCCTGCGCAGCAAGGCCATCCCGGAAGCATTCCGCGGCCTGCCCATCACGCTGGTGTATATCGGCGTGCTGGCACTGGCGATCTATGGTTTCACCGGACATTCTGTGATCCTGTAACATTGGCAGGGAGGAGGATCGACAATGGCAAAGTATAAACGTCAGAAGGTCAAGCGCTACCGCCGCAGCTTCTACAGCCGCGGCACACGCATCAAAAAAGGCATTGGCATCGTGGTGCTGGTGTTGGCGGTGCTGGGCGCAGCCTGGCTGGCAGCACCCCATGTGCTGGACTGGGCTACCCACACCTGGTATACTGTGGTGAAGAACCGTGATCTGGAAGCCGAATCTGCATCCCGCGCAGCCGCCTCGTCCGAAGCAGCTGCATCCTCGGCGGTTCAGGAAGCAGCTTCGTCCCAGCCGGAGCCGGAACAGCCCAAGGAGCTGGACGGCAAGGCCGTTACCGGCGGCAGCTGGGCCGCAGTGGATGTGAGCACCCTTACCGATGATGCGGCCATCCGTGCAGCGGCGCAGCAGCTCAAGACGCAGGGAGCGGATTACGGCCTTGTGACCCTGAAGGATGCCGACGGCAGCATCCATTATGCTTCGCAGGTGGCGGCGGCTTCCGGCAGCATTGCCGGGACCACTGTGGACCCGGCCCGCATCGCGGCCATCTTCCGGGAGGAGGGCATCATCCCGGCGGCACAGCTTGCGGCCTTTACCGACCCGGTGTCCGGCTATACCGACCGCAGCATGGCCGTGCATTACAGCGGCACCCAGCTCTGGCTGGATAACGTCAGTGCCAAGGCCGGCGGCAAGTCCTGGCTGGACCCCAGCGCAGCATCCGCTGTGCAGTATGTGGGCGACCTGATCGACGAGCTGCACGGCATGGGCTTTGAGCAGGTGGTGCTCACTGGCGTGCAGTTCCCGAACATCATCACCCGCAAGCAGGAGTTTGCAGCGGCGGGCGGCAAGAGTCAGGAGGGCCGCGCTGCCCTGCTGGCTGCGGATATCAGCACATGGCAGGCTCGCTTTGACGGCAGCGTGGTGCTGTGGCTGAGTTACCCGGCCCAGCAGTGCACCGACGCTTCCGATGCACTGGGTGCACCGGCTGTGAGCCTTGGAATGCACAACCTGATCGTCACGGCGGATACGCTGGACGCGGCGGCACGCGGACAGCTGCAGCAGTCTGCCGCCGAAGCCGGTGTGCAGAACGTTGTGATCTGCAGCGCCGAGAGCTTCCAGTAAAAAGAACATGGATCGCTTTGGTTATTGTAAAAGGGAGAGATCTACTATGAACACGAAATCCTGCTTTGCACCGGCCCACATCCTTCTGCCTTCGGAGCAGATCCCGCTGGAAAAGTGGGGCTGCATTGCCTGCGATCAGTTCACCAGTGACCGGGATTACTGGCAGAAAGCCGAAACTGCCGCGGCAGGCAGCCCCAGCACCCTGAACATGATCCTGCCGGAGGTCTATCTGGAAGACGGCGATGCCGATGCACGCATTGATAAGATCCATGCCATCATGGAGGATTATGCCCGGAACGTGCTGACCCGCGCGGTGGACGGATTTGTTTACGTGGAGCGCACCGAGCAGAGCGGCAAGGTGCGGCAGGGCCTTGTGGGCATGGTGGATTTGGAAGCCTACAGCTACCGCCGCGGCGCACCCTGCGCCGTACGCCCCAGCGAGAGCACGGTGGAAAGCCGCATCCCGCCCCGCATGAAGGTGCGCACCGGTGCCGCGCTGGAAACGCCCCACATCATGATGCTGGCGGACGACCCTGGCTGCACCCTCATCGAGCCGGTGGCGGCGCACAAAGCCGAACTGCCCAAGGTGTACGAGGGCGAGCTGATGCTGGGCGGCGGCCACATTGCGGGCTGGGCTGTGGAAGACCCTGCCCTCATTGAGCAGATCGAAGATGCGCTGGCTGTGCTGGGCAGTCAGGAAGAATTTGACAAAAAGTATCCAGATGCCACCCGCCGCGACCCGCTGACGCTGGCCGTGGGCGACGGCAACCACTCGCTGGCCACTGCAAAGGCCTGCTGGGAGGAGCTGAAAAAGACTCTCACACCGGAGCAGGCGGCAAACCATCCGGCCCGCTGGTGTCTGGCCGAGGTGTGCAATGTGCATTCGCCCGCCATCGAGATCGAGCCGATCCACCGCGTGCTGTTCAATGTGGACTGCGCAGCGGTGCTGCTGAGCCTGATCACCTGGAGCGATTCCAATATGGCCGGCTGCAGCTTTGGCGGCAGCAAGCAGCAGCCCTTCACGCTGGCCGGGCCTCACATGTCCAACGTGCTCAGCTTTGAGGATCCCACCGCGCCGCTGACCGTGGGCACCATTGACGAATTTATTGAATACTATCTTGAGCACCACAAGGAAGCCCGCGTGGACTATGTGCACGACGAGCCTGCCGTCCGTGCCCTGTGCAAAAAGGGTGCTGTGGCATTCCTGATGCCGCCGTTTGCCAAGAGCGACCTGTTCAAAGGCGTTGTGATGGGCGGCGTGCTGCCGCGCAAGACCTTCAGCATGGGCCACGCAGAAGAAAAGCGGTACTATGTGGAGTGCCGGAAAATTACGGAATGATCACTGTTCTGAGAGCAGGACGGCAGATAGTTTCCGCAGCAAATGATCCGAGGGTGGGACCCTGTTGCCGCAGGCAATAGGGCGGGAGCTGGAAGCCCCGAATTTTGCGCGGAAAGCTATCTGGTGGCCTGCGGGAGCAGTAAGCCAATCTTATAGGAGAACCATGACATTTAAAGAATTGAATCTGTCCGCCCCGCTTCTGCGCGCTGTGCAGGAGGCAGGCTATGAGACCCCGTCGCCCATTCAGGCGGCGGCGATCCCGCCGGTGCTGTCCGGCCGGGATCTGATGGGCTGTGCCCAGACCGGTACCGGCAAGACGGCTGCTTTTGCGCTGCCCATGCTGGACCGGCTCACGGCCAATGCGCCCCGCAGAAAGGGGGCCATCCGCGCCCTGATCCTGACCCCTACCCGTGAGCTTGCTTTGCAGATCGGCGAAAGCTTTGACGCTTACGGCAAGTACCTCAAGCTGCGCAGCACCGTCATTTTTGGCGGCGTGGGCCAGGCACCGCAGGTGGAAGCGCTGAAAAAGGGCGTGGACATCCTGATCGCCTGCCCGGGACGGCTGAATGACCTGATCGGTCAGGGATTTATCGACCTCTCGGACCTTGAGATCTTTGTGCTGGACGAAGCCGACCGGATGCTGGATATGGGCTTTGTGCACGATGTGAAAAAGGTGATCGCAAAGCTGCCCAAAGAGCGCCAGAACCTGATGTTCAGCGCCACCATGCCCACCGAGATCGAGCAGCTGGCCGCCGGCATCCTGCGCAAGCCCGCCTTCGTCAAGGTGGACCCGGTGTCCAGCACCGTGGACCGCATCCAGCAGAGCCTGTACCATGTGGAAAAGGGCAACAAGAAATTCCTGCTGCCGTGGCTCATCAAGAACCTGCAGCCCCCGGTGGTGAATGCGCTGGTGTTCAGCCGAACCAAGCACGGCGCGGATAAGATCGCAAAAGACCTCACCAAGCAGGGCATCCCGGCGGCGGCCATCCATGGCAACAAGAGCCAGACCGCCCGCGTCACCGCGCTGGAAAACTTCAAGGCCGGCAAGACCAAGGTGCTGGTGGCCACCGATATTGCCGCCCGCGGCATCGACATCAGCGAGCTGTCCCACGTGTTCAACTACGACCTGCCCGAGGTGCCGGAGACCTACGTCCACCGCATCGGCCGCACCGCCCGCGCGGGCGCAGACGGCACGGCGGTGAGCTTCTGCGCACCCGAAGAGATGGAATATCTGGCCGGCATCGAAAAGCTCAACCGCCGGAAGATACCGGTGGTGTCCGGCCACCCGTGGGACGGCGTGCCCGCCCCCGTAAAAG
>ERZ1026854.238-NODE-238-length-40320-cov-5.114318_pt1 | contig 40320 bp, 29 predicted proteins | sample MGYA00380157_ERZ1026854 | MGnify/ENA primary metagenome ERZ1026854 (study PRJEB33269, sample SAMEA4719793) | human gut metagenome | biome: human-associated habitat; feature: organic feature; material: feces | place: Cameroon | collected 2013-10 ... | reverse complement strand
CAGCTTGGTGGATAACGTTAGCAAGAAATCTTATGTTGTAGGCACATACATCCCGGTGTCTAACGAACCTAAGTTCCAGCTCTTCGTGAAGGGTGAGGGAACAGAAGTAGCAGCCGATGCCACTTTCAACTTTGGCAAGACACGCAACGACGTGTACAAGAAATTCACCATCATGAACGATGGCGGTGGCGCTCTCAACATCACAAGCATTGACCTGCCCGAGGGCTTCTCTACATCGTTCGACGCTGCAAGCGTGGCTGTAGAGCCTCACTCATCAAAAGATTTCTCTATCATCCTTAAGGGGGATGCTGTTGGCGTTCATGAAGGAACCGTCAAGCTTAACGCTGGCGACCTGACAAAAGAGGTTAAGGTGAAGGGCGAGACAGCTCCCGAGACCACATGGACCGCTACCTTCGAGGACAAGAAGCTGCCTGTTGGTTCAAGAACAGAAACCAATGGCTATTATGGCTTGTGGGCATGTGACGATTGGTACAAATCAAACTCTAAGTGGGTTACAGATAACGACAAGACCACTCTTAATGTTAACACATCTGTGGAGCTTAAGTTTATCACTCCTCGCTTGAAGTTTGCTGAGGGTGAGACCTTTGAATTTGATGCAGCAAGAAGCCACACCGCTTCTTATGATCCACAGACCACAGGTCTCACCGTTTACTATTCGGCTGACGGCAACAGCGACTGGAAGGTTGCACGCTCCATTGACATCTCAGAACTTCCCACTGAGAAGAACATGATATATAAGCCGGCACGTTTCGTTATTGACAAGATTCCTGCCGGTACTTGGTACATCGGTATCGGAGCCGCTAGGGGTGAGATTGACAACCTCGTAGGTGGAACGCTCGATCCCGATGCTCACTCATGGGCAATCGCTTCTGCTGAATTCCCTGACAAGGCTGAGGTGAACAGTGTTTACACAGCTTCTGTGAAGATTACAAACGTTAACCCTGTGGCAGAGAAGGCTGATACCTACAAGGCAAAGCTCTATGTTGACGACGAGTTGGTAAGCACAGCCAATGGCGTGGATATCGCTCCTGGTGAGAACGGTGTGATTGAGCTTTCATTTACTCCTCATGCCACAGGCGACATTAAGGCTAAGATCGTTGTTGAAGCCACAGATAAAGATTACACTTTAACTACAGATGTGGCTACCGTTACTGTTGATAAAGAGACGGCTCTTTCACATATCCAGGTAGGTACGTTCGAAGATTCTGGCAGTTCTCCGTTCAATACCAATTATGAAAAGAATGAGGCGGAGATTCTCTATCCTGTTAGCAAGCTTTCTGGTTTGAAGAAGGGCGACAAGATTGCAAAGATCGTGTTCCGTGCCAAAACAAGCTATTCACTGAAGGGACATAAAGTGTTGGCATGGATGGAAAACACAGAGGACGAGACTGTTGCTACACCGTTTGAGCCTCGTAACACAGACGAGATGACAAAGGTGTTTGATGGTACAATCGATTTTATTGCATCTGATGGCAATGTCAAAGATTACGATGATTATATTATAATCGAGCTCGACGCTCCATTCGTATATGACGGCAAGGGATTGCGTCTGCACCTCTTACAAAATCTTAATGGATGGGGCCGTACGGTTAATTATGAGGTTGAGAAAGATAAGACCCTCTGCTACAATCGTAAGTGCTATGGCGGTTCTGACATCACGACATGTTCTTACAATGCAATCGAGTTCCCTGTTACCCATTTCTATGTAGCTCTCGATCCTAAGGAGGTTTCTTCAACAGTAACCGACAAGAGCGGCAACGCCATTGCCGGTGCAAAGGTTACGCTGAAGAGCGATAACATTGAATATTATGCTGTGTCTGACGCAACAGGCAAATACACAGCCAATGTGGTGAAAGGCTCTCTGGCTTATGGTAGCACCATCGAGGCCCAGGGTTACAAGAAGGTGGTTGCAGAAAGCGTTGACCTCGATGCTCCCGCTGCTGCAAAGATGGATCTTGACAAGGTTGTGCTTGCTGCCGACACCAAGGCGTTCTGCGTTGCTCCTATGGATGTTCCTGCCAGCGACCTGTCTCTCGTGAGCGCCAAGACAGCGTTCTATGAGCTTGCTTCTGTTGCTGACGGTAAGGCCAACTTCAACATCGCAACCCAGCTAGCAAAGAACAATGCGTACCTCGTTGTTGCCAAGGAGGACGGCATGAGCGTTTCGCTTGACATGTTTGGCGACATCGACCTCGCAAACGAGAAGACAACAGCTGTGGGCGACGCAGATGTTGCAACCTATCTCTGCCGCCGTCAGCTCACAGCTGTGGATGGCAAGAAGACCTTCCGTGCTGCCGGCGACAAGTTTGTTGCTGTCAACTTCGACGAGACTGATCCTACAGCTCAGCTCGCTGCTCTCTACGCTGCTCCTTTCGAGGCCGTTATCAACGTTGCTTCTGACGCTGATGAGCTGGAGATTGTTCTCAACGACACACCTTCAGGCATCACCAACATCAACGCAACCAAGGCTAACGCCGCTGGTAACGTCTACACCGTTGAAGGTGTTCAGGTAAGCAACAAGGGTACCAAAGCCCTGAAGCCCGGCCTCTACATCGTGAACGGCAAGAAGGTGGTAGTGAAGTAAAGGTGACGTGAAGATCTTAACAAAGAAAATTTAATTTAACTTTAACCATAAAGCTCCTGGCATCTGGGTCTCTCCCTCTTGTCAGGAGCTTTTTTTTGACTTGTTTTTCCTCTCTTGTCCGATCGTTTTGTTTTTATCTTCTCTTGTCCGATCGTTTTGCTTTTATCTTCTCTTGTCTGAATCCTTTTTTATCTTCTCTTGTCCGATTGTTTTGTTTTTTTTCACCTCTTGTCCGATTGTTTTGTTTTGAGCAGACGAGCGAATAGGGTAGACAATAAACGAGCAGACAAGCGAAAAGGTTAGACAATAATAATGAGTTGGAAAAGTAGCGATTTAAAAAAAATATGCAAAAAGTAAGCAAATAATTTGCATAGTAAAAAAAATATCCGTAACTTTGCACTCGCTTTTAAAACATAAGCACACGGAGATCCGCTAGCTCAGCTGGTAGAGCACAACACTTTTAATGTTGGGGTCATGGGTTCGAGCCCCATGCGGATCACCAAACAAAAAGAGGATACTAATTTTTAGTATCCTCTTTTTTGCGTAATACTCCTCTATTGTTTACCTTTTCTTGCCATGGCAGAACCAAAGCAGGCTTTGTTTCTGCTCATCTGGCTTATCGAAAAGGCTTTCTTATTTGTCGTCTTTTTTCTCCTCTATCTTGGCATTGTCCTCAATGTCGAGATGCTCTTTCGTGACATAACGTTGCCAGTAGGCCATGAGGAGGGTGGTGAGGGGCAGGGCTACGATGAGGCCGATGAAGCCGAGGATGGCACCCCACACAGAGAGGGAGAGAAGCAAGATGGCGGGGTTGAGGCCCATGGCCTTGCCCATGATCTTGGGCGTCACAACCATGTCGGTGATGATCTGCACCACGGCAAAGACAAGGAACGCCATGCCAAACACATACCAGAAGTTTTGACCCGTGTCGGCGGCCTTGAGCATGGCAAGGAACGCCGTGGGGATGAGGGCAAAGGTGTGGAGGTAAGGCACAAGGTCCATGATGCCAATGAGGATGCCGAGGCCTATGGCCATGGGGAAGTCGATGATGCTGAAGCCGATGCAGAACATTATGCCCATGCACAACGCCACCAGACCTTGACCACGGATGTAGTTGTTCATCTCGCGCTTGACGTCGCTCATGAGCACATGCCAGAAGGGACGGTTCTTCTTAGGGAAGATTTTTATCCAGTTGTCGGTGAGATACTCATAGTCGAGCAAGATGAAGAACATGTAGAGCAGCACGATGCAGGAGCCGATGATGCTGAGCACAATGTTGGCTGTCTGGCTGAGCAGGGTGAAGAGCTTGGGCATGGAGGCTTTCACCGCATCGCTGAAGTCTTTGCTGTGGAAGAACTGCTCCAGCTCGCGTTGGTTCTCGCGTGCCCACTCTCTGATGAGTTGTGTGAGGTTGTTGGTGTGGGTGGTCTGCTGCACCCACCGGGCGAGCACGTCGCCAAGCTTCTGAAACTGCTCTATCATGGGCGGGATGATGAGGTAGACAATGCCCCCGATGACGGCAATGACCACAATCATGGTTATGATGATGGCAATGGCACGAATCTTGACGTGAAGCTTGTCTTGCACAAACTTGACGGCAGGGTAGAGCAGATAGGCAAAGAACCAGGCTATGAAGAACGGCAGCAACACCTGACTGAGATAGTTGACTGTGAGCAGCACGACAAACACGCAAGCCACTATGAGCGACCATCTTATGAATTTGTCGAATGTTATTTTTTGTTCAAGCATGATGTTCTTCCTCCCGTTTCCTTTTGGTTCTTATTATTGTTTCGCTTCTTCCTGTTGTTTCAAGACAGCTTTCTGGTAACACTCGCGACACAACGGCTCATATTCGGTCTGCTCGCCAAGCATGACGCGCTTGTCGCCGCTCACGATGCGGTGGCTCAGATAGGCGAGGTTGCCACACTTCACGCAGATGGCATGCACCTTCGTGACGTCGTCGGCAATGGCGCAGAGAGCAGGAATGGGACCGAAGGGCACACCCTTGAAGTCCATGTCCAGGCCAGCGATGATCACCCGTACCCCACGGTTCGCCAACTGGTTGCACACGTCAACCAGTCCGTCGTCAAGAAACTGAGCCTCGTCAATGCCCACCACGTCGATGTCGCTCGACAGCAACAAGATTGATGCTGACGACTCTACGGGTGTAGACCTGATGGAGTTGCTGTCATGGCTCACCACGTCTTCATCGCTGTAGCGTGTGTCAATGGCAGGCTTGAATATTTCCACTTTCTGATGTGCGAAGACGGCACGTTTCATTCGGCGGATCAGCTCTTCTGTCTTGCCAGAGAACATAGACCCGCAAACCACCTCAATTCTTCCTGGGCGGCGCATTTCTCCCATTAAATTGTCTGTCATAATGGTGCAAAAGTACAAATACGTTTTAAAAAATGCAAAGAAATTGTCTGCTTTTTTGCAAGTAATGATTTTTCTGGCTATATTTGTCGCCGTTATGGGTACTTTATATATTGTCCCCACACCTGTGGGCAACCTTGAAGACATTACTCTGCGTGCCATTAGGGTGCTGAAAGAGGCCGATCTCATCTTGGCGGAGGACACTCGCACAACGGGTCTCCTCTTGAACCATTTTGACATTCACAACAGGCTGCTGTCGCACCATAAGTTTAATGAGCACACAGCCACCGCCGGCGTGATAGAGCGCCTTAAGAGTGGTGAGACCATTGCTTTGGTGAGCGATGCCGGCACGCCCGGCGTGAGCGACCCAGGCTTCTTCCTTGCCCGTGAGGCAGCACGCGAGGGCATCACGGTGCAATGTTTGCCGGGAGCAACGGCTTGCATTCCTGCCATCGTGTCGTCAGGTCTGCCGTGTGACCGCTTCTGCTTTGAGGGGTTCCTTCCTCAGAAGAAGGGTCGCGCCACACACCTCGCCACGCTTGTGGACGAGCAGCGCACGATGATTTTCTATGAGTCGCCGCACCGCTTGCTGAGAACCCTGCAGCAGTTTGTTGACGTGTTCGGTGCCGACCGTCAGGTGAGCGTGTGCCGCGAGATCTCGAAGCTTCATGAGGAGAGCGTGCGTGGCACCCTTGCCGAGGTGACAGCCCATTTTGAGGAGACAGCTCCCCGTGGCGAGATTGTCATCGTGCTGGCAGGTGCCGACAAAGATGCTTGTGACAAGGTGGCTGTTGCCACAGCCAACCAGCGCGATGAGCGTGCAGCCAAACGTCAGGCGCGTGAAGAGCGTCGCTTGGCACGCGAAGCAAAGAAACGTCGCGAGGCAGAGGCTCTGAGCGATGAGGCCGACGACGAAGAGACATAAAACACACATCAAAAACAACATTTATGACCTTGCCTCAGACACAACAGCATTGTCGGGTGGGTCGATAGAAAACTCTAATTTTATAAAAAATCTGGTGTCGCTCTATCGTTGCTTCTTGAGAAGCGCTGAAAAGACGGTGCCGAAAAACTCAACAACTATGAGAAAATTATTTCTGTTTTGTATCTGTCTTTCCTTGTTTGCTGTTGTCGGCTGCAAGAAAGAAGCGAAAGCCCCTATTGAGTCGACATCGCAGCAGAGCGATTCGTTGCAGAAGATTATTGCCGAAAAGGACAATGAGATAAACGATATGATGGAGACCTTCAACCAGATTGAGGAGGGATTCCGCGAGATAAACGAGGCCGAGAACCGCGTGAGCATAGTGAAGGATGGCGAGGGTGCCGACAAGAAACGTCAGCTGCGCGAGAACATACGCTTCATCGCCAACACCATGAAGGAGAACCGCACGCTTATCGCGAAGCTGCGCCAGCAGTTGCGTGAGAGCAGCATCAAGGGTGAGCAGCTGAAGCGTTCGGTAGAGAACCTTGTGGCACAGCTTGAAGAGAAGGAGCAGCAGCTGCAGCAGCTCCGAGCCGAGCTTGATGCAAAGGATATTCATATCTCTGAGCTCGACGCTACCATCAACACGCTGAACACCAACGTGTCGAGCCTTCAAGAAGAAAGCTCAAAGAAGACCGAGACCATCAACGCTCAGGACAAGCAGCTCAACACCGCGTGGTTTGTGTTCGGTACGAAGAAGGAGCTTAAGGAGCAGCGCATCTTGGATGGTGACAAGGTGCTGGAGTCGAATTTCAACAAGAGCTATTTCACAAAGATTGACATTCGAGTGGAGAAAGAGATCAAGTTCTACTCTAAGTCGGCCAAGATCCTGACAATGCACCCCTCAGGCAGCTACACCTTGCAGCGTAACGCGCAGAAGCAGTATGTGCTGCGCATCACCAATCCGCAAATCTTCTGGTCTACAAGCAAGTATCTTGTAGTGGTGGTGAAATAAAAAACGCTGTTGGTTTCGGCCAAGCAATTTAAAGAACGCTGCTGGTTTCGACCAAGCAATTTAAAGAACGCTGTTGGTTTCGACCAAGCAATTATAAACAAAAAACGAAACATAAGCCCCGCTCTTCACAGACGGTTAACTGTGGAGAGCGGGGCTTGCTTTTCCTCTTTTTTATTTCCTTTTTATTTCCTTTTTTATTTCCTTTTTTCCCTCTCCCTCAACCATCCTTATCTATAGGATTTTTCACTTTTCCCTTTTCACTTTTCCCTTTTAAACCGCTATCTGCGATCTTTAAAAAACTGCTGCATCAGTTGGCGACACTCCTCTTCAAGCACGCCCGTTGTCACCGTGGCCTTAGGGTGAAAAGCCTTAGGTGCATAGAGAGCGTAGCCGCGTTTTATGTCTTCAGCACCGTAGACGATGCGTGACAGTTGGGCCCAGCCAATGGCGCCAGCGCACATGATGCATGGCTCCACGGTGACGTAGAGCGTACAGTCTTTAAGATACTTGCCGCCCAAGGCAGAGGCTGCCATCGTGATGGCTTGCATCTCGGCATGTGCGGTGACGTCGCACAACGTTTCTGTGAGGTTGTGGGCACGGGCAATGATGCGTCCACCAGCCACGATGACCGCTCCCACAGGAATCTCACCCTCGTCATAGGCTGCTTGTGCTTCTGCCAAAGCTGCCCTCATGAACCGTTCGTCCTGTTGTGTCTCCTTGCTTGTACCGTTGGTTTGCGTTGTCGCTGTCTTGGTTGTTTCTAATGTCTCTTTTGTTTCTCCTTGCTCTATCATGTCTTTGATGTGTTTCTTTGTTTTTGTTGCAAAGATAACCATTCTCTTTAACATTCTCCATGTGTAATGAAAAAATCTGTTCACATAATGTTTCCATTCGTTCAATCTGCCGGTTGATGCTTTAGCCTGCCACTTGGTTGCTGTTGAAAAACAAAAAATTATTGCTACTTTTGCGGATGACAAACGATGCGGACGAGAAAGTCTACGGATGAAATAACTTGCTGATAACAAATATTCAAAATAAAAACAATTAAAACCGAACAAACTAAAGATTGAATTATGCTTAAGAAAATGCTTATGTGTTTTTGCTTGTTTGCCTACATGCTTGGTGTGTCGGCTGGCACAGATGGTGTGGTGGAAGATAACAAGAAGGGCGACGTGGCTGTGAAAAACCTGACGCGAGCCATGACGCTTTTAGACAACACTATAGACAAATGTTTTAAAGGCTCAGACCTTCACATGTGTGACCTCTACCATCTTGGCAACGGGCGACAGGAAGGCACGGCTGACGTGTGGCCTTACACAGCTGCCATGGAAGCGGTGAATGGTGTGATGGAGGCTCTTCAGACTTTAAAAGGCACCTGTCCTGAGCTTTATGCTAAAAACATGGAGCGTTATAAGTGCTTGATGGCAAGTCTCTTTGATAATCTTGACTATTACAAAGGCACCTATACGCTTACTTCTTACACGCAGACAAAAGAGTGGAGCGTCTATGGTGTTCACCGAAGCAACACGAAAGGCACGGCTAAGGTGGAAGGCATAGAGAACGTGTATGACGACCAGATGTGGCTGGTGCGTGAGCTGGTGCGTGCTTACCGTAACACGGGAGAGAAACGTTATCTTGTTGAGGCTGAATATCTTGCCGATTATGTTATTGATGGATGGGACTGCACACTCGATGCCGACGGCCATGAGAACGGAGGCATTACATGGGGACCGGGATACAACTCTAAACACTCGTGCAGTAACGCGCCTATAATCTCGCCGCTGGTGTGGCTCTCACAGATTTATAAGGACAGCAAGGACAAGACGGTGTGGCGTTATGTGGCTGCCGACGGCAAGCGTAAGAGCAAGAAGATAAGCAAGCACGACCTGTACCTTATGTTCGCAGAAAAGGTGTATGAGTGGCAGAAGCGCAAGCTTATGAACGAGAAGACAGGGTGTTACTGGGACATGCTTGGCGCTGACGGAAAGATGAGATATGAGAACGTTGGAGGCAAACGTTATCGTGCCAACGTGCCCAATGGAGGACCCGTAGGCACACAGTTTACTTACAATTCGGGAACGATGCTATGTGGTGCTGCCGACCTGTTGCAGGTGACTGGCAGCAATGTTTACCGCACAGACCTCACACAGCTGGCAAAAGCCACATATCTTAACTTCAGAGGTAAGGCACGCACCATTGACGGCACAGCACACTATCCGTTCCCTTATGATCGCGACACACGCCACGGCTTCAACGCTTGGTTTGACGATGTGCTCTTGAGAGCTTATGCCGACAGTTACAGGGTGGAGCAGGCTGCCGAAGGCACAGGCCATTACTCGCTGATGGCTGCTGATTGTTTTCAGGCTAATCTCGATTTTGCGTATGATCATTTCTTGACCGATGGCTTCTTGCCCAATGACCTGCTTGGCGGATGGGGCGACAACACGGTCACTAAGGGTTTTCATCAGCTTGCCTATGCTGCCAACTATGCCGTGCTGGCTGTGATGCAGCATGAAAGAAACAGATAGGACGATGAGATGGTGTGGGGGAGCAATCTCCTAATAAAGAACGGTAAAGATGTTATTGCTTGTCTGAATAGTTCTGATCAGGTGGCTCTTTTTAAGATTAATACAAAATATTCTCACATTTGTAATCTTCAATTGAGAAAAAACGACTACCTTTGCAGAACGGAGTTTTTTATATCACTCAATTTCAGATTCAAAATTTATCGAAAAATTATTTATCGTTAAAAGCAAAACAATTTATTTTATGTTCATCTCAAAAAGAAACTTGTCCTTGCTTGCGCTGTTTGTTTTCGTGTTGCAGCTCTTTGCGCAAGGACCAAACAACACAGGCACATATTATAAGGCTGCTACAGGCAAGAAAGGTCAGGCCTTGAAGACTGCGCTTTTTCAAATTATCACTACGCATGATGACATTGGCTATAGGGGCTTATACAAATGTTACGAGCAGACAGACAGACGTGCTGACGGCAAGGTGTGGGACATATACTCTTGCACCACTAATTTCTCGTTCTCTGACAATGTAGGAGGCTATAAGCGCGAAGGTGATATGTATAACCGTGAGCACACCATACCTCAGAGTTGGTTTAACGAGGCTTCACCTATGAAGGCTGACATTGTGCATGTTATACCGACCGATGGTTATGTGAACAACCGTCGCAGCAGTTTTCCGTTTGGAGAAACAAACAGTCCTACATACACCTCAAACAAAGGCTTTAGCAAGGTAGGCCCAAGTTGTACCGAAGGTTATAGCGGAACAGTGTTTGAGCCTAACGACGAGTATAAGGGCGACATAGCGCGCATTTATTTCTACATGGCTACATGCTATGAGGACCGTATTGGCTCTTGGACTAAAGGCACGGCCAACACTGTGATAGCAGGCAACAAGTATCCTGCCTATAAGTCATGGGTTATCAAGATGTTGCTGCGTTGGGCGAAGGAAGACCCAGTGAGCCAGAAGGAGATTGACCGTAACAACGCGGTGTATAAGTGTCAGAAAAACCGTAACCCCTATGTCGACTATCCAGGATTGGAGCAGTATGTATGGGGCGATAAGATGAATGTGGCGTTCAGCTATGACAATTATGGCTCTGTTGATCCAACGCCTAATCCTGATCCTAACCCTGATCCCACACCCGATCCGAATCCAGATCCCACGCCCGATCCGAATCCAGATCCCACGCCTGACCCGAATCCAGATCCCACGCCCGATCCAAATCCAGACCCTGTGCCTGTGAGCGGTGTGACGTTCAACAAGGTTAGCGCTGATAACGATCTCACCACAGGAACCTACTATCTCATTGTCTATGAGGGAGGTGAATGCTCTACTGCTCTTGCAGCACAGAATGGTGATGTGCGTTCGGCTTCTGCCGTGACTATCACAAACGACAAGATTGTGACCGATGTGGACACCGACGGTAAGCCGCGTCAGTTCTTGCTTGGCGGTTCAAAGGGTGCATACACGTTCTACAGCACCGTTGACAAGAACTATCTTGCTGCGCTGTCTGGCAAGAACAAGCTTCAGACAACAACAGATGCTGGTTCAGCCAATGCAAAGTGGGACGTGACGTTCGTGGGAGAGCACGCTAACATAAAGAGCTGTGCGTTTACAAGTCGCTCAATAAACTATAACAAGAGCACCACTCCAACTCGTTTCGCAACCTACGAAAGCAAATCGAACCAGCAGCCTGTTGCTCTGTACAAGCGCGATGTGACCTTAGGCATTGGCTCAACAGCCGTGCAGCAGCCTGCGCTCATAACCGTTTACAGCATAACAGGCGTGGCTGTGAAGCGTGGCGTGCAGCCATCAGCAGCCTTTGACGGCCTTGCCAAGGGTGTGTATGTTGTTGGCGGAAAGAAATATGTAGTAGAATAATTTTAAAGAGCATAAATAATAAGCCCGAAGCCCTGTTGTTGCAGGACTTCGGGCTTTCCCGTTTCCAAAGAATGATGGCGTTTAGACACGCCCTCTTTTTGCTTTTACTCTATGTCGAGCTGCACCTCCACAGGACAGTGGTCGCTGCCCATCACGTCGGTGTGAATGTTGGCGGCAGCAATTTTGTCGCGCAGACGGTCAGAGACAAGGAAATAGTCAATACGCCAGCCCGCGTTCTTCTCGCGAGCGCGGAAGCGGTATGCCCACCACGAGTAGGTCACCTGGTCGGGATGGAGGAAGCGGAACGTGTCGGTGAAGCCGTTGCTGAGCAGATGCGTCATCTTGGCGCGCTCCTGGTCGGTGAAGCCGGCGTTCTGTCGGTTCGTCTTCGGGTTCTTGAGGTCTATCTCCTCATGAGCCACGTTAAGGTCGCCGCACACGATGACGGGTTTCTTGCTGTCGAGCTGCTTGAGATGGTTGAGGAAAGCATCTTCCCAGGTCATGCGGTAGTCGAGGCGGCGTAGACCATCCTGCGAGTTGGGGGTGTAGCAGGTGACAAGATAGAAATTGGGCATCTCAAGCGTGATGACACGTCCCTCGTGGTCGTGCTCCTCTATGCCCAGACCATAGGTCACACTGAGCGGTGTGTGGCGTGTGTAGATGGCTGTGCCAGAATAGCCTTTCTTCTCGGCATAGTTCCAGAACGACTGGTAGCCCTCAAACTGCAGGTCGAGTTGTCCCTCCTGCATCTTTGTCTCTTGCAGACAGAAAAAGTCGGCATCGAGAGCTTTGAAACTCTCCTCAAATCCTTTCGTCACACAGGCTCTTAGACCGTTGACGTTCCATGATATAAACTTCATATTGTTCTTTTTTGTTTGTTTTCTTTCTTATTTGTTTTTCTTTCTAATTCCTTTCCAATTTCTTGTCTGCTTCTTTTCTTTCTATTGTCTATCGTCTTTTCTTCCTTTCTTTATTTATTTCTCTTTCTTTCGTACATATTCTTTTTTCTTTCGTCCTTCTTTTCTTCCTTCTTCTTTCTTCCTTCTTTTCTTTGCGATAGGCCACCATAGTGAATGAGAGGCAGATGTGGCAAAGTTAATAAAAAAAAGCAAGAGGAGAGAGTGTCAAATCGTTTTTGTTCATTTTGACACACTCTCCTCTTGCGGAAAGATATATTTTGCTGCTTATGTTTGCCTAGTACTGATGTGATAAAATCGCACGGTTATTAAATTTCATCAAATAAAGTGAGTTTATCAGATATGCAATTTTAGCAACCCATGAATGAGTATGTACTGCATTCTCTTATTCATAGCAATTATATTTTTATATTTTGAGATAGGTTGTCTGTTAAGGTGATAGAGAAATCACAATATTTTACCCCATCAGATAGAATTTTACCCGTTCTATCTATGTATTGTCTCATAATAATGATTTTATATTCACCATTTTCCAAATTGTCTATTGTAAATGACAAATCGTAATGGCATATACAATTAGTGTCCATGGTCGATTTTTCGGTTAAAATTATAGTCGATCCAACAACTTTGAATCCAGCTTCAATAACTGCATCGCAAGAAAGAATGGTATTTTCATGTATGATCTGCAATCTTTTATTATCATTAGTTAATAACCTAATTTGCTCATCTTGCAAATCGTTTGTAGTTGTAGCCACTTTACCTGAAGGACTATTGGTGGCTGGTGTAGCACCTGAGATGTATTGTTTACATCCAGAGTTGCTAAAATTACTTAAGTATGGCTGATTCGTTACATCATTTTGTTCATTATTAGAACAAGACAGAAGAAGACATAACGATAGGCTACTAAGTATTGCAATAAATCTTCCCATTTTCTCTAAAGTTTAAATTTGGTTAGTACTGATGCGATAAAATCGCACGGTTATTAAAATTCATCAAATAAAGTGAGTTCTTTGAGATCTTGTTTTATTTGTCGATGTTCATAATCTTGCAGTTTTGGCTGCAAAATTATGAACATCAATTTCAAATCAAAAAAACAAAGAACGTTTGTAAAAGATTAAATATCAAATGTATAACTATAGTTAAGCGATTAATATCGCATCACTAGTAATGTTTGACTAAAGAAGCTGCTTGGTCAAATCAGTAGCCGCTTATGTGTTGCCTGTCATGCAGCATTTGTTTTTTGCTTAGTAATGAATCTTATTGGCATGCAGACCGAAAGCTGTCTGGATAGAATAAGCGTTGCCGTCTATAGCTACTTCTTTCACGATGACGTTAGCCTGTAGTTTGCGGTTTTGGTAACCGGCCATGGCGTAATAGAGCGAGTTGTAATACTGCATAACTGAAGCAAACTGTATCACGATGGTGTGGGTCTTGTCTTCAGCTGTGTATGAGGTAGTGAACTTCAAGTTGCTGTCGCCAGGAATCATCCAGATAGAGTAGTAGTTGCCTGCTGAGGCTGTTGCGCCGTTTGTTATCTCGTATCCGTTGAAAGCAAACTTCAAGCTTGCTGCCGGTGCGTTGGCAATGATGCTCTTGGCGTTGGTGTCCTGGATATAAGCGCCGAGCGACTTGACAGGATAGTTGTTCATGATGAGCGTAGAGTCGTTCACGGTGAATGTTATCTGTGCCGAGTCGGCCTTGTTCTTTTCACCCTCTTTCAAGAAATAATAGTAGCCCTGGTATGTGCCGTTTGTCTCGATGCAGAGAGCATGTTTCTGATCAGGTGTCAGAGGAACATAAGAGGGTCTGTCGTTGTTGTCGTTAAGACAAGAGGTGGTTGCGAAGACTGTGCAGATGAGGCACAGGAGCATAAGGATTTTTGATTTCATGTTTATTCGTTTTTATAATTGTTTATGTTTTATGCAAGAGAGTTCGCTTCCTTTCATCTCATAAAGATGTTTTTCGCGTCTTTTTATATATAAATGTAGGCGTGTGCGCAATCTTGCATGCAACATCAAAAAAAATTATATTTTTCTCGATTCACCGCGCAAGAGGTTCATAAACTCCTCGCGTGTCTTGGCTTGCTCAAAGGCTCCGCTGAAGGCGCTGGTTGTTGTGATAGAGTTTTGTTTCTCCACGCCGCGCATCTGCATGCACATGTGCTTGGCTTCAACGACAACCATGACGCCCATGGGTTTGAGCGTGTCTTGTATGCAGTCTTTTATCTGCTGTGTGAGGCGTTCTTGCACCTGCAGACGATGACTGAAGATGTCGACCACGCGTGCAATCTTGCTCAGACCTGTTATGTAGCCGTTAGGGATATAAGCCACATGTGCCTTGCCGTAGAACGGCAGCATGTGGTGCTCGCACATGGAGAAGAAATCGATGTCTTTAACGATGACCATCTGGTTATATTTCTCTTCGAACAGCGCATCGGTCAGCACCTTGTGCGCGTCCATGGTGTAGCCTCGTGTTAGCACCTGCATGGCTTTGGCCACACGCATGGGGGTCTTCACAAGACCTTCGCGTTCAGGGTCTTCGCCAATGAGTTTAAGCACTTCGTGGTAGTGGGCTGCCAATTCATCAAGCCCTTCTCTGTATTCTGTTTCTGGATTCACTATTTATAATGATGTTTGTTTGTTTTCTACTTGGTTGCTTCTAATAAGCCACGGTTATTTTTCCGCTCACGATACATGCTTGCTTGTAGCCCAGCTTTTTCACGCCTTTCAGGACGGCGCTTGCCTCTTCGTATGTGCGGAAGTTGCCCATGCGGCAGATCCAACGTGGCGAATAGAAATGAACATAGACGGGTATGTCGGGGTATGCCATCTTTACATCGCTGCCCGCCTTCTGCGCTTTCACGCGGTCGTTTCGTGAGTTGCCTCCAGCAAACACCTGCACACGATAGCCGTTGACCTTATAGCTGCGAAGAGGAATCTTCTTGCGCATGTCGACGGTTGGAATGTCTGTTTCGGTTTCTTGTTTGCCTGATGCGGTGCTATTGTTGTTCTCCCTTGCGGAGTGTTCCTCTTTCTTGTTGTTGGCAGCAGCCTCGTTGCCATGCTTGTGCTCGTTGTTGGCGGCAGCATGGTTTGAATGGCTGTTGGGATGGGTTGTTGTTGTAGCTGATGGGCTTGTATGCTTTGACGGTGATGATGGGTTGGCCGTTTTTGCAGGATTCACCTGTTTGTGTCCTGACACGTCGGCGCTGTTGACCAATTCGTCGATGTCCTTGCTTTGCACAACGGTCACCGTGCCCGTGTCTTTTGTGTGCTGCTGTATGTGCTGCGTGAAGGATTGTGCCTTCATGTGTGTAGCCATGCCGAGCAGTGCGGCCAGTGTTATGACGAATAGTCTCATTGTCGTGTTGTTGATGATGATTCTCAAAAAGTGTGTTTTAAAAATGAGCACGCCGTCCTCATCGGCCTGTCATGTAGACCACGCCAGGCAAAGATAAAGACGGCAGTGCTTTTTTCGCTTTCTGCTGTTGTCAGAAATGTTTTATCGGTGTTCTTGTCCGATTATTTCTTCCAAGCGTCGATGATGCCCTTGAAATCGGCACACTTCAGAGAAGCGCCACCGATGAGGCCACCGTCGATATCGGGCTTAGAGAACAGCTCGGGAGCGTTGCTTGCCTTGCAGCTTCCGCCGTAGAGGATAGATGTCTCCTCAGAAGCCTCCTGGCCATACTTCTCTGCTACGATAGAGCGGATGTAAGCCAACATCTCCTCAGCCTGGTCAGAGGTTGCGGTCATGCCTGTGCCGATGGCCCAGATGGGCTCGTAAGCGATGACGATGTTCTTCCAAGCCTCTGCGTCGAGGTGGAACACTGAACCTGCGAGCTCAGCCTTAACAACCTCGTTCTGCTTCTCTGCCTTGCGCTCCTCAAGAGTCTCGCCGCAGCAGAAGAGAATCTTCAGACCGTTAGCCAGAGCCAGGTCGACCTTCTCCTTCAGGATCTCAGCGGTCTCGCCATAATACTGACGACGCTCTGAGTGGCCGAGGATAACATACTGAGCACCTGTGCTCTTTACCATCTCGGCTGACACCTCACCGGTGAAAGCACCCTTGGCCTTGTCTGCGCAGTTCTCTGCACCGAGAGCCACTACGTTCTGGTCGAGCTCCTTAGCTACAGAAGCAAGGTGAATGAACGGTGTGCAGATAATAACATCGCAGTTAGGTTTGTCGGCTGCGAGAGCTTCGTTGATTTCCTTGGCGAGTGCTACGCCTTCCTGCAGGTTGAGGTTCATCTTCCAGTTGCCTGCTACAATTTTCTTTCTCATTTTTCTTTTCTTTTTAAAAAGTTTATATAATATGTTAGAATTGTTTCGTTCTTTCAGCCACCGTGTCCACGCCAATGTGCGGTCGGCGAGGGTGAGGAGGAGGAGTGGCAGGATATACCAAAGGAAGATTTTCAGAATTTTTGTTGGCACAAAATCGTCAGGAATCTGTCCTATGGGCAACTTCTCGAGCGGTCCTTTCAGCTCATCGGTCTGTGGCAGACGGTTGTGGCTCCATTTGCGTATGACCACGCCGTCCTTGAGGAGCAGCAGTCCAGGGTTGCTGCGTATGATCGTCTTCAGCGTTGTGGCATCGGTGATGCAGAACGGATATTCTGCCCCTGTCAGGTCGATCCAACGGTTTATATCCTGTTGTGAGCTTGCTGTGAGACAGAAGAAGGGAATGTGTTGTTCCTGTGCATACTCGTAGATCTGGTCTATGTCGCCGAAGTTGGTGTCATCGGCTTTGTCGAGCCATGGCGATATGAGCAGGAAGGTGTAGCCCTTGTCGTTGAGCACCTGTTGGGTTATGTCTTCGCCCGTTGATTGCAGCTCTATGGAGAAATCGTGTATTGGCGGAACGTAACCCTCGGCTGTCTGCACGGTGTGGCTGTCTACGAACTGCCAGGTGGAGTCGGGGTAGTTGTCGAGTGTGAACTCGCGTGTCTCGCCATTCTTCTTTAATATAAATGTTGTCTCAAACTGTGGCTCCTTTGCCCCCGGCGGTATGGTCATGCCTTTTCTAAGGTCTGCTCCCACATGGTATGGCCGGAAGTCGAACAGCGGTAGGGTGTAGAGGCTTATGACCTCGATGGCGAAGATGAAAAGCACCGAATAGTTGCGCACAATCCACTGGTTGCTCTTCGAGATGAGCCTTGCCATCAGTAGGGGCCATTTTGCTATCACCACGGCGCATGCCAACAAGATGATGTTTTTTATTAGCGTCTGCGTGTTGGTGAGCACTATGGCATCGCCGAAGCATCCACAGTCTTTTACGGGGTTGGCCACTGCTATCCACAATGTTAGCGCCGTCATGACCACCATCACGGCTGTGACGATGCGGCTCACGATACGTCGCTGTATGGCAAACAAGAGATATATGCCCAAGGCAAACTCGAAAGCTGCCAAGATAACAGACGCTGTGAGCGTGGCCCAATCGGGAATCCACGGTGTGAGCCCCATGGCTTCCAGATAGTCGTGAATCTTATATTGTGTGCCGAGCGGGTCTATGGCCTTCACAAATCCTGACAGGATGAATGTGGCTGCGAGCAGCAGGCGGCACATGTTTATCAATATCGTTTTGACGTATTTCACAATGCGCTGAATGTGGTTTACTTTCTTTTTTAAAGCTTCTTTTTAAAGCCTTGGCTTTTACCTTGGCTTTTAAAGTCTTTGCTTCTTAAGCCTTTTTTCTTCTTAAGCTTCTTGTCTTCTTAAGCTTCTTATGCTTAGTTTTCCTCCTCGGTGAGTTTTATCACGCCGAACACCGAGTAGTTGATGATATCCATATAGTTGGATCCGATACCCTCCGACACAAGTGTGTTGCCGCCGAGATTTTCTATCTCTTTGACACGCTCAATCTTTGTCAGAATGAAATCGGTGTAGCTGCTCACCCTCATAGAGCGCCACGCCTCGTCATAGTCGTGGTTTTTTTTGAGCATGAGCTGCAGAGCCTCGTTGGCGTGACGGTCGTAGAGCGCCATGGCCTCGTCGTTGGTAATGTCTACCGTGTCGGCAAAGCCTTTCTCAAGCTGTATGAGTCCGACGATGCCATAGTTGATAAGAGCCACAAACTCGGGTCTTATGCCGTCGCCGACCAGCGACTCTTTCTTTATCTCCAGCGAACGTATGCGCTTAGCCTTGATGAAAAGTTGGTCGGTGAGCGATGATGGGCGTAAGATGCGCCACGACGCTCCATAGTCGTGAAGTTTCTTTTCAAACAGGGCGCGACATTCGTGCATGGCGTCCTTGAATTGTTGTTCTGTTCGTGTAGTGTCCATAAGTTGCCACAAAAATACAAAAATCCTGTGAAATGAGCAAGAACAAACGCCTTTTTAGTGTTGTTTCTGCCTCATGTGAATCATTCTGACCACTCCACACATCGCCTCGTAGCGTGCTTTTAGCGAGTCGCGTCTCACGCCGAGCATGTTACGACGGTAGCGGTCGGTCTCTGTCTGCAGCTGGCTCTCTGTCTCTTGCAACAGAATGTCGGTTTTTGCCACATCGTCTTGGGCCATCTTCAACGATGCGTCTTGCCACACCTTAAGTGCGTGCTTGCGTGCTTCAACGGCTTTTGGGAAACGCTCGCGCAGCTGAGTGATAGAGTCGAGCGCAGCGCTGTATTTGCCTTTGTTATAGAGCGAGTCAATCTGGGCGAGTAGGTTTTGTGCCTTCTCGTCTTCGGTCTTTGTGCATCCGCAGAACAGGATGACGATGAATGTGAAAAACAGTAAGTGCTTCATTGTGACGGCAAAATTACAACTTTCTTTTTCACTAACCAAGAATTTTAGCGTTTTGTTTGTTTTCTTTAATGTTTCGTGTTAATGTTTCGTGTTAATGTTTCGTGTTAATGTTTCGTGTGGTTCTGACAATCTGAATGTTGTTGCATTTGGCAAATGTGTCAAGTGAACGTGTTAATGCGGAAAACAAAAAAGGTTATCTGAAAGACTCAGATAACCTTAATTTGTGACTCCGGCAGGATTCAAACCTGCAACCTTCTGATCCGTAGTCAGATGCTCTATTCAGTTGAGCTACGGAGCCATGCTTCTTAAAAGCGAGTGCAAAGGTATGGATATTTTTCTTAACTGCAAAATTTTTTGCAAATTTTTTGTTGCTTTTTTGTCGTTTTTTCTCTTTTTTATCGGTTTTAATGGTTTTATCCAAGATTTATTCATAAAACAACACAGGTTTTACGAGTCCTCTTTTTCCATTTTCCCCATTTCTTTCTTACATCTTTTATATTCTTATATGCGTTATATCTCGTCCTTTAGTGTAGGGAAGGTAATGTGATATTTTACAGCCAAGAAACGAATGGAGCATACCACGACGAAGGTTATGGCTGCCATCCATGTAACGCTGATGTTGAGCAACGCCAATCCCCAATAGATAAATCCACCTGCCACACATGCTGTGGCATAGACTTCCTTTTGAAAAATTACGGGTATGTTGTTAAGGAACACATCGCGCATAACGCCACCTGCCGATCCTGTTATGCAACCCATTATAATGGCCACCCAGAACGGGTGTCCACACTCGAGCGTTTTCTGTATGCCGGCAACGGTGAAGAGTCCTAAACCGAGGGTGTCGAACACGAACCAAGCGTTGTCAAGCTTCTTTAGGGAGCGCGAGAACACAACGGTAAAGAGAAGAGCCAGCACGGCGCAGCTCATATATAACGATGATGTCATCCAGAACGGTGTGACGCCAAGCATGACGTCACGAATTGTTCCTCCGCCGATGGCCACGGCGATGCCGCACACGAAGCCTCCAAACCAATCGAAATGTTTGGCAGAGGCTTGACGTATGCCCGACACCACGAAGGTGAATGTACCCAGCACCTCGATAATTTTCATCACGGTGCTGTAAAGTTCGTCAAACTCAAGGTTCATAGTTTTGTTACAACATTAACAGGATTGCCTTCCAGGAAGGCCTTTACATTGTTTTCAAGAATTGTCATCAAGCGCTTGCGTGCTTCAGTTGTTGCCCAAGCAATGTGGGGTGTGATGAACGCGTTGGGTTCGGCAAACAGAGGGTTGTCGGCTATTGGCGGTTCTTGCACCATGACGTCGGCAGCATAGGCAGCAAGCTGCTCGCTATGTAGCGCTTCAGCCACATCGGCCTCGTTGACAAGGGGTCCGCGTCCGGTGTTTATAAGAATAGCTCCCTTGCGCATCTTGCCAATGGTGTTCTTGTTGAACATCTCCTTTGTTGTAGAGGTAAGAGGACAGTGGAGAGATATTATGTCGCAAGCGCCAAGCAATCCCTCAAGCGTTGTTTTGTAAACAAAGTCTGGTAGGTCGGCGGCGTTCTTGCTTGTCATGGCATACACGTCCATGCCAAACTCGTGTGCCAGACGTGCCACCTTCATGCCTATGTTGCCGAGTCCCACAACACCGAATGTTTTTCCTGCCAACTCATGCAGCGGTGTGTCCCAATAGCAGAAGTCGGGATTGCTGCTCCATCTTCCGTTGCGGTTCAGAGAAGCATAATGGTCTACGCGGTTGACGATGTTAAGCAGGTGTGCGAACACCATCTGTGCCACGCTGTTGGTGCTGTAAGCAGGTATGTTGGTCACGGTGATGCCATGACTGGCAGCCGCCTCAATGTCTACAACGTTATATCCTGTCGCCATCACACCTATATATTTAAGGTTGGGCAGCAGGTCCATGGCCTTCTTGTCAATGACCACTTTGTTTGTGAACACAATGTCGGCCTTGGCAGCGCGTTCCACCATCTCCTCTTTTGTGGTGCGTGGATACACCGTGACCGTGCCATACTGTTCAAACGGTTTCCAAGAAAGGTCGCCGGGGTTCAGACCGGTTCCATCTAAAACTATTATATTCATTGTTCTTAAATTCTTTATTTTTTCGATATGTTTTTTTTCGCTCTTCGCTCTTCGCTCTTCACTTTTCACTTTTCACTTTTCACTCTTCATTCTTCACTCTTCATTCTTCACTCTTCACTCTTCACTCTTCACTCTTCACTCTTCACTCTTCACTCCCTAAATCTTTCCCCCCAGAGCCTGATCATCTGTTGGTATTGTTTTTCTTCAGAGGGCGAGTGTTGTGCGTGCCAGAGCCGAGTGTCCTTCAGTTCGTCGGGCATATATTGCTGATTGACAAAATTGCCAGGATAATCGTGAGCATACTTATATCCGTCATGGTAGCCAAGCTGCTTCATCAGTTTTGTCGGGGCGTTACGCAGGTGTAGCGGCACAGGCTGGTTTCCCGTTTGCTTTACCACCTCCAAGGCTGTGTTTATGCCCATGTAGGCCGAATTGCTTTTAGGACTTGTTGCCAGATAAACCGCTGCTTCAGCCAATGGTATGCGTCCTTCTGGCCATCCTATCTTCATCACCGCGTCAAAAGCAGCGTTGGCCAAGAGCAAGGCGTTTGGGTTGGCAAGGCCAATGTCTTCGGCTGCGCTAATGACCAGACGGCGGGCGATAAACTGCGGGTCTTCGCCACCTTCTATCATTCGTGCCATCCAGTAGAGTGTGGCGTCTGGGTCGCTGCCGCGTATGCTCTTAATAAAAGCAGAGATTATGTCGTAGTGCATGTCGCCCCCTTTGTCATAAGCCAACGGGTTCTGCTGCAGTCGTTCCTCCACCATCTTGTCGGTTATGACAACCTTCTCCGCACTTTCCGACTCCACCACCAGCTCCAGAATGTTAAGAAGCTTGCGTGCATCGCCACCGCTGTAACGCATCATGGCATCGGCCTCGCGTAGCTCAATGTTGCGCTTGCTCAGTTCGGCATCGGTCGTTATGGCGCGGTTGAGCAGCTCCATAAGGTCTTCTTTTTCAAGCGATTTGAGCACATATAGCTGGCATCGTGAGAGCAGAGGGCGTATGACCTCAAACGAAGGGTTCTCTGTTGTTGCGCCTATTAGGGTCACGATGCCCCGTTCCACCGCTCCGAGCAGCGAGTCTTGTTGCGACTTGCTGAACCTGTGGATCTCGTCAATGAACAAAATGGGCGATGCGCTGTTGAAGAATCTGTTGTTTTTGGCTTTCTCAATGACCTCGCGCACATCCTTCACACCGCTTGTCACGGCGCTCAAAGTGTAGAACGGCGTGTCCAGCTTGTGCGCAATGATCTGTGCCAGAGTGGTTTTGCCCACGCCAGGAGGACCCCACAAGATAAATGATGAAATTCTGCCTCCTTCAATCATCTTGCGCAGCACAGCATCCTTGCCGACCAGATGTTTTTGTCCTACATAGTCGTCAAGGCTTCTTGGCCTCATTCTTTCTGCTAATGGTTCGCTCATAGAAAATGTCTTCTTGCAACGCAAAATTAGAAAAAACATGCGATATGAGCAAAATTTATAGTAGAAAAACTTGTGAATTAGCTTTAAAGTATATACTTTTGCAGCGCCTCTTTGGGGCAGCTAAGAAATAAAACAAACAAAATTATATGAAACAGCAAAAAGCTTTGACTCTAAAAACTTTGACAAAAGGCAACGTGTGGGAAATTCAGGAGAATGATATTTTCCGACTGTTGGATGCCGGCTACAAGGATGCTGACTGCAAGGACAACATGCGTCACTATTTCGACATCATACGCACAGCCTTCGAAATGGAAGAAGTGAAGGTTGACCGCCCCGAGGTGATAGCCAAATACGAGGCACGCGGATTCAAGGTGGCACCTGTTAAGGTGGATGACAACACGAAACCCAAGTGGGCTATAAAGAAGCGCCCCATCCTTCGTGTCACCGACCTCACATACGAGAATATTCGTCACATCTCAGCAGCCAAGCTCATGGAGGTTTTGGACCGCAACTTTGGTGGTGGCTGGGAATCGCTCTCACAGAGCATACAGGACATCATCGAGAGTGGTTTCGACATCAGCACCACCACGCTTCCCAAGGATCGTCTGCACAAGCCGGGCGGCATGTATGAGAAGAAGGTGAACGACGGCTTCGAGGTGCTTGAGATTCCTAAGGGTTCTTGGATCGAGGCAATCTTCGCAAAGGAAAAACCTCTGGAAGAGAAACCTCAGAGCAAGTTGGACGATGAGGAGTCCACAAGCAAATATGACCTCGACGATGACGAAGACAGCGATGAGGATCTGCCTGAGATTGAAGACAAGTATGGCGACGATGACGACGATGACGACGCCTTTGACGAGGACAAGCTCACCGAGGAGAGCTATCGCACAACCTTCGACACTGACCCTGAGGATCTTAACCTTGAGGCAGCCGATGTGAGCGATGATGATGACTATTAAAAAGTCTTTGTTCATCGGGTATCTACCGTAAAGGTAAATTCTTAGAAGACAAAACACGAAAAAACAAAGATTCAAACCCTTCTTCTGCTTCTTCATGATGGAGAGCAGAAGAAGGGCTTTTTTGTAGAAAACATCCCTAAGCCATGCAAAACACGAGATGACGGTTAACATACATCAATAAAAATCGTCTAAACGCATAATTTTTTAGAATAATTTATGCTTTGTAGCGTTTTTGTAATAAATAATGTTTAATTTTGTAAGCAAATTTAAAACATGAAGGAACAGTTGTTGGTTCCAGCATTATTTTAACAAGGATAACGCCAACGAAAAGAGGCGAAATTAAACAAAATTTTCAAAAATTAGTTTTATGAAAAAAAGACTGTTCATGTTTTCTGTCATGCTCCTGTCTATCATGCAGGTAGCTTTGGCGCAGGTCACAACTGCTGCCCTGACAGGAAAAGTGACGTTGGACAACACCAACGAAGAGGTTATTGGTGCTACCATTCAGGCTGTGCATGAGCCTTCAGGCACACGCTATGGAGCAGTGACAAACGCCAACGGACGCTACACCATTCAGGGTATGCGCGTTGGTGGACCCTACAAAGTGACGGTGAGCTACATTGGCTACAAGAACCGTGAGGTGAGTGGCATACAGTTGCAGCTTGGCGAAACTTACAACCAGAACTTCACAATGTCAGAAGATGCCAACGAGCTTGGCGAGGTAGTGGTTAGCGGCAAGGCTTCTAAGTTTGCTGCTGAGAAGACAGGCGCTTCTACCAACATCAGCAACACGCAGATGATGAACCTGCCTACCATCAACCGTTCAATCACCGACATTGCCCGTCTCTCTCCTTATGCTAACGGCATGAGCTTCGCTGGTGGCGACGGACGTAGCTCCAACTTCACCCTTGACGGTTCAAACCTCAACAACAATTTCGGCCTCACGTCGTCACTGCCTGGTGGCGGCAACCCTGTGTCTATGGACGCCATTGACGAGGTTCAGGTTGTTGTGGCACCGTTCGACGTGCGCCAGACCAACTTCATTGGCGGTGGCATAAACGCCATCACCAAGTCGGGAACCAACACCTACCGTGGAACCGCTTATGTTTATTATAATAATGAGAACATGCACGGTAACCGCGTCGACAACGCCGACTTGGGCGAGCGCGGCAAGAACGGCACCACAACTTATGGCTTCACCTTTGGTGGCCCTATCGTCAAGGACAAACTGTTCTTCTTCGCCAATGCCGAGTATTGCAAGAGTCCTAACATCGTGAACCGCTGGCGTGCCAGCGAGGATGGCAAAGCTGACGCTACTAACTATGTGTCGCGTGTGCCCGTGTCAGACATGGAGAAGGTAAAGAACTTCCTCATTGAGCGTTACAACTTCAACCCTGGTTCTTACAGCAGCTTCCCTGCTGAGGACAACAACCTCAAGCTGCTTGGACGTATCGACTGGAACATCACCAACGAGCATCACCTTGCTGTTCGTTACAACTACACCAAGAACAAGGCGTGGAACGCTGTGAACGGCTCGTCTTCAGACGCTTACACTCGTTACAACAGCAACCGTCTGTCACAGTATGGCATGTCGTTCGCTGGCTCAATGTACTCGCAGAACAACTCGGTAGCCTCTATCTCTGCCGACCTCAATAGCCGTTTCGGTGACAACATGTCAAACCAGCTGCTCTTCACTTATACCGACATTGACGAAAAGCGCGAGACCAACTGTAGCGACTTCCCCTTTGTTGACATCATGTCTGGCTACACCACCGACGATGCAGGCAACTTCACTTCTCAGGACATGAACCCCTACATCAGCTTCGGTTCAGAGCTGTTCTCGAAGAACAACCGCGTTCAGAACAAGATCTACACTCTTACAGACAACTTCACCTATTATCTTGGCGCTCATAAGCTGACTGCTGGTTTCAACTTCGAGCATCAGCTTGCCAACAACTCTTACATGCGTGGCGCTACAGGCTATTACCGTTACCGTTCACTCGACGATTTCCTCAACGGTGCCGCTCCTGAGACCGTAACACTTGCTTATGGTTACAACGGCGAGCAGTATCCTAACGCTGAGGTTAAGTTTAACCAGTATGGCATCTATGCTCAGGACGAGTGGAACGTTCTCAACAACCTTAAGCTCACCGCAGGCATCCGTTTCGACAACATCTCTTTCGATAAGGACGACCTCATGGAGAACAAGGCCATCTCTGCTCTCGACTTCGGTGGCCGCACCATCGACACTGGCTCATGGCCTAAGGGCAACATTCAGGTGTCACCTCGTATCGGCTTCACATGGGATATCTTTGGTGACAAGTCGCTGAAGCTTCGTGGAGGTACAGGTCTGTTCGCAGGCCGTCTGCCCCTCGTGTTCTTCACCAACATGCCTTCAAACGCTCTCATGGCTCAGGGTAGCGCTGTTGCCAGCACCGTATATAAGAACGGCACCATCACTCCCGATGCTGCGCTTAACAAATTCAAGGGCGGTCTGGTTACAGACGTAACCAAGATCCGTGAGCTCCTTGGCGCTCCTGCCACCATCACTCCTGAACAGGGCGCTCTGCCCAAAAACTTTGCTGGTGTAGACCCCAACTTCAAGATGCCTCAGGTTTGGAAGACCGCCATCGCCATTGATGGACAGGTTCCCGTGTCGTTCCCTCTGTCTTTCACCGCCGAGTTTACCTTCACCAAGAAGATTCATGACGTGATGCTCGACAACTACAACATCAAGAGCAACGAAGGCTGGGAGACCCTGAAGGGTACAGGCGACGACCGCTATGTTTATCCTGCCGACTATCGTTATTATAAGAACATCAACTCGGCTTGTGTGCTGACCAACACCTCTAAGGGCTATGGTTGGACCTTCAACTTCACCGTGAATGCTGAGCCTGTACAGAACCTCAACCTCATGGCAGCTTACACACACACCGTTATGAAGGAGCTTACAGGCATGCCTGGCAACAATGCTTATTCTACATGGTCAAACATGTATGCTGTTCAGGGTCCTAACTTCCTGGAGCTCGGCAACTCACGCTATGTAATTCCCGACCGTCTCATCGCATCGGCAAGCTACAAGTATGCTAAGGAACACTTCAGCCTCTTCTACACAGGCTACTCTCCTTCAGGCTATAGCTACTATTACGACGGCGACATCAACGGCGACGGCAACCGCTATGACCTGATGTACATTCCTAAGGACGAGAACGACATCCACTTCACCAATCCTGCTGATGCCGACCTCTTCTGGAAGTTTGTAAACCAGGACAGCTACCTCAAGAACCACAAGGGCGAGTATGCAGAGCCTTACAGCGCCCGTGCTCCCTTCGTTCATCGCTTCGACTTCCGTTGGGCTCACGACTTCGACGTTAAGATTGGACAGACCAAGAACAAGCTTGTGCTGAGCCTTGACATCATGAACGTTGGTAACCTCTTCAACTCTAAGTGGGGTGTTGAGAAGAACATGGCCGGTTGCAACAACGGCAAGATCTTGAAGGTTAACAAGATTGTTAACGGTGTGCCTTACTTCTCAATGTATAAGAACAAGAGCACAGGCGAGGCTCCCACCTCTACATGGAGCTTCAACCACAACTACAATCAGTGCTGGAAGATGCAGATTGGCGTTAAGTATGTCTTCAACTAATAATCTTTGCGCTTAGGCGCAAAGACAATAAAAAGAAACGGCTTGCAGGTCCTGACATAGGGCTGCAAGCCGTTTTTCTTGTTGTCAAGGTCTTTTTCTTTTTAAAGATGCAACAACCTTACCGTCCATTTCTTTTACCGTCATTGTTTTCTTGAGTTACGGGCAAGTAGAGTTAAAAATCGGAAAAGATTGTTTGCGAGATAAGGCTATGGTCTCTTTTTTTTCATTACCTTTGCATAATCTTTGCAGAAAGGAAATGTCATGTTTGCAGAAAGAAAACGCCATGGTGACAGAAATAAGACGCTGTGGTTGCAACGTGTGCATGACGTTTTTGCGTCTCGCTTTTGATAACAAAGCCACAATGACGACATGTGACGAGATGTAAAAAAGAAGGCGTTTACTTTTTTAGAACAGCCTTAAAAGAAGAAAACAGCAAGAAGAAAAACAGCAACAAGAAAAAGAAGAAACAAAAAAATATGATTGTATGTATCGCTGAGAAACCCAGCGTTGCCAAGGATATAGCCCGCATCATAGGAGCCACGAGCGCCCGTGACGGCTATATGGAGGGCAACGGCTATCAGGTGACATGGACCTTCGGACACCTCTGCACCCTCAAAGAGCCCAACGACTACACCGAAAACTGGAAACGGTGGAGCCTCAGTGCGCTGCCCATGATACCGCCGCGCTTCGGCATAAAGCTTATCGACGACAGCGGCATAAAGAAGCAGTTTACTGTCATTGAGCGACTTATGCAGGCCGCCGACGGCATCATCAACTGTGGTGACGCCGGTCAGGAGGGAGAGCTCATACAGCGGTGGGTCATGCAGATGGCTCAAGCCAAGTGTCCTGTGAAGCGTCTGTGGATCTCGTCCATGACCGATGAGGCCATACGCGAGGGCTTTGCTGCCTTGAAGGATCAGGCGAGCTACCAGCCGCTCTATCTGGCAGGCCTCAGTCGTGCCATCGGCGACTGGATTTTAGGCATGAACGCCACGCGTCTCTACACGCTCAAGTATGGACAGAACCGTCAGGTGCTGTCCATCGGTCGTGTGCAGACCCCCACGCTTGCCCTTATCGTCAACCGCCAGAAGGAGATCGACAACTTCAAGCCAGAGCCTTACTGGGTCCTCTCTACCGTATATCGCGACACGCTCTTCACCGCCACCAAAGGCAAGTTTACGAGCAAAGAGGAGGGCGAGGCCGCCTTCTCAACCATTGCCGACAAGCCGTTCACCGTCACCTCAGTAGAGAAGAAAAACGGCACAGAAGCGCCGAAGCAGCTCTTCGACCTCACCTCGCTTCAGGTAGAGTGTAACCGCAAGTTTGGCTACAGCGCCGAGACCACGCTCAACATCGTGCAGACGCTCTATGAGAAGAAGCTCTCTACCTATCCGCGTGTTGACACCCAGTATCTCAGCGACGACATCTACCCCAAGTGTCCCTCCATCCTTGCAGGTCTTGTTGGCTATGACGACGTGCTCGAACCGCTCAAGGGCAAGAACCTGAAGAAGAGCAAGAAGGTGTTTGACACGTCAAAGGTAACCGACCACCACGCCATCATACCCACAGGCGTGCCGGCCCGTGGTCTCACCGACATGGAGCGCAACGTCTACAACCTCATAGCCTTACGCTTCATCTCCGTGTTCTATCCCGACTGCAAGTTCTCCACCACCACCGTTCTCGGCAAGGTTGAAGACGTTGAGTTTAAGGTCAGCGGCAAGGAGATTCTCAGTCCGGGATGGCGACTTGTCTACATGCGCAATGTCGACAAAGACACCGTTGCTTCAAAACCCGACACCGACGAAGAAGACAGCAAGAAGGGTGATGAGGAGCGCACGCTGCCCTCGTTCGTAAAGGGCGAGAGCGGTCCCCACACGCCCACGCTCACGGAGAAGCAGACCACGCCGCCAAAATATTATACCGAAGCCACGCTCCTGCGCGCCATGGAGACGGCAGGCAAGTTTGTTGAGGACGAGACGTTGCGTGCTGCCCTTAAGGAGAACGGCATCGGCCGTCCGTCTTCGCGTGCCGGAATAATAGAGACCCTGTTTAAGCGTCGTTACATACGTCGAGAACGCAAGAACCTTGTGGCCACCGCCACGGGCATAGAGCTTATCGACACCATTCACGAGGAGCTGCTCAAGAGCTGTGAGCTGACGGGCATCTGGGAGAAAAAGTTGTGTGACATCGAGCATAAGAAATATGATCCCGCCATGTTTATAAACGAACTGAAGCAGCAGATCACCGACATCGTGAACGATGTGTTGCGCGACAACAGTAACCGTCATGTGACCATAACCACCGAGGAAGACCTGAAGAAGCGTCCTGCAAAGAAAACGGCAGCGGCAAAGTCGGCCGCCACACGCAAGAAGCCGACGGCGAAGAAACAGACCGACAAAGCGGCTCCTGCATCTACCGGCGCATCAGCGGCCCCTGCTTCTTCGGCGCCCGTCCCGTCATCAGCGGCCCCTGCTTCTTCCATCCCCTCAGCCCCCGATGGCGCGTTGTCTCCCGACCCGTTGGTTGGTCAGCCCTGTCCTGTCTGTGGCCAAGGACACATAATAAAAGGTAAGACAGCCTATGGCTGTAGCCGTTGGCGCGAGGGATGCACGTTCCGCAAAGCTTTTTAGGCGTTTCCGCCAAGCCTTTTAGGTGTTGATGGGGTTGGTTGACCAGTAAGGTTAACCTCTTCTCAGACAGCCCGAACTACTGAAAACAATAGCTGTGCCCCTACCGAAAACCATAGTTTTCGGTAGGGGCACAGTCGTTTCTCAGCCTAAAGTGTTGGTTTCATGCGTTTTATTTCATAATTTTGTGGTAAATCAAACAAGCAAAATACTGCAAAAAATATGAACCTATCAGTTTTTTCTCTGCATCGTCATGCTCCACGCATGGCCTTGCTCTTTTCGTGTCTTTTCATTGCGCTCGGTCTCGATGCGCAGAGTTTTGATGTCGGTGACTTGACCTACACGGTTCTCCAAAACGACGCATCCGCCGTTCAGGTAACAAGAGGCAACAAACACTTCTATGACCTGACCATCCCGTCGACGGTCTCCTATAAAGACCATAGCTACACCGTGAAGCACATCGGCAACAATGCGTTCTACGGCAACGGATATAAGATTTATCATGATGTCGTGCTGCCGCCAACGATCGAAACCATTGGTGCCCAGGCTTTCACAAGTAATTGGGATATGACCTCGGTCACATTTGCCTCAGGGCAGGCTCCACGTCTTCGCGTCATAGGCGACGAGGCGTTTTCAGGCTGTCAGAAGATGACAACATTGTTCGAGATGCCCTCCACTCTTGAAGAGATAGGCAATAACGCATTTGGTGGTTGTTGGGCATTGAGAGGCACCATTCTGTTGCCGGAAAACCTGAAGACTATCGGCTCCAATTGTTTCAGCAGTTGTCGTAGCATCAGCGGTTTTCGCTTTGCCGTTACGTCTATGGCCGACATGTTGAGCTCCAACAGTTGCTTTGGCAATATGCGCGACGACGCATCATGGGTGTGTCCTGTGTCTATAGCGCCTAATGTGGAGCGCATACCATCTTATTTGTTTAGATCGTTAGGAAGATATAGCGTGACCTTTGAGCCAGGCAGCCGCTGTAAGGAGATTGCCGCTTATGGTCTGGAGAATGTGTGCGGCCGTTTGGAGCTGCCCGAAGGTCTTGTGACCATCGGCAGTTATGCCGCTTACGGCACAATTAGCGGCACCCCTCCTTTGCACCTTGTGCTGCCTTCCACCGTGCAGACCATAGGCAATTATGCTTTCTACAAACGTTCAGACATGACGGGCGAGCTGCGGTTCGGTTCAGCCCTCACCAGCATCGGAAGGGATGCTTTCTATGAATGTAAGTCGCTGTCGGGCACTCTCAGCTTGCCCGCCTCTTTAACAACGCTCGGCATGTATGCTTTCAGAGACTGCACGGGCATAGAGCGTCTCGAATGGCATGTTCCCGCACACCCTGACGGCAACAACCGCAATCCTGTGCTTTCCGACATCCGTGCTACCAATGGGTTGCAGGTTGTCATAGGCAAGGAGGTGCAGCGTGTGCCAGCCCTTTTCCTTAGTAACTGCAATGCCTCCAGCCTTACCTTTGAAGAGGGATGCCAATGCACCGCCATCGGCGATGCAGCGTTCGCAGGAGCTATGCTGTCGGGCAGCCTTGTCCTTCCGTCCACAATCACCGAGATAGGCAATTCAGCCTTTTCGGGCAACTCTTTGCTTTCGTCCATCCACATTCCCTCGTCGGTAAACAAGATTGGTCGTTATGCTTTTTATGAATGTACGAATGTCACCAATCTCTATTTCGGTCCTGCCGAATTTACCCTTACGGGGGGCCGTGGATCTGCCGATGTGTTCTACCGCTTGGGCAAGGATGTCGGTGGTGTGAATCTCACCATTGGCCGCGAGGTGAAGAAGGTGAACCAAGAAATGTTCGACGAATACACCAACATCAAGACCCTCACGTTTGAGGAAGGGGCTGTGTGTGACGAGATTGGCGCACGCGAGTTCAACTACGAGTCGTTGGAAGGTTCTCTCGTCTTGCCCTCGAAGCTGAAGAAGATCGGTTACATGGCGTTCGCCACATCCAACATAACAAGTGTTGTTGTGCCAGAGAGCGTGACCGAGATAGGAGCCCAAGCGTTCGCTCAATGTCCTCAGTTGAGCAAGGTTGAGTTTAACGCCCATAATGTGGCTTACAGCTATGAGCAAAACTACAGCATTGGTGCTTTCTGTTGGTCTGGCGGCTTGGCCGAAGGTTACGATTTGTGGCTTGGCAACGCTGTCACCACCATTCCCTCCTATTTGTTTGAAAATGGTTATATGGGTGAAAATGACGGCAAGTTTGAGGTCGTGGGTGGCGTTAAGGCTATTCATTTTGCTGCCGAGGGTAGCCTGTCAACCATCGGAAAGTACGCTTTCTGCTCGAACCGCCTGCTCTCTGGGCGCCTTGCCTTTCCTGCCACCGTGCGCACCTTGGGCAAAAGTGCCTTTGCAGGTTGTCTGCAACTTAACGAGCTGGAGCTGCCGTCAACCCTCACAGAGGTAGGCAACTATGCGTTCGAGAAGTGTGAAGCGTTGCAGAGCGTGTTTTATGATGTGCCCAACGCCAAGAGCACCAACCTGCTGCCCGTTGGCGAATGGATACCTGATGAAATGACGGGTGAACCACATAAGCAGTCGGCTTTTGCCTTGACCTTAGGTCCCAACGTGGAGAGTCTTCCCGACAATTTCTGCGCTGATGCCAACATAAGCAAGCTCACGGTCTCTGACGCCCTTAAGCTTAAGACCATTGGCGCCAAGGCTTTCTATTGTTGCAAGAACATGCAAAGCGACGTGTTGCTCTTCCACGATGGTCTGACAAGCATTGGCGAGAGTGCTTTTTACGGTTGCGAGAAGCTTGACAAAGCCATGCGTCTGCCCGCATCGCTTGCCACTATCGGCGAGAAAGCGTTCTATGGCATCACGGTCAACGATCTTGAGTGGAACTGTGCTGCTGCCCATGACCAGGTGTTCCGTTATAGCCGTGTGTGTGTGAACGGTCACCTCACGGTCGGCGCAACCATCACAGAGATCCCTGACAAAGCGTTCGAGGCTAACGGTCATCTGTTCTCATCGTTGTCGTTCGCTCCCGACAGCCGCTTGAAACGCATTGGCGACTGCACCTTCGGCAAGTATGTCAATTATAAAGACGTATGCCTTACAGGCGGCACGCTCACGCTGCCCAAGACCGTAGAATATATCGGTTCGTCGGCTTTTGCAGAAACGGGCATCACGGGCGAGCTGGTGCTTCCCGCCGCTCTTAAGGAGATGGGTACGGCTGCCTTTGCCCGCTGCACAGGCCTGAAAGGTGGGTTGCAGCTGCCCGAGGGCTTGAAGAAGGTGCCAAGCTATGCCTTTGAAAACTGCGCCGGACTTGTCGGCACGCTAACCATCCCTTCTTCGGTTGAGGAAATAGGGTGGGATGCCTTTGTAAGAACCGGCTTCACAAAGCTTGTCATCGAGGATAGTGACAAGCCCCTCGCAACAGGCAACAACTTCAACAAGACAGGCGGTTGGATCATAAAGGCTCCTGCTGCCGATGCCTCTGCCACCGTCATGCGAGGTCCCAACGGCTCTACTGCCATGAGCTCTCTCTTCGTTGCTCAGGGCATGTTTGCGCTGTTGCCCATCACCGAGGCTTATGTGGGACGTGAGCTTAACTATCTTTGTGGAGCAATGATGGATCAGAGTTTTGTGCGACGTTACTATTCGCCGTTCGGCCGTTCGCGTCATCTGGAGCAGATCACGGTGGGCGACGCTGTGAAAAAGCTTTTGCCTTATCAGTTTGCCAACTGTGCCAAACTGAAGAAGGTGGTCTTGCCCGAGGGCTTGGAGACCATAGGCAAGGGCACGTTCCATGAGGACAGCGTGCTTGTCGAGATCAACGTTCCGCGCAGCGTGACGCTTGTCGATAATGCTTCTTTCAACAATTGTGTGGCCCTTGAGAACATAACCATAGGGTCTGCCTCTGCACCTCAGGGACGCATGGTGAGCACCATGAACGCCGAAAAGGCTTCTGCCGCAGGCAACACCGTCATTGGTTATGGCGCGTTCTGGAACTGTGAGCGTCTCTCCTCTGTAAACCTCACCGACGCGGTTAGCGAGATTGGCGAATATGCTTTCCGCTATTGCACCTCGCTCTCGTCGTTGACCTGTGCCCGTGCCACGCCTCCCGCCGTCTACGCGAATGCGTTCAGCAACGCCGCCGACCCGTCGTCTTGCACCCTTTATGTGCCTCTCCACTGTGCTTCGGCTTACCGTGGCAGCAATGTGTGGCAGCAGTTCTTCATAGAGGAAGCCGACCTTACAGGCATCTCGCAGCCTACAGTCGACGGCATTGACGGCAGCGGCTCCGTGAAACAGCGCTTTGGTCTTGGCGGTCAACATCTGTCGTCGCCGACAAAGGGCATCAACATCGTGCGCATGAGCAACGGTCGTGTGCGCAAGGTGGTGGTGAAATAAGATTCTGAATAACATAAGATTTTGCGTTTTGGCTTCAACATTAATTTCCATTAATGACCCATTAATTATCATTAACACGCGCTTCGCGCGGAAGATTGATGTTCATACTCCGCGAAGCGCCTGAGCACCTACGGAGCGCAAGAATGTTCAATTAATGGAAATTAATGTTTTAAAAAAAGCGCGAAGCGCAAATGATGTTCATTAATGTTCAATTAATGGAAATTAATGTTTTAAAAAAAGCACGAAGCGCAAAATCTTTTTAAGCGATAGCTCCTATATATATAATGTGTGTCGCTTTTCTTTCAAACAGCCTAAGGTTTGGAACAATAATTTTGGGCATTGTCCGTTTTTATCATAAACAATGCGCAAAGTGAGAAAACAATTTTTTTTATATACTAAGGTGTTGGCCCTTCTTGTCCTCTCCCTGTTGCTCCTTGCCGGCTGTGGCGCGGAGAAGAACATGAAGAAGGCGGAGAAGTTTATGGCCATAGGCGAATATTATGACGCCGCCTCGCAATATAAGCAAGCATACAGCAAGACGCCGCCTAAAGAGCGCGACCGTCGCGGACTGATTGCCGGCAAGATGGCTGTGTGCTATCGGAAGATCAACTCCACGCCAAAGGCCGTTGCTGCCTACCGCAACATGGTGCGTTACAACAAGGCAACTGTCGACGACCGTCTGGAGCTTGGTCGCCAGCTTCTTAAGAACGGCGACTACAAGCAGGCTGCAGAACAGTTTCGCGTGGTGCTCGACTCCATGCCCGACAACGTCCTTGCCCGTAACGGATTGCTGTCTGCTCAACAGGCACCTGCCTGGAAGAAGCAAGGCTCGCGTTACACGGTCAAGCGCATGGACGTGTTCAACTCGCGCCGTGCCGAATATTCGCCCATGCTTTCTGGTGACCAGTTTGACCAGCTCTATTTCACCTCCACACGCAACGACGCCACGGGCGATGAGCTGAGTGGCATCACGGGCACAAAGAATGGCGACATCTTCGTGTCGCAGAAGGATGACAAGGGCAAATGGTCAAAGCCTGAGGTGGTGAACGGCGGCTTGAACACCGAGGCCGACGAGGGTGCCAGCTGCCTGTCGCCCGACCAGCGCGAGATGTACCTCACCCAGTGTGTCACCGACCCTTCCTATCCGCGCTATGCGCAGATTGTGAAGTCGAACCGTTCTGATGCAGCATGGGGCAAGGCGTCAAGCGTGGAGCTTACCAAGGACACGCTCTCCTGCTTTGCCCATCCAGCCGTGTCGCCCGATGGCCAGTGGCTCTATTTCGTCTCTGACATGCCCGGTGGCAAGGGCGGGCTCGACATCTGGCGCGTGCGCATAACGTCTGCCGGCTATGGCGGTGTGGAGAATCTTGGGGAGCCGATAAACACGCCTGGCAACGAGATGTTTCCCACGTTCCGTCCCAACGGCGACCTCTATTTCTCGTCCGACGGTCATCCCGGCATGGGAGGTCTCGACATCTTCATTGCTCACCCCGGCAAGACGGGACGTTATGTGCTTGAGCATCCGGGCTATCCGCTCAACTCGCAAGGCGACGATTTCGGCATGACGTTTGAGGGCGTGAAGAACCGTGGCTTTTTCTCTTCCAATCGCAACGACGGGCGCGGCTGGGACCATATCTACAGTTTTGTGAACCCCGAAATTGTGCAGAGCGTCAAGGGCTGGGTCTATGAGCAGGAGGGCTATGAGCTGCCTGCTGCTCAGGTCTACATGATCGGCAGCGACGGCACCAACCTCAAGCTGGGCGTGAAGAGCGACGGCTCGTTTGAGAAGGAGCTGACGCCGGGCGTCGAGTATATGTTCCTCGCCACATGCAAGGGCTTCCTCAACCACAAGGAAGATCTGAAGGTGGTGCCCATGAACGACTCGCACGAGTATGTGTTGCAGTTCCCCTTGGCATCCATCACCGCCCCTGTGCTCATCGACAATATCTTCTACGATTTTAACAAGGCAACGTTGCGACCAGAGTCGCAGACGGCTCTCGACGAGCTGGTGAAGCTGCTTAACGAGAATCCGAACGTGACGATCGAACTGTCATCGCATTGCGATTATAAAGGCTCGTCTGCCTACAACAAGCTTCTGGCTCAGCGTCGCGCCGAGAGCGTGGTCAACTATCTTGTTGACAAAGGCATTGCCCGCGACCGTCTCTCGCCCGTTGGCTATGGCAAGGAGAAGCCCAAGACCATCAGGAAGAAGCTCACCGAGAAGCTCACATGGCTTAAGGAGGGTGACGTGCTGACAGAGGAGTTCATCAAGAAGCTCGACCCCGAGAAGCAGGAGATCTGCAATCAGTTCAACCGCCGCACCGAGTTTATCGTCTTGCGCACCACCTATGGTTTGCTCGACGAGAACGGACAGCTCAAGCCCAAGGCCAAGCCCAAGACCGCAAAGCCTTCATCGACAAAGGCCACGGACGCAGATAATGATTTTGACGTGTTCGTGGAATGATTATGAGTTTTTTGTCTTATTTGTTTTTGTCTTTTCCTCCCATCAACCTTTTCTGTTCACGCTCAAAATTCTCCAAGAAGTGAATCTCTACAGGCGAGAGGTTGTTCTTGGTACGTTCCTTGAATTTGTCGTATTCCTGGTCGGCTTTCTCTTTGGCGAGTTTGGCGGAGATTTTACCTGCATGAGTGAGGATGTCTTTTCGGGAGATACGGAGGAAGTCATCGAGAATGTTTATCCAATCCTTCATATACATAGGGCGATGTTCCTCGGCTTGCATTTCGGCGAAGTCAAGATATAGGCTCACGATGCGGTTCAGTGACTTTATCTCTTCGTGGGTGAGATAGTTCTTGGCTATTTCTGCTTCGGGTTTTGTAGGCATAGCTCCTGACCATGTTGTAAGTCCCATAAAGTCTTTCTCTGCATCGGCTCTCTCGTATATTATTTCCGCCGCCGTATGACCGTGAACCGAATAGTGCATCTTGTTTTGTATTGTCTTGAAGAACTTTTGTGTCATTTCTACTTGTGGGTCATAGTCGATACTGAGGGCGTAAATCTCCAAGACCTTGCGATAGAACACCTTTTCACTGGAGCGGATGTCGCGGATTCTTGCAAGCAACTCGTCAAAGTAATTGCCGCCTCCAGCTCTCTTCAAAAGGTCATCGTTCATAGCGAAGCCTTTTACTATATACTCCTTCAATACCTTGGTTGCCCATATACGGAACTGAACGCCACGATAGGAATGCACACGATAACCAACGCTGATAATCATGTCAAGGTTGTAAAAAGCCACTTGATGCTCCTGTACTTTTCCCTCGATAGCTCCATGCTTAGTGGTTGTTGCAAAAAATGCAACAACCTCTTTTTCGTCCAACTCCCCATCCTCCAACACATTCTTTATATGTCGTGAGATAGTGGACTTATTACGTTGAAACAACTCTGCCATCTGGTCAAGTGAGAGCCAAACGGTATCGTCTTGCAACTTTACCTCAATTTGTGAATCACCGTCAGGAGTTTGATATAATAAAAATTGCCCTTTATCCATAATACATTACTTTAATGTCTTGGTTAGGAGAAGAACTTGGTTTAACTTCTTAACAGATCTTTCATTTCGACACCAAGCAGTTTAGCAATGGCATTAAGTGAACTAAGGTTAGGCTGAGCTTTATTACTAGCCCATCTTGACACAGTACACTCTGATACACCCAGTTCTTGTGCTAGCCATTTCCCAGTCTTCTTCTTTTCGACAAGTACTAACTTGATGCGATTCAAATCTTGCTCCATATAAAATTTATTATCGTTTGATGCAAATTTATATAAATTCTCCGAAACTCTACCGTTCCACACGTTAAATTAAGAAAAATAGCCCAATTTTGCCACTTTCTCAGCAAAAAAAAATCTTGATTCTCACTTAATAACCCCTCTCAGCCGCCTGTCAAACTGTCCTGCGCTGCCTTGCTCCCCAAAGAGCTTCATCAGCAACCGCTGTCGGGTCTTCGAAATGTCTGAACTTGAAAAGCCAGTGAGGTTGACCATCTCTCCAGGTTTGAAAGCGAGCAATACGAGAATGCAGATGCGATATTCTTTGCTGCTCAACGTGTATTCGCCCATGAGCTTGTCACGAAACCTCGGAACGTTCTGTTCTACAGTTGTCAACATGTTTCTCCATTCGTCTTCAGAAGGTTCAGTAAGCGGTCTCTCCGCTAAGGTCTTAAACCGATGATAAATCGTTGCACTTGTTATGTTTGCAATGCCTTCATGAGTCAGAGCCATGTCTTTGTGTTGCTCATAGCCCATGACCTTAGCTTGCAGCTTGTCTATGGTTTCCTCTTTGCAAGACAAGGCCTCCTCATGTTCCGCTTCTTTAGACCTCAATAGTTCTTCCTTAATCTCGTTCTTACGCTCCATGCGTTTGTAGCCGATGATGAGCCATATAATGCAGCCACCAATGGTAAGACCTATGATCTTTTCAATCTTCGATGCCTCCATCACCTGGCGTTCATAAGGGTTCGCTTCTGTCTGTGTCGTCATGGTCTTGTTGGCATGTAAGGCTGTTGGTGAAAGGCAGACAGCATAGATTATTATTGTTATAAGAAAAACATATCGTTTGTGTTTTGACATAATAGCTTTTTTTTAGTGTCTTGCAAAAATAATAAAAAATGTGCTTATGAGCAGCAAGAATAGCGTTTTTTTCTCACAGCCCATAAGCACAGCCGTTCACGACACCTCCAATTCTTCTAAGAGCTTGGGTGGCGCAAAGTTTCAAATTTCATTTCCTTTCCGTCAATTGTCCTTTTATGTCGTCAAGTTCCTTCCTTAACAATTTGTTTTTCCGTTCCATCAGCCAGCAGCAAACAATGACATATAACTCGCCGACACCTATCACCAATCCGATAATTCTGTCTGTTGGTGTGACCCCCGACAACAGCTGCTTGTTGTCGTAATCAATAACAGCGTCGGCAGAATTGCAGGAACCTCGGTCATGTCCGATAATAACCCACAATAATCCAACAATAAAGACGCATAAAGCAACAATGCTTATAAAATGTTTCTTTAAAAAGGTAACCATAGCCAATCCTCCTGTTTTTGTTTATGTTGTTTTCGGCAAATGTAACAGATGCTAACTGAAAATAGAGAACACTATCCTTGCCGCGCTCTGTACCCAACGGAAATAGCCTATGCAATAAAGGCCAAAGAACACAACAATGATGATGAAAATGTTTTGAAGCACCATATAATATTTTTTCTCCATCAGACATTTAATTATCCCAATGCCGAGATAAAAAACGATCAAATAGATAAAATATGCAAGTGTGATCAAACTGCAAGCAATGTAGATGGCATTCATATTTCTTCGCTTTTGGTTTCATTAAAAAATATTTCATTCGTTAAGCGAGCTCTATTATCGCTTATTTGTCTGCTGCAAAAATAGAAAAGAAAGGCTTCTACAACAAATTTTTCAGCCTAAAACATTTGACAGTTTTTGACAAGCATGGGCCTGAATGGGCTTATTGCGTTATGAAACAACGGGTTGGAGCTTAATTGACAATTTTTGTCAAGCTTCATTGCTTTGTTTGAATTATTTCATTGTGTTGGTGGAAGAATGAAATGAACGTTTTGTTGTAACGATGGAAGAATGAAATGAACGTTTGGTTTAAACGATGGAAGATAGAAATGAGCGTTTGGTCGAAATGATGGAAGATGGAAATGAACGTTTGGTCGAAACGAAGGAAGATAGAAAGGAGCTTTTTGCTGTAAAGAAGGATGATGGAAAAGGCCCTTTTTGTTATGCATAAATATGCATTTTGGGTTGCATATTTATTCGGTTTCTCATTAAGCCCAAATGACACTTTGAAAGTGCCCAAATGACGTTGTCAAAGAGGCTCTTTGACAGCCTCAAAGAGGCCCTTTGACGAGCTCAAAGAGGCTTAATGACAAAACAAGGGTATATTTAAGAGATGTTAACAATTCGTGCTTGAATATTAACTAAAATCTTGCGCATATTGAAAGGTTCCATGTCTTTTTGCTGTCTTTTTGTCTTTCTGTATATTTATGCAAAACAGGGGCAAAAACAGCTCTTTTGACGCTTATGCGCAACGGTCGTTTATTCCGTTTCGAGGTCGCAAATCATGCTATTTACGGAACGTAACCATGGCACTTAGGAATCGCATATATGGTACTTAGGGGTAAGCGTATCCGCGATGCTAGTATATACACGTCAAAAAAAATATCGCTCAAGC
>ERZ1026854.236-NODE-236-length-40544-cov-6.066537_pt1 | contig 40544 bp, 35 predicted proteins | sample MGYA00380157_ERZ1026854 | MGnify/ENA primary metagenome ERZ1026854 (study PRJEB33269, sample SAMEA4719793) | human gut metagenome | biome: human-associated habitat; feature: organic feature; material: feces | place: Cameroon | collected 2013-10 ... | reverse complement strand
GATATTTATTATGATACTATAGACTCAGTAATTCAGCAAGTATGTAGTTACTGTTATACTGTTAATTTTAGTTACAGCAACCATATAATAATACCCAGAGAGGAAAGGAGTTTCTAATGAGTAACGTAAGACGCGTTTATGTAGAAAAGAAACCAGCCTATGCCGTACAGGCAAAAGAATTAAAACATGAGATCAGCAGCTATCTCGGAATCAAATCAGCATCCAATGTAAGAGTACTGATCCGCTATGATGTTGAGAACATTTCCGATGAAGTTTTCGAAAAAGCATGCAAAGCAGTATTTGCAGAGCCACCAGTAGATGACCTTTATCTTGAAAAATTTGACACAGCAGAAGGTGCAAGAATCTTCTCAGTAGAATATCTTCCGGGACAGTTTGACCAGAGAGCGGACTCCGCAGTTCAGTGCGTACAGTTCCTTGATGGAGATTCCAAGCCGATCATTCGCTCTGCTACAACATATGTGATCGAAGGAAACATCACAGATGAAGAATTCGAAGCAATCAAACATCACTGCATCAACCCGGTAGATTCCCGTGAGACAGGACTTGAAAAACCTGAAACACTTGTTGCCGTATTCCCGGAACCGGAAGATGTTAAAATCTTTGACGGATTTAAAGAAATGTCTGAGGCAGATCTCAAAGCCCTGTATGACTCCCTGAATCTTGCAATGACATTCAAAGATTTCCAGCATATCCAGAACTACTTCAAAAACGAAGAAAAACGTGATCCTTCCATGACAGAGGTTCGTGTACTCGATACTTACTGGTCCGATCACTGCCGTCATACAACCTTCTCCACAGAGCTCACAGACGTGAAGTTCGATGAAGGTGACTACAAAGAACCAATCGTAAAAACATACGAAAAATACCTTGCTGACAGAGAAGTTCTCTACAAAGGCCGTGACGACAAATTTGTCTGCCTGATGGATCTTGCTCTTATGGCAATGAAAAAACTCAAATCTGAAGGAAAACTGGCTGACCAGGAAGAATCCGATGAAATCAATGCCTGCAGTATCGTTGTTCCTGTAGACGTAGATGGAAAAGAAGAAGAGTGGCTCATCAACTTCAAGAACGAGACACACAATCACCCAACCGAGATCGAGCCATTCGGTGGCGCTGCTACCTGCCTTGGCGGTGCAATCCGTGACCCGCTTTCCGGACGTACTTATGTATATCAGGCAATGCGTGTAACTGGTGCTGCTGACCCGACAGTGTCTGTAAAAGAAACTCTGAAAGGAAAACTTCCTCAGAAAAAACTTGTCAGAGGCGCTGCTCATGGTTACAGCTCCTATGGTAATCAGATTGGTCTGGCTACAGGCTATGTAAAAGAAATCTATCATCCGGATTACGTTGCAAAACGTATGGAGATCGGTGCTGTTATGGGTGCAGCTCCAAGACGTGCCGTTATCCGTGAAAACTCTGATCCGGGAGATATTATCATCCTTCTTGGTGGACGTACCGGCCGTGACGGTATCGGTGGTGCTACAGGTTCCTCCAAGGTACACACAGAGGCTTCCATCGAAGTCTGCGGTGCAGAAGTACAGAAAGGTAACGCACCTACAGAGCGTAAGATCCAGCGTATGTTCAGACGTGAAGAAGTCAGCTACATCATCAAAAAATGTAACGACTTTGGTGCAGGCGGTGTATCCGTTGCCATCGGTGAGCTTGCAGACGGACTTCGCGTAGACCTTGACAAAGTTCCGAAAAAATATGCCGGCCTTGACGGAACAGAGATCGCAATCTCTGAATCCCAGGAGCGTATGGCAGTTGTTGTAGATCCAAAAGATGTTGACAAATTCCTTGGCTTTGCAAACGAAGAAAACCTCGAAGCAATTCCGGTTGCAGTCGTTACTGAAGAGCCACGCCTTGTTCTTACATGGAGAGGTAAAGAGATCGTTAATATTTCCCGTGCATTCCTCGATACCAACGGTGCACATCAGGAAACAACCGTAGAAGTTGAAATCCCGAACAAAGAAGGAAACCTCTTCGAAGAAAGACCAGATGTTGCCGATGTTAAGGCAAAATGGCTTGAGACACTTGCTGATCTCAACGTATGCTCCCAGAAAGGCCTTGTCGAAATGTTCGACGGTTCTATCGGTGCAGGCAGCGTATTTATGCCATATGGCGGTCAGTATCAGCTTACAGAAACACAGAGTATGGTTGCAAAAGTTCCGGTACAGAATGGAAAAACTGATACAGTTACCATGATGAGCTACGGCTTTGATCCATACCTCTCTTCCTGGAGCCCATATCACGGAGCTGCTTATGCCGTAACAGAATCTGTAGCAAGAATCGTAGCTACAGGTGGTGATTACAAAAAGATCCGTTTCACATTCCAGGAATACTTCCGTCGTATGACCGAAGATCCAAAGAGATGGAGCCAGCCATTCTCCGCACTCCTTGGTGCTTATGCAGCACAGATGGGATTCGGCCTTCCGTCCATCGGTGGTAAAGACAGTATGTCTGGTACCTTTAATGAGATTGACGTACCTCCGACACTTGTTTCCTTTGCAGTAGACGTAGCAAAGATCCAGGATGTGATCACTCCTGAACTCAAAAAAGCAGGAAACAAACTTGTATGGCTCCGCGCACCGCGTGATCAGTACGATCTTCCGGATTACGCAGGAATCATGGATCAGTACGAAAAACTCCACAACGATATCCAGGCTGGAAAAGTTGTTTCCGCTTACGCACTGGATCGTCATGGTATTGCAGCAGCTGTTTCCAAGATGGCATTTGGTAACGCACTCGGCGTGAAGATTGAACACAATCTGGATCCGCGTGACTTCTTTGCACCTGGATTTGGTGATATCATCATGGAAGTTCCGGCAGACAAAGTCGGAGAGCTTTCCATTACATACACACTGATCGGTGAAGTTACAGATGACGGCAAATTCTCTTATGGAAATACTGTTATTTCTGAAAAAGAAGCTGAAGAAGCATGGAAGGGAACTCTGGAAAGAGTATTCAAGACAGCTTCCGGTGAAGAAAATGAAAAACAGGCAAAAGATGACCTGTATCATGCAGAAAATATTTATGTATGCAAACACAAAGTTGCAAAACCGCGTGTATTTATCCCGGTATTCCCTGGAACAAACTGCGAATACGACAGCACACGTGCTTTTGAACGCGCTGGTGCAGAGGTTGACGTTAAAGTATTTAAGAACCTGACAGCAGAAGACATTCATGATTCCGTGGAACTCTTCACAAAAGCAATCGATCAGGCTCAGATCATCATGTTCCCAGGCGGATTCTCCGCTGGTGATGAACCAGATGGTTCTGCTAAATTCTTTGCAACTGCATTCCAGAATGCAAAGATCAAAGAGGCAGTTATGAAGCTTGTCAACGAGAGAGACGGTCTTGCACTTGGTATCTGTAATGGATTCCAGGCTCTGATCAAACTTGGACTGGTACCATACGGCGAGATCTGCGGACAGAAAGCAGATTCCCCGACACTGACCTTTAACACCATCGGACGTCATATCTCCAAGATGGTTTATACTAAGGTTGTAAGCAACAAGTCTCCATGGCTCCAGAAAGCACAGCTTGGCGGAGTATACTGTAACCCTGCATCCCACGGCGAAGGACGTTTTGTTGCCAACGATGAATGGCTTGCAAAACTCTTTGCAAACGGACAGGTTGCAACTCAGTATGTAACTCCAACCGGCGAACTCAGTGCAGACGAAGAATGGAATGTAAATGGTTCCTACATGAACATCGAAGGTATCACAAGTCCGGACGGACGTATCCTCGGTAAGATGGCACACAGCGAACGTCGCGGTGACGGAGTGGCTGTAAACATCTACGGCGAGCAGGATATCAAGATCTTCGAATCTGGTGTAGAGTACTTCAAATAAGCGGTTTAAACGGATACACCAAATCGGTCTGACCAATACAAAAATTAGGCATTGACAAACCGAAACCATGTGGATATAATGGGTTACAGAATAAAGAAACACGTTGAAGAGAAGAGTAAACTGTGGAAAGCTCCAGAGAGAAATACATTTGCTGAGAGTATTTCAGCGGGAAGCAGTCGAAGACCATCTCCGAGTGGCCCTAATCCGGTCCGGTGATTCCGTTATCATCTTACAAGAGTGGCTGAATCTGTCCAATGAGGTGCAGATGCAGCAAGCAGGGTGGAACCGCGAGTAGATTATTCGTCCCTTACAGTGTATAAGTACATTGTAAGGGGCTTTTTTTGATACCAGGTAGGATTATGAGAGTGCATAGCACGGAATAATCCGTAGGTATCATAATATTACATTCTCTCGTCCCTGTGGAAACTTAAGAATTTTATTCAAAAAAAGGAGTTCAAAACTATGATTATCACACTGAAAGACGGATCCAAAAAAGAGTATTCCGAAGCAAAATCAGTCATCGATATCGCTTATGATATCAGCGAAGGACTGGCACGTGCAGCATGCGCAGGCGAAGTAAACGGAGAGGTTGTAGACCTTCGTACTGTTCTTGACAGCGACTGCGAACTGAACATTCTTACAGCAAAAGACGAAAAAGGACTTGCAGTTCTTCGTCACACAGCTTCCCATGTACTTGCACAGGCTGTACAGACTTTATATCCGGAAGCTAAAGTTGCTATCGGACCTTCTATTGATACAGGATTTTATTATGATTTCGCTCACGAACCATTCTCCCGTGAGGACCTCGATGCAATCGAGAAAGAAATGAAGAAGATCATCAAAAAAGGTGCAAAGATTGAGCGCTTTACAAAATCAAGAGAAGACGCAATTGCATTCTTCAAAGAGAAAAACGAACCATACAAGGTTGAACTGATCGAAGACCTTCCGGAAGGTGAAGAAATCTCCTTTTATTCACAGGGTGACTGGACAGACCTTTGTGCAGGACCACATCTTATGAGTGTAAAAGGCGTTAAAGCATTCAAACTTCTTTCTTCTTCCAGCGCTTACTGGAGAGGAAGCGAAAAGAACGCAATGCTGACACGTATCTACGGTACAGCCTATGCTTCCAAAGATGAACTCAAAGAACATCTGGAGCAGATGGAAGAAGCCAAGAAACGTGATCACAACAAACTTGGCCGTGAGATGAAAATCTTTACAACTGTAGATGTAATCGGACAGGGACTTCCGCTGATCATGCCTAACGGTGTTATCATGATGCAGGAACTGCAGAGATGGATCGAAGATGAGGAGACAAAACGTGGATATGTAAGAACAAAAACTCCTCTGATGGCTAAGAGCGATCTTTACAAGATCTCCGGTCACTGGGATCATTATAAAGATGGTATGTTTGTTCTCGGTGATGAAGAGACAGACAAAGAAGTATTCGCACTTCGTCCGATGACATGTCCATTCCAGTACTATGTATACAAAGCAGAACAGCACAGCTATCGTGATCTGCCACTCCGTTACGGCGAAACATCCACACTGTTCCGTAATGAGGACTCCGGTGAGATGCATGGCCTGACACGAGTTCGTCAGTTTACAATCTCCGAAGGACATCTGATCGTAAGACCAGACCAGATGGTTAAAGAATTCAAAGACTGTATCGCACTTGCTCAGTACTGTCTGCAGGTTCTTGGTGTAGAAGAAGATGTAACTTACCATCTTTCCAAATGGGATCCGAACAACAGAGAAAAATACATCGGTGATCCGGAAGTATGGAATGAGACAGAAGAAGATATCCGTCAGATGCTCGAAGAACTGAACATTCCGTTCACAGAGGATGTCGGAGAAGCAGCATTCTACGGACCGAAGGTCGATATCAACGCAAAGAACGTATATGGCAAAGAAGATACCATGATCACAATCCAGTGGGATGCACTTCTTGCTGAACAGTTCGATATGTACTATATCGACGAAAACGGCGACAAGAAACGTCCATGCATCATCCATCGTACATCCATGGGATGCTATGAAAGAACACTTGCATGGCTGATCGAAAAATACGCTGGAATGTTCCCGACATGGCTGTGTCCGGAGCAGGTTCGTGTGATTCCGATCTCCGAAAAATTCAATGCTTATGCTGACAAAGTAGAAGCACAGATGAAAGAAGCTGGCATCCGCTGCTCCGTTGACAGACGTTCCGAGAAGATGGGTTACAAGATCCGTGAAGCACGTCTGGAAAGAGTACCGTACATGCTTGTAGTTGGTGCAAAAGAAGAGGAAGAGGGCAAAGTTTCCGTAAGAAGTCGTTACCTTGGCGATGAGGGAGCAAAAGAACTCGGAGAATTCATTGCAGCAATTAAAGAAGAAATCAAAAATAAAACAATCCGCAAGATTGAAGTACAGGAAGAGAAGAAATAAGCTGTCGAAGACACTCGATAAGTTCTTGATATACGACACGCTGTTTTGACAAAATCTGCGCCCTCTGTCACCTATAATGAGTTCACTTACCAAAGTGAAGGATCATTAAAGGCGGCAGGGGGCTTTTTGTATGTATCAGGAAGTATACATAGATGTTGTATTTGCTGCGAATCTTCTGATGGACTACATTCTTCTGAGACTTACGGGAATCGTACTTAAAATAAGGAGCAGCAGACGAAGATGTCTGGCAGCATCAGCAGTCGGATCTCTTTTTTCATGCCTTGGTTTTTATGTACGGTCATCAGAAACAGTGCTACTTATTGTGTTTCGGGTGCTTTGCGCAGTCGTTATGATCTGGCTTGCATACCGAATACATGATGTAAAGCATCTGGCAGGAGCTTTGCTTTTTTTCTTCGGTATGACATTTCTGACAGGTGGTTTCTGGGTGGCAGTATCGGGGAATCAAAGAGTAACGGGAAGTGTTTTTGCAGTATGTGCAGGGATGACTTATGTTGTTCTGAGTCTGATGATATATGTTCTGGAAAGAGTAAGAAGATCCAGGGAGAATATTTATCCGGTTGTTTTGAAATTTCGGGAGCAGGAACAGCATACTTATGGCCTCTATGATACTGGAAATCTTCTGCATGATACAGTAACAGATGTACCTGTTTCTGTGGCGGATACTGAAATGATGCAGGCACTTCTGAGCGAAGATCTGACAGAAAGACTAATGAATTTCAAGGAAAAACCAGAGAAAATCAAAAGTACAGAGATCGCTGACCTTAAGCCACATTTTCTGTCTTTCAAGACCGTAGGACGGGAAGCGGAGCTGATATTGGCAGTGACCCTGGATGATCTTTGTATTCAGACTCCGGGAGAACGGATACATATATCCGGACCAGTGTTTGCAGTGTCATCAGAACCTTTTGCTTTGGGAAGGGAATACAAAGTGATATTGAATTCCAGATTATTGCATTAGGAGGGGCAGGATATGAGCAGATCGGCAGCAGGAGTGGATTATCGTCCGTTTCAGGTTTTTCAGAAATTAGTTCTTTCAAGATCGAAAGAGCTTTATTATATCGGAGGAAGCGATGTGCTTCCGGCACCATTGGAGCCGAAAAGGGAAGCATATGTTATCAGTAAACTGAAAACAGACCAGGAGCAGGAGGCCAGATCCCTGCTGATCGAGCACAATCTCAGACTTGTTGTTTATATTGCAAAGAAATTCGATAACACAGGAGTCGGGGTGGAGGATCTGATTTCAATTGGAACGATAGGACTGATCAAGGCAATTAATACCTTTAATCCAGTGAAAAACATTAAACTGGCGACTTATGCATCAAGGTGTATTGAAAATGAAATCCTCATGTATCTTCGGCGCAACAGCAAAACCCGGATGGAAGTTTCTATCGACGAACCGTTAAATGTAGACTGGGATGGAAATGAACTGCTTCTTTCGGATATTCTCGGAACAGAAGATGATGTTATTTCGAGAAAACTTGAAGATGAAGTAGAAATCACACTTCTCGGGAAGGCAATCAATAAGTTGTCTCCAAGAGAGCAGACCATTATTCGTTTACGTTTTGGACTTAATAATACTGATGGCAAAGAAAAGACACAAAAAGAAGTTGCGGATCTTCTTGGAATCTCTCAGTCTTATATATCCAGACTGGAAAAACGGATTATGAAACGTCTGAAGAAAGAAATTGTAAAGTATGAATGAGTTGTAAGAAGAGTATACCCTGCATATAGATAGAAGGAATATGCAGCGAGGTGTACGCGCATGAAAAAATACAGAATAGAAATGGTTATGGCCTGTCTGATGCTGGTATGTTTTTACCTGCTGTCCAGACAGGCCGCTGTTGTTTCAGGACAGAAGAAAGATAGCAATGATGAAAAAATAATTCTGGTAGATCCAGGACATGGAGAGGCAGATCCGGGGATGATCGGGGTAAATGGATTGGAAGAGAAGGGCATTAATCTGTCAATATCATTATTGTTGAAAGAAGAATTGGAAACACGAGGGTATACGGTGATTATGACCAGAGATACGGACAAAGGGCTTTATGATGCATCTGCCAACAATAAGAAAGTACAGGATCTGCAGCGACGGGTAGGGATGATCGCTGAAAAATCTCCGACATTGTCTGTCAGCATTCATCAGAATAGTTATGAGCAGGATTCCTCCGTACATGGACCACAGGTTTTCTATTATGAAAGTTCTGTGGAGGGAAAGAAACTGGCGGAAGTGATCCAGTCCAGTCTCAATGAAAAACTGGAAGTAGACAGACCGCGAGTGATCAAAGGAAATACCAGTTATTATCTGCTGAAAAGAAGTCAGGGGACTCTTGTGATCGTGGAGTGTGGTTTTCTGACAAATCCGGATGAAGCAGAAAAACTGCAGACGGAAGCTTATCAGAAGAAGGTAGCAGAAGCGGTTGCAGATGGAATTGCTGCATATTTATATTTGCCATAAGAACCTGACTTTGTTATACTGATTCCGTATGGACAGAAAAAAATGATTTTACAGGCTGTCGCAGAAGTGAGGTGTATAATGTTTGCAGTTATATATATAATATTGAGCTTGCTGATTGGAAAAGAAGTGGCAGAAGTACTTTTGTCTACCGGAAAAAGTGGTCTGGATGAATGTTTAAGTATAAAACACAATATAAAGTCCTGTAATCAGATATGGATACTACTGCCAGCTGCTTTTGGAATGGGAACGTTGATATTTGGATGGGGAACGTATATGATTTCCTGGGCAGCCAGTGAAGCCGGGATACAAAAACCGCTGATCTGTGGAAATATCGCAGTATTGTTGAGTGCAACGGTGATTTTGTTTCTGATATACCGGAAAAGGCATCAGAATACAAAAAGTATATTTACTGCAGCAGACAGAAGGCTGCTGGAAAACAAAGAGATATTCAGAAAAGAATGCATTCTGTTTGGCATTCTGCTGGTATTTCTGATCTGGATCATGTTTTATGTGTTCTACATAAGAGATGGAGTATTGTACAGTGGATTTACAGTGTATGGAGATTATGCACCACATACAGCGATGATGCGTTCTTTTTCAAAAGGAAACAATTTTCCGACACAGTATCCTCATTTTGGCGGTCAGGATGTCAAATACCATTTTATGTTTCAGTTTCTGATAGGAAATCTGGAATTTCTGGGAATGAGACTGGATTTTGCCTACAATATTGAAAGTGTACTGGCACTTATTGGTTTTCTGATGCTGCTTTACAGTATCGCAAGAAGGCTGACAGACAGTATTGTAGCGGGAATTCTTACAATTGTGTTGTTTTTCTTCCGTAGTTCACTTTCCTTCTTTCGTTTTGTTGCTGAGCACATAGCAGCTGGAGATCTTTTGACTACATTGAGGGATAATACATCATTTATCGGATATACAACCAATGAAAACTGGGGACTCTGGAATTTTAATGTGTATCTGAATCAACGTCATCTTGCGTTTGGGCTTCTGATCGTGTCGCTGGTTATCTGGATTTTTATGGATTGGCTGGAAGTAGGATGTAAAGATGAGAGTTCAGGTATAAGATGGTTTAAGAATCGTTTTTTTACCAGAAGAGCCTGGGTATGCAGAAATCCGGAAAATGCTCTTATGGCAGGAATGTTTCTGGGACTGACTTCTTTCTGGAATGGAGCAGCAGTAATTGGCGGACTGTTGATTTTGATGGGATTTGCAGTTTTTTCCGATGCTAAGCTGGATTATCTGATACTTGCGGTTACAGCAGTGATTTTTTCTGTATTGCAGACAAAAATCTTTATCTGGGGAAACGCGGTCAGTCCTTCTTTTTACTGGGGTTTTCTTTCAGAGGACAAAACACTTACAGGAGTTTTATGGTATCTGATCCAGATGAGCGGTATCTTTTTTGCAGGAGCGGTTGTACTTGTAATTCTTCTGAAGAAAAGACAACAGAAGGCGACACTGGTAAGCTTTCTGTTTCCCACAGCGTTTGCATTTTGTGCCTCACTGACCCCGGATATTGCAGTTAACCATAAATATATTATGATTTCATATGCATTTACCGCAATTTTCTGGGCATGGGCAGTTGTTCAGCTTTTTCAGAAAAAGATATCACACAGAGTTGCGGCAGTATGTCTGGTAGTATGTCTGACAGTCACCGGTATATATGATTTTGTTGTGATCCTTCGAAATAACGGACCCGGTCACAGGGTAAGTGTTAATATGAAGAGTGATCTGACAGACTGGCTGGAGGATAATCTGACGCATGATGATCTGATCCTGACACCTGAATACAGTATTAATGAGGTAACTATGGCGGGAGTCATGATGTATATGGGATGGCCGTATTATGCATGGTCAGCAGGTTATGATACCTATTATCGTGCAGCAAAAGCAAAAGTAATTTACAGCTCTGCAGATGTGGAAGAAATAAGGAATCTTGTAAAACAGGAAAAGATTACATATGTACTGTTCGAAGAGGGCATGGAGTACGAAACGATGGCTTGCAGAGAAGACACGATTGCCAGTGCATTTAAACTGGTATACGAAACAGAAGACAGGAGAATACGAATTTATGAAACCTGATAAAATAAAACAACTGGCAGTTAGGATTATTCCGGCGGTATTGTTGATCGTACTGTCGGCATATCTGTTAAAAGGAGATGTATGGACTTTCTGGACGTGGTATTTGCTGGCACTGGTACTTGGTGCTGCATTTATGCCGTTGACAGGAAGAATGTTCAGGAGATTTGAAGACAAGGGATGGATATTTTCAAAAGTAACAGCGATTGCGGTTACTGGATTTGTGACATGGTTTCTGGTAGCTGTAAAAGTATTGAAATTTACGACAATAACCTGTGTGGCTGTTACTGTTGCATGTGTACTGTGTTCCATTCTGCTTTATCAAAAAGAACAAAAGGCGGGATTTGAATGTATTCCGTTTGAACATATGAAACTGGTCTATGTGGAAGAAATGCTTTTCTTTGCATTTTTTCTTCTCTGGACATACCTTGCTGGATTTCATCCTGCTGCTTATGGAACAGAGAAATTTATGGACTATGGATTCATGGAAGCAATGATGCGAAGCAAAACTCTTCCTGCAACGGACCTGTGGTATTCAGGAGGGAAAATCAACTACTATTATGGTGGGCAGTATTTTGCAGTATTCCTGACCAAACTTTCGGGAACCAGAGTTGAACTGACATATAATCTGATGAGAACCTTTGTGGCAGGATTTGCTTTTATCATGCCATTTTCGCTGGTTCATCAGATGGTGAGAGACCGTCTTGGAAGAAAAAATACCGGTTGGAAAAAGAAAATGCCGTCGGTGACAGGGTTCCTGGCAGGAATTGCCGTTTCTGTTGCTGGAAATATGCATTATGTAATCTATGGATGTGTGATTCCATGGATACAGAAAGCAAAAGGAGAAGAAGTCGGACATTACTGGTTTCCGGATGCTACCCGTTATATAGGTTTTAATCCGGATGTGGATGATAAGACGATTCATGAATTTCCATGTTACTCGTTTGTGTTAGGAGATTTGCATGCACATGTTGTAGATATCATGTTTGTACTTTTGATTCTTGCATTGCTGTATGCATGGATGAAAAAAGTCAGGACAACAAAACTGGTTTTTGAAAACATGGAAAAGAAAGAGTTCTGGAAGAAACAGCTTCTTATGCCGCAGCTTCTGGCAGCCGCAGCACTGCTTGGAATGTTCCACTGGACAAATTTCTGGGATTTTGTTATTTATTACACAGTTACATGTGGCGTAATACTGATTATGAATATTATTGGACAGGAAGGAAAAATAAAGTGGATTCTTGCTGTGACGGCAGCTCAGGCAGCAGAGATAATGGCGATTGCAACAATCATTATTCTGCCGTTTACGCTGCAGTTTGATACCAGTAACATGGTACAGGGAGTTGCACTGGCACAGCATCATTCTCTTCCACATCAGCTCCTTGTTCTCTGGGGGCTGCCGACCATCCTTACACTGCTTTTTATTATCTCATTGCTAGTGGAGAAATTAAGGGGAACAGAGCAGAAGTCGCTTTATCGTTTACTGAAGTCGGTTACACTTCCTGATTTGTTTGCAGTGATCATGGGACTTTGTGCGATCGGTCTTGTGCTGATTCCTGAACTGGTATATGTGCGTGACATTTATGAAAACAGGAATGCCCGTGCCAATACAATGTTCAAGCTGACTTATCAGGCATACATCATGTTTGGAATGACAATGCTTTATGCAATTTTCCGCCTGCTGATCATTGGAAAAAACAGAATCCTGAAAGCAGCGTCAGTGATCGGGCTGATTCTTTTTGTGTGGACCTGTGGCTATTTTGGAAACAGTGCACATTCCTGGTTTGGCGAAGTGTGGAAACCATCTCAGTACAAAGGACTGAATGCAACGGCATTTCTTGAGACTGATTTTTCTGAGGATGTTGGTGGAATCAGATGGCTGAAAGAACATATTGAGGATTCACCGGTAGTGCTGGAGGCAAATGGAGACAGTTACTCTGAATATGAAAGGGTATCTGCGATGACCGGCCTTCCGACGGTGATGGGCTGGTACGTGCATGAGTGGCTGTGGAGAGGAAATCTTGCAGATATTAATGCCAGAATTGCAGATATTGAGAGTATCTATACATCCACCGATGAAGCACAGGTAAGGAAGCTGCTGGAACAATATGATGTATCATATGTTTTTGTCGGTTCATGTGAACGCAAAAAATATGGCGAGAAGCTGAATAATGATATATTAAAAAAACTGGGAGAAGTCGTTTATCAGGACGAAGAATGGCAGACGTATATCATAAAAGTGAAATAAAAAAGCCTTCTTGTATAATCGTTGGAATTAGACTATAATAAAACAATCGTTAAATGCCGGGAGAATTTTTGGTCTCCCGGTGTGCAGGTAAGTAATAAATGAGGAGACAGATAATATGAGAGCTGAAGTTGTATCTATGACAGGTGAAAACCTGGATATGGATGCCATCAAAAAAGCAGGAGATATTCTGAAAGCAGGCGGTTTGGTTGCGTTTCCGACAGAAACCGTTTATGGCCTCGGAGGGAATGCGCTGGATCCACGGGCCTCGATGAAAATTTATGCTGCAAAGGGAAGACCATCGGACAATCCACTGATCGTGCATATTGCAGAATTGGATAAACTGGCACAGATTACAACAGAAATTCCGGAAGGTGCGAAGATCCTTGCGGAGAAATACTGGCCGGGACCGTTGACAATGATTCTTCCGAAAGCAGATATCGTACCAAAAGAAACAACAGGTGGACTGGAAAGTGTTGCAGTGAGATTTCCAAGTGATCGGATCGCACAGGAACTGATCAGGGCAGCCGGTGGCTTTGTGGCGGCACCAAGTGCCAATACGTCAGGCAGACCAAGTCCGACTATGGCAGAGCATGTAGAAGAAGACCTTGGTGATGCGATTGACATGATCATTGACGGCGGACAGGTGGGAATCGGTCTGGAATCTACAATTGTGGATTTTACAGAAGAGGTTCCGGTGGTTCTTCGACCAGGATATATTTCACTTGAAATGCTGCAGGAGACACTGGGAGATGTTCGTATGGACAGAGGTCTTCTGATTACAGACAGCAGCATACACCCGAAGGCACCGGGCATGAAGTATCGTCATTATGCACCTAAGGCAGAGCTTTCTATTGTAGAAGGAACAGAAGAGGAAGTAATAAACTGTATTAATCGTCTGACAGAGGAAGCTGTTGCCAAAGGTCTGAAGGCTGGTGTCATTGCAACGGACGAGACGAAAGACCGATATTCAAATGCAGATATTCTGAGTATCGGAAGCAGAGAAGAAGAGGAAACAATCGCACATCATCTATATGAAGTCCTAAGAGACTTTGATGATGACAGAGTAGACGTGATCTACTCAGAGGCGTTTTATACGCCAAAAATGGGACAGGCTATTATGAACCGGCTGTTGAAAGCAGCAGGACATAAAATCATAAATGCACGGGAGGAAATGAAATGATAGCATTAGGATGTGACCATGGTGGTTATGAACTGAAACAGGAGATTATTAAGTATTTAGAGGAAAATAATATTGAATACAAGGATTTTGGATGTGACAGCATGGAAGCCACAGATTATCCGATTTATGCAAAGAGGGTAGCAATTGCAATCCAGAATGGAGACTGCGAAAAAGGTATTCTCATTTGTGGAACAGGTATTGGTATTTCTATCACTGCAAATAAATTCAAAGGTATAAGAGCTGCTCTTTGTTCTGATTGCTTCAGTGCAGAAGCAACAAGACTTCACAACAATGCCAATATCCTTGCAATGGGTGGAAGAGTTGTTGGCGCAGGACTTGCTGTTAAAATCGTGGATACTTTCCTGAATACACCATTTTCAGAAGAAGAACGTCATATTCGCAGAATCAGACAGATCGAAGAGGATACAGACATTACAGATGCCTATCCTGAAATCTGATTTTAAAAACTGAATAATTAACTTGAATCTGCCGGCTTTTTGTATGTTTATAAGAAGCCGGCATGTAACTGTTCAGGAATAATGAATGGAGTGGATTTTGAACCGGCTACTGTGGACAACAACATATTAGAATGTATGAGGGAGGTATTTGCAATGAAGACAAACAATCAGAAGAGAAAAGATTATATTTCCTGGGATGAATATTTTATGGGTGTGGCAATTCTTTCGGGAATGAGATCAAAGGATCCGAATTCACAGGTGGGGGCGTGTATTGTCAGCGAGGACAATAAGATTCTGTCTATGGGGTATAATGGATTTCCTAAGGGATGTTCTGATGATGAATTTCCATGGGCGAGAGAAGGAGAAGCGCTTGATACGAAATATCTGTATGTTACACACAGTGAGCTTAATGCAATTCTGAATTACCGGGGTGGGAGCCTAGAAGGTGCAAAACTTTATGTTTCCCTGTTTCCGTGTAATGAATGTGCCAAGGCAATTATCCAGTCAGGAATCAAAACAATTGTTTACGATAATGATAAATACGAAAACACACCGTCAGTTATTGCTTCCAAGAGAATGCTGGATGCAGCGGGTGTGAGATATTACCGGTATAACCGGACAGGAAGGAATATTAGTTTTAATGTATGAAAAGAAAATTTAAGCTCTTGACACAAATTCTGATTTCGCATAAAATAAAACCGGACACTTTAGAATATTGGAATATACATTTACAGTTCTAAAGTATGATATTTATAAAAATATGGCGATGAAGAGAATAGTACATGAGGAGCAATCTCAGAGAGGAATCTGGCTGGTGTGAGGATTCTGTGCGTGAATCATGGAACCGGCCTCTGAGCTCCGTGTGATTGAAGCATGGCGTGTTTCCTGCGTTAAAGGATTTAGAGAGAGCAGTTCCTTCGGGAATTGTTAATTAGGGTGGTACCGCCGAAGTCCTTCGGTCCCTTTACCGGGATCGAGAGGGCTTTTTTTTATGCTTTTTATCCCGGCATTATTATATCAAAAAGGAGAAAAGAACTATGGCAAAGAAATTAGTAGAAGCAATCACTTCCATGGATGAAGATTTTGCACAGTGGTATACTGACGTTGTAAAAAAAGCGGAACTGTGTGGTTATACAAGTGTAAAAGGCTGCATGGCGATCAAACCGGCAGGTTATGCAATCTGGGAAAACATCCAGCACGAGCTTGACCGCAGATTCAAAGAGACAGGTGTACAGAACGTATATATGCCGATGTTTATTCCGGAATCTCTTCTTCAGAAAGAAAAAGATCACGTAGAAGGTTTTGCACCGGAAGTTGCATGGGTAACACATGGTGGACTGAATGAACTGCAGGAGCGTCTCTGCGTTCGTCCTACTTCTGAGACTCTGTTCTGTGATTTCTATCAGAAAGATATCCAGTCTCACAGAGATCTTCCGAAGGTATACAACCAGTGGTGTTCTGTAGTACGTTGGGAAAAAACAACCCGTCCGTTCCTTCGTTCCAGAGAGTTCCTGTGGCAGGAAGGACATACTGCTCATGCTACAGCAGAGGAAGCAGAAGAGAGAACAATTCAGATGCTGAATCTGTATGCTGACTTCTGTGAAGAAGTTCTGGCTATTCCGGTAATCAAAGGACAGAAAACAGACAAAGAAAAATTCGCAGGTGCAGTAGCTACTTATACAATCGAATCTTTGATGCATGATGGAAAAGCTCTTCAGTCCGGTACAAGCCACAACTTTGGTGACGGATTTGCAAAAGCATTCGGCATCCAGTACACAGACAAAGACAACACACTGAAATATGTTCACCAGACATCCTGGGGTATGACAACACGTATGATCGGTGCTCTTATCATGGTTCATGGTGATAACAGCGGACTTGTTCTGCCTCCGAGAATTGCTCCGACTCAGGCTGTTATCATTCCGATCCAGCAGCGTAAAGAGGGCGTACTTGAAAAAGCGGATGAACTGTTTGCAGCACTCAAGGCAGCCGGAATCCGTGTTAAAGTGGATGATACAGACAGAAGCCCGGGATTCAAATTTGCAGAGCAGGAAATGCGTGGTATTCCGGTTCGTATCGAGTGTGGTCCGAAGGATATCGAAAATGGACAGGCTGTTATCTGCCGTCGTGATACAAGAGAAAAATATGTGGTTACATTTGAAGAGCTTACTGCAAAAGTACAGGAAGTTCTGGATACTATGCAGAAGGATATGCTGGAACGTGCCCGTGCACATCGTGAAGCTCACACATATGTTGCGACAGATTATGAAGAATTCAAAGATATCATCAACAACAAGCCTGGCTTTGTAAAAGCTATGTGGTGTGGTGACCGTGCATGCGAAGATAAGATCAAAGAAGATGTTCAGGCAACTTCCAGATGTATGCCGTTTGAACAGGAACACTTAAGTGATGTTTGCGTATGCTGTGGAAAACCGGCTAAGAAGATGGTTTACTGGGGAAGAGCTTACTAATATGAAATTAACGATTCCTTCCAATGCGGAAAAAATATTGCACATTTTAGAAGAAAATGGCTACGAGGCCTATGTCGTTGGAGGCTGCGTCCGGGATTCAATCCTGGGGCGCTGCCCAAATGACTGGGATATAACAACATCAGCTTCTCCACTTCAAGTGAAGGAGCTGTTTCCACGTACTGTGGATACTGGTCTGCAGCATGGAACGGTAACGGTATTGATGGATAAGGAAGGCTATGAAGTGACAACTTATCGTGTGGATGGCGATTATGAGGATGGCCGTCATCCGAAGCAGGTAATGTTCACTTCAAGCTTGGAAGAGGACTTGAAGCGCAGAGACTTTACAATCAATGCGATGGCATATCATCCTGTTCGAGGTCTGGTGGATCTGTTTCATGGGATGGATGATATGCAGAACAAAATCATCCGCTGTGTCGGTGATCCAATGGAGCGCTTTCATGAGGATGCACTTCGAATCCTGCGTGCAGTTCGTTTTTCGGCACAGTTGGGCTTTACGATTGACGACGAGACGAAGAAGGGAATCTGTGCACTTGCGCCGAATCTGAAATGTGTCAGTGCAGAACGTATTCAGACAGAACTGGTGAAACTGCTGGTCTCGCCACATCCGGATTATCTGCGAGTGGCTTATGAGACTGGAATTACAAGGGAATTTTTTCCGGAGTTTGATGCATGTATGGAAACTGCACAGAACACACCGCATCATTGTTATACTGTTGGGGAGCATATTCTTCACAGTATGCTTCTTGTGCGCCAGGATAAAGTCCTTCGTCTGACGATGCTTCTCCACGATATTGCGAAACCGGTGATGCGAAAGACAGATGAAAATGGATGTGATCATTTTAAACTACATGCACTGGAAGGTGAGAAGATGGCAAAAAGTATTCTTCGTCGTCTGAAGTTTGATAATGATACGATCAGCAGGGTTACCAGGCTGATCCGTTGCCATGATGACCGACCGATGCCGGATATGCGGTCGGTAAGACGTGCTGTGAATCGAATTGGCGAGGATCTGTTTCCACTGTATCTTGAAGTGCAGAAAGCAGATATGCTGGCGCAGAGTACGTACTGTCGAGAAGAAAAAAGTGAGCGGATCTGTGGTGTGGAAGCATGCTATCAAAAGATTGTTGAGGAAAAGCAGTGTGTGTCGCTGAAGACGCTGGCATTGACAGGACGGGATCTGATCCAGGCCGGGTACAAACCGGGACCGGAGCTTGGGGAGATTTTGAAAAAACTGCTGGAGCATGTACTCGAAGAACCGTCGGATAACACAAAAGAGAAGTTGATGGAAATAATAAAAGATAAGAAATAATGAATGCCAAGGCATTCTTGAAATGGGATTGTATCTCGAGGAATTTCTTTTATATGCCCCACATATGTATAGAAGGTACAAAATCAAGAGGGGGCTTTTTATTTGTATGACTATGGACTCAGCACACTGGAGCAGTACGGCCTTGACGCCGAATCAACAGCCCGTATCCGTGGCGCGCTTCTCTGTCGAACAGAAAAAGGACCAGTCATTATAAAAGAATTCAAAGGAACCGAAAAAAAACTTCAGAAACAGCAGGAACTGCTTGTCAGAATTAAAGAACAGGGAGGATATACAGACTGTTATATTCCAAATCAGGAAGAAAATCTTGTCAGTCGTGACAAAGATGGGATTTCATATACTCTGCAATACTGGTACGAAGGAAGAGAGTGCGATACAAGATCAAAAGAAGATATATTCAGAAGTATTCGCACATTGGCAGAGATGCATCAGCGTATGCATATGCCGGTAGTAGATTTTTATTTGGAACCATCTCTGGAAAATGAATATCAGCGTCATAATCAGGAAATGAAAAAAATCCGCAGTTTCATTCGAAAAAGAGGACCTTCCGGTATGTTTGAAAAATTATATCTTGAAACAGTGGAGAAATTTCTTCAGGATGGAGAAGAAGCCTATGAGGCACTAATGGATTCCGGGTATCAGGCCCTTCGGCAAAAGGCTGAAAAAGACGGTGAAGTCTGTCATGGAGAGTACAATCAGCATAATGTTCTGATGCTGAAAAATGGGACTGCAGTTACCAGCTTTGATCATTGGGGCTTTGATACACAGATGGCAGACCTGTATCGCTTTATGAGGAAAATTCTCGAAAAGTATAACTGGGATATTCGGCTGGGAAAAGAAATGATTCGTGTATATCATCAGATAAAGCCGATTTCTGAGGAAGAGTGGACAAATCTGGAAATACGTTTCAGTTATCCGGAGAAATACTGGAAACTTGCAAATTATTACTATACTCATCGTAAAACATTGATTTCTGCAAAAAATACTGAAAAACTGCAGAATCTGATACATCAAAGAGATGCCTGGAAAAGATATTGTACTTCCTTTTTAGGGAAAACAGGTGTATAATATAAAACTATCAGAGACAGCCATAAAACTGTCAAAAATACATTTGTACAGGGAGGTATTTTAGTATGGATTACAGAGAAGTTTATGAGCAGTGGATTGCAAACCCATACTTCGATGAAGCAACAAAAGAGGAATTAAAGAGTATCGCAGATGATGAAAATGAAATAAAAGAGCGTTTCTATATGGATCTGGAATTTGGTACAGCCGGTCTTCGTGGAATAATCGGAGCCGGTACAAACCGTATGAATATCTACGTAGTAAGAAGAGCAACGCAGGGTCTTGCTAACTACATTGCTAAAGTCGATAAAAAATCCCAGGGTGTGGCTATTGCATATGATTCCCGTCATATGTCTCCGGAATTTGCTGAAGAAGCAGCTCTCTGCCTTGCAGCAAACGGAATCAAAGCTTATATTTTTGAGACATTAAGACCTACACCGGAACTTTCTTTTGCAGTACGTCATCTTGGCTGTGTTGCAGGTATCAACGTAACAGCCAGCCATAACCCACCGGAATACAACGGTTACAAAGTATACTGGGAAGATGGCGCGCAGATCACACCACCGCACGACAGCGGAATCATGGGTGAAGTTAAAGCAATCTCTGACTGGAATACAGTTAAGACAATGGACAAGGATGAAGCTGTTAAAGCAGGTCTGTTCGAAGTGATCGGCAAGGAAGTTGACGATGCTTACATGGCAGAACTGAAGAAACAGGTTATTCATATGGATGCAATTCAGGCAGAAGGCAAAAACCTCAAGATCGTTTATTCACCACTCCACGGAACAGGAAACATTCCTGCAAGAAGAATCCTTAAAGAACTTGGATTCGAGAACGTATATGTTGTAAAAGAACAGGAACTTCCGGATGGAGATTTCCCGACAGTCAGCTATCCGAACCCGGAAGCAGCAGAAGCATTCGAACTTGGACTGAAACTTGCAAAAGAAGTTGATGCAGATCTCGTTCTTGCTACAGACCCTGACGCAGACCGCCTTGGTGTTCGTGTAAAAGATAAAAATGGCGAATATCATGATCTGACAGGAAATATGTCAGGATGCCTCCTTGCAAACTATGAGATCAGCCAGCGTAAAGCAGTTAACGGAAGTCTTCCGGAAGACGGAGCTCTTATTAAGACAATCGTTACTACAAATCTGGCAGATGCTATTGCTAAAGGATATGGAGTAAAACTGATTGAAGTTCTGACAGGCTTTAAATTCATCGGACAGCAGATCCTTGGATTTGAAAATTCCGGAAAAGGGACATATCTTTTCGGATTTGAAGAAAGCTATGGCTGCCTGATCGGTACATATGCAAGAGATAAAGACGCAATCGTAGCTACAATGGCTCTTTGTGAAGCAGCTGCATATTATAAAACTCAGGGCAAGACTCTGTGGGATGCAATGATTGAAATGTACGAACAGTTCGGATATTACAAAGATGATATCAAAGCTGTAACAATGAAGGGTATTGAAGGTCTTCAGAAGATCCAGGAGATCATGACATCTCTTCGTCAGAATCCACCGGCCGAATTTGCAGGACACAAAGTAATCGCAGTAAGAGATTATAAAGAAGATACGATCAAGAATCTGGAAACAGGCGAAGTTACTGCAACAGGTCTTCCGAATTCCAATGTTCTCTACTATGAACTGACAAATGATGCATGGGTATGTGTTCGTCCGTCCGGTACAGAACCGAAGGTAAAATTCTACTATGGTGTAAAGGGAACATCTCTGGAAGATGCAGATGAAAAATCAGCAGTAATGGGTAAAGCTGTTCTTGATATGGTTGATTCCATGATGTAATCAGGTATATGCAGATATTTGATGATTTTATGAAAAGTGTCAGAGAAATACGCGAAAAATGCCCCTGGGACAGTGTGCAGACACATGAAAGCCTGAAGAAGTATCTTCTTGAAGAAAGCAATGAAGTACTGGAGGGAATTGATTGCCTTGCACAGAAAGGTGACAGTGCAAATCTCTGTGAAGAACTGGGAGATGTCCTGTTCCAGGTGGCACTTCACAGCGTGATCGCGGAAGAAGAGGGGATTTTCACGATAGAGGATGTGATTCAGGGCGTTTCTTCAAAAATGAAATTTCGTCATCCGAAAATTTTCGCTCCGGAGGATTCGTCATTAGCAGATCTTTCGTGGGAAGAACTTAAAAAGATAGAAAAGTCCGTGAGTGAAAAACCTTGACAATTTGACATAAAAGGTTTATATATAGTAGATAGCGTGCATATGCCAAGAAGCATTACGCGACAAATAAGAATGAAGTTATTTAGAGGAGGAACACCATGAATAAAACAGAATTAGTAGCAGCAATGGCGAAAGAAACAAACCTTTCTAAAAAAGACGTAGAGGCTGTATTAAAATCTTTCACTGATGTTGTAGCATCCGAATTAAAAAAAGGTGGAAAAATCCAGTTAGTTGGTTTTGGTACATTTGAAGTAAGCGAAAGAGCAGCCAGAGAAGGAAGAAATCCTCAGACAGGCGAAACAATGAAGATCGCAGCTTCCAAAGCACCGAAGTTCAAAGCTGGAAAAGCTCTGAAAGATATGGTGAACGAATAATTAAATCGTAATTTCGGGGGAACGAATGAGTTCCCCCTTTTGTTATTTCAGGAGGCAAAAATGAGACTGGACAAATATTTGAAAATTTCACGTCTGATCAAAAGAAGAACGGTTGCAAATGAAGCATGTGATGCGGGGCGGGTTCTTGTGAACGATCGTCCGGCAAAAGCGTCAGCACAGGTAAAAGCCGGTGATACAATAGAAATTCAGTTTGGAAGTAAAAATGTAAAAGTAGAAGTGCTGGATGTTAAAGAAACGGTACGTAAAGAAGATGCAGAAAATCTTTTTCGATATCTTTAAGATGGGGGAAAGCGCCTGAGAAGATGATTAAGATCTAAGTCTATTGGACAGCCTGTCTGCATAAAATAACAGTAAATACAGTATAGGAGCTGCGGACTTGGATGAGAAGAAGACAGGAAGGCCACACAGCCTGATGTTAGAAAATCGTGAATCTGGAAAACTGACAGGCGTTAAGGATATTCATTCCTTTAATGAAAATGAACTCCTTCTTATGACAGAAGCCGGTAAGGTTCTGGTTAAAGGAGAACAGCTTCATGTGAAGGGGCTTGACCTGGAAAAAGGTGAGGCTGAAATCGCAGGAAAAGTAAACAGTATTTCTTATCTGACAAAAAATGCACATAAAAAAGAAGAACCTTTGTTGAAAAGGATGTTCCGGTGAAATGAGCAGTTATATCAGATTTGAAATGCTGCTTTTTTTTCGCTGTTTTGAAACAGGCATTATATTGCTGCTGTTTTACAGAGCAGTTGGGGTTCTGTGCGGTATTCTGTCACGATGCAGGTGGATGAAAAATATAACAGATGTAGTATACTGGCTGTTTGCAGGATGTATGATATTTTCAGAAATATACCGTTATAATTACGGATGCCTGAGAGTGTATATGCTTTCAGGCGACATTATGGGTGCGTTTTTTGCAAATAGTGTGTTAAACCGGTTGCTATTTTTGATAAAAAGATGTAAAATTTCATCATATAAATATACGAAAAGATGTTTTTGGAGTTTTAGAAGGAGCCGACAGCTTGAAAAAGTCAAAAAAGAAAAATAATAAGAAAAAAATAGCGAATAATTATCTTGGAATGGTAGCAATTTCCGTAGTCGTGTTGCTCCTTCTGGGAGGATTGACGTTTCAGAGTCAGAATCTGAAAGCAAGAATTGCGGTTTATGATACAAAGGCAGCAGCATTGCAGGAATCCATTGACAATGAACAGGAACGTACCAAGGAAATTGATGAACAGAAGGAATATATGCAGACCGATGAGTACATTGCGGAAGTTGCCAGAGATAAGCTTGGACTTGTAAAAAATAATGAGATTGTTTTTGAAGAAGAAAAATAACAACATCCGTTGTTTTTGGAGGGTTTTGACCAAGTTGCTGTAAACGGAGTGAACAGTAATGAAAACTGTTACAAAATAGGAGATTTTGCAGAAATATTTTCTGTAATAGTCTCCTTTATTTGACAGATATTTTAAGAACTCCCTTTTATAATATTTTTCTAGGAAAAATAAGGGGAGGGAAATATATGCAGGAATGGATAATTGCCATGCTCGTGATCAGTGTGCTTCTGATATTGCGGGACATGGCAAAAACTGTTTTGACGGGGAGAATGTCGAAAAAAGAGGAAATATTTCCTATTGGTGAAGATCATCCCCAGAAAGAAAAGGTAGAGCGTTATGCAGCAGCTTTTCAGAAGCTTGCAGATACTTTTTATGGAATGCCATACAAAAAAGAATATCTGAGTAATGGACAGATTGAGAATATACTTGCAGATACAAATGAACGACTTTGCAGTGGCTGTTATCACAGGGATATCTGTTGGGGAAACCAGGCGGAACTTATGCATCGGGGCGGCGAAACACTGGTCCGCGCGTTGGAAAAGGGTGATGAAGAGACAGTTGCAAAGATCCGTACAGAGTGGGGAAGCATGTGTGGGAAATCTATGCAGTATCTGGAAGAAGTAAGGGAACAGTTCCGAAAAGAAAAGCAAAATCTGGTATGGCTGAATCGGATGATCGAGAGTCGACTGGCAGTTGCACAGCAACTGACAGAAACAGCAGCAATTATGGAGATGGTGGCGAATGATCTGTACGATATAGCTGCGGCAGAACCGGAATTCAGAGAGGAACTGAGAAAAAATCTGAGAAAAAAACATGTGATACTGAAAGCAGCCTGGGTGATGGATAAGGTCGAGGGAAGACGGCAGATATTTCTGACATTACGGGCAAGAAGCGGACAGTGTGTATCTGTGACGGAGATTGCACAGTTACTTTCTGAGGTATGTGAGAGCAGAATGACGTCGGTAAAAGGCAGTCGATGTATTGTAAACGGTGAGTTTCACACAGTACATTTTGTAGAGGATGTCAGTTACCAGATGCTGTATGGGGTCTCAAGACTTACCAGAGAAAGTGAAAAGGTATCCGGTGATAATTATATCTGCAGACAGGAAGACGGAGGAAAATTCGTCATGTGTCTGTCTGATGGAATGGGGTCCGGGATGGATGCATGCAGAGAAAGTGAGATTGTAGTAGAACTTCTGGAACAGTTCCTGGAATCTGGATTTTCGCAGGAGACGGCAGCACGAATGGTAAATGCAGCACTTGTACTGAAAGGTCGTGAAGAAATGTTTTCTACGGTAGATATCTGTGCAGTAGACCTGTATACTGGTATCTGCGAGTTTTTGAAGGCAGGTGCTGCATCAACATTTATCAAACGGGATCACTGGGTGGAAGCAATTGCGTCAGAAAGCCTGGCAGCAGGGCTGGTGCAGAGAGTGGATTTTGACACGGCGTCCAGAAAACTGTATCATGGAGATTATCTGATCATGATGACCGATGGAGTTCTGGATGCATTACCGGTGGAACATGAAGAAGAAACGATGAAAGAGATCATTATGGACATTCAGGATGAAACACCAAGAGAAATAAGCAGGGGAATTCTGGAGAGAGCACTGGGATACAGTGATTATCATGCGAGGGATGATATGACGGTTCTGGTGGCGAATGTAGTAAGAAAATAGTCGCTGCGAACGGAGTGAGCAGTAACAGAAAATAGAGATTTGCAGATACGCAGGAGAAAACAGAATGCAGAAAAACGCATTGCAAAAAATTAAGAATTTTACAGCAGAGACAGATATGCTGAAAGACTGTTCAGTGATCATTCTGGGTGTATCAGGCGGCCCGGATTCAATGGCGATGCTGCATATAATGAATCAGTTAAAAGAAAAAAATGGATACAGAATTCAGGTGGTTCATGTGAATCATGGAATTCGTGGAACAGAAGCTATGAGAGATCAGAAGATAGTGGAGTCGGTGTGCCGGGAATGGAAAGTTCCGTGCAGTGTCTACTCGTATGATGTTCCGGGACTTGCCGAAAAATGGAAAATGGGAGAGGAAGAAACCGGAAGAAAAGTGCGGCGAATAGCTTTTGAAGAGGAAAAGAAAAAAATCCAGGAAGAGAACAAAAAGATAAGAGTAGCACTGGCACATAACAAAAATGATATGGCTGAAACAATGCTGCATCATCTGGCAAGAGGAACCGGGATTCGGGGACTGTGTTCGCTGAAAGCGATAAATGGAGAAATTATCAGGCCGCTTCTTTGTTTAGAACGGTGCGAAATTGTTAAGTATGTAGAGGAGAATAATATTCCGACGGTGCAGGACAGCAGCAATCTGGAGGATGCATATACCAGAAACAGGATACGACGCCATATTCTGCCGGTTCTGGAGAAGGAAGTAAATGTAAAGGCGGTAGCGCACATGGCAGAGGCATCCGAAATATTGGGACAGGCAGAAGATTATTTTGTCGGTCAGGCCAGGATGCTGGCAGGAAAGTACTTTGTGAAGGTGGGAAGATATGTGTTGAATGATGATTTCTTTCAGAAAGAAGAAATTATTCAGACATATGTGATCCGGGAAATTCTTGAGCAAACGGCCGGACATCAGAGTGATCTGACCTCTCAGCATATAAAACAGATACGGCAGTTATATGGTTTACAGACAGGACGCCGGATCAGCCTTCCGTATGCTGTTGAGGCGGTCAGAGTATATGAGGGTGTGGAAATCAGAAAAAAATCACAGAATCTTCATGTGCCTGATGGACAGCAAGAACAGGAAATCAAATTGTCTGCTGCAGAAAAAGAGGTAAAATGGAGCAGAGGAACCATTCAGGTAAGAAATTTTTTCTATAATGGAGAGAAGATTTTGGAAAAAAAGTATACGAAATGGTTTGATTGTGATAAAATAAAATGCGAACTGTCTGTCCGTACACGCAGAAGCGGTGATTATATGATTGTAAATCATAACGGAGGACGCAAGAAACTGACGCGCTGCATGATCGATGATAAGATTCCGGGAGAGATCAGGGAAGAGATACCTCTTATTGCTGACGGAAACGAGATAGTATGGATCATAGGCGGGAGAATTAATGAGCGTTACAAAATTACTTCCAAAACAGGAAGGGTATTGGAGATCACATACCAAGGAGGAAACGTATAATGAGTGAAAAAATCAATGTTTTACTGAGTGAAGAAGAAGTGGATGCAAGAATCAGACACATTGCAGCTCAGATCAGCAAAGACTATGCCGGAAAAGAAATTCATCTGATCTGTGTACTGAAGGGTGGAGTATTCTTTACCTGTGAACTGGCAAAGAGAATTACTGTTCCGGTATCTCTTGATTTCATGTCCGTATCCAGCTATGGAGATGATACAAAATCCAGTGGAGTTGTTAAAATTGTAAAAGATCTGGATCAGCCACTGATCGGCAAAGATGTTCTGATCGTAGAAGACATTATTGATTCAGGAAGAACACTCAGTTACCTGATTGACATTCTGAAGGGAAGAAATCCAAACAGTATCCGTCTGTGTACACTTCTGGATAAACCGGAGCGCAGAGTAAAAGATGTAAAAGTGGATTACTGCTGCTTTAATATTCCGGATGAGTTTGTTGTAGGATATGGTCTGGATTATGCACAGAAATACAGAAATCTTCCATTCATTGGAGTGGTTGAATTAAATCAGGAAGACTAGTTTTGAAAGGAGACATCAGCAGGTGAATAAACAGTCAGGCAGAATTGGCCTGTATCTTGTGCTGGTTGTAATGTTGGTTTCAGGGTATTTTTATCTGAACAAACAGGTTACATCACAGAGCAGTTACTCAATGGAAAGTATGAAACAGGCAGCTGAGGACGGGAAGATTTCTTCGGCGAAGATTTATCAGAACAGAGAAGTACCTACCGGCTCAGTTGTATTGGATATCCAGGGAATCGGACAGAAGAAAGTATATGTAACGGATGTTAATGCAGTGCAGGAGCTTCTGGAAAGCTATAAGGTATATCCGACGGTTGCAGATGTTCCGCAGGAGAGTATGTTTATGACGACTCTTCTTCCGGTTCTTCTGACAGGTGTATTGGTGATTTTTCTGTTTGTGATGATGAATCGTCAGATGTCAGGAGGCGGTGGGAATGCCAAGATGATGAATTTTGGAAAAAGCCGTGCCCGAATGATGCTGCCGGATGATAAAAAGGTTACATTTCAGAATGTGGCAGGTTTGCAGGAGGAAAAAGAAGATCTGGTAGAAGTTGTAGATTTTCTTAAAGCTCCGCAGAAGTATACCAATGTAGGAGCGAGAATTCCAAAAGGAGTTATCCTTGTGGGACCTCCTGGAACAGGTAAGACTCTTCTTGCAAAAGCAGTCGCAGGAGAAGCCGGGGTTCCGTTTTTTTCCATCTCGGGATCTGATTTTGTGGAAATGTTTGTTGGTGTAGGTGCATCACGTGTACGTGATCTGTTCGAAGAAGGAAAGAAGCATGCACCTTGTATCATCTTTATTGATGAAATCGATGCGGTAGCCAGACAGCGTGGAACCGGAATGGGCGGCGGACATGATGAGAGAGAGCAGACTCTGAATCAGCTTCTTGTAGAAATGGATGGTTTTGGAGTTAATGAAGGCATTATTGTAATGGCAGCAACCAACCGTGTGGATATCCTGGATCCGGCAATACTGAGACCAGGGCGATTTGACCGTAAAGTTGCGGTTGGACGTCCGGATGTTAAGGGAAGAGAAGAAATTCTTCGGGTTCATGCCAAGGATAAGCCGCTCGGCGAGGATGTGGATCTTGCACAGATCGCACAGACAACAGCTGGTTTTACAGGGGCAGATCTTGAGAATCTTCTGAATGAAGCAGCAATTATGGCTGCGAGATCAGGTCGCAGTTATATTACACAGCCGGATATCAAGCATGCATTTATCAAAGTTGGTATTGGCGCTGAGAAACGCAGTAAGGTTATTTCTGAAAAAGAGAAGAAAATCACAGCATACCATGAAGCAGGTCATGCAATTTTGTTTCATGTACTTCCGGATATGGATCCTGTATATACAATTTCGATTATTCCGACAGGAATGGGAGCTGCAGGATATACCATGCCTCTTCCGGAAAATGATGAGATGTTCAATACAAAAGGTAAGATGCTGCAGGATATCACGACGCTTCTTGGCGGACGTGTTGCAGAGGAGATTATCTTTGGAGATATTACGACAGGCGCTTCTAATGACATCAAACGTGCAACCAGTACTGCACGTGCCATGGTCATGCAATATGGTATGTCAGATAAGCTTGGCCTGATCGCTTATGGTGATGATGGTGATGAAGTCTTTATAGGACGTGATCTGGCGCATACAAGAAGCTACAGTGAAGAAGTAGCCAAAGAAATTGACAAAGAAGTTCATGATATTATTGATCAGTGTCATGCGGATGCAAAGAAGATTATTTCACAGCATATGGATGTTCTTCACAAGTGTGCAGATCTTCTTTTAGAAAAGGAAAAAATCCAAAGAGATGAATTTGAGGCACTTTTTACATCAGAAAATGATGTGCAGCAAGAATAGAACGTACAAAGTGTACAAAAACATGATGTAAATTTTGTGAAGTTTGTGCACACTTTTGGTGGGACTCATGATACTATAATAACCGTAAAAACCCCCCAATACATTATATAGTTTTTGCTACACCCCATAAGAAGAAATACCTTCTCCAAAAAAGACAGCTTATCCCGCTGTCTTTTTTACTGTCTAAAAATACCGCTAAAACAGCCGGTTCTGTACTCATTTGCTTTACGGCAATATGGATTCATGATATTATTATTTATACAGGAGTTTACGCAGGTGAAAAATTAAGATTTACCATAAATAAATTGTAACAGAGAGGTATTGCAATGAACCCGGAAGAGTTAAAGAAAATCTGGATGGAGTATTCGAATCCTCAGCAGTTATTTGATGATGCGGAAAAATTTTATAATTTAATGATGATGTACCGCTGTGCAATCAGAGAGGTGCAGACCAAACTGGAAGTTTTGGATGATGAGTTTTCGGTGGAATATAATCGGAATCCGATTTCATTCATAAAGACAAGAATCAAAAAGCCAGTAAGTATTTATAATAAGCTGCAGAAACTGGGATATGACTTTACTATCGAAAATATCCAGCAGCAGCTGAATGATGTGGCGGGGGTTCGGATTGTCTGCGCATTTATTGATGATATTTACACAATCTCAGATTTGATCACACAGCAGGATGACATCAAAGTTATAAAAATAAAAGACTATATAAAGAATCCAAAGCCAAATGGCTACCGGAGTTATCATATGATTGTTGAGATTCCGGTATTTTTTGCAAAAGGAAAAACACCGATGCGAGTGGAACTTCAGATTCGTACTAATGGAATGGATTTCTGGGCAACACTGGAACATCAGCTTCGTTATAAAAAAGGTATTGAAGAGATGCCCGGGTTTGAGGAAATCAGTAAGGAACTGATGCATTCAGCACAGGTTATTATAGAAGCTGATAATGAGATGCAGGAGATTAAGAACAAGATCGGTATGTTCCACGAAATCTAAGAAATAATATTTCTAAGAAAGAACAGGCATGAAGGTTATGTATTCGATTAAAACAGTCAAAGGTGATATAACAGAAATTACGGATGTACAGGCAATTGTAAATGCTGCTAACAATTAAAGATTACTAAGGCTTATAATCTGCCATGTGATTATGTGATCCACACAGTCGGACCGATCTGGTATGGTGGAAATAATAACGAAGATAAGCTTCTTGCAGGCTGCTAAGATTGCAGTAGATACGGTTTATAGATTTCTAAAAGATAATCCAGACAGATTTGATCTGGTAGAGTGGGTGTTATTTAACGACCAGGCTGCATTCGCGTATGAGAAAGCATTATCTTTGGTGCAAAAATAGACTGCAAACAAAGAAATCAAGGAATGTAGATTACATTTTAAGAAAAAAAGTAGACTGCAAACAAAGAAATCGAGGAATGCAGATTACATTTTAAGCAAAAAAATAGACTGCAAACAAAGAAATCGAGGAATGCAGATTACATTTTAAACAAAAAAGTAGACTGCAAACAAAGAAAATAAGAAATGCAGATTATAGATCCAAGGCAATATAAATAAGACAGACAAGGAAGAGTGACAATGAAGCAGGGAAATGAAGATATTGCAAGAAAAATGCAGTATATTCTGAATATGAGACCGGTATTTAACAAAGAGGCTCTGTTCAGTGACGGAACAAGATATTACAGAAATCCTACGGAGCCAAAGAGTGGCGAAAAGGTAATGATCAGCTTCAGAACCCAGAAGAATAATGTGGATGCGGTGTACCTTGTATCGGGAAATCAGAAATTCAAAATGAAAGTATATAAAACCATAAGAGGTTTTGATTATTATGGTACAAAGATCATAATGCCATCTGAGATTTTTCGGTATCATTTCGAGATTCAGTATGGATGGGTGACCTGCTACTATACAGAACAGGGAGTCTGTTCAGAACTGCAGGAAAGAGAACAGTTTGAGATATATCCGGATTATCAGACACCAGACTGGGCGAAAGGTGCCGTGATGTATCAGATTTTTGTAGATCGTTTTTGTAATGGTGATCCCTCAAATGATGTAGAAACAGGTGAGTATGCGTACATTGGTGAACACAGTACAAAAGTGACTGACTGGTCAAAGCCTCCGGCAGTGATGGGAGTTCGAGAGTTTTATGGCGGAGATCTGCAGGGGATTTTAGACAAACTGGATTACTTAGAAGAACTTGGTGTGGAAGTATTATATCTGAATCCGATTTTTGTTTCTCCAAGTAATCACAAATACGATTGTCAGGATTATGATTATGTTGATCCGCATTACGGAAAAATTCCAGAAGACTGTGATGGCCTTCTTTCACCTGGGGATCGAGATAATTCACATGCAAAGAAATATATCCGTCGTGTGACCGATAAGAGAAATCTGGAAGCCAGCAACAAGCTGTTTATAACTCTTGTAGAGGAATTGCATAAAAGAGGCATGAAGATTATTCTGGATGGTGTGTTTAATCATTGTGGTTCTTTTAATAAATGGATGGACAGAGAGCGAATTTACGAGGGGGAAGAAGGATATGCTCCAGGAGCCTACGTGTCAGCAGATAGTCCATACAGATATTTTTTTGATTTTCATGATGAAAACCGCTGGCCATATAATCCTACTTATGAGGGATGGTGGACGCATGATACACTTCCAAAACTGAATTATGAAGGTTCTCGTGAACTATATGATTATGTTCTCAGAATAGCGCAGAAATGGGTTTCCGCACCATATAATGTGGATGGATGGAGACTGGATGTGGCAGCAGATCTGGGACACAGCAATGAGTTTAATCATCAGTTCTGGAAAGATTTCCGAAAGGCTGTTAAGAAGGCTAATCCAGATGCACTGATTCTGGCGGAACACTATGGAAGCCCAGAAGGATGGCTGCAGGGTGATGAATGGGATTCTGTCATGAATTATGATGCATTTATGGAACCGGTGACCTGGTTTTTGACCGGAATGGAGAAGCACAGTGATGAATATCGAGAAGATCTTTATGGAAACAGTGAAGCTTTTATTGGTGCAATGAAAACGCATATGCGTTCTTTGCATATGTCTGCACTTCACACCGCAATGAATGAGCTGTCCAATCATGATCACTCGAGATTCCTTACGAGGACAAACCGAAGGGTTGGACGCGTTTCTTATGCAGGAGCACAGGCTGCGTCTGAAAATATCAGTACAGCGATCATGAGAGAAGCAATTGGAATCCAGATGACATGGCCGGGAGCTCCAACGGTTTATTATGGAGATGAAGCAGGTGTCTGTGGATTTACAGATCCGGATAATCGGAGAACTTATCCCTGGGGCAGCGAAGATACAGAACTGCTGAATTTTTATAAAGCAATGATTGCAATTCATAAAAAATATAAGATGCTGAAGGCTGGTTCGTTGAAATTCCTGTGGAATGATTATCAGGGCTTATGTTATGCAAGATTTTCACATACAGAACAGATGATCGTTGTGCTGAATAACCGGGACGAAGGCAGAGATGTAATGATCGAAGTGTGGCCGACGGGAATCAGCCGTATGGAGCATACAGTATTTACAAGGCTGATCCAGTCATCGCAGGATGGATACACAGATCATGAGAAGCAGATTCTGGTGAAAGCAGGTTTCCTGAATATCTATTTGCCGCCGAGAAGTGTGACCATACTTCATCACAAAGATCAGTTATAAAGAAACTACCGGCACTTTATCACATTACAACAACATTGAGAAAACTCTTGACAGGCATCAAAGGGCATGCTACTATATTAATACTTTCACGTGGTAGAGTGACTGCGTGGTGAATAGAGAAAATAATTACTGAGAATACAGTAAGAATGTCAAGGGAGATAGAGCGATGAAGAAAAAAACAGTTGCAGTGCTCATGACAGCAGTAATGGCAATGGGTATGGTATCCGCAGTAAGTGTTCAGGCAGGCGTAGAGGATAAAACTCTGATCGTCGGATTTGACGCTGAATATCCTCCTTATGGATATATGGATGAAAATGGAGAATATACAGGTTTTGACCTGGAGCTTGCTCAGGCAGTTTGTGATATTGAAGGCTGGGAACTGGTGAAAAAACCAATCAACTGGGATTCAAAGGATATGGAATTGAATTCTGGTTCTATCGATTGTATCTGGAATGGATTTACAATGAATGGAAGAGAAGATGATTATACATTTTCTGAACCATATGTAGATAACAGCCAGGTAATCGTTGTTTCTGAAGCTTCAGGAATTGAAAAGCTTACAGATCTTGCTGGCAAGACAGTTGGTGTGCAGGCAGCTTCCGCAGCACTTGATCTTCTTAACAGTGAGGAAGAAGGCGGACAGAAAGCACTGGCTGACACATTCGGAGCACTGAATGAATTTGCTGATTACAACACAGCTTTCACAGAACTGCAGGCGGGAGCTCTTGATGCTCTGGCAATTGATGTAGGAGTTGCAAAATATCAGCTGAACTCCAGAGGCGAAGGATTCAAGATTCTTGATGAGACTCTGAATACAGAACAGTATGCAATTGGATTTAAGAAAGGCAACACAGAGCTTTGTGACATCGTAAACACAGATCTGCAGAAGCTTGCTGACGACGGAACTGTTGCAAAACTCGCAGATAAATATGAGATCGCTGATATGGTTACTCTGAAAGCTTCTGACGATGCAGCAGCAGACGATACAAAGGAAACTTCTGATGAGGCAGATGCTGATAAGACTGAAGAAAGCAAGTAAATTTATAGTTACTGTTCACGGGTAGAACAGTAACTGAAAAATACAAATACAGTATGGGATGCTTCCCGGTTCTTCCGGAGGGCATCCCTCTTGTAGGTTTATGGAGGAGAGTTCATGAGTTTTCAGGTTATGTTACAGCAGTTGACCACAGGATTTGGGCAGACGCTGCTGATCTTTTTTCTGACTCTGCTATTTTCACTGCCGCTTGGTATGGTTGTATATTTTGGGCGTGTGAGCAGATTCAAGCCGCTTAGCTGGCTGATCAAAGGTTATATTTCAATTATGAGAGGAACACCGCTGATGCTGCAGCTGCTGCTGTGGTATTTCGGACCATTTTATCTGTGGGGGATGAATATCGGTAATTATAAATTTACTGCGATCATCCTGGGCTGTTCCCTGAATTACGCTGCATATTTTGCTGAGATCTATCGTTCTGGTATCGAGTCTATCCCGGCAGGTCAGTATGAGGCGGCACAGCTCCTTGGATATAATAAGGCACAGACATTTTTTAAAATTGTTCTGCCGCAGGTGGTCAAGATTGTGCTCCCATCAGTAACAAACGAAGTCATTACTCTTGTAAAGGATACATCTCTTGTTTACTCTGTATCTTATATTGAGATGTTTGCTCTGGCCAAGCAGATCGCAGCAGCGCAGACTACAGTCATTCCGTTTGTGATTGCCGGTGTGTTCTATTATATCTTTAATTTCGTTGTGGCATGGACTATGGAATGGTTTGAAAAGAAACTGAATTACTATCGTTAGGAGGAAATGCTTTGAGTACAAATCTTCTGGAAATGAATCATATCAAAAAAGAATTCGACGGTCTTCAGGTGTTGAAGGATGTGTCGATTCACGTGAACGAAGGTGAGGTTGTTTCTATCATCGGATCTTCCGGTTCTGGTAAATCAACCCTTCTTCGCTGTGCTACACTGCTGACTCTGATCGATGATGGCGAGATTTCTTATATGGGTGACAGAACTGTCTGGACAGAGGGCGGCAAAGTTTGTATGCCGAACAAAGCCAAGCTGAAAGAAATCCAGTCACGTTTTGGACTTGTGTTCCAGAATTTTAATCTTTTTCCACATTATACGGTGATGAAAAATATTACAGATGCACCGATCAGTGTGCAGAAAAGAAATAAAGAAGAAGTTTATAAAGAAGCGAGAGAGCTTCTGGCAAAGATGGGACTTTCTGATAAAGAGGATGCTTATCCTTATCAGCTGTCTGGCGGACAGTGCCAGCGAGTTGCAATTGCCAGGGCACTTGCACTGAATCCGAAAATTTTGTTTTTTGATGAGCCGACATCGGCCCTTGATCCGGAGCTGACCGGTGAAGTCTTAAGGGTCATCCGTTCTCTTGCAGATCTTCATATTACGATGGTGATCGTAACTCATGAGATGAATTTTGCACGTGACATTTCAGACAGAGTCATCTTCATGGACAAGGGCGTGATTGCAGTGGAAGGTACTCCACAGGAAGTATTTTCATCAAGTAATGCACGAATTAAGGAATTCCTTGGTAAATTTCATCAGGGAGAGGAATAAAGGGATTGCTTTTAATGTTTTGATGTTATATAATTTTGGCGTAATGATAGCAAATCTGGTTAACCACAGTGAATTTTCTCCTGCGGTTAATCGAGTGAGATGATAGGAGTAAATTTATGAGTACAGACAGATACGTAAGTCCCCTTTCAGAGCGATATGCCAGCCAAGAAATGCAGTACATTTTTTCTCCGGATATGAAATTTCGCACCTGGAGAAGATTGTGGATCGCTCTGGCTGAAACAGAAAAAGAGCTTGGCCTGAATATCACTCAGGAACAGATTGATGAACTCAAGGCTCATAAGGATGACATCAACTATGACGTGGCAAAAGAAAGAGAACGTCAGGTTCGTCATGACGTTATGTCCCATGTGTATGCATATGGTGTACAGTGCCCGAAAGCAAAAGGTATCATTCATCTGGGAGCAACATCCTGCTATGTAGGTGATAACACAGATATTATTGTTATGGCAGAGGCTTTGAAACTGGTTCAGAAGAAACTGGTGAACGTAATTGCAGAACTGTCCAAATTTGCAGATAAATACAAAGAACAGCCGACACTTGCATTCACACATTTCCAGCCTGCACAGCCGACAACTGTTGGAAAACGTGCAACTCTCTGGACACAGGAATTCCTTATGGATCTGGAAGACCTGGAATATGTGATGGGAACTCTGAAACTCCTTGGTTCAAAGGGAACTACAGGAACACAGGCAAGCTTCCTGGAACTGTTTGAAGGAGATCAGGAGACAATCGACAAGATTGACCCGATGATCGCTGAGAAGATGGGATTCAAGAGCTGTTATCCGGTATCCGGACAGACTTATTCCCGTAAGGTAGATACAAGAGTCCTGAATATTCTTGCAGGAATTGCAGCAAGTGCGCACAAAATGTCAAACGACATCCGTCTTCTGCAGCACCTCAAAGAAGTAGAAGAACCATTCGAAAAATCTCAGATCGGTTCCTCTGCAATGGCATATAAACGTAATCCTATGAGAAGCGAGCGTATTGCATCTCTTTCCAGATATGTAATGGTAGATGCACTGAATCCGGCAATCACATCTGCCACTCAGTGGTTTGAGAGAACACTGGATGACTCAGCAAACAAGCGTCTGAGCATTCCGGAAGGATTCCTTGCAATTGATGGTATCCTGGATCTGTGCCTGAATGTTGTAGATGGTCTGGTTGTTTATCCTAAGGTTATCGAGAAACACATGATGGCTGAGCTTCCATTTATGGCAACAGAAAACATCATGATGGATGCTGTTAAAGCCGGTGGAGACAGACAGGAACTTCACGAACGTATCCGTGAGCTTTCCATGGAAGCAGGACGTACTGTCAAAGTAGAAGGAAAAGATAATGACCTTCTTGAAAGAATTGCAGCTGATCCTGCATTCAACCTGACTATTGAAGAACTTCGCAAATCCATGGAACCATCCCGCTATGTCGGCAGAGCAAAAGAACAGACAACTGCATTCATTGAGAAAACAGTTCAGCCGGTTCTTGATGCCCACAAAGAAATGCTGGGAATGACAGCTGAAATTAACGTTTGATACCAGGGTTTAAAAGTTGGAATCCGTAGGTATCAAAGAAAAATAAACATAGAATAAATAGATCAAATAAGACACGAGGAGGATATAGTGTTATGATCAAAGCAGTAGTTGGAGCTAACTGGGGAGATGAAGGTAAAGGTAAGATTACCGATATGCTTGCTGAGGAAGCTGATATTATCGTAAGATTTCAGGGAGGAGCAAATGCAGGACATACGATCGTAAATGATTACGGTAAATTTGCACTGCACACACTTCCGTCTGGTGTATTTTATAACCATACAACAAGCGTTATCGGAAACGGTGTGGCACTGAACATTCCGGTATTCTTCAAAGAATATAACGAAGTTATTTCCAGAGGCGTTCCGGCTCCGAAGATTATGATCTCAGACAGAGCACAGATTGTTATGCCGTATCACATTCTGTTTGACCAGTACGAAGAAGAACGACTGGGTGGTAAATCCTTTGGTTCTACCAAATCCGGTATTGCTCCGTTCTATTCTGATAAATATGCAAAGATTGGTTTCCAGGTAAATGAACTGTTCCATGATGATTCTCTCAGAGAAAAAGTAGAACGTGTTGTTGGAACCAAGAATATTCTTCTTGAGCATCTGTATCACAAACCGCTTCTTGATGCAAATGAAATTTTTGATGAACTGATGAAATATAAAGAAATGGTTGCTCCATATGTTGGAGATGTTTCTCTCTTCCTGTGGAATGCATTAAAAGAAGGTAAAGAGGTTCTTCTTGAAGGACAGCTTGGATCTCTGAAAGATCCTGACCACGGTATTTATCCAATGGTTACATCTTCTTCCACACTTGCAGCTTACGGTGCAATCGGTGCAGGTGTACCGCCATATGAAATTAAAAAAATCATCACTGTATGTAAGGCATACTCCAGTGCAGTAGGAGCTGGTGCTTTTGTATCCGAAATCTTTGGAGAAGAAGCTGATGAACTCAGAAGAAGAGGCGGAGACGGTGGAGAATACGGCGCTACAACAGGTCGTCCGAGACGTATGGGATGGTTTGACTGTGTAGCTTCCAAATACGGATGTCGTATGCAGGGAACTACAGATGTTGCATTTACTGTACTTGATGTACTTGGATATCTGGATGAAATTCCGGTATGTACCGGTTATGAGATTGACGGTAAAGTTACAACAGAATTCCCTACAACAGGACTTCTGGAAAAAGCAAAACCTGTTTTTGAAGTTCTTCCTGGATGGAAATCTGACATCCGTGGAATCAAGAATTACGATGAACTTCCGGAAAACTGCCGTAAATATATTGAATTCGTAGAGAAACAGATTGGATTCCCAATTACCATGATCTCCAATGGCCCGGGAAGAAATGATATCATCTACAGAAATAAATAATTTAAGAATAACAACGCGCCGGAGTTCGCTCCGGCGCATTTCTTAACAGTATTGGAAATATCTTGAACAGTAATTAAAGAGGTAATTATGAAAAACTGGAAAAAATATGCTGCGATCATCGGTGTGGTCGCGTTACTGGTGATTTTTTGTCTGCCAATGTACTTTGCGTTGAAAGGTGATTTTTCCCAGAAGGAATTTATGGCATCACTTTTCTCCGTGATGTTTGTCGCAGTTATGTGTTATGTGATCCTGATGCTGTTTAAACATCTTAATAAGAAGAAAGAAGAACAAGTGAAGAGCGGAATAATAAGAAATGTGATTTTTGATGTTGGAAAAGTGCTGGTTGATTTTGACTGGGAGGAATATCTGGATAGTTTTGGATTTGATTCTGAGAAGCGGGAACGGATTGCAAAGGCTACATTTCAGAGTCGGATTTGGGATGAGCGTGACCGTGGCCTGTATGAGGAAGATGTTTATGTGAAACAGTTTCAGGAATTGGATCCGCAGGATGCGGAAGAAATCAAAATGGTAATCAGAAATTCAGGCCAGACGATCCGAAAGAGACCATATGCCGACACATGGGTAAAATATCTGAAAAGCAAAGGATATCACACATATATTCTTTCTAATTATAGTAGCTATATGCTGGATCATACAAAAAAAGAACTGACATTTCGAAAGGAAATGGATGGAGAAGTGTTTTCCTGTTATGTGAAACAGCTGAAGCCTGAACCGGAGATCTACAGGACAATTCTGGATAGATATCAGTTGAAACCGGAAGAGAGTGTGTTTATTGATGATCGTCCGGAAAACTGTGAAGGTGCGAGAAAACAGGGAATCCATACGATCTGTTTTGAAAGTTTCAAACAGGTAACAGCGGAACTGGAAAAACTCGGTGTAAGATAATGAACAAAGAGCCCTGAAAGAATTTTGAGGGAACATTTGTAGTTTATACAGAGTTTTCACAAAAATTCCGAGAATAAGATTTGTGTTTTGGTAAAAAAGATGATATAATGGGGCACAAGCAAAATTTTTGAAAAGAGGATAAGACAATGAGTGATAAAACAATCTTAGAGCAGTGGCGTGAAATTGCCTACAATCAGCAGGCAGACCGCAATCAGCTTCAGAGATTCTGGGCAAATTATTTTAACATCGAAAAAGGAATCTATGAACAGCTTCTTTCCAATCCGGATGAAGTTGTAAGTGGTACAGTTAAAGAACTGGCTGAAAAATACGGACAGGATGTTCTGACAATGGTTGGATTCCTGGATGGTATCAATGACAGCCTTAAGATGCCGAATCCAATTGAAACAATGGATGAAGACACAAAAGTCACACTGGCATTTGATAAAGAACTTCTTTACAAAAATATGGTTGATGCAAAAGCAGACTGGCTGTATCAGCTTCCACAGTGGGATGAGATTTTTTCAGAGGAAAAACGTAAAGAGCTTTACAAAGAGCAGAAAAAATCCGGAACAGTTGTTAAGCCACACAAAATCGGCCGTAACGATCCTTGCCCGTGCGGAAGTGGTAAAAAGTACAAACACTGCTGCGGCAAATAATGAAAGTTCAATCCAATCTGGATTATATTATTGTACTTGGTGCTCATGTAGATGGTACAAGAATGACACTGGCCCTTCTGGAACGAACCAGAAGGGCTTTGCAGTATCTTGAAGAAAATCCCGGGACAAGGGCAGTGCTTTCCGGTGGGAAAGGAGACGGGGAAAACATCAGTGAAGCAGAAGCCATGTACAGATACCTGACAGAACATGGGATTGAAGAAGAACGTCTGATCAGAGAAGACAGATCCACCAATACAAAAGAAAATCTGGATTTCAGTTTGAAGCTGATTGGAAGTACAGAGGTATCCATTGGTGTGGTAACCAATAATTTTCATGTGTTTCGTGGTGTTCTGATCGGAAAGAAATGTGGGTGCAGGGATATTTATCCGGTTCCTTCGAGATATCGTTCCTGGAGATTACTGTTTTATATTCCGCGGGAAATACTGGCAATTTTGAAGGATAAAATTGTCGGAAATTTATAAACAAAATAAAATATAAAAAAAATAAAAAAAGTGTTGACACTTTGAAAAAAAAATAGTATACTAACGAAGTCGGTTGCGGGAATGACTTACAGACAGTCAGACAAAGCAACAGATGCGAAATGGGATCTTAGCTCAGCTGGGAGAGCATCTGCCTTACAAGCAGAGGGTCATAGGTTCGAG